>ERZ1034365.185-NODE-185-length-35449-cov-3.610031_pt1 | contig 35449 bp, 28 predicted proteins | sample MGYA00520615_ERZ1034365 | MGnify/ENA primary metagenome ERZ1034365 (study PRJEB33736, sample SAMEA104284505) | Azolla filiculoides | biome: Urban; feature: Water surface; material: Ditch water | place: Netherlands | collected 2015-10-28 | depth 0-0.1 m ...
CCGTCGCTCATCACGGCGGTCATCCCGAAGTTCAAGGTCTTCCAGTACAAGGGGAAGGAGCTGGTCGCCGTCAAGCACGGCGTCGAGGAGGTCAAGGTTCTACGCAACCTCGGCATCAACGCACCCTCCCCCATCAAGTACTACTATGCGTGGCCCGGGCGCTTCAAGCCGTTCATGGCCCAGCGCGAGACTGCCGACTTTCTGGTGAGCAACCGCCGGGCCTTCTGTCTGAACGACTTGGGCACCGGCAAGACGCTGGCCGTGCTGTGGGCCTTCGACTACCTGCGTTCGCTGGGTCTGGTGCGCAAGATGTTCGTCGTGTCGCCACTGTCTACTCTGGAACGGACGTGGGCCGACGAGATCTGGCAACACTTCCCGCATCTGGAATGCGCCGTGCTCTACGGCAGCGCCGAGAAGCGGATGAAGATGCTCAGTCAGGACGCCGACATCTACCTGATCAACCACGACGGTTTGAAGATACCGGGCCTCGTCGAGGCACTCAAGGATCGAGACGACGTCGACCTGATCGTGGTGGACGAGATCTCGCAGGCCGCACGCAACGCAAGCACGGATCGCTTCCGCGCGCTCAACACCATCATCAACAAGCAGCAACCCCGGTGGGCGTGGGGTCTGTCCGGTACGCCGATTCCGAACAAGCCGACCGACGCTTGGGCGCAGTGCCGTTTGCTGACGCCTGAACGGGTGCCGCCGTACTTCAACCGCTTCCGCGATATGGTGGAGCGGCAGGTGACGCAGTTCCTCTGGGTGCCCCGGCCCAACGCGCTCGACGTCGTCCATGAGGCCATGCAGCCGGCCATCCGGTTCAGCCGCGACGACTGCGTCGATCTGCCGCCCTGCCAGTATGTGTCGCGCCAAATCGAGCTGACGCCGGCGCAGAAGAAGGCGTACAAGGACATGATGACCAAGCTGAAGGCCGAGATCGAAGAGGGCCAGGTCACGGCGGTCAACGAAGCGGTCAAGGCCCAGAAGCTGATCCAGATCGCCTGCGGCGCGCTCTACGGCGAAGACCGGGAGATTCTGGAGGTCGACGCCAAGCCCCGGCTGGACGAGGTCTGCGAGATCGTCAACGACTGCGCCCACAAGGTCATCGTCTTCGTACCGTTCATCTCGACACTGAACATTGTAGCCAAGCGGCTGCGCGACGAAGGTTTCGAGGTGGAGTGCATCCACGGAGGCGTGTCCAAGACCGAGCGTGACCGGATCTTCGGTGCCTTCCAGAAGCAAGCCAACCCCCGGGTGCTGGTCGCCCAGCCGGCGGCGATGTCGCACGGCCTGACCCTGACCGCAGCATCCACCATCGTCTGGTACGCGCCGATCACCAGCGCCGACACCTTCGTACAAGCCAACGGGCGGATCACCCGCCCCTCGCAGAAAAACAACCAGCTGATCATTATGATCGAGGGCACCGAGATCGAGCGACGCTACTACGCCCGCTTGAGCAAGAAGCAAAAGGTGCAGGGCACCCTACTGCAGATGGTTAAGGATGCCGCGATGACATAAGAAGCTGAGTTGCGGTACGCGAGATCATGCTATAACATGCTAACTTGTAAGGAGGAAAACAGATGGAAGTATTGAAGGCCCGCGCCTTGGCGCAGAAGCTCAACGTCCACGAGAACACCGTGTGGCGCTGGTCGAAGGACACAGACTTTCCCAAGCCGTTCCAGCTCAACGGGATGACGGTGTGGGATGTGGCAGAAGTTAACGATTGGATCAACAAAAAGAAGGAGATGCGAAATGGAAGTCGAAGCGAAAACGGGGATCAGCCAGCTGACGTACGACCAACTGACCGCGCTGTACAACAAGCTGACGTCTGAGATCCGCACCGCCGAGAAGGTCGTCGATGACTTCAAGGCCAAGCGGGAAAAGGTCAGCCGGGAATACCTGCGCCGGTTCGCCGAGCAGGGTGTCTCCAGCGTCAAGACCAAGGTCGGCACGCCCTACATCATCGAGCGCACCAGCGTCACGGTGGCGGACAAGGAAGTGTTCCGGTCGTGGTGTCAGGCCAACGGGGCCGAGGACTTCATGGAAGTGCGCCCGGCCAAGAACATGGTGGTCGCCTACAAGGAGCAGCACGACGATATTCCGCCGGGCCTCAACTGGTCGTCCGCCCTCACCATCGGAGTTAAGAAATCATGATGACCGATGTCCAAACGCACCTGATCGACAGCGTTTATGACCTGCTTGAGGAGACTGATGTCGACCTCGAAGAGGCCGTCGATCCGATCTTGTTTATCGCCACCGATCTGCTGGCGCAGATGAACGATTACAAGATCGACGCAGCACTTGCTAACCAGCTTGCGCTGTTCTTTTTGAAGGCGCTCCATTTCCATTGCATGGATGACGCCCAAGCAGCTACTATCACAATTCAGTAAGGAGATGCACAAATGACCTCTATCGTTCCGTTCGCAACCGCCAACGTCCCGGCCTTCGCCCAAGCCGCCTCGGCGGGTAACCTCTCCGGCATCAAGTTCACCGGCGGCGGCGTCAACTACAAAGTGGTGTCCATCGAGGGCAAGCGCTTCACCATCAAGGATGGCGAGAAGGAAACCATCCTGATGAACCCGTCCGACCCGGACACCCCGGCCATGTACCTCGAATGCATCATCCTCGACGTCGGCCCCTCGGCTGACCGCAAGGTCAACTCCAAGGTCTGGTACCTCAAGGGCTACGAGAAGGGCAGCAAGGCCAAGCCGGACTGCTTCTCCAACGACGGTATTGCTCCCGACGCCGGCGTCGCCGAGCCGCAGGCCACCAAGTGCGCGCTGTGTCCGAAGAACACTTGGGGTACCGGCCCGAACGGCTCTGGCACCGAGTGCCGCTCGTCCAAGCGTCTGGTCATCGCCACCCCGGACAACCTCGACGAGCCGATGCTGCTGCGTGTCCCGGCCACGTCCATCACCCCGCTGATGGAGTACTTCGGCTGGATGCAGGAGAAGGGCGTCGCCGACACCGCCCACGTCGTCACCCGCATCGGGTTCGACTACACGGCCACGGCGCAGAAGCTGACCTTCAAAGGTCTGGGCTGGGCACCGCAGGATCCGGCTGAAGCCAAGGCGCAGGACATCGTCGCCATCATCGCCGGCAAGAAGGCTGCGCCCAAGGCCGAGGTGGAAGAGCCGTTCGAGGATCGCCCGACCTTCGCCAAGGAAGCTGCCCCGGCCCCGGCCCCGGCCCCGGCCCCGGCGGAAAAGCCCAAGGCTGCTGCGAAGCCCGCGCCGAAGGACGACGACCTGCCGACCGAGCCGAAGGTGAAGACCGAGGTCAAGGTTGAAAAGCCGAAGGCCGCAGCTCCTGCCCCCGCTCCGGTGGCGGTTGAGTCTGACGACGATCTGGACGCCGCCATCGGCGATCTCGACTTCGACAACTAAGACCTACTAATTCCTACTATTCCGTAGGTAAAGTAGTAGACGGGGGAGCTTCGGCTCCCCCTGTTTTTCCGGAGGCAATATGCAATACGACCTGATCTACCGTGCTGGCCTGACGCGTCAGGAAGCCGCTGACCTCATCGGGGTGAGCCACGTCATCCTGTGGAAGTGGGAGAAGCGCGGCGCGCTGCCGCGACCTGTTTACCAAGGTGTGCCCCTGCGCCACCGGGTGGAGGTTTTCCTGCGCATCCTCGACAAACTGATCGAGCGTGGATCCCTGCCGCTGCCTAACCTGAGCTTCTCCAAGCGCATGGACGACGAGACGAAAGCCCGGCGCGCCGCGCTGGTGTCCAAGTTGAAGTCCCTGCTGGACAGCAAAGTTGCAGCCGCACCTGCTAACGAGTAAGCTACTTCTCTCACACGAGGGAAAACGATGAACACCGACACGTTCCTAAAAACAATACTCCCCGAGCATGGGGTCAAATACATCATGCGGTTGATACCGCGCCCCGGCAACCCGCTTGGGGATGCCACTGTCCACGAGGTGCTGGGCGACGTCGAAGACGTTGCTGCGCGAGTGCTTGAACTCGACCGGAAGTACCCCACCCACAACATCTACTTCGCGCTGGCGACGTACAAGGAAGCCCAGTACCGCACCAAGGAGATCCCTGACAAGGTCAATGGTGGGACGAAGGAGTTCACGTACGTCGTCGGTCGCAAGCAGTCCAACACCCACCACGTCAAGAGCTTGTGGATGGACTGGGACGTCGGCAAGGACAACCCCGACAGCTACGCGACCCGCGACGATGCGCTGGCCGGCCTGAAGAAGTACATCAAGGCCACCGGTCTGCCGCTGCCGATCATCGTCAGCTCGGGTTACGGCCTGCATACCTATTGGGTCTTGAGCGAGGAAGTCACGTCCGCTGAATGGGACAAGACGGCCAGCCTGCAGCGCGTGGTCATGCGCCACCTCGGCATCAAGTTCGACCCGTCGCGCGACAAGGACTCGTCCAGCGTGCTGCGCCCGCCCGGCACCCACAACAAGAAGCCCGGCAAGCCCGACCAGCTCGTCAAGGTGGTGCGCGGTGAAGTGACCGCCCTGCCCTTGCAGGAGTACCGCCGGCTGCTGAAGAAGTACGTCGACGAGAATCAGCTGGGTGCGCAGATCAGAACCGACGCGCCGGCGTTCGCCCAAGGTGCGGGCAACCTCACCGGTGCCACCGTCAAGCCGGAATACCCGGACTCCTACGCCGAGATCGCCGTCAAGCACTGCGCCCAGATGCAGTACTTTGCCGAAACCGGGTGCCCGCCGGAGCCGCTGTGGTACATCAACCTCGGTCTGCTCAAGTCGTTCAAGGACGGACACAAGTTCGCCCACGAGTGGAGCGCCAAGCACTCGGACTACGAATACGAGAAGACCCAGCTCAAGTACGAGCAGTGGCCCTACGGCCCGACCACATGCGACCAATTCCGCGAGAAAAACGCCGGCGTGTGCCAAGGTTGCAAGATGCCGTGCAGCACCCGACCGAAGGGTTCACCGATCAGCCTCGGCCAGACCGAGGAAGTCAAGAAACCCAACCTGCTGGAGATCGCGGCAGAATCGGAAGACACCGCCGTGTCCGTGTCCCACGCTATCGCGGACTCCGGGGCTGAATCGCTCGACGACGGTGTTCCCCTTGGCTGGCCGGAGCGCTTTGGCTTCAACCGGTCGGTGGATGGCGGCTACATCTACAAGCGGGTGCTGAGTCCCGCCGGCGTCTGGGAAGAAGTCAAGATCGCCTCCACCCTCTTCTACCCCGTCGAGCAGATCCGCGACGAAGATGGTACGTACGTTTTCCGGATGCATGTCTGGGTGCGTGGCAAGGTTCGTGAGTTCCTGCTGCCCACCAAGTTCACTGCCGATCCGAGGAGTCTCAAGATGCAACTCCACGCCAATCAGATCCACGTCATCGACGAGAAGTCGACCGCTGATTACCTGTCCAATTACATGCACCGCCTACAGCAAATGAAAACCGAAACCGACACCTACCAGCAGATGGGGTGGAAGCACGACAACGAGGCGTTCCTGATCGGCGACACGCTGATCACGGCGACCGAAGAGCGCAAGGTGATCTTGAGCAAGTCCTTCCCCGACGAGCTGCGCACCGCGTTCTCCGTCAAGGGCACCAAGGAAGCTTGGATCGCCGCCGTCGACACCCTCTACAACCAGCCGAACGGTGAACCCCACATGTTCGCCATCTGCGCCGCCTTCGGTTCAGTGCTCAACCCCCTGCTCGGCTACTCCGAGTGGAACGGCATCCCCTACGCCCTGACCTCGGACAACTCCGGCTACGGCAAATCCACCGTCAACAAGATCGCCATGTCGATCTGGATGCACCAGACGCGCGACACCATCGTCGCCGACTCGACACCCAAGGCAATTCTCGGCATGGCCTCGGCCTACAACAACGTGCCCTTCCTGCTGGACGAAGTCACCAGCTACCTGAAGGATCCGGTGGATCAGGTCGACATTCTGTACGCGCTGTCCAACGGCACGCCGCGCAAGGGCATGGGCAAGAACGGCACGGTGCGTCAGAACCGTCCGGGCTGGTGCGGCAGCTTCGCCATGACCGGCAACCGGAACATCATGCACCAAGTGGCGTCCTCCAACATCAATCCGGAAGCTGCGCAGATGCGGGTCTTTGAAATCGACCTTGAAGCTTACCCGAGGCTTACGGCGATGGACAGGAACCATCCGGACTACACCCAGTACAACGCCGAACACGGGGCCATCACCCGCTCCATCGTCGACGAGTGCTACGGCCACATCGGTGTCGAGTACATCCGCCACGTCATCAAGAACCGCGACGCCGTGACCCAGCGCCTGCTGAAGCTGTCGGAACAGATGAGCAAGCACATGGAAGGCGGCGACGCCACCAAGGAACGGTATTACTACCACCTGATCACCTGCACCCTGATCGGCGGGAAGATCGCCAAGGAGCTGGGCTTTATCAACTTCGACTTGGATCACCTGCGCGACTGGTGTGTGGCCCACGTCAAGCGTCTGCGCGGACTGGTGCGTGATGCCAGCCTGACGGCGCAAGACCACTTCGCCAACATGATGTCCGATCTCACCCACAACATCATCGTGACCATGCACTACGATTCGCTCGACGCCCGGGCCAAGAAGGTGGAGAGCCACGTCGGCCTGCCGCTGCGCAATCCGATCTGTGGCCGCATGGTGATCGGCGACGAGAAGGAGCGCCCGCAGCTCTACCTCACGGTGCAGGCGATGATGCGTTGGTGTGCGGATCAGGGCGTGCCCTACACGGCGCTGCGCCGCGACTTCATCAAGGAAGGGATCATCCGCTTCGGCCTCAAGGAAGCCAACAAGGAAACCGGCGCGGTGAAGGTCAGCCTGACCCGTGGCGTGAACGGTATCCCCTACCTTGGCAAACCGTGGTGCGTCGAGCTGGACTTCGAGCGGGCCGCTGGCATTCTCCCCATCCAAGATCCAGCCGCCGTGGTGGAACTGAAACAGGATGGCACCAATGGATGAGCCGCTGATGATCGACGGTATGGAGCCGGCGCTGCTCGGCTTCTCCGACGTGTGGCACCCGGATGGCTCGCGCGTCAGTCGTGCCATCTACTCCGGGCCGAAGATCATTGAGATCTTGCAAGCCGGCGACATCGAAGACGAGGACGAAGCGTTTGAGTTCTTCGAATACAACATCGCCGGCGCGTATGTCGGGCCAAGTACCCCGATCATCATGTGGCCTAAAGAAGACTGTTTTGTCGCGGACTACGTGATCCAGTGATCTACGACTTGTAGCCAGAGTTGTAGCCAGCTAAAGAAAAAGGCCCGGGAAACCGGGCCTAAGTGCTTGATTCTATTGGTCGGGGCGGCGGGATTCGAACTCGCGACCCCTTGCACCCCATGCATAAATGACCCCTTACAGGTCAAGCACTTACCTAACTAAATCAACCGTTTAGGGCTTGCTAGGGGAACATGCTACAACATACAATAGCCCCCTGTTTGTAGCCAGAGTTGTAGCCAGACCATGCTCACTGACCGCTTCCTCCGTACCGCCAAGCCCGGCACCTACGCCGACGAGGACGGATTGTACTTCCGCGTGCGCAGCGAGACAAAGTCTTTCGTCTGGCGACGGCGCGTCGATGGGAAGGACAAGTGGGAAACCGTCGGCTACTACCCAGAGATGGGGTTGGGCCAAGCGCGGGAGAAGCTGGCCCGCATGAAGCACCTGTCCACCGTCGACAGCAAGACCGTTACCGAGGCGTTCGACGAGTACTACGACCTCTTCCTGACCGCCGAGTACAAAGACCCCAGCCAGACCAAGCGGATGTTCGAGAAGGACGTCCTGCCCCACGTCGGCGACAAGCAGCTGCGGGATCTGGAGAAGACCGACTGGACCGGCGTCGTCCAGAAAGTCGTCAAGCGCGGCGCGCGGATCATGGCGAACCGGATGCTGGCGCAGATCAAGAAGTTCCTTGAGTACAGCAAAGACCACGGGTGGATCGACGCCAGCCCGCTCGCCGACGTCAAGCGCAAGTCCTTTGGCGGGAAAGAGATACCGACCGCGCGCAACCTGTCGTGGGAAGAGATCGTGGACTTTCTCGCTGTTCTCCTCGACGACGGCAACAACATGGCTTCTGCCACCCGTTGGACGCTCTACCTCACCCTGCTCACCACCCAGCGCTCGTCGGAGGTGCTGGGCTTCAAGATCAACAAGCGCCAGCCGGCGTTTATGACCGGCGACGTCAAGCTCACCACCGACGGCCCGAAGAAGTACAAGGTGCCCCTGACCCCGGAAGTCCGCGCGGCCATGCACTTCTACAACAAGCTGCCGCGACCCAAAGACCACCGGGTGATGAGCCACGCCCTGCGCCGGCTCGGTATGGACTTCACCCCGCACAACATGCGCCACACCTTCGCCTCGCGCATGGCCGACCTGCACATCGCGTTCCACGTCGTCGAGACGATGCAGAACCACACGATGGGCGGTGCTGCCGCGATCTACCCCCGGGGCGAGTACTGGGAAGAGCGCGTCGCCGCGCAGCGGGTGTGGGGCAAGAAGATCAGGGAGCTGCGCCGTGAGGCCAAGAAGCTGCTGGCCAAGCAGCAGGAAGAAAAAAAGAAGCCGGGCGATTAAGCCCGGCTTGAAGAGTCACGAGGGGAGGTGACTTGGAGACGTGCGATAAGTATACACTATGGGACTTGGGCTGCTCCATAGTGATACATGTTGCTACGACCTCGGCACCGTCTGCTGCAGCTTGCGTTCGCGCTTCGCCACCGTCTGCGGATACTTGAGCAGGTTGGACAGCGGCTGACGCTTCAGCGAATCGTGTGAGTCGTCGAACAGGTAGCGCAGGCGATCCTTGCCGTCTTGCAGCGCCACCCACTGGTCGCGTAGATCGTTGAGCGCGTCGTTGTCGCCGGCCTTGGTCGCGTCGTTGTATTGACGCTCGATCTCCTTGGTCCGGTCGGAGTAGAACTGCGTGACCTGCCAGTGCTGGTTCTTGGCCCAGTCCATCTGGCGCATCTCCGGCGACTTCATACCGAGGCCGTCGAGGAGCAGTTGGAAGGTCTGGACATCCTCCGGAGCCACCATCACATCGCCGTTCTTCAGCGTGTAGCCCTTGTTCGCCACCTCGAAGGCGTGCACCGCGTTGCCGAATCCACTCGGCAGTACCTGAGCCAGACCCTTGTAGTAATCGCCCTTACCGATGGAACCAAGACCCTCGGCAAACTTGGTGCCCGCCGACCATGACGGCCCCATCAAGCCGGCACCAAGGTTGATCACGCCCTTCTTGCTGGTCAGATCCCAGTCCGCGTACGGCAGGATCGAGAAGATCTTGTCCTGCGACAGCTTGGCGTCCATACCCATGAACCAGAGCGGCCCGTGCAGAAGGTAGTTGGCGAAGTCGCCGTCGCCGATCTGCTCGCGCAGGAAGCGCTCAAAGTCACGCGGCTCGTCGTCGTCGTCGCCCATGTGCTTGAAGGCCAGACCCACGAGGTTCATCAGCGGCAGGCCGAGGAAACCGGCACCGGCGAACGCGTGGCCCAGACTGATCAGCAGCGCCCGACGACCGATGGCCCTGACTTCCGGACTCTCGCCGGCGAACGCGTCGCGTGCGGCCTTGACGTAATGCGCTGCCATCATCAGCTGGAACTTGCGGTACTGCACCATGAACTTCGGCAGCTTCTTGATGATCAGCGGGGCATCCACCTTGGAGAAGTCGCCTTGGGTGTCCTGCAGCACGGAGATTGCGTACTCCTTGGACTGGTTCTCCAGCGCGTCGCCAGTGATGCCTTGGGCCTGCAGCTGTGCGTGCTTCATGTTGTACGCGGCGACCGCTGCGGAAACCCGGTTGTAGGCTTCAACCCGGCGCGCCACTTGGCGCAGCTTGTGCACCACCGTCTTGCCGACCGCCGAGGTCTTGTCGACGGCAGCGTAGCCGGTGCGGGTCATCTCGAACTTGTTCAGGTCTTCCTCAAGCCCCACGTCGAGCAGGCCGGCGTCCGCCGCAGATTGCAGCATGTTACGCAGCTTCTCGTTCTTGACCTTGGACAGGTCGATCTTGGTGTCGGTGAAGAACCCACCGGAGACAATCTCGCGGGTGATCGCGTAGCCCTGACGCAATGCGATCCACGCGCCGGAGTAGTTGTTGAAGTCAGCCGCCAGACGCGGCACCGTCACCATGATCGGCTGCAGCGAGTTCTGGAGGTGGTAGGCCGGGTTGAGCGCCAACTGCTGAATCGAAGTCAGGGCCAGTGCGCGGTCTTGCCACGGGGTTTCCTTGTGCTCCAGATTGGCGGCGTAGTGGCGGGCGATGGCGTTGAACACGTCCTGACCAGTGCGCTTGCCCTCCCCGTCCTTGGCCTCCTGCTGCATCTTGTAGAACATCTCGTTGGTCGTCCCACCGTGCTTCATGTTGGCAAGGAAACCAGCTTCGGCCCGGGCGTGGGAAAGGAACGAGCGGATCATGTCCGCATCGTAGCCGGCCCGGTTCTTCCGCTTGAGGCCGGACATCCGGGCGTTGTGCTCGTCGAACGCTTGCAGGTACATGTCGCGCACGAGGGACTCCACCTGACCCTTGACGCTGGCCGGGAGGTTGTCGGCCTTGATCGCTGCCAGCACCTTCTGCAGCGTCTCCGGCTTCATCTGGCGACCGTCGTCCAACCGGACGGAACCCTTGAACGCATCCGACCAGCCGTACGTTGCCTCGTTGGCGCGGGCGAACTGCCGGGCCTGACCGAGCGTGTCGAAGTTGGACACCATGTAGTGGTCAGGATCCGCCTTCAACTTCTCGGTCAGCTTGGTGTCGTTGGCGGCTTCGGCTGCGCGCAGCTCCTTGGACTTCAACACCGCGACGTAGTCACCGAAACGCTTCAGCGGGGCGTACGGCCCTTGCAGCGAACCGGTCTGGTTGAGAACGCCGGAGAGGCCAAGCTCCTTCATAATCTTGAACTTCTGCAGCTTCATCGCTTCGCCGTGGGCAAACACTTCCTTGGCGATGTCCCGTGCTTCCTGCGGCAGGGCGTTGAACAGCTTGGCCATCTCGCCGTCGGCTTTGACCTGACGCTTGCTGCCGTCCATCGCGTCGAACGTGGCATCGTAGCCCCACTTCTGTTCGAAGGTGGAGCGCGAGATGAACTCGTTGAGCTGCTTCAGGAGGGCGGGCTTCAGCTTGCCGGCCCGGGCCGCGATCTCTTCGGCGTCGGACTCCATCTGCTTGCGGGTGGCGATAGCCGCGCGAACCGAGTCGTACCACTTCTGCGCTGAGGGCAGGACGTGGCCGTATTCCCCGACCAGATCGTGCAGCGACATGAACCACTTGAACGCGCGGGAGACAACACCCCCCGCATCGTCCATCATTCGGACGCCGGTTGCTCCTGCGACGTCTTGGACTCGTTGGGTTGCGGTTTTTTCGCCTCGGCGGAAGACTGGAGCCGGTCCTGTATGTACGATCTCGGCATCACGGACACCCGATACGGTGCCTTCGCTTTGGGCTTGGTACTGTTCTTCGATTTCATTGACGATAGTCTCGGCAAAGTTGTAGAGGGCCGGGCTTGCGGCTTTGAGTTCAGCGGCCAGCGCCGGGTTCAGTCGGGCAGCTACCAGCTGCGCGTACAGTTCAGCACGGATCAGTTTAGCCGATTTGGACTCGGGATACTTGGCGTTGAACGGGTAGTCCAGCAGCTTCCGCAGTTTGCTGTCGGCGGGCAGGCGGTCATACAGCGCCTTGGCCTTTTGCGCCATCACACCCATCACCACGCCGGCGGAATTGACCCCGCCCGTATGTGCATCTGCATCATCGGCGACGTGCGCCAGCTCGTGGTGGACGATCTCGCCAAGCAACTCCGGGTTACCCGAGAGCGCGTTGAACGGCAGCACGATCTTGAACGTGCCATCGGGGTTCTTGTAGGCGTAGGCGTCGCCGTTGTGGCTGATGTAGAACCCTTCCACATTGTCCAGCGTGCCGGCCAGCGGGCCTTCCTCGACGGCGTCGAGCACGTCAGTGACGTCCGGGTAGTTCGCCTCGTCCAGCCACTCGACTTCTTCGGTGATCTTGTCGCCGGTGCTGTCCGTAAAGGTCAGGCTTTCCCGACGGTGGAGCGGAGCGCCTACTTCTCCAGCTTGAGCTTCGGTATTGCTCCGTCCAGCTGCTTCATCGGGCTTGGCGAGTCGGCGCGTCTTTTTTCGCTCAACGCGAACTCCGCTTTCACTTTGTTGGCTAGTTTCTGCGCCTTGATCATTCTGCCTATCGCCGGGAAGTCCGACGACATCGCGTCCTGCATCTCTTGCGGCAGCTTCACCAGATTCTCCTGAAACCTGCTGACCATTGAATTGCTCCTTCAGTTTGCGGACGATACGGTCGTCAGCTTCTTTACCGCCAATCTGATCCCAGCTCATGGCGAATACGTGTTGCTGCTCGGCGTCGAGTTTATCAAAACCCTCGCCATACGCAGCGGCTGCTTCCGACACCAGCGCCTTGACTTCAGCCTTCCGGGCCTGTGCCACCGGAACCAGATAGCCGACGATGTCCTTGGCTTCGTTAAGCGCGGTCGGCATCCCGAACAGGGTCTTCAGGCGCTGCTTCAGGATCTGGCCGTGCGGCCCGGACAGGGCCACCAACATCCCCGGTGCGACCGACAGGTCACCCTGCAGTACCTGCTCGACGGCGGCGTCAAGCGCGTCGGTTTCCTCAGCCAGCTGCTTGGCCTCTGCGGCCTCGCGGGCTTTGCGATCCGACGTCGGCTCGCGCTTCTTCGCTTCCTTCTGGACTTTCTGGTGCTGCTTCTTCTCGTCGGCGTTCAGCTTGGCGATGTCACGCTCGGTCTTGGCATCGTTGGTGGCGCTCACTGCTGCGCCGCTATCCATCGCCTTGCGGACGGTGATGCCTTGGTTTTCCAGCGAGTGGTCGACGTGCTCGTCGTCTGCGCCCTGCGTCTCCGCGCCGGCAAAGGCTTCGTTGGCTGCAGCTTCGTCTTCGGGCGTTACCTCGGACGTGGCACTGCCGGTATTCCCGGCGTCGTCCTTGGTGTTCTTGGCGGTGTAGCCGTAGCCCAGCAGCGTCTGGCGAACCGACTCGTGCGAGAGGCCATACCGTTCTGACAACGCGCGCTGCGAGTCACCGTTGATGAAGCGCTCCACCATGTCGCGATGCTGCTCGTCCTCGATGGCTTCCGGCTCAACCTTGGCGACGCTGGCTTCAGCGTCCTTGGTCTGGCGTTTCTGCTTGGCCTCGGCCTTGACCCACTCGACGGTTTCACCCGTCTGGGTACGCACCAGCTCGCCAGTCTTGGGGTCGGTACTGCGCTCGTACTTCGGACGGACAACCTTGACGAAACCTGCGCTGACCTTCTCGTCGTCGGTCATGGCGTCGAACTTGGCCTTCTCTTCAGCGGCCTTGCGCGCCAGCGCCTGCTCGGCAGTTTCCACCGGGATGTTTTCGCCACGGGTGTTCATCTGCTTGCGCAGATCGTCGGCGCGCTGCTTCGTCTTCGACAACCCGTTGTTCCACTCGGCGTGGATCTTCTGTAGGTCCGCGTCGTCTTGGTTCTTCTCCATCTCCGCAGCGAGGTCGGCCTCGAATTTCTGCGCGGCCTTGCCGGCGGCGCGCACCGGCTTGGGCTGTGCTACCTTGGCTGCAGGTGCGGCGGCAGGTTTCGGTTGAGCTTTCGCGCTCTTCGCTTGGCTTGCTTGCGGAGCCACTTGTGCAGGTTTGGCAGCAACGGGTCGTCCTTGTACGGTGGCAATGCGGTCGTTCTTGAACTGCTGGGCGATGCTCCAAGCGGTGGCAACCTTCTGGGCAAGATCATTGCGACCCGACGACAGGGCGGTACCCGCCAGTTGCTGGAAGGCCGGCGCACCACCGTTCTGGAGGAAGGGAACCAGCTGCTGCACCGAGGCGGCATCCAGATTAGCCAGCGTGCCGGAGACACCGAAGCCGCCCGTCGGGGCAACCGTCGAAACCGTGCCGTCCTTAGACAAGCCGCTGTTCGCGGAGCGCTGGGCGTTGAGCGACGCGGGAAGACCGACCGACAGGTCGTTAGCCGTTTGCTGCGGGGCGTAGCCGGGCTGCAGCGTGAGATCCAGCTGGTCGAGGAACGAGCCCTGACGGTTGTTCGCCGGCATCGGCGCCGTGGGGTTCACTGGGGAGTACGCGCCCTCATTGCCGAAGGACTCAAGACCGCCAAACATGTCCGGCGTCGCGCCCATCTGGGCCTGCAAAGCACCCTGCGTCTGCGGCACGCCACCCTGATCGTAGAGCTGGTTTGCCCAGAAGTCGGCGTAGGCTTGACCTTCCGGCGTCAGCCGGTAACCGTTCTGCGTCCGGCCCGGGGTGTACGACGTGAGCGTCGGCCCGTAGGCGTTGGGTACCCGGTTGGCTTGGTCGTAAATACCAGTGCCGATGTCTTGGGCGAATTGAGCGGTCGGATTCGGGCCGACACGAAGGTTGCGCAGCTGACGGGCGATTTCGTAGTTGTCGACCTGCTGCATCTGGTCGGCGAAAGCCTGACGGCGATAGTCGTCGGACAAACCTTCGAGGTAGTTATCGATGGTGCCCTGCTGGCCGTTGTAGAACATGTCGCCGGCGGCGATACCCTGGTCGCGGTTGACGAACGCGCGGTTCCACTGGGCTTGGTCTTCGAGCGTCGACAGTTGGGTGTCCGGCCTCAACAGATCCTGCTGGCGGAACTGGTCGATCTTGGAATGGGCAAGGCCCATCTTCATACCACCAATCGGCGCCATGGCCAGACCACCAACCACGCCACCAAAGCCTGCCCACATCGTGTCGCGGATGGACTCCTCAGTCGTCGGGTCTTGGTAGGCACCCCACTGCTGCATGGGCTGCTGGACGATTTCTTCAGCGCCCTCTTCCAGCGCGCTCCGGCCCATCGTATTGCGTGCCGTCTTCCACGGGGTTGCCGAAAAGCTGTCGACCAGCGCCTGACGCTCCGCCGCGCGAACACCCATGCCGGCGTTCTGGTTCAGCAGACGATTGACGCCGAGCTTGGATTCAACCCAGCCACCACCGAGCGCCGCAGCGGCAGCGCGCAGCTTGTCTTCGGCACCACCGGTGTACTCGTCGGCCTGTTGTTGCTCGTTACGAACCTGACCGTAGATCGGCGCAGCGGCCAGCGCAGTTTGCGCGGCACCAGACGTACCGATAGCCCGAGCGGTTTGTAGACCGCGTCCGACTAGCCCCGCTGCACCAGCGCCTTGACCACCTGGAATGGCGAAGGCGGCGATGGACGGTAGCGTGGAGCCGATACCCTGACCGGCAAGTTCCTTGACGCCCTGCCACGGACTTTCCTTGAAGCCTTCCCACGACTGCGACGCGGCAGACGACGGGTTGCGGAACTGGACGTCGCGACCATACCGGGTGATGGCCCCAGGTCGGTCATCGGTCATGTCGTCAATCGTGCGCCCGACGCCTTCGGTAAAGCCACCGAGACCTTGGCGTACGCCAGACCAGAAGCCCGGGTCGTTGACCTGAACGCCAAGGCGCCCCGCCACGTAGGTGGGGTCTAGCCTTGTCTGGGCACTGAGGTCTTGAATAATGTCCGCGTCGGATTTGTCGGCGGTTTGGTCCGGGTACAGCCTGCGGATATCTTCAATCGATGCCATATCAGTACCTGCTTACACGTTAGCTAGTATTATATCAGTCGACCTTCCCACTACGTAGGCTTTGGACATAAGCTGCGTTGCGGCGCCGCTGTTCTTCCTTTGCGCCGGGAATACCGCTTGAAAGAGCCAAGTCGAGCGCATTTGCCGAAGCATCTTCGTAGCCGGTCGGCTTGAGCGCCGGCGCACCACCTTTACTACCGCCGCCGTAGGTACCACCAGCTGCAGACAGCATCGGATCGGCGCCGAGAATGTGCGTGGCGGTATCACCCCACTTGGTGCGGAAAGCCGTTTCGGCCTTGGCATCAAACTTGGGCATCCCAGCCAGCTCCGCAGACGCCGCTTTCAAAACCTCCGGATCGACCGCGCGCAGCGGCTTGACCCCAGATGACTTCGGCGTAAACGACCACCCTTCCTGTGTGGTGATAGGCACCATCTTCATGCCGTCCTTGGCCATCGTCGGAACCATGTAGGCGGGGTTGCCGTTGTTGTCGTACATGGTGATCGGCGAACCCATCTTGCCCATACTGACCTGATCCCGGCGCAGCCCAAGCTCCGCACCCTGAATGCCTTCGGTAGCTTTGTTGTGGCGGGTGTGCTCGCCAAGCTGCGCATAGCCCAAGGCATTCGACTCGCCGTAGCGACGATCCATGACCCCACCGGCACCCTTGTACTCGCGCTCGACGTCGTGCGTGCTCTGCTTGATGCCATGTTCGCGGTTGGCGTTGTACTGCTGCTGGAACAGGTGCGGGCTGGTGTACATCAGCTCCTGCATGTGCGCGTCGTTCAGCAGCTTCGACATGTTCGCGGGCGTCATCGGGTGCGAGCGGACGACATTCCCCTTGGGGTCGACGTGGTGCATGACCGAGCCCCCCGGACTGGACTGCATGGCAACCGTATGGCCGTCGCCCCACGCTCCCTTTTGCGAGTTGTACTCGCCCATCATCCCCGGGATGAAAGAGTGATCACCACTGGCGAGCTTCTCGCGCAGCGCGGCGTACTTGCTGTTGACCGCGTCCTGGGCGTCCTGCTCTGCCTTCTTGCGCTGATATTCGGCGCGCTGCCAGTCGAACTGCTCTGCGGCACGTTTTTCAGCAGTGTCCTTGTGCGCCAGCTCGCGCTGGCGGGCGTCTTCGTCGGTGTATGCGCCGAGCGCAATACCAAGGTTCGAGAAATCCATGTCAGCACCCCTTCTTCACGTTGCCGCCCTTGGCGAGCTTCAGACCCTTGCCCTGCGCCGGCTTACCGGTGGGCTTCTTGCCACCAGCCTTCTTCAGACCGCGTGCCTCGCGCTTCTCTTCCGCTGGCGAATCCTTGACCTTGGGAGTGCCTTCGGCGGCTTCTTCGCCCTGGCCGCGCATAGCCAGACCGCGCTTGGTCAGCGCGTCCAGCTTGACCTTGCCGCTCATCTTGACCGCTTCGGCGTTCAGCACGAACTCGCCATCGGAGAGCCATGCAGGGATGTCGTCGGACGTTTCCGTACCCGGGCCGGACACCTTGCCACCGGGCTGGAAGTTCTTGCGGACGGTGCCGCCATTGGCAAAGATCGAGCCACCGAGCAGACCACCCAGCGCGCCGCCAACGACCGTACCGACTGGCCCTGCGGCGGAACCAATGGTTGCCCCTAGTTGCGCGCCGCCATACCCCGCAGCGGCGTCAACCACAGATTCACCGACGTTGCGCCCATTGACGATGTCGAGGCCCGCCTTGGCAATGCTGCCGTACGGCACCGCGCTCGACGTTCCTTCTGCTGCGTCCGCAGCTGTAGAAGCCGTAGAAGCCGCATCACTAGCGGCGCCCGCCGCATCAGCTCCGGTAGACATCGTGTCGGCCACGGGCGATACCTCGGCGACACCCGGCGTTTCCGGTACCGACGAGACAAACGACTCGCTGCCGTTGTTGAACGCGTCCTTGATCGTACCTTCGGCTGCGGTTCCGAGCTGCTTGGCGCCGTACATTGCACCCTGCCGCAGCGCCATCTGGCCGACCATGTCAGCACCCGACGGGCCTTCCTGACGATAGCGCCACGGATCAACGTCGCCGCTGCCCTCTGCGATTGGTGCAGCGTAACCGCCCATGGCAAACCGGAGGCCGCGCTTGTGGACAGGACCGCCGTTGGCAAAAGGGCTACCGTCTCCGTAGCTGGGGTACGGGTCATAGTCCATATCGACGTACGGCTGGAACGGCGCATCGGCACTGGCTGTGCTGGGTGCATCCTCCGCGTATTGGTAGTCCTGTGTCGCGGCAGGCTGAGTCTGGGCAGGTGCCTTACCGCCCTTCCACCACGATTTGAGGTCGTCCTTCAAGCCGCCGGCGTAGGTGCCGTCCTTCATCTTCTCACCACGCCACGCGTCACCGAGGAGATCAGATCCGCCACGCAGTGCGGCCATCGTGCCCAACATACCGAGACCCTGCAGCAGCTGGTTGCTAGAACTCGAAGACCCGGCGCTGCCGCTCGTCGCCTGGTTACGCCAATCCACCGGGGTAAGGTAGTTGTGGAACGCAGGACGCTGCGCGCTGCCCCCGCTGGCGAGGCGCAGACCCGGTTTCTCGATGTAGCCGCCATCCGCCCAGCGGGAACCTGACGCCATCGAGGCGCCGAACTTGCCCCAACCGGAGGCGTTGGCTGCGCTGTTGGCACTCATCGCGTTGGCCATCCCGCCGTACCCAGAACCAGCAGAACCCATGCCTTGCATCGCCCCGGTACCCATACCAGCGATCTGGCCGTAGGCACCCGCGTTGCGGTTCCACTTCATGTCTTCCGCAGCCTGCGTAGCGGAGTTCAGCGCGCCAGCGGTATTCGCCGCACCCATGATCCCGTTGCGGTTGGCCTCCGACAACATGCGGTCGGTGGAGAACCCGGCGCCCATGCGCTGCATGTTGCGGTTCATCGCCTCCCACGAAGCCCCGTTTGCTGCCGCCGCATCGTTGCCTGCCGACTGGCGCAGCTGCTGAGCCAGCGTGCCGTCCATGGCCTGATCGACCATCTGCTGGGAGTTTTCCAGATAACCCGGCGCGAGGTTGGCGTACTGGTTGTACAGGTTGGTGGCGATGTCCGCCTGCGCACCGAACAGCTTGTCCTGGTTGGCGTAGTAAGGCGTGCTCGAACCGCCACCGCCACCGCCCTTGTTGGTCATCGGGGTGAGCGGCGCGCAGCCTTGGTGCATGAGGTGAATCTGGTTCATAGGGATTTCTCCACGATCAAATAGCGTTGTTCAACGCCAAACTTCTGCCGCCACAGGCGCGCTGCGGATTCCTGCGAATAGGCGCGCATCTTGGTCGCCCCGAGGGAACGCGCCCACTGTACAAAACTGTCCCACATGTCTGTGCGGCAGATGCCGCAGCCGCCCATCGTCGTGACAAAGGCAATCCGGTCGTTCGGGTAGTTCTCAAATACGACGGTCACAGCGCCCTGAATTTTCCCGTCTTCCGAGATGACCAGTAGCTGCTGCTGCCCCTGTACCAGCATGACTTTCAGCTGGTCGACGTTGTACTCACCTGCGCCGGTTTTAAGCGCGGCATCCAGCATCGGGGAGACTTCGCCCCACACGGCATGGATGCAATTCGGATGAAGCTGCTCTAGTTTCATGGGCGCGCCGAAAATTGACAGGGCTACTGCTTACATGTTAGCACAACATGGGTTAAACGTCTGCTGCGTCGGCCCAGAACGGCACCGCTTTGACGACCGAGTAAGCCTCTTCTCGCGCGTTCTCCAAGAACAGCACCGTGAAGTCGCCAAATTCGGTAACCCACGCCGGCGTGCGGGAAACGCGCGCCTCGTCTTCGCTCCGGTAGTGGCCGACAATGAACCGCCCGCACCGCGTAGCCACGTCAATTTCGATATTGTCCACGCGATGGTAGGAGCAGAGCGCGCCGGTCGGCGTCGTGTAGTCTTTTTTCAGTGCCATAGTCGTCCTCAGCTTGGTTGTACGGGCCAAGTAATGGCGCCCGGAAATCCTGGCTGGGCCGTGACATCGCGAAGCGCCTGCCGGTAGGTTGCCCACGCCGCTTGGTTACCCACCGGCACATCCGGCAGCTGCGTCCAGTCCGAAGCGGCCAGGAGTCCATTGCGCTTGATCCGCGCTTCAGTCTCCAGTTCTTCGGTTGATTTTCCAGGGTACGGGGTGACGGTCCCAAACTCGCCGGAGTTGGCCCGCTGGTACAGGTCGCGCCCATGCACCTCGACGTCGTCTGGAGTTGCCGTGAATGGGATGTCGCCGAACTCGCTATGCGTGACGAGCAGTTCGATTCCGCCGAAGGCGTTGTAGCTCGGGTTTCTAGGATTGGTGATCATTAGGATACCCTCTGCATAATCGCCGACGTGCCTATTACGGCGCCGGTACTATAGTCGTAGTAACTTGACGCATCTTGCATAGCCCGCCAGGTTCCAGGGTACCCGGCGTAGGATAGCGAATAGTAGCCGCCAGCTGTAATGGACGCACCTGAGTACACGATAAAACTGCCGATGTTGTAGTTGCCGACGTTGTTCGACACGTAGTTGGCAAACTGATTTCCCTGTGCCGCGACCGTGTTCTGCAGCGTATTGAACTCGGTGCGCAAGACAACGCCGTTCGGATTGTAGAACTCGAGAATCACGAGCCCGGCACCGCCAGCGCCACCTGCGCCGTAAGGGTATGGCGGGCAATCCGCGTTGTAACCCGCGCCACCGCCGCCACCAGCACCTGGACCGCCCGTGCCACCCTGGCCGACCGTGCCGGCGACACCCGCAGCCCCGCCGGAACCCCACGCCGAACTGCCGCCCGCGCCACCGCTACCCGGCCACCCAACTACTCCATAGGCGCCGTTCGGTGCGCCGCCCGGGCCAGCTGCGCCGTTGTCGTGTGTTGGGGCGCCGCCGCCGCCAGCTGCGCTTGCATACAGCGAACCACCTACATAGACGTAGGATGCGCCACCAGAAGAACCCGGGTTGCCCCAGGCGCACGACATGGATCCGCCGCCGCCACCAGCGCCAATGACGACCGTAACCGTAGCCCCCGCCGTCAATCCGTTGAACGTCGCGGTTGTCACCGCACCAGCACCGCCGCCACCGCCGCCAGGGCCACCGGGCGCGTACCCGCCGTCACTACCACCCGCACCGCCGCCGCCACCGCCGACCACCGTGACGCGAAGCGACGTCTTCTCGGACGGGACCGAGGTGTAGTACGTGCCAGCACCGCTGTTGTAGGTGTAAGTCGTGCCGATAACAGCAGCTAGGTCAACGACACCCGCGAGCAGCGATCCACCAAACGTCCCGGTCGCTGCCGACAACGACCCTGAAAAAGTTCCAGTCGCCGCCTGGAGTAGCCCGGAAAACGTCCCATTGACCACGGCCAGGTTGTTGCCGTTGATCTTGTCGGCGGTGATGGCGTTCGTGGCGATCCGATCCGCTGACAGCGTTCCGGTGGTGATGGTGTCCGCATTGACGCTGCCGATCTTCGCGCTGGTAATCGTCGCGTCGGCAATGTAGGCGGTTTTCATGTACGCACCGGCGGGGACCGTCACCCCATCCACCACGGTTGGCGTCGTCAGGTAATAGAACGGCGAACCGTCGGCTGCGCTGGCGCTGGTCGCCACCGGGGCGATGCTGAACTTGTCGGCGACGATGGTGAATTCAGAGGTCGGCGTCCCGTTGTTGGCCGTGCTGAGCAGGCCAAAGCCGCTGACGTAGCCGTTGTTGTCCACCTTGACCGCGTACTTGCCCTGGATGCCGTCGATGGTCGTCGCCTGCGTCGAGATGCTCGTCGTGTGGCCGGACACCGTGGTCTGCAGCGTGGTAACCGCCGAGGCCGTGGTCGAAATTCGCACGTCGTCTGCCGCCACCCAGGCGCTGCCGCTGTAGCGATACGCCTTGTTGTTATCGTCAGAGTCGAGCCACAGGTCGCCAGCGACCAGCGTGCCGGTCGGCGCCGCCGCCTGGAGGTAGGTCTTGACCTTGCCGTTGGCCGTGGTCTGCGCCGTAGCGGCGTTGGTGACCGCTGTATTGGCCGTGGTCTGCGATTGGACAATCGCGTTCGACACGTCACCACCGGTGTCGAGGCGGGCCGATACGTTGGAGATGGTCGTGGACAGTGCGGAGTCGCCGTTGGCGCGAGCCGTTGCCTCCGTGGTGATCGCTGCTGCGTTTGAAGCGATTCGGGTGTCGTCAGCCGCCACCCAGCTCGTACCGTTGTAGCGGTAGGCTTTGTTGCTGTCGTCCGTGTCGAACCAGAGATCCCCGGCGGTCATGCCGGAAGCCGGTGCCGTCGTCTGGCTGTACGTTTTGTTCTTGGCGTTGGCGGTTGCCGATACCGTGGAGATGGAGGTCGAGAGCGCTGAGTCGGCGTTGGCCCGGGTGGTCGCCTCGGTGGCCACGATACCATCCGAGTAGGTCTTGGCCGACGACAAGGCGCCGGCGCTGCCGGTGTCGGAGTAGGTCTTGGCCGAGTTCAGCGTTGCGGTATCCGCCGACTGGTACGCGGAGGTGATCGACGTCGAGGCGCCGGAGATGGCCGAGTCGGTCTGCGCCTTGGTGTAGGTGTTGTTGATTGCCGTGGCGTTGGTGGTGATGCCGCTCTCCGCCGTGGTCATGCGGGTCTGCAAGCCATAAAGCGCCTGCGCCGCTACCGACGAAGAGCCAGCCGTGACCGTATTGATGGCCGTAATCTGGGCCGTGTTGTCCGCCACGGCGGCGCCGAGCGAGGTGTAGTCGCCGATCTTCGTCCAGTAAGCCGTGTCCGTCGGCAAGTGGCCGACCGTGGTCGACGTGGCCTGGTACAAACTGCCGTTGTACTGAACGGTCTGGCCCGTGTTGTAGGTCGTCGCGTTGTCGTAGGTCGGCGTGTTGGACAGCTGGTTGATCTGCGCCTGCAGCGCGTCGTTGGTCGCCTTGAGCCGGTAGTTCACCGAACCCGGGGTGGTGTTGGAGGCGTCGATCAGGTTGATGCGGCTGTTCAAATCGAGGGTCAGCTGGCTGGTCGTCAGCGCGCCGTTGAGCGTATCCAGCATGTACTGGACGTTCTTGGACGTTTGACCCATGGTGCCACTGAGGCTGTTGAACGGCCCCTTGATGCCGGCGGTCGAGACGAAGCGAATCCAGTAGTAGCGCGTCGTATCCTCGCCGACCGAGTGGGCGAACACAAAACCGGACGACTCGCCAACCATGACCACGTTGCTGAAGTTGTCGGCCTCCGCCGCCCAGATTTCCGCGTAGGCGTGGTTCTTGTACGCCTTGGTTGGATCGTTCCACTGCACCAGGATGCTGGTCATCGCCCCGCTTGCGGTCAGGCCGGTCGGCACGGGTGGGATGGTCAGGTCAAGATCGACCGTCGAGATCACATTCCCATACTGATCGGTCTTGATCAGGCCCATCCGCACCAAGTCCTGCTTGGTGGCAAACCCGGTTACGCCGTTGGAACTCGCTTTCTCGATCCACAGCTTGACCGAGGACAGGATGTTGTTGAGCGCGTAGTTGTCGGTCGCCGGGACGGCGGGAATGTTCGGCAGGGCAGAACCTCCGGACGAGGTATCCCCGCCCAGTGCCGCCAGGGTAGTTTTGGCATCAGACACTCTTCAACTCCTGCACGCTGTTGGCAATCGCCAGTTGGGTCCATTGGTCGGTGCCGACCACCTCGAACTCGTACCGCTGCTGCAACGATCCCGCCGGCAGGCGGTATGGGTTGGCCCCCGTCACGGCGACCGAATAGGCCAGCGTCCCGTTCACATACATCTTGAACGTCAGGTTGCCGTAGGTCACCGCGTTCAGCTGGAAGCACGAAAAGTTCGTCGGCGCCGGCACGTTGTACAGCTTCGACTTCCACGTCGCCGTCAGGGCGGAACCGTAGTTCCACTTCTTGATCTCGGTGCCGACTGCGAGATACAGGTTGTCCGTCTGCGGATCGACGTAGGCAGCAGTGGCATCCACGCTGTGCGTGGTCAGGTTGCCGTCAATGTCCAGCACGAAGCCGCCGGTGGCCTTGAACGCCACGTACTTGTTGTCCCACTTCACGGCGAACAGCGCGGTCGGATCAACCGTCGCCTGCCATGTTTCGCGGTCAAACATTTTCTTGGTCACCACGTCGGTGCCGGACGGGCTCAGCGCCACCAGCCCGTTGGGCGAGGCGTACATCACCGACCCTTGCACCGTCACCACCGAGCGCGCCGACACGCATGGCGCCTCTTCTTCAACGCGGATCATCTGCGCCGAGTCCGGATCGCCGGTATTGATGAAGTACGGATACCCAGTCGTCAGCACCGCAACGCCCTGCCCCATGGGCGCCACAGCGACAATCTCGTAGTCGCAGGTCAGGCGGTACTTGCCCGGCCAGGCGTAGGGGAAGTTGGGCACCGAGAAGCACACCTGTTTGCCCGAGAAGCCGCACAGCGCACCGGAAGGCAGCGCGATCAGGCCGGCAAGGTCGTCGGGAGGCACATCCCAGTCCAGGGTCACCAGGGCTTCCCCAATCCCCGTGGCGGCTACGCTGTCCGTAAAGGACGTGGCGGCTGACAGGATCTCGCCAACCCAGTAGTAGTTGGTCCCGGCGCTGGAGGACACCGTGCGGTAGATATAGCGCTTGACCACGTTGTAGGAGCCGGTGGGTGCGGATTCAAAGCCAGACACCTGAATGACGTGCGTCGCGTCAGCCGTGCCGATAGTCGCTGGGGACGGCGCGGATTCCTCACCCCATGCCGTGACGTTGGTATAGACGTAGGCGCGCGACTCCTGAACCGTCGGGCCGGCACCGGCGACCTGAGTGAGCGCAGGTGCTACGGTGGGGGCCGGCACGCCCATGTTGTAGTAGGCAATCGGGTAGGAGGTGCCCCCGGTCAGGCCCAGCGTCATGTCGGTCTTCTTCGGCACGCCGTCGCCCGTGTAGTAGGTGCGCTGCGTCGTGTCGGAAGCAACCGGTCCCTTGACCACATTAACCGGCGTCGTCCAGGTGAACCAGTATTGCGTCTCCGGCTGGCCGATCCCAAAGCGGTAGATGGTCTTCTTGGTGCCCGCCTTGGTCGGCGTCATCACCGACGTTGGCGCCTTGAGCGCGCAGGCGCCGCCTTTGTACAGGATCACGTTGCTGGCCGTCTGCGCCATCCGGTCGGGCAGATCCATCGGGGTAATCATCGGGGCGATGCCGCCCATGTTTTGGATGACGATCATGTGCTCACCTATTCAAAAGTCGAGGCGCGCCCAGCTGCCGGCGCATCGTAATAAATGGCGCTGGATTCAGCGTCCATGGCGGGAATGTCAGCGGTAGCAACAACCCCGTCTTGTTGTCCTGCCTCTGCCGGCGTGCAAAAAATCTCCCCATACTGGACGGAAACGCCCGGCGTCCCGGCAACCAGTTGCGCGACCGGCGCAAGATCGACAACGACAAAGCTGACTTGGCCACCGGTGCTCGGCAGGGCCGCGCGGAACACGAAGCGCCGGCCAAATGCCTCGGCCAGTGCCGCCTCCAGGGCAGAAGCAGAAAACGTGACGTCGGCCAGCGCAGCCGCGCCGAGGATGGACGTTTCCAGGGTGTCTGCGACGACGACGGCCTGGGCCTGTTCGACGGAGTTTGCGCTGGTGCTTGCGCTTGTGGCACAGACAATCTGGGCGCTGGCGTCTTGCGTGCTAGTACCACTGGCTGCGGCCAAAGCCGAAACCACAAACCCCGCCAGTACGCTCTGGAAGGCTTCCGCAGCGGCGGCGTCCATAGCCGACACATACCCAGCGACCAGCGCGCTCGTAAAGTCGGAAACCGAGACGGCGTCATCGAGATCGACGGGTATTACAGCGAGGCTGCTGGCCGTAGCGCTGGCCGACCCAGCATCCGAAACCGCCGTACCTAGCGTAGCCGTCGCGTCCGGTTCATCAAAGCTGGCGGTGGGTTCGCTACGTGCCGCCGCGAAAGTCGCCGCAACGCTGGCGGTGTCGTCGGCCAGCTCAGTGTCGCTGGCTGCAGCCGAGGTCGTTACCAGCATACCGGCAGCGTCGAACGCATCACCGGACTCGTCGTCGGTCGCGCTGGTCACAGCCGTGTTGCTTGCTGAACTGGTGCCCGATGCGGCTTCGCCGGACACCGCGTACAGCAGCAGGTTGGCGCCGCTCGTGGCTGCGCTGCTGCTGCTGTTATCCGCCTGGCTGGAGACAAACACCGCCGTCGTGCTCTGGCTCGCCAAGATCGCCAAGGCGTCGGAGACTGCGCCAGGGAACGTGACAAGGCCGGATTGCGTATGCGCCGCGCTGGCGGCGTCCAAGGCACTGACGAACTTGTTGAGCGTGCCCACGTCGCTCGTCCCAGCGGTCAGCGCATCGGTCTGCGACACATAGTACAAGGCGCCGAGCGGGCGCGGGATCTCCAGCTGCAGGAACGAAACGTAGGCGTAGACGCTGTGAATGACCGTCGGCAAAGACGCATCCGTGGCGGAGGCCGATTCCGCCTGGTTGGCGCTGGTGCCACCGATTACCGACGCTGCTGTCTCGGCAGCACTTTCCTCCGAAACGCTGTCGCTGACCGACTGACTGAACACATCCGGCAAATCAGTGGCGGACGCAGCTTCCGTGACACTGCCAAGCACCGCGCCGGGGCGCAGGGCAAGGGTGACCGCCGCCCACGAGTTGGACGTCACGGTCGAGCCGCCGGTCCAGACTGCCGGGTTGTAGGCACCAGAAGACCAAGCGACCGACCCGACGCCGATCATCGCGTCGTTGGTATCGACCGACGTTGCCGTGCGGAAATTGGACAAGTAGGCAGCGGTAAAGACCGCGCCCGTCGCAGCGGCGCCGGCGCCAATACAAATGATGACCGCGCCGTTTGTCGACGGGGTGATGGCGCCCGGATCCGGCCTCCCCGTTCCGGTGCCGGTAGCGGTCACCGCCGTCACGTCAAGGATTGTGGTTTCGTCCTCGCCGCGCCAGACATGGACAAACATCGCGCCCGCATCGGCAGCATTCCCGGTCGGGCCGAAGGTGACCGAGGCATCCGCTGCCGTCAGTTCCTTGAGGCCAACCCGCAGGTTGGTGTCGTAGCTGGTGCCGTTGCTGTACAGCTCGCTGCCGACCAGTGTGTAGGCGGTGCCGCTAGGGTCTTGAATCAGCAACGTGCGGTCGGCGGTCGAGCCGGTGGCAAAGCCCGCAATGACTACGTCACCCGCCTGGGCGGACGTCGCGATGCCGCCGGTCAGCGCGGTCAGGCTGATGGTTGTGTTGCCGCTCGTTGCCCCGGCCTTGGTTGCTGTTGCGCCACCGACGTATTGGAGAGCCATGCTTACACCAACGAGGTAAAGGCCACGCTCAGTTGCGTGTAGTCCGTGATGAGGGCCGCAGCTTCAACTGGAATTGTCGTGTTGAAATCCTGCGCTGCGGCGGTCAGTGCCTGCGTCTCCGTGTAGATGACCGTCGCCCCCTGCTTCAGCTCCAGCTTGATGCTTCCCGTGCCTGCCAGCAGGCGGTAGCGCAGGAAGTGGCCGGCGGTCGTCTGCGGGTACAGGGCGGTCGGATCGAGCTTGACCTCTGCAGTCGAGATCGACTGGGTATAGATGTAGTCGGCGTCGTCCGGCCAGGGCTCGTCCAGCATCGGGTACAGGGCGCCACCTGAAGATGGGAGCCAGTTACCCACGGAGACGTCGCTGGTCGGGCGCAGCTTCTGCGGGATCGCGAGCCACTGCGTTTCGTAGATGTTATCCACATCGGTGACCGTCACGGCGCCCAGCCACGCACCGACCGCAGCGTCCTGCACGTTGGTGTCGTCAAACCAATCCACGGACATGACCGCGATGCCATTCTGCGCGGTCGTCAGGGTCAGGGGCTCACTGCGGGCGGCGACAAAGTCGGTTTGGACCGAAACTGCGGACGCAGCCGTAAGCGGTTCAGACCCAACGCCGACGGCGGCAAGCAGGGTGCTCTGACTATCGTCAACCGTAAGCGGCTCGGACCCGTCAGCAAAGACCCGGCGCTCCGGAGTCTGCGCAGTAGTGGCAGCAGCAACTTCCACCCGGGCCTGCGGTGACACCATCGACCCCACCGGGGCGTCGCCTGCCGTAGCGGGCTCGGCCCGGGCGCTGACGAAATTTGCCGTGGTGGATGGCGCATCGAGCGCCGAAGTAACGCCAGTCGCGGCAGTGGTGAACGACGCCAGCACAGACTGCGCGCTCTGCCCGCTCAATACGTCTGCCCCGGCGGCGACCTGGGTCAGGAGAATAGTTTGCGCGTGGGTTGCCGATACCGCATCCGTCCGTCCGCCGCTGGTAACGAGGTTCGCCGAGGCCGAAGCAGCCAGCGCCAGCGCCTCACTGAGCGCGACGTCCGGGTTGAATACCTGAAACCCGTTCGTCTGGAAGGCGTTGAGCTGGAAGGTCGCGGTAGCCATTTACTTGGCTCCAGCTAGGTTAGCGCCGACGAAGCGAAGCAGCCGAGGCACTTACAGCTCCTTGGCGGCAGCAAACAAATTGTCTATGTCCGTTTCGGTCAACCCAAGGGCGCCGCCAATCGAAACAACAAGGGGGTCATCGCGGCGAACTTCCGTCGCAAACTCCCACGTAATCCGATCAGCTTGCGACGCGCCGGCGACTGCCACATCAACGGCATCCAGCAATCCACCATTGAGCAGGGCGAGTCGCGCTTGACGCATGGACACGACCGTAACCACAACGGACGGCTCCGGCGGGATAGGCTCAGCAGCCTGCCACACGTCGTAGCAAGCATTGGCCCAAGAGGGAAGCACGTCAAGGTGCTCGTTCCCAGGCTTCGTTCCGTCGATGCTTTCGACAAACTCGATCCAGCCCGACGCCTCGTTCCATTGCAGCGCATGGACTGCCGCCGGAACTTCGCAGGTGGAAAAGTCAAGCTCGTTACGGGCAACGCGGTCAATGATAACGGTACCGTCGTCGGGGACGATTGTCAGCCTCATTGATTCACCTCAAGCACCTTGATATGTGGATTGTTTTGCTGCACAGCGGCAAGCAGCACCTGCTGCCCAACCTCAGTAGACCTGACCATATCGTTACGGAAGGACTCTACCGCTGCTCCAGTTTGCCGTTGCTGCTGGCTGTTTTCAATCATCAATACCGGCATCCACGCTATCGCGCAGCCCCACTCGTCCACCGACTCACCGGTGTTCGGGTTGGAGCCACGGATGTTCATAAACCAAGCGCACTCAAGCTCGCGACACGGTTTGAACCCGTCAAGCGGGCAGTTTGTCTTTGCCTTGATCCGCATTAGTTCTTGCTCGCAATAATGAGGTCGACATACTGGACAGCAAAGTCCAGCGCCGTACCAGAGAACGACGCCGTCGGCGTGGTGAAGCCGTGGGTGTGAGAACCGCCGCTAACACTCCCAGAATCCGTTGTTATGCCGTACGCGCTTCCAGAAGCAATACCTGTTGCGGCATAGTTTGACGCGCCCACCAAGCCACCGGTGTTATATCCGTACAGCGTATGCGTGTGCGCGGGAATTTGACCCGTGGTAAGCGTCGTCGCGCTAACGGAGCCTCCTGACACGCTTACAGAACCCGCCGGTGTACGTGAAGCAAATACGGTGGTAAACGCCGACGTACCGCCAGATCCGGCAGTGCCGGTAACCACCCGCAGCGCCTTGTTGTCATGCGTTGTTTGCTTAGTCCACCCAGTCGGCGCGGATGTCTGCTGGAAAAGCATGAGGGTGCCTGCCGGGAACGAACTTGGTTCAGTACCGCTGGACGCAGCCGTCACTCGCCCCTTGGCATCGACCGTGATATTGGCAAAGGAATAGGCGCCGGCGGTGACACCGCTGTTGGCGAGCGTGGTGGCAAACGAGGTAGAACCCGACCCAGTCACGTCGCCCGTCAAGGTGATCAACTGGTCGCCGGTATTGGTGCCGGATACCGATGCGGTGTTGGCGACGGTCAGCGTCGTCGAGGCGTTGGTGAAGGTCAGCGTGCCGCTGTTGGTGCCGATGGTCAGCGTGCGGCCACCGTTGTTGACGCCAGTACCGCCGTAGGTCGAGCCGACCACGCCAGCCTGCCAGGTGCCGGTGGCGATGATGCCGAGCGTCGTAACGCTTGTACTGCCCGCCGTTGGTGCGTAGCTCAGGGCCGGAATGTCACTGGCGACCAGGGCGCGGAAGGTTGGCGCGCCGGCGGCGCCGTTGGGCGCGGCATAGACGTAGGTGGCCGTCTGCGACGTCGTCGGGTTGAGCGGGGTGTAGCCCAGCGCCGTGGTGACCTGGGAGGACGTCAGGGTGCCGCCGTAGGTGCCGGTGATGCTGGCCGCGCTGCCGGTGATGCTGATGCCCCACGAACCAGAGGCGCCGGTGCCCGTCAGGGTCGGCGCGTAGGAGTTGTAGTTGCCCGCGTGCAGCAGCACGTTTCCGTTGTAGGCGAACGTCGTCGAACTGAGAACAATGCGGTCAGTCAGCGTACCCGGCCAAACCGAGGTGCCGTCATTGCCCGTGTCCGTAATTACAAACGAAGCCCCTTTCACGCCCACGCTGTAATGGGCGTAGCCATCGTTGCGGAACTTGATGCCGGACCCGTAAGAGGCGTTGGCGCCGGCGGCGACTATCGTGGTGATGTAACCGCTCGGGTTGCTTGCAGCGTAAGCACCGAGGTTCGTGAGGGCGGCGGAAGCACTGGTGGCTCCCGTGCCGCCGTTGGCGATGTCGAGCGTACCCGAGAACGAGTGCGTGGCGTTCCAGTCGGAGGGGCGAACGACCGAGGTATCAGCACCGTCCGGTACGCTGCTTACCTTGGCGTGAGTTACCGTGATAGCCATTCGCCCTGCCTCCTATCAGACAGCTTCGATTTCGCCGTCTTTGAAGTACTTGCTTTGCTCTTCGCCGTTCGCGTCTTGCCAGACCACGAGGTACTGGATTTCGCCAGACTCTTGATCGACATCGAAGCGCTCGACCGTGCCTTCAACAACACGGACGACCTGGCGGACTTGGGTGCCTTTTGCAATAGCCATGTCAGTTCTCCTTACAGGGAAGTGGAGTAGGTGACGTTCAGCGTGTCGCCGTTGGCCACGGTTTTGGACCCGCCGGTGAAGGCGCCAACCGAGTACAGGACGCCAGCCGTCGAGTCGACGGTGGAAACCGCGCCAGAGCCGAACACAATGAAGCAGCCAGCGACCGTGCCGGAACCGGTGATGCCGAACGACAGCGCCGCCGACGTGGCCTTGGAGCCAGCCGAAGCACTGGACCACGCCACGGTCTTGCGCGGGGCGGTGTAGGTCGGGGCGTTGGTGTTGCCGACCTCAGTCCAGCCGGTCTTGGTGGCCATCGTGTCGGTGGCTGCAGCCGAAGCCGGGGTGCCGCCGGCCAGGCCCATGAAGGGGCCGGTCACGGTGTAGGCCGAGCCAGCCAGGGCCGAGTCGAGCATCTGGTTCTTGCCGACGTTGACGACGATGTTGTCGATGCGGTCTTCCCACTTCAGGTTACCGTCAGCGTCGAAACATTCGACGATGTAGAAACCTTCGGCGTGGGCTTGTTCAGCCTGACCGCCAAGTTTGCCAACTGAGGCTCCACCGAAAGCGGCGGCAGCTAATTTATCGTGCTGCATAGTAATGCTCCTTGATTAAGAGAATTGCGCCCTAACGGCGAACCTAAGAATTTCGTAGACCGTTTGCTTCAGCCCGCCGAAATCCACCTCAACCTCCCCTTCGTACGCGCCAGCAGGGACGTTGAGCGTATTGCCCGGGAAATTGAACTGCACCGCACCATCGGTACCGTCGGTCACGTTGGCGCAAGAAAGGGTGGAGAGCACTGTGCTTGTGCCCGCCGCCCGGAAATAGAGAACGACCGTGCCGCCGCTCACATCAAGCGGCGTACCGTCGGCGTTCGTCAGGTTCAACCTGACGTAGGGCAGGTTGTCGCCTTGTACGAGCTTGATCTTGTCGGCCATGGCTCAGCCTTAGCGCTGGATGGTCGCTGCGACCTTCGGCACGTTCGGGTTGAAGCCCGTAACCACCGATGCCGGGTTCTGCGCCAGTTCATTCTGAGTCTTGACGCCGAGCGAGTTGCTGAAGGCTTGGTAGTGCGCCACAGCCAGTTGGGCGTTGGCAGCGTACTCAGCGTCCTTGCTGTAAGCGCGGTAGAGGACATAGTCCAGCAGTGCGTTGGCGTAGATGTCGTCGATCTGAATCGTGCCGCCCAGCGAGCAATCGGTCGGCGCAGCCGAGTAGATCACCTCGACGTACCACGTGGTAGCCGGCGCCTTCGGGTAGACGTAGAACGTCTTCGGATCGCGTGGGTCGAACATGTAGTGCTTAACCTTGCCGTCGGCGTTGGCGTCGCTATGCCAAGTCGGGCGCTGGGCGTCCAGCACCTCGCGGGAAGTCACGCGGATCGCGTCACCTGCGGTTGCGCCTGCAGCGCCCATGTTGCGCGAGACGTCGATCAGCATCACGCCGGTAGCCGGGATGCTCTGCTTGGTGGAGCCGACCGTCAGCGACATCGACTCGTTCTTGACCGAGGCTTGCGGCTTGATCAGCACGATCTCGCGCTGGCCGTCGTTCAGCCAGTTCAGGAGTTCGTCGGTCGGCCAGCGGACGTTGGTGGCGTCCTGGATCAGGGTGCCGGCACGGGTGATCAGAGAGTTTACTTGGATGGTTGCCATGTCTTACCTCACACAAACGGAACGGGCGCAACACGGAGCGCTGCGCGGGAATTGCTTCGGGTACGCTCCGAAATGGCTCGCCCGATGGCTTGCTGAAACAGTTTCTGGTTGTACGCAGAACCTTCGGCGTCCGACCATGCCTGGTTCGCGATGGCTTTCAGCTTCCACAACGTGCCGTACTTGATGGACTCCAGGTACAGGTTGTAGACGCTGGCATCGACGCTGGTTGCCGTACGCAGCGGCGCGTAGGCGGCTTGCACCGTGTAGGAGCCGCTGGTGTTCGGCACGGCGACAAAGCGGAAGGTGTCCGGGGCGGACTGCACAAACCACTCGACCACGCCCTCCGCCAAACGCCACTGCGGGCGAACTTTGACGGTTTCGTCGATAGACCCCGGGGCCAGCGTGCGCCCATCGTCGAGCGTGATGCTCAGCACCTGTACGACTTGGGCGCCGGTGGGCGGCGACACCTGATACTCAGCAGTGCCCTGCGAGTACTGTTCGGGGTCTTGGAACTCGTTCCAGACGAGGCTGTAGCGGCAGAAATCGAAGCAAGCGTTACGAATGGCGTTGATGACCACGGGGTACGGGACACCGGTGACCTCGGTCTGTATCTCTGGCAGGAACTGATCAAACGTAACGCTGGCCATCTACTTACTCACCCAAATCGAGTTCGTCGGCTTCACCTGCTGACGTGTTAGCAGATTCTACCACGGGTGCGGCTTTTTTACCCTTTTTGGCCGGCTTGGCGTCGCCGTCGGGCATCTCAGCAAACAGCTTCTTGCCGGCGTCGGTCAGGTAGACCGTGCCGTCGATGACTTCAGCGACGAACTCCTTCTTGCCATTGATGGTGGCAATGAACTTCGGGTGGCAGTTCTCGACGCCCGGGGTGTCCATCAGCTTTTCGTAGTTGCTCATTTTTGTCCTCAAGAAGAAATGGAGGGCCGAAGCCCTCCGGAAGTGCTGTTACGCCGACAATGCGGCGAAGAACTCCTGGGTACCACCCTTGGCCGGGTCGGTGATCTGCGTGAACATCGCGGTCTTGTTGGCCGCAATGTTGTAGGACGCATCGACCGCAGCGTTGTGAATCTTCCAGCCCGAAGGCGGGTAGATTTTGACCGGACTGGCGCTGTAGTTACAAACCACCAGCCAGTCGCCCTGCTCGCACTTCGGAAGCGTGAGCGAGTCGCCGGTGGTAGCCACCGTGGTAGTGACGACCGTATTGGCCGCAGTAACCTGGCGGGCACCTTGGCCGGCGAAACCGGTCAGGTTGACGCCGGTCTCGAAAGAACCATTGGCTGCGACGGCTTCCGACGTGGACATGCCACCGCGCACCATTTCAGAACGAAAGCTCATATCAGTCTCCTGAATAAGTGGAGGGGCCGAAGCCCCTCCGGGTCATTAGGCGACGATGGCAGCGGTCAGCGCCTTCGGCAGAACGGTCTTCCAACCGAACACGTTCAGGCCACGGACGTAGTCACCGAAGTCGTTCGGGTTGCGAACGGTCTCCATCTTCGTCATCTGCGAAGCGAAGGTCACAGCCGACTTGTGGCCGGCGAGCAGGACGCGACGCTTGGCAGTGCCGGCGGCGGCGCCACCCCAGTAGTCCTGGGCGGCAGCGGCCTTGGGCAGCTGGTTGCTGACGTAGACCGTGAAGCGGTCGATGACGCCGATCTTGCCGTTGCGGACCATCGACTTGTCGTCACCCATGAACTGGGCTTGAGCAAGCGGCGACTGCATCAGGACTTGACGGGACAGCGGGTCGATGACCAGCCAACGATCCGTTTCCGGAATGTTCTGCTCGTCCAGAACGCCAGCCATGGCGGTCAGGGTCTGCAGGATGTTGGCGGCGGACAGCGTAACCGGAGCCGTTGCCGTACCGAGGTTGTAGCCACCGGTGATGGCACCTGCGGTCGCACCCTGGTTGCCGGCGTCGATGTCGCTGACGATACCCGGCTTGGCGGACGAGTCGCCGTACATCATGGTCTTGTCGACGGCGATCTTCATCTTCATGGTCGCGTCGTTGGTGAAGGTCTCCATCATGTCCGGCTTGGACTGATGCGACACAACATCCGACACCTGGAAGGCGAACGACTTGGCGCGGTCGATGACCAGCTCGATGGTCGACGGGGTCGGCACGGCGTAGGTCAGGCCCGAACCGATGGTGTAGTCGGAGATCGAAACATCGGGGATGTTGTTGATCACGACCTTGTCGCCCAGACCGGAGATCTCACCGGCGAAGTCGGTGTTGGTGATCTCGCCGAAGACGGTGGTCAGGTAGAACTTGCGGTTGAGCTTGGAAGCCCACAGCGACGGAATGAAGGTACCGGAATAGTTGACACCGGCAAACGAACCACCCACGCCAACGAGCGGGGTACCTGCAGTGATAGTGGCCATAAGAAGCTCCTAAAATGAAAAGTCAGAAATCAAACTCATGGCACCCTTGCCTCACGCGAACTGAAGGCGTCCTTCGGCCTCGGCTCGCAGCGCGTCCTGATACAGCTCTTCGGCCTTGTGGCGACCGAGTTTCTGCATGTTGCGCGGGTCGAGCGCGGCTTCGAATTCAGCCAGCGTCCAGACTTTCCCTTGGGTCGGCTGCGTTGCCGCACCACGGGTTGAAGAGGGTGCCGTTTGACGCTCCAGCTCCTGGCGAACCTGTTGTTTTTGCTGCTGGCTAACCTGCTTACTTGTTAGCATCTTGTAGGCGTTGAAGACGGATGCGACACGTTCCGGGTCGCTCGCGTTGGCCGCAGCATCCAGCGCCGCCTGGCGCGGAACACCGTACACCGAATCCACTTCACCCAGCCACGTCAGGAAACCCTGATCCTGGTTCACCGCCTCATAATCGGGAACCAGCGTGGCCAGCTTGCCGTAGAAACGGTCCTGGGCCGACACGGCAACCTGTTCGTTGACCGTACCCAACTTCGCCTCAAGCTGCTTGACGTAGGCAATCAGCTGCTGCGTTTCCTGTGCGACGAGTGCCTTGGCCTTCTGTTCGGCCCGGCGATCAATCGCACCAACAAGATCTTCGCCAAAAACTTCGGCGTCGTTGTCATCAGCTTGCGCCGGTTGAGCTGCGGGTTTGCTGCGCTGGGCATCCAGTTCGTGGGCCAAAGCCTGAATCCGGTCGTTTGCCAAACGTAGCTGCTCGCCAAACTGTGCCGACTGGGAATTCAACATCCCCTGCACCGTTGCGAACCGCTGCTTCCAATATGCCGCGTCGTCTTTCGAGACCGGCTCCGTCGTGCTGGTGGTTTGCGCTTCTGGCTCAACGTGTTCGGGAGTTTCAGCCTCGGGCGCAGTCTGCGCCACGGGTTCGTCTTGTGCGGCTTCCTGCTGGCCGGTGACCTGCTCGGTCTGACCATACAGCTGCTGCTCAAGGGCT
>ERZ1034365.186-NODE-186-length-35379-cov-3.631324_pt1 | contig 35379 bp, 23 predicted proteins | sample MGYA00520615_ERZ1034365 | MGnify/ENA primary metagenome ERZ1034365 (study PRJEB33736, sample SAMEA104284505) | Azolla filiculoides | biome: Urban; feature: Water surface; material: Ditch water | place: Netherlands | collected 2015-10-28 | depth 0-0.1 m ...
TAATAATTTGCAACGTGTTGGGCTTCATTAAAATAAAATAGGGCATCGAAGTCATCATCATGGCATGTAAAGTCAAGGCTTCACTTTCTACAATTTTGATAAATTCGGTTAGATTTCCGTTTTCAAAAATAGGAATCAGTTGATCTAAATTTTCATGTGCTTGAGCAAATCGCCTTTCGGCAAAAGGGTGGTTGTGCATCAAATCATGGCCAACGGTACTCGAAACTTGTTTTTCGCCTTTGTCAACGAGTAAAATAGTATCTTGAAAATCTTTGAAATTATCATGAATAGCATACGGATATTCCACACCAAATAAATCAGAACTTCCTTTTATATTGGCTTGATTTCCCCAAACGACAACACTTCCTTTTACGCTTCTGCAAGCACTTCCGGAACCTAAACGGGCCAAAAGAGATGCTTTTTGATAAAAATATTCTTCGGTCATTTCTGGGTTTAAAGCTTTTTCTAAACTCATCAAGTTCATCGCCAAAGCTGCCATTCCAGAAGCCGATGAAGCAATTCCGGAACTGTGCGGAAAGGTATTTTCCGTGTCAATCGTGAAATGGTAATCTTTCAAAAACGGAATATAGCTTTCAATGCGTTCCAGAAATTTCTGAATTTTAGGTTTGAAATCTTCTTTTGGTTTTCCTTCAAAAAGCAAATCGAATGAAAAATTCCCAGTATTTATTTTTTTGGCGAAAGCCAATTTAGTTATCGTTTTACACGCATTCAAAGTAAAACTCACCGAAGGATTTGCAGGTATCTGATGTTCCTTTTTGCCCCAATATTTTACAAGAGCAATATTACTGGGTGCGCTCCATTGAAAATTTCCGCTTTCTATGGTTTGAGAATATTTTGATGGAATAAAATCGGTTGCTGCAATCATAAATTTAAAAATTTACGCAAAGATACTTTTTTTGGGTTATTTGTTTATTCGTTTAGTTGGTTAATCGTTAGAAAGATTTGAGTAAATTTGAGCCATTAAAAAAAATAACTATTTCAAGTTATATAAAATGATTAAAAGCGTGTGCAACACGATTTAGTGCGTTTATATTTTCTTAAATTACGAATATGGTTAAAAAACTTCTATTTTAAAAAATTAAAAATGAATAAAATCACCCGAATAATTCTTGTCGTTGTTGTGTGTCTTTCTATTGGTTATATGTCCGGTGTAGTTACCCGTTCTGCTATTACCACTTGGTATCCTACGTTGATAAAACCCAGTTTTAATCCGCCCAATTGGATATTTGCACCTGTTTGGAGTTTGTTGTATGTAATGATGGGCGTTGCTGCCGGATTGGTTTGGGATCGCATAGACACTAATAAAGAAGGAGTAAAAAAAGCTTTGTTTTTCTTTACCATTCAATTAATCTTGAATGCGTTGTGGTCTTATCTCTTTTTCGGATTGCACAACCCAATGTTAGCAGGCTTAGAAATTATTTTATTGTGGCTGATGATTTATGAAACCTATGTTCAGTTTGCAAAAATCAATGCAATAGCAGGATATTTATTTATTCCGTACTTACTTTGGGTAAGTTTTGCATCGGTTTTAAATGGCAGTATTTGGTGGTTGAATAGATAATTTTAGCCCTTTCCCGATTTTAAAATCTTGAAAGGGATTTTTTTAAACAGCATTCGCTACAATAAACCCGCTCGTCCAAGCATTTTGGAAATTAAATCCACCGGTAATCGCGTCGATATTGACGATTTCACCTGCAAAATATAAATTTTCATGCAGTTTGCTTTCCATGGTTTTAAAGTTGATTTCTTTCAAATCGATTCCGCCAGCCGTTACAAATTCTTCTTTAAAAGTGCTTTTTCCATTGACTTGAAAAGTTCCATTTGTCAATTGATTTGCTAAATTCTGTAATTGTATTTTAGATAAATCTGCCCATTTGGTTTCGGCTTCAATATTTGATGCCAAAACTAAACTTTCCCACAATCGATTGGGAAATTCAAATGGTGATTTTTTAGAAACCGCTTTTTTGGCGTGTTCTTGTTTTAAATCTTTCAGTATTTTTTCGGCATCTTCGGTGTCAATATCATTCAGCCAATTTACAAATATGGTGAATTGATAATTTTTGTCGTATAAAATCCGTGCGCCCCAAGCTGATAATTTTAATATCGCAGGACCGCTCATTCCCCAATGGGTAATTAATAAAGGCCCAGTTGAAGCGAGTTTGGTGTCTTTTACTTTTACAGATACTTGTGCTGCAACTCCCGGTAATTCTTTTATTCTTGAATCTTTGATGTTAAATGTAAATAGGGAAGGAACCGGCGTTACAATGGCGTGACCAAAACTTTGAAGCATTTCCCAAATTTTTGGATTGCTTCCGGTAGCCAGAATTAATTTTTCCGCAAGATAGTTTTCACTTTGGGTTTCAATTTTCCATTCATTTTCTTTTTTGAAAATAGATTGAACACTTTGTCCCGTAAGTACAGCTATTCCTAGTTTTTGTGTAGCTTTTAGAAAGCAATCAATAATGGTTTGCGACGAATTTGAAACGGGAAACATACGTCCGTCGTCTTCAATTTTGAGTTCTACTCCGTGTTTTTCAAACCATTCAATTGTATCGCCGGAGCAAAACTGATGAAACGGACCTCGCAATTCTTTTTCGCCACGCGGATAAAATTTCACCAGTTCGTTGGGTTCAAAACACGCATGGGTAACATTGCATCTTCCGCCTCCGGAAACACGGACTTTGCCGAGTACATCTGCGCCACGTTCCAGAATAGCTACTTTCAGTTTTGGATTTTTTTCTACAATATTGATTGCTGTAAAAAAGCCTGCAGCGCCTCCGCCAACGATTATAATGTCAAAATTTTGGTTCATATTCTATCTGGGAAATCGGTAATTATTCCGTTTACGTTGTATGTTTTTATTTTTTGAATGGCTTCATATTCATTGACAGTCCAAGGAAAAACCTGAATGCCTTTTGCTTGAATTTGAGCGGTATTATCTTGGGTCAACAAATGAAATTCGGGATGAATGGCTTCGGCTTTCATGAACTTGGCAAATGAAAAAGCAAGGTCTAAATTAGTCTCAGTTAAAATCCCAATTGGAATATTTTCATTCAAAAAACGAACTTCTTGCACCGCATTCCAATCAAAACTGGAAACTAAAAAATTAGCATACTTCCAATTTTTCTCCAAAATATATTTCTCAATCAGGGCTACAACTGCTGATGCCGTTCCTTTTCCTTTGAGTTCAATATTGATGAAACACGTTAGATTAACCAAATCAAAAACTTCGTTCAAGGTCGGAATTTGTTGCTTCAGTTCCGAGGCTTGTTTTTCATTTATCCGGAAAGTCTTCAATTCTTGCAAAGATAAGGTATTTACAAAACCTTTTCCGTTCGTGGTCCGGTCAATTGTGTCGTCATGAATAACGATTATTTGACCATCAAGACTCAAATGCACATCGAGTTCAATTCCGTCAACACCCATTTCTATTGCTTTCTCAAAAGAAAACAAGCTGTTTTCAGAAGCATACCCTTTGGCGCCACGATGTCCGATTTTGAGCATTTTGATTTTATTTTTGGTAAAGATAAACATAAAAAAAACGCCTTTATTGCTAAAGACGTTTTGATATAAAGTTGTACGGTTTACTTTTTTAATTCCAATAAGACTACGTCAAATACAGAATCGATTGTCACTTTTCCGTTCGAAACCAAGGCTTCTTTTCCGGAATAAGTGTCTATGACAGTTGCGCCTTCAGCGAAAATTGAACCTGTAGAAAGTACTTTTGGACCTGCTGGCAAAGCTAATCCTACCACTACTTTGTCTGTAAAATCTCCTTTTATAAATGTTCGGCTGAAGGTATAAGGCTGACTTGAAATTTCAGTATGAATTCCGGCTCCAATCGCAGGATGGTTTCTTCTGAACTGTCCTAATTTCTGCCAATGCAATATGATTTTTTGTGTTTCAGGATTTGATTTGATGTCTTCCCAGTTCATAAACGAACGTAAAGTAGCATCGCCCTGAGTTCCCTCAATCACTAAGGAACGAGCGGATTCATCACCGTAATACACTTGTGAAATTCCTGGTGAAAGCAATAATTTTGTTCCGCTTTCTATGCTTTTAGTACGTTTGGCATCAAATGGTCCGCCGTCATCATGAGATGATAAATAGTTCAAAACACTAAATCCTTTCAACTCATTATTCAGCTTCGAAGAATATTTGGAGAATATAAATTCATAGTCTTTTTGAGCATCCCATTTGAATTCGAAATTGATCATATTGTTGAAACCATTTTCATAGTAATTCACTTTTTTATCTCCAAAATCAAAAAGTTGTCCCGTACTGATGCCATAATTATACACTTCGGCAACGGTGTAAAAGGAGTTGTTATCCAGAACTTTTGTTGGGTTGTTTTTCTTCCAAGTTGCAAAAGCATAATCACATTGCGTTTTGAAATCAGCCCAAACACCTTCTTCGGTATGTTTCACAGTATCGGCTCTGTACCCATCAACACCATATTCAGCGATGTAATCGGTCAACCATTTTATGATGTAATATTTTGGCGTTCTTGGGTAACCGGTTCTTTTGAAAAAAGCATCTAAAGAAGCCATTTCAGTATCATAACGACCTTCTGTTTTCCATTTTTCAGCTAAGAAAGCGGGGATGGTTACTTCTTGAGTACTTTCGGTTTTTACATCCGGAAGGTTTTTTACCAAAGTACAAACCGTAGTGTTTTCGAAGTTGCTGTAGGTGCAAGTAGGCTCAGTTCGTACCCAATCATTTGGCCAAACGGTATCAATAGTTGTAACCGGTCCTGTATGATTAATTACGCCATCAAGCATGATTCGAATACCTTTTGCGTGTGCTTTTTCGACTAGTTCGGCTAGGTCTTTTTTGGTTCCAAAATTAGGGTCCAAAGCCGTCCAGTCTCTCGTCCAATAGCCATGAAAACCATAGCTTAAACCAGTTCCTTCGTCAACACCATCGTGAATTTGCTCCACAATTGGCGTAAGCCAAATCGCATTGATTCCTAATTGTTCAAAATAACCATCGTCGATTTTTTGAATAATTCCTTTGATGTCTCCGCCTTCAAAACCACGTAGTTTTCCGGTTGCTTTGTTTCTTCCAAAATTAATATCCGAAGCGGTATCGCCATTATTAAAACGGTCTGTCATCAAGAAATATAAATTAGCGCCTTCCCAAACAAAAGGAGTTTTGCTCGTTTCTTTCAAACTTACTTTTTGGGTAGATGAGCAACTCGATACTACTATTGACAGTGCCATCAAGCTATAAAATAGATTTTTTTTCATCGTGTTTTTAGTTTTATTGTAATTGAATTAATATGGTGTTTTTTGCTCCTTTTTTTGAAATTACAGGAATCTCTATTGTTTTGTCTTTAATAATAAAACTACTGTTTTTTCCGTCAACCGTTACTTTTTTAGCCTTTCCATTTAAGTTATGCAGCATTACGCTAATGTTTTTATCGGCAGATTGAAATGTTTTTCCTGTCGTTGTGGTTAGGGTTAAAGTTACCATTTTTTCATTTGAAGCCGAATTAAAGTTCAGGATTTCAAAAGCGCCTTTCTCGAATGCATTAGCAGTTGTTCCGTCATCATTATACAATTTGCTTTCACTTTGTGCAGTTTTGGCATCAAAATAAAAATGAAGGTCAAAAGCATTCAACGAATATTTTGAAGTATTTTGAATCGTTTTTATCATTGGAATAAAAGCGCCACCGCGAACAAAAACAGGAATATGCTCTTTGGCAACGGGAATAGTTGCAGTGGTTCCGCCTAACTGTTCCGCATCGGTATAAAAATCAAACCAGTTGTTGTTTTTTGGAAAATAAACCGTTGTCGAAGTCAATCCGGCTTTGGTAATTGGAGTTACTAAAAAGTCATTTCCCCAAAAGTAGGTTTGGCAAACGCTTTGTAATACTTGATTTTCGGGTTCTTCAAATAATAAAGGACGCATTAAGGGAGTTCCTTTCTGGTTGTTTTCGAAAGCCAAAGTATAATTGTACGGTAGCATTTGATAGCGCAATTCGACTTGTTTTTTGGCTTCGGCTTTGGTGACAATGTCTTTATAAACCGGTTCGGAAGCTACAGCTTCTCCTGCATGCGGGCGAAAAATAGGTTGAAAAACACCATATTGCAGCCAACGAATATAGAGTTCATTATCAAAATAATCACCGGCAAAACCGCCTAAATCAGAATGCATATACCCAATTCCCTGCATTCCCATTTGTAAAGCAATTTCGGTTTGCGACTGTAATCCGCCCCAAGAACGGCCCACATCACCAGACCAAGGAATAATTCCGAACTGCTGTGAACCGGAATAACCGGAACGCATCAGGATAAATGGGCGAGTGGCCGGAAAATCTTTTTTGTACCCGTCTGCTATTAATTTTGCCCAGTTGTGTCCGTAAATATTATGTACTTCATCGGCTTTGCCTTTTGCCGTAAAGGCTTCGGAAGGGAACATTTCCGGTTCTCCTAAATCGCCCCAAAGTCCGCCAACACCTTGATGAATTAAGTCTTTATAAATAGACCAAAACCATTGTTTTCCTTCGGTTTTAAAAAGGTCTATAATTCCGGTGTTTCCAAAGTAAAAATCATATACAAATGGTTTTCCAAACTGATCTGTTGCTAATATTTTTTCAGCAACGGCTTCTTTCCATTTGCTGGAAGTTGTTAAGACGAAAGGCTCTGTTATCAAAACCGTTTTGATGTCTTTTGCATTCAAATCGGCAATCATTTTAGTTGGATTTGGAAAAGTTTCTTTATCCCAGTCTAAATTCCCTAAAGTTCCCTGAATAGTTTTTCCAAACCAATATAAATCTATAATTATAGCATCAACCGGAATGCTGTCATTTTTGAATTTTTCAATGGTTTTTTCTACTTCCTCTTGGCTGTGGTACCCAAATCGACTGGAGAAATTACCAAAAGTCCATCGGGCCGGCAAAGGTTGTTTTCCTGTTAAATCGGTATAACTGGCTGTTAGATCTGTCCAGGAATCTGCGGCGATTACCTGATACGTTTTTCTGCCGGAAATAGTTTCATAAGCTAATGTATTGTCTTTTTTGCTGTCTAAATCTAAGTATCCAATGGCTGCATTATCAAAATGTACCGCATACATTTTTGAAGATAAAACCACAGGAATACAAAAATTAAGTAGTTCAGCTCGGTCTCCATAACCAAATTGTGCACGATTGTATAATTTTAAACGGTTGCCTCGGCGATTCATCCCTAAAGCTCTTGAACCTCCTCCATAAAGCACTTCGCTGTCATTGAGATTAAAGTCTAAAATTTCGGCATCGGCTGTTTTTACATACCCATTTTTTTCAGAAAGTAAGGCTTTACCTTTATAAGAATACGAAATTTTAAAGGGTGATTTTTCAATCGTGACTACAATTCCTTTTGTTGAAAATAGCAGCGTATTTTTGGTTTCTTTTACTTTTGAAATTCCTTTTTGAGGAATCAAAACTACGGCATGAGAATCAGTATTGAATGTTTCTCCTTTTGGAATAAAAGAAGTTTCTACAATTTTTTCGGAATAGGGTTTGAGCACATACAATCCATCCGAGGTTTTTATTTCTAATGTATTGTTTGTCTTTTTGTAACTCTCGTATTTTCGGTTTGCATTTTGGGCAAAGGCAAAAGTGGAGAGTAATAAGAATATAAATAGCTGTTTCATGTTTATTGTTTCACAGAGTTAGCAATGCGTCACAGCCACTCACAAAAAATCGCTCAGTCTGTCTTTGCGTTTTTTTGTGAATGGCTGTATACCTTTTTTTTATTGTAATTCTAAGATTAAAACAGATTTACTTTCGATAGTTAAATCTTGTTTCAAATCGATAGTTTTTGAAGATAAAATGTCTTTTCCTATCGAAAATTTCTCGATGTTTTCTTGAAACCTATTGGTTTTTATCGTTTGATTATTGTCGCTGTTATTGACTACAACCATGACCGTTTTTGTATCGGTATAACGAAAATAAACATAGACATTGTTTTCAGGAATGTAATGTGTCGTTTTTCCAAAATGTACTGCTTCGTTGGTTTTTCGCCATTGAAATAATTTAGACGTAAAATCAAAATAGTGCTCTTGTTCTTCAGTTCGGCTTGATTTTAAGAAGGCATTATTAGTATCTTCTTTCCATCCGCCGGGAAAATCTTGACGAATTGCTGCGTCACCGCCTTTGTTCCTGTCTCCTGCCATACCAATTTCAGAACCATAATACAATTGCGGAATACCACGTAATGTGGCTACAAGTGCCATGGCCATTTGGTATTTTTTGAAATCATTTTTGTAAACTTCGTTGAAACGTTCCGTATCGTGATTTTCGGCAAAAATCATGATGTTATTTGGATTTGGATACAGAAAATCATTGGCTAAATTATCATAGATTTTCATCATTCCTTTGTCCCAACTGCCGTCGTTTTCATTGAAAATACTTTGGAAAGCATCTAACATGATAAAATCCATGATGCTTGGCAAATTAGAATTAAAGTTTTGGATTGCTCCCACTTTGCTGTCTTTTTGCCAATAGGAAAGTTGGGCTTGATCGCGCATGGAAATTTCACCAACAATGTTTAAATTAGGATATTCATCCGTTATGGCTTTGGTCCATTTTGCAATAGCATTTGGGTCGGCATAGTTATATGTATCTACACGCAAACCGTCTAAATCTGCATATTCAATCCACCAAATAGCATTTTGGGTCAGGTATTTTAAAACCAAAGGATTTTTTTGATTTAAATCAGGCATCGAAGGCACGAACCAACCGTTAAAACAAATGTCGTAATCAATTTTTGAAGCATTTATATCATGAACCGTAGTTCTTTTATGCGATGTTCCGGTATAATTTTCAAATTGATTAATCCAATCTTTAGTTGGTAAATCGTTCATCATCCAGTGTTGTAAACCCCAGTGATTGGTCACGTAATCCATGATTAATTTCATGTCCCGTTTGTGTAATTCGGAAGCTAATTGAACGTATTCTTCATTGGTTCCATAACGGGGATCAATTTTGTACACATCGGATTGTGCGTAGGTATGATACGAATAGGTTTTGTCGTTGTCTTCACAAAGTGGTGTTGGCCATACTGTTGTTACACCTAAATCCTTCAGATAATCTAAATTTTGAATCATTCCTGCAATATCTCCACCGTGTCTTCCGCCGGGATTGCTGCGCTCTACTTTTTCGGTAACAGATTTGTTGCTGTCGTTTTTTGGATTTCCGTTAGCAAAACGATCGGGCATTATAAGATAAATCATATCCGAAGCATCAAAACTTTTGCGTGCAGCGGAATTTGATCTGCGTTTTTTTAAGGTATATTTTTTAGTGAAAACGACTTTTTTATCTTTAGAAAAAGAGAAAATAAAATCTTGTGCAATTACATTTTTGGTGTCAATGGTAACGAAAATGTAATTTGGATTTTCGGTTTTTATGACATCTGTAATCTGGATTTTATTAGAAACAGTAACTTCATTTTCGGCAATATTTTTACCATAAAATAAAATCTGTAATTCAGTATTTTCCATTCCGGCATACCAAAAAGGAGGTTCTACCCGGTCTATTTGTGCAAAAAAAGGAGTGGAAATGAAAATCATAATCAGGAAAATATTTTTCATTTGAGTCTAAATTTTAAAACCCTTTCAAAGATAAACAATGAAAGGGTTATTATTTTTATGTTGTGGCCAGTTTATTTGGTTCAACCAGCACTGGTTTTTCATTTACAAAAACCGTTAGTTCTTTATCTCCTTCGAGTGTCAATTGGGTTTCATTGTGATTGACTGAAATCTTTACAATTTGATTTCTGAAGTTGATTTTAAAGGAATATCCTTGCCATTCTTTTGGAATTTTTGGAGAGAAATGCAAAGTGTCATTTTTTACACGCATTCCGCCAAAACCTTCTACAATACTCATCCATGTTCCGGCCATAGAAGTGATATGACAGCCTTCTTCCACTTCTTTATTGTAATCATCTAAATCTAAACGGGAAGTTCTCAAATAGAAGGTGTACGCCATATCCATTTTGTCTAATTTAGCCGCTTGAATAGAGTGAACACAAGGCGAAAGTGAGCTTTCATGCACGGTAAATGATTCGTAAAAATCAAAATTACGTTCTAATTCTTCTTTAGAAAAATGATCTTCAAAGAAATAAAAACACTGTAAAACATCCGCTTGTTTGATATAAGGCGAACGTAAAACTCTATCCCATGACCATTTTTGATTGATAGGACGTTGTGCTGGGTCTAAGTCTTTTACGCGAACTAAATCTTTGTCTAAAAAACCATCTTGTTGCAGGTAAATACCCATTTCTTCCGATTTTGGGAAGTACATATTGCCGGCTACTTTATTCCATTCCTGTAATTCAGTCTCAGAAAGTTTCACCTTTTCGATGATACGTTTATGATCTGAAGGATATTCTAAGGATACTTTTTGGATTTGCTCGTACGTATAATCGATACACCATTTTGCAATATAATTGGTATAGAAATTATTATTGATATTGTTTTCGTATTCGTTAGGTCCGGTAACTCCCAAAATCATGTACTGGTTTTTGTTTTTAGAGAACGAAGCTCTTTGATACCAAAAACGGGCTATACCAATTAAAACTTCCAATCCTTTTTCTGGGATATAAGAGTAATCTCCGGTGTAGCGATAGTAGTTGAAAATTGCAAAAGCAATCGCCCCGTTTCTATGAATTTCCTCATGGGTAATTTCCCATTCGTTATGGCATTCTTCACCATTCATAGTTACCATTGGGTATAGAGCGGCTCCATCTTTAAAACCTAAATTATTTTGTGCGTTTTCAATTGCTTTGTCCAATTGATTGTAACGATACGTCAATAAATTTCGGGCTACTTGCTGGTCTTTGGTCGCCATGTAAAACGGAATACAATAGGCTTCGGTATCCCAATAGGTGGAACCACCGTATTTTTCTCCTGTAAATCCTTTTGGTCCAATATTTAAACGGGAATCTTTACCTAAATAGGTTTGATTTAATTGAAAAATATTGAAACGGATTCCTTGTTGTGCTTTTACATCGCCTTCAATCGTGATGTCTGACATTTCCCAAATTTTTGCCCAAGCATCAATTTGATCTTGCAACAATTGGTTGTATCCTTTTGCAAGAGCAGTTTGAATGGTTTTTTCGGCAGCGGTTAATGTATTTTCATGATTTAAAGAAACGGTATATCCACCAATTTTTTGAATACTCGATTTATCTCCTTTTGCAATGATAACTCCGTAAGAAAATTGAATTTTATCAGATAAAGTATCTATAGAAGATGGAGAAACATTAATATTTTCGCCATTCGTCCAGATGCTGTTATGCATGAAAGTGGTTACTTTGAAATGGGTTTTGAACGTTTGAGCAGTTACAAAAGCTTCGTTTCCTGATTTTTTTACGTTTAAAGGTTCCCAGAATTTCTCTTCCCAGTTTGCATCTTCATTAGTTACACCAGCATCAATATAAGGTTTGTAAATTATTTTTGTATCCTTGTTCAAAGGAGTGATTTCGTAATTTATTACACCCGCTTCATCAATGTCTAATGAAAGAAAACGACGAATATTTACTGCAACTTCAGTTCCGTTTTTCAATGTGGCTTCAAAAGAACGATTGTACCAACCTTCTTTCATGTTCAATTCACGACGAAAGTTTTTTACTTCGGTACAAGCATTCAAATCTAAATTTTCACCATTGATTTCAATGTCAATTCCAATCCAGTTTGGTGCGTTTAAAACTTTTGCAAAATATTTTGGGTACCCGTTTTTCCACCAGCCCACTTTGGTTTTGTCCGGATAATAAATACCTGCGATGTAACTTCCCTGAAAAGTTTCTCCGGTATAGTTTTCTTCAAAATTGGCACGTTGTCCCATAGCACCGTTTCCGATACTAAAAAGACTTTCAGACGATTTTACACTCTCTACATCAAATCCTTCTTCTATGATGGACCAATTGTCTGCTTTTATATAATCTTGATTCATTTTTTTTGATAATTTTTAAAGAGTCAAAAGAGTAAGATTAATTTGTTTTTTAGTAATCTTAAACTGTTTTTTGAATCTAATTTTTTAATCTTTTAAGCATTTATTAATTGCTCAATAAAGCTTTTTTCTATTTGCGTGAAATCTTTGAAGATGTATTGTGCTTCCTCTAAGATTGATTTCTCTCCAATTCCTATGCTTACCATATTTCCAATATTTGCAGCTTGAATCCCTGCAACAGAGTCTTCAAAAACGATAGCGTCTTTAGGATCTGTTTTTAATAATTTGGCGGCAATCAAGAAAACTTCAGGATCTGGTTTAGCATTGCTGACGTCATTTCCATCTACAATAGCATCAAAATAATGTAAGATTCCTGTTTTTTCCAGAATTGGTCTGGCATTTTTACTTGCTGAACCTAAAGCTATTGGTTGGTTTTTTTCTTTTAAAAATTGAAGAACAGGCAAAACTCCCGGAAGAATTTCACTTTCATTCATGTCTACCAAGTAGGATAAATACTCTTCGTTTTTTTCAATTAACCATCGGTCTTTATCTTCTTGAGATGCTTCGACTTTTCCTAATTCTAAAATTATATCCAGCGAGCGCACGCGGCTAACTCCTTTTAATAGTTCGTTGTGTTCGTGTGTAAATTCGATATCTAATGCTGTTGCGATTTTTTTCCAGGCTAAATAATGGTATTTAGCGGTGTCAACAATCACTCCGTCCAGGTCGAATATAAATGCTTTAGTCATTTTGATTTTAATTGTGATATTTATTATTTAGTTGTTGCTGTTTCCTTAACAAAGGTTACGGCAAGACCGGCGATTAACATGGAAGCTCCCGCTATGGCAATAATAGCCATTGGTTGACCTCCAAATAAGGCAATAATGGTACTGCCTAATAATCCGGCCGCGATTTGAGGCAAAGTAATTGTTGCGTTGAATAATCCCATGTAAACTCCCATTTTATCGGCAGGTAATGAACCGGATAACATAGCATATGGCATAGCTAAAATGGCAGCCCAAGCTAAACCAACTCCAACCATAGAAACCAATAATAGGTTTTTATCGTGTACTAAGAACATAGAAATTAATCCGATTCCTCCTAGTAGAAGAGAAAAACTGTAGGTTTTTTTTCGGCCAATAGATTTTGCTATTGAAGGAATTAACAAAGAGAATATTGCAGCTACAGCACTGTAAAAAGCGAACATTACACCGGTCCAGTCCCCAGCTTCATTGAAGCCAATTGATTTGGCATCTAATGCTTCAGGTCCCCAAACTTGATTGGCGATTGCTCTAGTAGTGTATACCCACATTAAAAATAAAGCGAACCAGGAAAAAAATTGTACAAATCCCAACTGCCAAAAGATTTTTGGTGCATTTGAAATCAAACTGAAAATACTTGATTTTTCTTTTTTTTCTGGAGCTTCTAAATCTATTTTGTTATACTCTGCATGTTCTTTTGGTGCGTATTCTTTTGTTTTGAAAACAGTCCAAAGTACAGTAATGAGTAAAATAGCTCCTCCTATATAGAAAGACCAAATTACAGATTCGGCTACTTTTTCTCCAGGTGCCGGCACATTTGCCATTCCTGCTTTTGCAAGAATCCAAGGAAGCAAAGAACCAAAAACGGCTCCAAAGTTAATCAATGCACTCTGTAAGGAATAACCCAAATTGCGTTGATGATCATTTACCATATCTCCAACTAGAGCTCTAAAAGGTTGCATAGTAACATTAAAGGAAGTGTCCATTAATAATAACATTACAGCTCCGAAAACTAATGGAGGTAAAAGGTATGCGAAGTATTCTGCATTAGGCATGAAGAACATAGCCAACGCAGAGACAATTGCTCCGAAAAATATAAATGGGATTCTGCGACCCAACCGAGTCCAGGTCTTATCACTCGAAAGACCAATTATAGGTTGTACAACCAGACCTGCTAAAGGTGCTGCTAACCAAAAATATCCTATGCTATGAACATCGGCACCTAAGGCTTCTAATATTCTGCTGGTATTTCCATTTTGTAGCGAATATCCAATTTGAACTCCTAAGAATCCAAAACTTAGATTCCAAATTTGCCAAAAACTTAACTTGGGTTTTTCCATTATCGTAAATTGAATTTAATGTACGATAAGCGCTTTGCTTATCAAAACTTGACTTAATTTTCGAAGTAAAAGTAAAAGCTTTGAGGGGTAAATATATAAATATATTTTAAACTTTTATTTTTCATTCTATAATATCTGGGATGCATTTTTAACTACAAGGTTGTAGTGTTGAAAAAAACTAACAAAAAGTATTAATTTGTTGATTCTCTTTCTATAAGGTGTGTCGATATTACTTCGGTTTTGTAGTTTTCTTCTCCTTCTTCTTCCTCTGATTCTAATCTCTTTATAAGCATTTTTGCTGCTTTGCTTCCCATCTTTTTGCCACTTTGACTTACGGTTGTAATAGTAGGAGTGGAGTATTTTGAAATTATTCCGTCAGTAAAAGCGATTACGGCCAAATCTTTAGGAACATTAAGTCCTATTTTATTTGCTATTTTAATGATGGTTACCGCAAAAAGTTCATTTACGGCAAAAACGGCATCTATGGCTTTGTCTTCCAGAAGTTTTCCTATTGTTATTTCGCAAGTATCTACATTCTCAATTCGGATGATTAAATCTTCATTGAATGGGATTCCGTTGTCTAATAATGCTTTGGTATATCCATCTGTTCTTAATTTACCTACACTTATATAATCAACGGTGGTAACTAGTGCAATTTTCTTTTTTCCTTTATCTATTAAGCTTTGAACAGCCTCGTAAGCAGCTGATTTGTCGTCTATAATTACTTTGTCGCAAAGGATTTCATTGGTAACCCTGTCAAACATAACCACAGGCATTCCTTGATTGATGACTTCGGTAATATGGTGAAAATCGCCTTTGAATTGGGTTTCTTTTGAGAGTGACATAATAAATCCGTCGATGCTTCCGTTGGCCAGCATTTCCATATTTAAGACCTCTTTTTCGAATGAATCGTCAGATAAACAAATGATTACGCTATAGCCGTTTTCGTTGGCTACATGCTCTATTCCGTTGATAACTGTAGAGAAAAAATGATGAACAATTTCTGGGATAATAATACCTATGGTTTTTGTTTTTCTATTTTTTAAACTCAGTGCTATATTATTGGGTTTGTAGTGGTAAAATTTAGCAAAAGCCTGTACTTTAAGTCTGGTTTCTTCTCCTATTTCAGGACTGTTTCGTAATGATTTTGAAACGGTTGAAATGGATACGTCAAGCTCTTTTGCTATTTGTTTAAGGGTTACCTTTCTTTTCATAAGTGTAGGTTTGGGAAAATTATTTTAATAATAAAGATATGTTTATTTTTTATTAATGGCAAAATAAGTACTTAAAACTTAAATAATACAGAAACTTTTCAACACTATCACGTTATCGTAGATGGTTATGATTTTTGTCATGTCGAAAACGTTATAGTTTTGTTAAGTTTGCTACTCGAAGTAAAATTAAAACTTAAACGCAACCAAAACTCAAATTAATTTAAACAAAAAGTATGAAAACAATTTACAAAAAGTTGTTATTTTTATTACTACTTCTGCCTTTTAGTATTCTGGCTCAGAATACGGTGAGTGGGACTGTTCTTGATAAAGCATCAGGGCAGCCAATTCCGGGAGTAAATGTAAATGTACAAGGCGCCAATAATGGTGTTTCGACAGATTTTGACGGGAAATTTCAGTTGTCAAATGTAAAGAAAGGGGATCAAATCGTTTTTTCTTATATTGGATATAAAAATTCCGTTGTTAGTTATAATTCTCAAAAAACATTGAGTGTTTCTTTAGAGGAATCTTCTAGTGAGTTAAAAGAAGTTGTTATTCAAGTTGGTTATGGATCTGTTAAAAAGAAAGATGCAACAGGTGCTGTGACAGTATTGACTAGCAAAGATTTTAACAAAGGGCCTGTAACTTCTGCAGATCAGATGATACAAGGTAAAGTAGCCGGTTTACAAATTGTAAATGGTGGTGGTTCTCCTGGTGAGGGCGCAACTATTAGAATTAGAAGCGGTTCTTCTTTGTCAGCAAATAATGATCCTTTATATGTAATAGATGGAGTACCAGTTGCTGCAGGAGGTGTTAATGGAGGAAGAAATCCATTGTCTACTATTAATCAAAATAATATTGAATCTATATCAGTATTAAAGGATGCTTCTGCAACTGCTATCTTTGGTTCTCGTGCATCAAATGGGGTAATTATTATTACAACTAAAAAAGGTAAAGCAGGAGATTTACAAATTAGTTATAGCGGAAATCTTCAAGTTTCTGAAATTACAAAAAAGGTAGATGCTTTAACGTCTAATCAGTTTAGAGACTTCTTGACTGCTCATGGTACACCTGCACAACAAGCTTTAGTAGGTGCTGCAAATACAGATTGGCAAGAGGAGATTTACAGAACGGCTGTTGGTACAGATCATAACGTCGCTTTGAGCGGAGGTTCTGATAATGTGGTATACAGAGCATCTGTAGGGTATGCTAATTTGAATGGTATCTTAAAAAGAGATAACATGCAAAGAACAACTATGGCTGTATCGTTAACAGGAGATTTTTTTGATAAACATTTAAAAATTCAGTTAAACAACAATACATCTGTTATTAAAAATAATTACAGTAATCGAGGTGCTATTGGTTCTGCTATCAGCTTTGATCCAACTCAAGTGGTTAAAAATGCTGATGGAACTTATTTTCAGTGGTTAACATCTCCAACTCAATTCAATCAGTTGGCAGGAAAAAACCCATTATCATTGATTGAGCAACAAGATAATTTTGGAGATTCATACAGAAGTATCGGAAATGTACAATTTGATTATAAATTACATTTCTTATCAGAATTGAAAGCTGTAGCTAATTTTGGTTACGACCAATTAAGCGGTAGAAGTTATGGAGGTGTATCTCCTGATTACTTAAACGGATTAGCTGGTTCAGGATATAATAATTCGTATGAATATACTCAATCCAGAAATAATAAGTTGATGGATTTATACTTGAATTACAATAAAAAAATTGATGCAATCAATACACAAGTTGATGTAACAGGTGGATATTCTTACCAAGATTTCAGAGATTCTAATGATGGAAGTTCATATAATTTTCAAAATAATAAAATTACTCCTGCAGTTCCAGTGCCTTCACGTGTGAATTTGCAATCGTTTTTTGCAAGAGGTAATTTTACTATCGCTGATAAATACTTGTTAACATTGTCTTACAGACGTGATGGTACATCCAGATTTACAAAAGAGAACCGTTGGGCTAATTTCCCTGCAGTTGCTTTAGCATGGAAAATGAATGAAGAAAGTTTCTTAAAAGATGTGACTAGCGTTTCAACATTGAAACTTAGAGCTGGTTGGGGAGTTACAGGACAACAAGATATTGGAGTTAGTTACCCTTCGATTCCATTGTATTTAGTTTCTAATATCCAAGCACAATATCAATTTGGAAATAGTTTTTATAATACATACAGACCACAACCTTATAATAGTAACCTGAAATGGGAAGAAACTACAACAGTTAATGCTGGTTTAGATTATGGTTTCTTGAATAATAGAATTAGAGGTACAGTAGATTTATATCAAAGAACTACAAAAGATTTATTATTGTATACTCAAAATCCTTCTTTCTTTGGTTTCTCTAATTATGATAATTACAATATTGGAACAATTGAAAATAAAGGTATTGAGTTATCTGCTGATGTTACTCCTGTTAAAACAGATAGTTTCGAATGGAATATCGGAGGTAATGTGACGTTCCAAGATTCAAAAATTACTAAATTGACGACTGTTTTAGATAATACTCCAGGTATTAATACTGGTGGTTATGAAGGTGCTACAGGAAATACAATCCAAAATCATCAAGTAGGATATGCTCCAAGTTCATTCTATGTATATGAGCAAGCATATGGTGCAGACGGAAAACCATTAGATGGAGTGTATATTGACAGAGATAAAAACGGAACCATTAATGCACAAGATAAATACCGTTTCCACAAACCTGCAGCCGATGTGTTTTATGGTTTCAATACAAGTGTTACCTATAAAAATTGGGATATGGCTATGAACTGGAGAGGATCTTGGGGTAATTTTAATTACAACAACGTAGATTCAAGTAAAGGTTCTTACCAAAATATTTTAATAAGAAGTACAGATTTGTCTAATGGTGTTCAAAATATTTTAGAGACTGGTTTTACAACTCAAGATACAAAAAGATATGAATCTGATTACTACATTCAAGATGCTTCTTTTGTTAGGTTAGATAATGTAAGTATTGGATATACTTTTAATCAAAAACCGGATTCAACTTCGTTAGTTAAATTAACATTGGCTGCTCAAAATGTATTATTTATTACTGATTATAGCGGATTAGATCCAGAAATTTCGGGAGGTATTGATAGTAATTTGTATCCAAGACCAATCACTTTTACGTTAGGTTTAAACGTTAATTTCTAATACAAATAACAAGAAAAATGAAAAAGATACAAATAAAATTATTGGGTATTTCTTTGTTACTGTTGGTGATGTTATTCCCATCGTGTACAGATGATTTGAACCAAGCGCCAGAAAGCACAAATGCTATTCCAGGTGAAGAATTTTTTACAGATGCAGCTTCGTATAAGCAAAATTTAGCTAAACTATATGCGGGTTTTGCAGTTTCCGGACAAGAAGGGCCTGCAGGTAAACCGGATATTTCTGGAATTGATGAAGGAGAGAGCCAGTATATCAGAGGGTTTTGGTTGATGCAAGAATTAACTACAGATGAGGCAGTAATAGGTTGGAATGATGGTACTATTAAAGATTTACATTATCAAACATGGACACCATTAGACCGTTTTATAACAGCTACTTTTGCTCGTTTCTCTTTTCAGATTGTAAACTGTAATGAGTTTTTAAGACAAACTACAGATGAGAAATTAGCAGCTAGAGGTCTTGATGCAGCTTTAATAACTGAAATTAAAACGTACAGAGCTGAAGCTCGTTTCTTGAGAGCTTTGACTTATTGGCATTTAATTGATATGTTTGGTGGTGGATCATTAGTTACAGAAAATTCTCCATCTTCATTTTACTATCCGGAATATGCTACAAGAGCTGAATTATACAAATTTGTTGACGATGAATTGACTGCGATTACTCCAGAATTGAAAACGCCAAAATCAAATGAAGCTTACAGAGTGGATCAAGCAGCAGCTTGGATGTTACAAGCAAAGTTATACATGAATTCACAAGTATACATTGGAACAGATAATTATGCAGCAGCAGTTCCTTTAATCAATAAAGTAATAAGTTCAGGATATGCAATACATGATAATTACAATGAATTATTCTTAGCAGATAATGACAAAAATGGTGCTCAAAATGAATTCATTTTTGCTATTGCTTTTGATGGTCTTCATACTCAAACATACGGAGGAACTACTTTCTTGACTCACGCACCAGTGGGAGGAAGTATGCCGGTTGATGCGTTTGGTATTAGTGGTGGTTGGGCTGGTATCAGAACAACAGCTGCTTTTGTTGACAAGTTTTCTGATAATACTAGCGATGCGCGTGGACAGTTCTATACTGATGGGCAAACTAAAGAAATCGTTGATATTGGTTCATTTACGAATGGATATGCAGTTCAAAAATTTAGAAATGTTGATGTTAACGGAGTTATAGGAACGGACAAATCTGGAACTTTTTCAGATTCAGATTTCCCAATTTTCCGTTTGGCAGATGCTTATTTAATGTATGCTGAATGTGCTGTAAGAGGTGCTGGCGGTGCAACCAAAGCATTGGCTAAAACATATGTTGATGCACTAAGAACTAGAGCAAATACTTCAACAGTACTAGAAGGTACCTTAACCTTAGATTTTATTCTTGATGAAAGATCTAGAGAATTGCACTGGGAAGGACAAAGAAGAACTGATTTAATTCGTTTTGGTAAATTTACAGGAGGAAGTTACGTATGGCCTTGGAAAGGAAATGTTTCTGGTGGAGCTCCTACGCAATCCTACAGAAATTTATTCCCAATTCCTGCAACAGCTTTATCATCAAATCAAAAATTACAACAAAACCCAGGGTATTAATAATATTAAAATATATAAAAGATGAAAAATATAACGAAATCAATAATTGCTTTATTTGCGGTACTTGCTCTGTCTTGTAGCGTAGAAGATGTTCAAGACAGACCAGTAATTCAAGGAGTTGATACTCCTGAGTTAGTTGCTCCGGAAAGTGACAAATCATATGTATTACTTGAAGAAAACGCTGATGTTATAGCAGAACGTTTTGTTTGGTCTGCAGCTACATATGGTGGAGATGTTGAAATTGGATACAAACTTTTAATGGATGTTAAAGGTGGTGATTTTACAAATGCAATCGAATTAGGTGGAACCGCTGGTGCAACTCAAATTGAAGTTTCAGTGAAAACTTTGAATGATGCAGTTCTTGCATTGGAGGGAATTACTGGTGAAATAGGATCTTATGACGTAAAAGTAATGTCACATTTGAGCGGAATTCAAACAATGATTTCAGCTAATCCATTGACTATTTTAATTAATGCTTATCAGCCAGCAGTAGCTAACAATTGTCCAAATCAGTTTGGTGTTGGAGCAGGAATTGTATCTGCAGGTTGGGGATGGAGTACGCCTTTAACTTTGGTTTGTAATGATAACATATTAGTTTCTGCAGTAGAGTTGAAAAATGATACATTTAGATTCTTTACAGTAAACGGAGATTGGGGTTCTGGTAGAAATTACCCTTGGTATGTTACTGAAGGATATAAAATCAGTTCATCTTTAGAAAATGCTAATGATGGTGACTCAAATTTCAGATTCATTGGTAATCCAGGAGTTCACCGTATTAAAATTGATGAAGTTGCAAAAACGATTACAGTAGCACAAGGAGAAACAGCTGTAAATTCAAATTGGTTAGTTGGAGCAGCAACTCCAGGTGGTTGGACTTGGTCAGGTAATAGTGAAACAGAATTAGGCTTGATAAGTGACGGTGTGTTTGAAGTTCCAGTTGTATTAAAATCAGGAGAAACATTTAGAGTGTTTTTAGGAAACAATGGTACTGATGATGGAAACTGGGATGCATCTCATAATTTCCCTTACTATGTTGGAGAAGGATATACAATTTCTTCTGAGTTTGAAAATGCTGCTGATGGAGATAGTAATTTTAGATATACTGGAGCTACAGGTCTTAGAGTTTTAAAAATTGATACAATTGCTAAAACAATTACATTGAACTAGTATTTAATACAATTCCTAAAAGGGCTATCTTCGTATAGCCCTTTTTTTATCTAAAATAATTAATTATGAAACAAAACGCCCTCTTATTAATGTTGTTCTTATTCTCCATTGTGGGATTTGGACAAGTGCAAACAGTCACTTATACCGTAAGTCCGGCTACATTTGAAGAAACAACAGCAATTACCATTACTATAAATGGTAATTCTATAAATGAAACAAATTGGGGAGTTACAGGAAATGCATTGTATATGTGGACATGGTCTTTTGATATCAATGATGCGAACAGTATAGATTGTCCTACTAACGGTACATGGACTTCGAGTAATGAAGCTAATAGATTTACATACAATGCAATTTCTGATACTTATACAAAGACTTTTACACCAAATGTTTTCTACAATAGAAATGGATTAGGTAAAATAGGTTTTCTTGTTAAAGCAAAGAATGGAACTGGAGATGAAAAATCTCAAGATATTTTTGTTGAAGTTGGAGCTTTTCAAACAACATTAACAGCGCCATTACAAAATAGTTCGACTATTATTACTTCCGGAAGTAATCTAAATATTACCGCTACTAATACAAACGGAAATGCCAGTTACACCTTAAAAGCTAATGGAACGACATTAAATACAAATGCCAGTACGGCTAGTTACAGTTATACTCATACTGCTATCACAAACAATCAAAATTATGAATTATCAGTAACTCAAGGTACAACAACCATTGTAAAAAAATTCAGTGTAATTGTTAATCCGGGAATAGTTTCTGAAGCTATACCCGTAGGTTTAGTTGACGGAATCAACTATAATGCTGCTGATGCAACCAAAGCGACTTTAGTTCTTGATGCTCCATTGAAAGATTTTGTATATGTAGCCGGAAGTTTTAATGACTGGCAACCTACTTCGGCATATGCCATGAAAAAAGACCCAACTCCAGATGGCAAGTTCTGGTTGGAATTGACTGGCTTAGTTTCGGGGACTAATTATACTTATCAGTACTGGGTAGTTGATGCTGCACCAATATCAGGTTCGCCATCATTGGTCAGAACGGCTGATCCGTATTCAACATTAGTATTGTCACCGGATGATGATCCGTATATTCCAACAACAACCTATCCAAATCGTCCGGCATATCCAACGGGACAGGAAAGAGAGGTTACCGTTTTGCAAACAGGACAAATCCCTTACACTTGGACTAGTGCAACTACTAATTTTGTTAAGCCAGACAAAGAAAAATTAGTGGTTTACGAACTTCTAGTGCGTGATTTTGATGCCAAAAGAAATTTTCAAAGCATAATTGACAGAATCGATTATTTTAAAAATTTGAAAATAAATGCTATCGAATTGTTGCCGGTTATGGAGTTTGAAGGAAACGAAAGTTGGGGATACAACACTTCTTTTCACATGGCTTTGGACAAATTTTATGGTACTTCGGATAAATTTAAAGAAATGATTGATGTATGCCATCAAAACGGAATTGCAGTAATTCTAGATGTGGCTTTGAATCATGCTTTTGATAGAAATCCAATGGTTAGAATGTGGATGAACGATCCTGATGGTGACGGATGGGGTGGACCTTCTTCTGAAAATCCTTATTTTAATACTGTCGCTAAACACAGTTACAGTGTGGGAAATGATTTTAATCATCAACTACCAAGAACTCAGAATTATGTAAAAAGAGTAGTAAAACAATGGATAGAAGAATATAAAATTGATGGTTTCCGTTGGGATTTAACCAAAGGATTTACTCAAAATTGCCCTTCGACAGTTTCAGGAGGTCAAGATAATTGTACTAATAATTATCAACAAGACCGTGTTGATGTTCTAAAAAGTTATGCCGATTATTCTTGGGGTTTAGACCCTACACATTACACTATTTTTGAACATTTAGGAACAGATGCAGAAGAGCAACAATGGGCAAATTATAAAATTTCTGAAACACCTAGTAAAGGAGTTATGATGTGGGGTATAATGAATAGTCAATACAGTGAACTATCAAAAGGGTATGCAGCTAACGTTTACAAAATGAGTAGTGGCAGCAGAGGATTTACTAAAAACAGATTGATGGGATATGCAGAAAGTCATGATGAAGATCGCTTAATGTATAGAAATTTAACTGCTGGAAATACTACTAATACTTTGCATAATGTAAAAACCCTTAGTACTGCTTTATCAAGAATGTCAGCTATTGGAGCAGTTACTTTATTAGTTCCGGGACCAAAAATGATTTGGCATTTTGGAGATCTAGGAATGGAAAATTCTATCTTCATGTGTACTGATGGAACTGTAAACACATCATCAGATGTAACTTCCGGAGATTGTAAATTAGCTACAAAACCACAGCCACAATGGACAGGTAATTGGTTAGCAAATTCTGATAGAAGTAAAATTTATTCTGATTGGTCAAAAATGATTACTATGAAAATTGCTGAGCCGGTATTCTCAGGAACAGCAACAATTAATAACACTAGTTCTTTATATCCAAATATTAAAATTACTAATGGTGCTTTAGCCTCAGGAGCGCTTAAGGATGTATTAATTATTGCTAATTTTAATGTAACAACCCAAACTGTTCCTACAGGTTTTGCTTATACAGGAACATGGTATAACTTGATGGATAATACCACTATTAATGTAACGAACACAACTACAGGAATATCAATTCCGGCAGGTGAATTTAGAATCTACGGAAACAAACAAGCTTCGTTAGCGATTGCTGATTACGAGAAAACAACAACAATTCAGTTGTATCCAAATCCTGCATCGAGTTCTTTTAGTTTAAATATTAATACGACCAAAGTGCAGTTGTTTTCTATAACCGGACAATTGGTAAAAAGTTTTGAAGGCAATCAGTCAGCATCACATCAATTTGCTGTTAATGACTTGAACAAAGGACTTTATGTTGTAAAAGTATTCAACGAAAACAATGAAGTTGAGGTTTTAAAATTGATAAAAAACTAAAACCAAATTTTAAATAAATGCAAAGGCTGTCTCTAAAAAGGCAGCCTTTTTTATTTGGTTGAAGGTGTTCTGTTTTTAAAATAAAACAAAAAAACTGCCCCATTTCCGGAGCAGTTTCTCTACTACAATTAACAACTAAAAACTAAAAATTATATTTTGCCGTTTTTGATTTCTTCTACAATTTCTGGATTCAGCAAAGTACTGATGTCTCCAAAGTTAGAATAATCTCCTTCGGCAATTTTGCGAAGAATTCTACGCATGATTTTTCCCGAGCGTGTTTTTGGTAAACCGGAAACAAACTGAATTTTATCTAATTTGGCAATTGGCCCGATATGATCCGAAATTTGTTGATTAATCTCTTTACTCAAGTTTTCTCTGTCACGATATTCACCAGATTCTTTCAGGATTACAAAACCATACAATGCATTTCCTTTTATGTCATGTGGGAAACCTACAATCGCTGATTCTGCAACTGCTGGATGTTCATTAATCGCATCTTCAATTGGTGCAGTTCCCAGATTGTGTCCGGAAACAATTACTACGTCATCTACGCGACCAGTAATTCTGTAGTATCCAACTTCATCACGCAAAGCACCATCTCCTGTGAAATATTTTCCTGGGAAAGCACTGAAATACGTCTCTTTATAGCGTTGATGATCGCCCCAAATTGTTCTGGCAATTCCAGGCCATGGGAATTTAATACACAAGCTACCGGTTACTTGATTACCTTCTATTTCATTTCGTTTTTCGTCCATCAAAACGGGCTGAATTCCCGGTAAGGGTAACGAAGCATAGGTTGGTTTTGTTGGCGTTACAAATGCAAGCGGAGAAATCATGATTCCGCCCGTTTCGGTTTGCCACCAAGTATCAACTACAGGACATCTTTTTCCGCCTACGTGGTCATTATACCAGTGCCAAGCCTCTTCATTAATAGGTTCTCCTACAGAACCAATTACTTTTAGGGAGGATAACGGATATTTTTGAACATACTCCAAGTTCTCTTTTGCCAAAGCACGAATAGCAGTTGGCGCGGTATAAAACTGCGTTACTTTATGTTTTTCGATGGTTTCCCAAAAACGACTAAAATCAGGATAGGATGGAACGCCTTCAAAAATTACTGTCGTTGCACCATTCAATAACGGACCATAAAGAATATAAGAGTGACCGGTAATCCAACCGATATCAGCTGTACACCAGAAAATATCATTTTCTTCGTAGCTAAAAACATTTTTGAATGTATAAGCGGTATAAACCATATATCCGGCCGTTGTATGCACCATTCCTTTTGGTTTTCCGGTTGAACCAGAAGTGTACAGGATGAACAAAGGATCTTCGGCATCCATGATTTCTGCCACATTATTATCCGAAGCTTTGTCTAAAAGAGGTTGCAACCAAATGTCACGACCGTCTTTCATTTTAACTTCGGTATGAGTTCTTTTGGCTACTAAAACTTTGGTAACACAAGGACATTTTTCTAAAGCTTCGTCTACAATTCCTTTTAAATCAATTGTTTTATTACCACGGTAACCGCCATCTGAGGTAATCACCATTTTACATTCGCTGTCATTGATTCTCGCAGCTACTGCCGAAGCCGAGAATCCTGCAAAAACTACCGAATGTATCGCGCCAATTCTGGCACAAGCCAAAACAGAAACCGCTAATTCCGGAATCATAGGCAAGTAAATACAAACACGATCTCCTTTTTTTATTCCTTGTTCGCGAAGAACGTTTGCCATTCTGGCCACACGCTCATACAATTCGTTATAGGAAATATGTAGCGCTTCTTCGTTTGGATCGTTTGGTTCAAAAATAATGGCAGTTTTTTCCCCTTTTTTGGCAAGATGTCTGTCAATACAGTTCTTGGTGATATTAACTTTGGCATTGGTAAACCATTTGATATCGGCTTCAGCCATATTAAAATCAATTACTTTATCCCATTGTTGGTACCAAGTAAAGTTTTCAGAAGCAATTCTGTCCCAAAATTTTCTCGGTTCACGAATTGATTTTTTGTAATGTTTAAAGTATTCTTCTAAGTTTTCAATTTTGTAATAACTCATTGTTTTCTAATTAATTCGTTGATATATTAATTCGTTTTTTGAAATGTGGTCTTTTTATTTGTAAACACCAATTTGGTATTTGGTTAAAACGGTTATGATTTCGTCAACAATTGATTCGTCGTCAATCGTTGATGGAATTTGAAAATCATCTCCATCAGCAATACTGCGCATCAGTTTTCGGAGAATTTTACCCGAACGTGTTTTGGGTAACCGCTCCACAATAACTACGTTTCGCAAGGAAGCTACCGCGCCAATTTGCTGACGTACTAGTTTTATAATTTCTTGTTCTAACTGATAATGCTCTATTTCTTCACCATGTTTGGTCACGACCAAGGCTAAAGGTGTTTGCCCTTTTAACTCATCGTGAATTCCTATTACGGCACATTCTGCAACGGCATGATGTGAAGCAACTATTTCTTCCATTTCGGCTGTCGAAAGTCGGTGTCCGGCCACATTGATTACGTCATCAACCCTGCCGGTAATGAAAATATAATCGTCATCATCTTTAAATCCGCCATCTCCTGAGAAATAATATCCGGGAAATTTATTTAAATAACCCGCCTGAAACCTTGGATTGTCTTTCCATAAATCCATTAAAGTTCCCGGAGGCAAAGGTAATTTCAGCACTACATAACCTTCTTCGTTTGGTCCTAATTCGGTTCCGTTTTCGCCAAAAATTTTAATGTCAAATCCACAAACTGCTTTTCCTACAGAGCCTGGTTTGATGGGCAAATATTCGACACCCATCATATTGGCAATCATGGGCCAGCCGGATTCTGTTTGCCACCAATGGTCAATTGCAGGAACCGGAATGTGCTCTTGGTACCATTCTAATGTGGCAACATCGCAACGTTCTCCTGCCAAAAATTGTGTTTTCAAAGAACTCAAATCATATTGTTTGATGAAATCTCCGTTTGGATCTTCTTTCTTGATGGCACGAATCGCAGTTGGAGCAGTAAACATAACCGCCACTTTGTGTTCTTCAATCATTCGCCAAAACGTACTGGCATCAGGAGTTTTGATTGGTTTTCCTTCAAAAATAATCGTTGTGTTGCGGTTAATTAAAGGTCCGTAAACAATATAACTGTGTCCTACCACCCAGCCAACATCCGAAGCCGCCCAAAAAATATCACCTTCATTTGCATTGTAAATATTTTTCATCGAAAACTTAAGCGCAACCGCATAACCTCCCGTGTCTCTTACAATTCCCTTTGGTTTCCCTGTTGTTCCCGAAGTGTACAAAACGTATAATGGATGTGTGGCGCTTAATGGAACGCAAGGTGCTTCCTCAGAACCGTAAACTAAGGCGTCATAATCTACATCATATTTTTTGAACGGAACTCTTGCTCCTAATTTTCTATTGAAAACGATTACTTTTTTTGGTTTATGATTCGCTAATTCAATTGCTTCATCTACCAATGGTTTGTAAGCAATTAAACGGTCTATTTCAATACCGGAGGAAGCGGTTAAGATTACTCTGGGTTTGCAATCATCGATTCTGATGGCTAATTCGTGTGGAGCAAAACCGCCAAAAACTACCGAATGCGTTACGCCAATTCTCGCGCAAGCCAGCATAGCAAAAGCAGCCTGAGGAATCATTGGCATATAAATTACAGCGGTGTCACCTTTCTTTAATCCCAAAGATTGCATACCACCGGCGAGTTTTGCCACTTCAGTTTTAACTTCTGAAAACGTGTATTTTTTTATGTTTTGTGTTACTGGCGAATCATAAATCATGGCCACCTGATCGCCAAAACCATCCTGAATGTGTTTGTCTAAAGTTAAATAACAAACGTTTAATTCACCATCTTTAAACCAAAGCGGATATCCGTTTTCGTCTTTTGATAAAATGGTTTTTGGTTTGCTGTACCATTCAATTGCATCGGCTTGTGCGGCCCAAAATTTTTCGGGTTGTTCGATGCTTTCTTTATATAGTTCTTTATAGTTCATTTTAGTTGTTGTGTAAAGTAATTGAGTTTAGGCCGATAGTAATTCTTGAACTTGTTCAATCAGTTTCTTGATTGAAAATGGCTTGACGACATATAAATTAGCGCCTAACGAAAGGCCTTTTTCGATGTCTTTTTCTTTGTTTTTTGCCGAGAGAAAAATGACTTTGCAATGCCTCAGTCGTTCGTCCTTTTTTATTTGTTCTAATGTGGCAAAACCATCTACCATAGGCATCATTACATCAAGAATTATAATATCCGGAAGTTGATTTTTAAGGATATCAAGTGCTTCTTGTCCGTCACGGGCGATGAAAACTTCAAAATTATTTTTTTTGAAAGTATATTCTAATGCCATTACTATGTTGGGTTCGTCATCTACAATTAAAATCTTCTTCATCGTTTTTTAATTATTTTCTGTTGTATTATAATTGGGTAAAGTAAAGGTGAAAGTGGCGCCGTTAGTTTCGTTATTTTCGGCCCAAATGTTTCCTTTATGGTGTTCAATAATTTGTTTGCAAATCGCTAATCCTAATCCGCTTCCAATGGGTTTTTTGACATTTTGGTTTCGGGATTGGTAGAATTTATCAAAAATAGCTTCAAAATCTTCTTGTTTAATTCCTTTGCCGTTGTTGTGAATTTTTACTTCGACATTGCCTTTGTTTTCAATAATTTGTATCGAAATTTTACCTTCTTTTTCGGCACAGAATTTTATAGCATTCGACAGTAAATTGTGCATCACCTGAATGATTCGTTCTTCGTCATAAAAGGCTTTTATTTCCTTATCGGCATCATTAAATTCGAGCGCTATTTTTTTGTTGTTTATTAATTGTTTTAATGAAGCTACTGTTTTTGAAATAGTCTTTGAAATGTCATTTCTGGAAAGATAAATTTTCTGTTTTCCGGTTTCAAATTTTTCTAAATCCAGAATTTTATCAATCAATCGATTCAATCGGTCGGATTCAGAAATGATATTTTGTAAAAACTGTTTTCGCAGTTCCGCCGGAATGTCTTCATCATCGTGAAGAATTTCGCTGGCGGCCCGAATCGCGGTGATTGGCGTTCGTAATTCATGTGTTACGGTGTCCAGAAATTCATCTTTTTGAATGTCTTTGTTGACCAGCTCCTGATTGGCATTTTTTAACTGTTCGGAAATTTTTTGTAATTCGGTTGACGTTTCGGTTAGTTTCTTGTTGACAATAATATTTTCTTTGGATTCTTCTAAAATGCGTAATACTTCGGTCAGGCTGATTTTGTCTTCTTTGACTACGCTTGAGATTAATATTTTGGCGGAAGCCGTACCAATATGTCCTGTCAATAAATTTTCGGCAAACTTGATAAATCGAGCATCGGCGGTTGTTACTTTTTTATCGATATTGTATTTTAAATTAAAAATGGTCAAAGCTCTTTTTGTTCGTTCTTCTCCAAGAAAACGCTGTAATACTTTTTGAATATCAGATACATAAGCGGTTCCTTTCCATACAAAAGCATCTTCGTGATTGGTGATGTATTTGTCTATGTCTACAAACATTTCGGCATAATTACGTTCTCTGTAGTTTCCTTTGAAACTCACGGAAATACCGGAATAACTGATGACATTAAAAAATAAACTCCAAAAAAGAGCATGTGGAATCGGGTCTAAATAATCTAAACCAAAGAGTTGAAACGGTTTTAAAAGTTCGATTCCCCAAGGTCCTTCTTGTACAAAGGTGTTAGTGGATGCTGTAAGACCGATAGCATAAGGCAGCAAAAGGGTGTAAAAACACATGAGGAAACCAAGAATAATTCCGGTAATGGCTCCTTTTTTTGAACCTCTTCTCCAGAATAATGCGCCAAAAAACGAAGGTGCTAATTGCGCAATAACCACAAAGGAAACCAATCCGATGGAGACTAAAGAATAGTCTAAAATGAATATTCTATAGATGGCATACGCCAAAATTATCAGCGAAAAAATACCTATTTTTCTGCTGAGAACAATTCGTTTACTGTTTTTTTCTTGAGAAGTATTTTGTAGGGAACCAATGAAACCATACGGAATCAACAGGTTGTTACTCAGCATAGTTGCCAATGCAATCGAGGAAACGATAATCATTGATATTGCAGCCGAAAATCCGCCAAGAAAAACTAAAACGGTTAGAAAATTATTATTGAAAAATTGAGGAATCAACAACGAATAGGTGTCAGAATTGAGTCCTTTTCCTTCAAAAAGAATATTTCCGCCCCAAGCAATTGGAAAAACAAAAAGATTGAACAGCAATAAATACAATGGAAACAACCACATCGCAGTTCGAATATGGGATTCTTTATTATTCTCTACGATTGCGGTATGAAATTGTCTTGGTAAAAGAAAAATCGCAAACATGGACAAAATACAAAGAAAAAACCAATTGATTCCGCTGCTGAGATCGCCTATTGAATTCTTTTTGTCAAAATTTTCAAGAACAGCTGCTTTGGTATAAATATCATCAAATCCGTCGTAAACGAAATAAGTTACATAAACGCCAATGATTAAAAAGAAAACTAATTTCAATATCGATTCCATCGCCACTGCGGTTACAATTCCACGTCTTTTTTCGGAAGCATCCACATATTTTGTTCCGTAATAAGAAGCAAATAATGCCAGCGCCAGACAAACATAAGTTGTTGTATCATTGAAGATATTAGAACTCGACTGCGTTTTTGTTACAATATGAAACGTATCCGAAATTGATTTTAGTTGTAATGAAATATAAGGTAAGATTCCGAAAATACAAATTACGGTAACCAAAGCACCAAGAAATCGACTGTTTCCGTATCTCAATGAAATGAAATCAGCAATACTCGAAATTTTGTTTACTCTTGAAATTCGGATAATTCTTTTAAGGATGATCATCCAAGTCGGAATGATTATTATGGGACCTAAATAAATAGGAATGTAACTTAAACCAGAGTTTGCGGCAAGACCAATGCTGCCATAATACGTCCAGGCTGTACAATATACCGCTAATGAAAAGGAATAAATGTAAGGATTATTCGTCCATTTAGAATGGCTTCTTTTTTCGGCCCAATAGGCGATGTAAAAGAGAATTGACAAATAAAGTCCTAAAATCAATAAAAGTCCTATGCTACTCATAATATTTTTTTATGATTAGGTAGGTGATGGCAATAGAGAACAGCCATGCAGAAAACAGATAGATATATATAATCGGGAAACCAAATAATGGTTTAGAACTGTCAAATAATAGCAAAAGAGGAATGTTCAACGCTAATAACATCAGCATTGAAAGGATAACCAACTTTTGTTCATGTCTTTTTTTCATACTAAAATTCTACTTGCTTTTCAGCGGGATATGGATCGCCTTTTACTTTGTTTTTTATTCTGGCGATTTCATGGTAATTAAAATAAGCAATCTCTACAAGTAAATGTAGAGATTGCCTATTAGAAAATTTATTTGTGACCTCTTTCGTCATAGTCGCCCATTAAGGCGTAATAACCAAAGGTTCCTAATCCTAAAACGATTAACGGTGTTAGTATAAAAAGGATGATAATCCCAAATACTAAATCGTCTTGTTTGCCCGATGCAAATTTTGGTAATCCAAATTCGAAAATGCAAAAATAAGCAGCGGCAATGGCTAAGGCTATCCAAACCAATCCTAAAACTCTTTTTATCTGATTCATATCTATATTTTTTTAAATGTGAGCGTTTTTATCTTTATTCTTAATGTAAACCATTCCAACTACAAAGGAAACCGATGCGATAACAATTGGATACCACAATCCTTCCAAGTAGAACTCAGCATCTCCGGCATCTTTGGCATGCGTTACAAAGTAAGTAGATATAGCTGGAAGTAATCCCCCAAAGATTCCATTTCCTACGTGATAAGGCAAAGACATTGAAGTGTATCTAATTTTTACCGGGAACATTTCTACTAAGAATGCTGCAATCGGACCATAAACCATCGTTACAAAAATAACTTGGATGAATACTAAAAAGATAAGCATCCACTGGTCATTAGTATTAATGCTAACTGTTGTTTTAGTTTCTACTTTTGGTTTTCCATCAACAACCATAGCTACTCCGTTCTCTAAAGATACGGTTTTAACTTCAAGATATTTAGTTCCGTCAGTATACTCTTTATTCGTAGTATAAATCGAGTCCATGGTTTGTTTTTTATTCTCTTTCAGTTCAGCAACTAATTTTGTGTTAGCAACAATTTCTGTTTTGTTTTTTACATTAGTTGTTTCATACATGCTTTTGTAAATAGGTCTGTACAATAATATAGCACACAACATACCGCCCATCATAATGTATTTTCTACCTACTTTATCACTTAACCAACCAAATACAATGAAAAATGGTGTTCCAAGGATTAATGCAATCCCAAGTAATGTATCTACTTGAGAAGAATCAATAGACATTACCGTTTTTAAGAAACTCATGGCGTAAAATTGACCGGTATACCACACAACTCCTTGTCCCATTGTCGCTCCAAATAAAGCTAATAAAACGAATTTTAAGTTGTAACGGTTTCCAAAACTTTCTTTTAATGGATTAGTACTTGTTTTTCCTTCGCTTTTTGCTTTGGCAAAAACAGGAGATTCATCCATGTTTTTTCTAATTAAATACGAAACACCTACCATGATGATCGAAACCCAGAACGGAACTCTCCATCCCCATTCGTCAAATTGCTCTGGCGTAAGAACATTTCTTGTGGCCAAAATAACCATCAAAGAGATGAATAATCCAACAGTTGCAGTAGTTTGAATCCATGAAGTCCAATATCCTCTTTGTCCTACCGGAGCGTGTTCTGCTACATAAGTTGCCGCTCCTCCGTATTCACCACCCAGCGCAAGACCTTGTAGTAAACGTAATATAAGGACTAACAAAGGTGCCATGAATCCTATGGTTTCGTAACTTGGTATACAACCAATCAAGAACGTGGCTCCACCCATTAAGATTAGGGTAACCATAAAAGTATATTTTCTTCCAATTAAATCTCCCAGTCTTCCGAAGAAAAGGGCTCCAAATGGTCTAACTACAAATCCGGCTGCAAACGTAGCCAATGTAGATAAAAATGCTGCTGTAGGATTGTCTGACGGGAAAAATTTAGTTGAAATTACTACGGCTAAACTTCCGAAGATGTAAAAGTCATACCATTCAATCATTGTACCCATTGAGGATGCGGAGATTACTTTCCAAATTCCTTTTGTTGATTTTTCTTTCATAAAATTATTTTTTTAATTGTTTTTGGTTTTTTATTTAAAAGGCATACACACAAGAAACCATGGCTCTAAAATTGCCAACTTCTTTTTTATTGCCTCCAGCCGTTGCATTGCTTTTGATTAAATCGCCCCAAGTTGCGGCGGTGTATTCTAATTCTGGTGAAACTCTGAATTTATTTTTCTTAAAATCTATTCTGGCAGAACCTCTCCAAACATTGTCCACAATTCGTGATCCGCTGGTGCCTCTCATGTAGTTTACAAAAGTGGCCGTTGTACTATCATCGCTTGATCCGTTGTTTTTTGTGTATCCAAAGAAAAATCCAGGAGCAATTGCTTTTCCGTTACTGGCAACGTCCAACCAGAATGAAGTGGTTTTAGTCGGGTCATAAGTTTCAACTCCGCCGGCGATTGTTTTTCCTGTGAATCCGCCTAACATGACTAAGTTATTCAAGTTTCCACCCGAAATTCCGTATGCTTTGATAGAAACTTTGTCATTAGAATATTTTGCATATCCAAAAACAGAAGAGCTATTTACTTTTTCATTTGAAACCAAGTTATTAGAAACAGTTAAAGGTTGTAATGATTTGTATTCTGCACCAACTCCTAATAATACAGTTTTAGTTTTGTATTGAATTTGAGCATTAAGTGAAGGCAAAGCAGCGTTTATAGCAGCTGAGTTTTGAGTGCCGGTGTTCGCGGTTGGAGTAGTGAATTCTCTTTCTTTATAAGCGACAAATGTTGCAGAAACCTCTTTGCTTAACATTTGTTTTAATTTTACTTGAGTAGCCCAGCCAAAAGGATTGAACATAATTCCTGTATTGAAATTTGCTACTCCGGGAAAAACTTCAGGTATAAAAGTTGGATACCAGGTTTGTCCCATTGTCAATGATGTTTTAGACCAATCTAAGTTTACATAAGCATGTCTTAAACGAAACAATCCTATAGAAGATCCTTCGAAATTCCCAAAGAAATCAGCTTCTATAACAGAAGATGTTTTGGCTCCCCATACGTTAGGACCTTTTGCTTTTACACCCAATCTTGAAGTTACAGAAAGAAAATTAGATTGTCCTGCAGCATTAATATCCTTCCCGTTAGCATCTAACACTTCGTCTAAAGGATAGAGGTTTAAATTATCTTCTCTTACTTGAGCAGATTTTCGGGTATCCCAAATGTAATCGGTTCTAACAAATCCGTAAATACTTACATCCCATTCTTTTTCGGGAGCAGCAGGAACCGCTGGAGCCGGAGTTTGAGAAAATCCTTTTAAGGAAGCAATTCCCAGTATAAGGATTAAATAACGTTTTTTCATAATAAATTAGATTTTTGGTTGGTAATTTTGGTTGGTTTGATACCGCCAAATTCTAATTTTTTATCTAATAAAAAAATATTGATATATAAATGCGTAAAGTAGTATAGTTAATCCTTAAATCTTTCCCATTTTATAAGCATAAACTTGTCTCCAAGCTCCGTTATTATCATGCCGGCTCCGGAGAGTAATTGCTTATTTTTTAAATACTCAACCAGTTCTAAATGACTAAAAATCTTATAAGTAGGATGGTAATTTGCATGAGATGGTTTTTTGATGTTAAAGGTTTTTACCCAGTTGCTGACTGTTACATGAGAAACCCCAATAATTCGCTCTATTTCACGATAGCTTAAGCCTTCTAAATACAATTGTAATGCTTTGGTAACATAGTAATCGTCTATCTTTTTTCCGATTTTGTTAACCGTAAAAAAATAATTACATTTTTTGCATAAGTACCTTTGTTTGCTGTTGATTACGCCGCTTTTTACGATGTGTGTATCTTGGCATTTCGGACAGGATAAAATCTCCATATATATAAATTTTGCATAAATATAGTAATTTTGCAATTATATAAAAGAGAATAATATAAAAAATATGTTTAAAATTTACGAAAGCCCTATTTTTATTGAAATTTTATTGAGCTTTTGGTAAACATCGCGAATTTTTTCAAAAATGATTTTCTGAATTAT
>ERZ1034365.191-NODE-191-length-34998-cov-4.413934_pt1 | contig 34998 bp, 34 predicted proteins | sample MGYA00520615_ERZ1034365 | MGnify/ENA primary metagenome ERZ1034365 (study PRJEB33736, sample SAMEA104284505) | Azolla filiculoides | biome: Urban; feature: Water surface; material: Ditch water | place: Netherlands | collected 2015-10-28 | depth 0-0.1 m ...
ACCCCCTATACTTCCGCTTGCGCGTTTGCAGAGAGCTGTGTTTTTGGTAAACAGTCGCCTGGACTCGTTAGCTGCGGCCTGCTCGTAAAATACGAGCGAGGCAGGTCTTATCCCGAAGTTACGACCGCTGTTTTGCAGAGTTCCTTAAGCATAGTTATCCCGTCCACCTTAGTGTACTCACACCCGCCCACGAGTGTTCGATTTCGGTACGGTTATTTATGATCGTCCCAGAGTGGCTTTTCTCGGCACCCTTGTATCGTAGGACATATACTTTACACTACCGAAGTAGTACTCCATATATGAATCGAATCTCTCCTGTATTGTTACGGGGATTTGCCTCCGTAACCAAAAGATCATCTCTTCGCGGATATCCATGACCGCGTCCGATACTTATGATGCGTCCCCACATAGGTAATAACCTTTCATAAATAGTTCAGGAATATTAACCTGATATCCATCGGATAACGCCTTTCGGCTGTTCCTTAGGACCGACTCACCCTCCTTCGACTGACGTTGAAGAGGAAACCTTGGGCATTCGGTGTGAAGAGTTTTCATCTTCATTACGTTACTCATACCAACATTTGCACTTCCCGTACCTCCACCAGACTTCACAATCTGACTTCAACAGCATAGGGAACGCTCCGCTACCGCAGTATATAATACTACTTCCGTCTTCGGTGTATAACTTAAGCCCCGCTGAATTTTCGGCGCGAGATCACTCGACCAGTGAGCTATTACGCACTCTTTGAATGAGTGGCTGCTTCTAAGCCAACATCCTGGTTGTCTCAGTAATCTCACATCCTTTTCCACTGAGTTATAACTTGGGGACCTTAGACAGGAATCTGGGCTGTTTCCCTTTTGACAATGGCGCTTATCCGTCACTGTCCGACTCCCATAAATTTACGCAGGAAGTATTCGAAGTTTATCAAGGTTTGCTAAGTCGGATTAGACCCGCTAGCCTTATCAGAGCCCTACCCCTTCCTGTTACTTTATGGGGCTATACCTAAATATATTTCGCGGAGAACCAGCTATCTCCCGGTTCGATTAGCTTTTCACTCCTACTCACACGTCATCCAATAGACTTGCAGCTCTAAATGGTTCGGGCCTCCAGTAGGTGTTACCCCACCTTCACCCTGCGCATGAGTAGCTCACACGGGTTTCGGGTCTAGTATGCGTGACTAAATCGCCCTATTCAGACTTGGTTTCCCTTCGGCTTCGGATATAACTTCCTTAACCTTGCCGCGCATAACTAACTCGTTGGTTCCTTCTCCAAAAGGCACGCCGTCACACCCGAAGGTGCTCCGACTCTTTGAAGGCACAAAGTTTCAGGTTCTATTTCACTCCCCTTCCGGGGTTCTTTTAACCTTTCCTTCACAGTACTTGTTCACTATCGATCTCATATACTCTTTAGTCTTGGAACGTGGTCGTCCCGAATTCACACCGGATTTCACGTGTCCGATGCTACTTACGAATATACCGCAACCGCTCAAATTATACTTCGAATACAGGACTATAACCTTCTATGGTCGATCTTTCCAGACCGTTCTTCTGTAAAAAATGATGGATTGTCAGTCAAGGCAATGACTGGTAATATATCGTGTAACCCCTCTAGAGCAACGCTTGCCCGCTTGGCACTCTAAAGGTTTAGACTGTTCCCGTTTCGCTCGTCACTACTCAGGGAATCTCGATTGATTTCTTTTCCTTGCTTACTAAGATATTTCAATTCGGCAAGTTTCCTTCCAATTTTGGATTACATAGATAACTATGTAGGGTTCCCCCATTCGGAAATCTTGGAGTAATAACGCGTCGTAGCAGCTCCTCCAAGCTTATCGCAGCTTTGTACGTCCTTCTTCGGATATATGAGTCAAGGCATCCACTTTGTGCCGTACGTATATTTATACGTGGTAATCTACCCTATAAATAGAATAGATTGAATTTGATGCTTTTTGTTCTCGTTCATTTTGGTATGAATATCATTCACCGTTTGTACACACATTTCTCCCGAAGGAAAAACGGTGGTTAGAAATTGTTAAATTTTCTCTAATTTGGTTTTTTTGATAACATTCATGCATTACACACTCTAAGTCATTCGACTCATTGTGTATTTTGCTTTGAATCACAGTTGTTAAAGATCATTTCTGATCTCACATCTCACTCAACAGAAGATAAGCATAATTTCTTTCAAGGACTCTCTTGATAAAGAGATAGTCCATCCGCACGTTCTCGTACGGATACCTTGTTACGACTTAAGCCCAGTCAGTGTGTTTACCATGGACCTCCATATTACTTGAAGGGCTTCCGGTACGCACACCTCCCATGCTTTGACGGGCGGTGAGTACAAGACCCGGGAACGTATTCACCGTGACATGGCTGATTCACGATTACTAGCAATTCCAACTTCATGGAGGCGAGTTGCAGCCTCCAATCTGGACTGAGATCGGCTTTTTGGGATTGGCTCCCCCTCGCGGGTTGGCTACCCTTTGTACCGACCATTGTATCATGTGTGTAGCCCCAGACATAAGGGCCATGCTGATTTGACGTCATCCACACCTTCCTCTCGATTAACTCGAGCAGTCTCGCTAGACATAGTAACTAACGACGTGGGTTGCGCTCGTTAACGGACTTAACCGAACACCTCAAGGCACGAGCTGACGACAACCATGCAGCGCCTGTCTTCAGGTCCCTTACGGGTACTCCACCGTTTCCGGCGGATTCCATCGATGTCAAGTCTGGGTGAGGTTCCTCGTTTAGTGTCGAATTAAACCACATGATCCACTGCTTGTGCGGGTCCCCGTCTATTCATTTGAGTTTTAACCTTGCGGCCGTACTTCTCAGGCGGGACACTTAATGTGTTAACTTAAAGCACCGAGCATAAGCCCGACACTTAGTGTCCATCGTTTAGGGCGTGGACTACAGGGGTATCTAATCCCTTTTGCTCCCCACGCTTTCGTTTCTCAGTGTCAGTAACGTTCCAGTAAGCTGCCTTCGCTTTTGGTATTCTGGTATGTATCAACGGATTGCACCCCTACTCATACCGTTCTGCTTACCTCTCCCGTACTCGAGTGTGATAGTTTCCCGTGCAAGACAGGGTTGAGCCCTGGCCTTTCACACGAGACTTATCATACCACCTACAAACGCTTTACGCCCAGTAATTCCGGATAACGCTTGGGGCCTATGTATTACCGCGGCTGCTGGCACATAGTTTGCCGCCCCTTATTCCTCTAGTACCGTCATTATCTTCCTAGAGAAAAGAAGTTTACACCAACAAAGGCTTCATCCTTCACGCGGTGTCGCTCCATCAGGCTTTCGCCCATTGTGGAAGATTCCTCACTGCTGCCTCCCGTAGGAGTATGGACCGTGTCTCAGTTCCATTGTGGCTGGCCGTCCTCTCAGACCAGCTACCCGTCATCGCCTTGGTGGGCTATTACCCCGCCAACTAGCTGATAGGCCGCAGACTCTTCCCCAAGCGCATTGCTGCTTTTACCCGTAGGTGTTATGCGGTATTAGCTCTTCTTTCGAAGAGTTATTCCTCACTCGGGGGGAGATATCAACGTGTTACGCACCCGTTTGCCGCTAATCAAGTAGTGACACAGAATAGAGAGAAACTCTCAACTCTGTGTCACCACCATCATCGCTCGACTTGCATGTGTTAGGCGCACCGCTAGCGTTCATCCTGAGCTATGATCAAACTCTTTGTAAACGTAGCACCTACTCTTAATTAAAAGAATAGGATTTTGAATTATGTTGTTGTACGAATCGCAAGAAAGAAACTCTCATAAATTAATATAAAGACGCTTATCTTCTTGTGAGTGAGATGTTAAGGTTCAGACACAACCCGTTGGGCGTGTGGGAAGATTTATATGGAAATCGGATTCAAAGTCAAAACTATTTTGCACTTTTTTTATAAATACCTTGTTCTATCGCTCTATATAGCGGAAAGAAAATACATAAAAAATATACTTATGGATCACTCCTTTATACACCAAACTACAATATAGGGTATTTTGAACACACAAAGTGAACATATCCCCTGCCATCCTCTTATAAAAAATATAAAGATATACTCTATATACGTATACCATATACCATAAAAGAATATGACTATTACCTCTATTAAAATAGTATCCTATATAGATACTATTTTATAGGCTTTCTAGAAATGCAAAGTATTCATATTTTATAAATAGAATTATATCTCCTATTTTTTTACTTATATGCAAAATAATTCCCCCCATAGTTCCATATGTATCTAGAAACATATTGTTCATATAAACAAAAAAATCTCTCATTTCTGAGAGATTTTTTTTAAATCTAAGTGGTGGGCCCACCTGGGATTGAACCAGGGACCAACCGGTTATGAGCCGGCTGCTCTAACCACTGAGCTATAGGCCCACAATTAATAGCAAAAACGGAAATATGGCGGTGGATGAGGGATTCGAACCCTCGCGGCACCTTGCGGCACCCTACAGGTTTAGCAAACCCGCCTCTTCAGCCACTTGAGTAACCCACCAAAAAATAAAATAAGCTCCAAATGGATGAGGAAGCTATCCATCTGACATATCCACTTGAGCTCTATTAGAATACATACTGGCGGAGAGACAGGGATTCGAACCCTGGATGGGTTACCCCATGACGGTTTTCAAGACCGTTGCATTCAACCGCTCTGCCATCTCTCCGTATATATGTGCGGGCATTGTATAAGAAAGTGTTTTTTTGTCAAAAAAATTATTGATTCTTTCTATTTTTTAAAAAGAAGCTCATTTCTTGTCTTTATTCTAATGTCATGAGTATGGAATTTAAGCATATCATTTTGTATAACAATTCCATATGGATCTCATAATTTTCTTGATGACTGAATTGTTCTCCATTGAATACACCAACGAATGCAAACATCGAACCAAATAAAAATTTTAAGAGGAGGAGATATCTGCCTCTTATTATATATACAGTATTCTCAATTCTGTACTTGCATCTCATGAGGCATACTCACCCAATTATTCTCAGACAAGAACTTTTCATATGTATCATTATAATTAAGAATCGGTTTCATGTAATATATCCAGTAATACATATACACATCATCTTCTATTAGAATAGAATTAAAGTTAAGAGAGTTTTCTGTAATAAAGAATGATAAACAAAAACGTTTCTGTACGTATTTTCCATAACGTCGTACTCATAAAATATGAAATATAAGTGTGGTGAAAAAACGCACAAACCACATCATTCAAGGAGTTGTAATTATAAAAAGATCAATATCAGAAGATTCGTCAGTAGCAAACATAGCAAGTGAATTTACAACCGCAATCATACGAATTCATGGTATCCATGCTATGTATCGAATATACTTTTGTGTATAAATAAATAATTCTTTCTCATACTGAGAAGGAATACTTTTTATGGAAAAATATGCTTGAAAATCATGAAGATACTGAATCATATATTATTTTGAAAGTTCACGAATGGCCCAAATCGTTTTTTCTTGAAGATCAGTTATGGTATGTGGAATTTGCTCCAATGTATATTCAACTCGTTTTTTATCATATCACATCTGAACGAGTGCTGATATCAGAGAAGTGTTTGATTGAGCTGAGATATTCTTTTCGGTTGTAGGTTTTTGAACAGTAAAAGAGGAAAGAGAGGCCTTATCTTTTAGTTCAATAATAATTTTCTGTGCTGTCTTTTTTCCGATACCAGGAACTGTAGAAAGAAGTATATCATCCTGTGTTTCAATGGCACGAATAAATGCCTCTTTTCCAAGTCATAAGAGTGAGAGTGCTGTCTTTCATCCAATACCATTTACCTTAAGAACTTGACGAAAAAGGCTTCGTTCATCCTTGGAAAAAAAACCAAATAAAACCTCGGAATTTTCCGTTTGATGATGATAGAGATAGAGTTCCTGTTCGACTCATATAACAACCTGAGTCATTGCAATCGGGGAAAGAAACATTTCGATTCACAAACCACTATTTCTCGGAAGCATAGTAAGCTTCCCTTCATCAAAAAAAATGGGAGTACCAATACAATAAGAAAACATAATTATTTAAGGGTATTATGAGATTCAGGGGTCATAACAAAAACTGCCAATGGATCAGGTACTTCTAAGCCAATAGATCATTGATTTTGAAGAGTAAATTCAGAGAGATCTGTAACTCCAGAAAAAGATGAGCCATATATATAATTTCCATTTTTATTGGATTCAACATCAGCAACTATAAGAAATGCCATCTCATTATCATCCACTTCAAGATTCGTTATAACTTGATATCAATATACTGATGGAATCTGGCACATACTAACCGTACGAAGGGGTGACGGATCTCGACTCATAGATTCACCAATTAGATTTATAAATCCATAATCGGTAATATCTCATTCGAATGTACTTAGACAATTCCCTGTGGCTGTTGGGGGTTCTGGATATGTCTTATATTCCACTTCATAGGAGCGAAGAGCGGTCATAACCTTTGAAAGGTATGAAATTCGAGTAGCATCACGAGCCTTAGCAAGATACTCCTTTCATCAAAATGAATACATCATAAGGGCAATGATTGATACAATTCCAACCACCATCATAATTTCTATGAGAGTAAAACCTTTCTTCATACAGATATATTATATACAATATAATATAAGAATGCATCATGGGAAGCAAAACAAAAAAATATTCCCTCTTGCAAGGGAATATTTATGATGTATATATAATTAGTTCATACCACCAATAACGTACACTGAGTAACCAGTTCCAGCAGAAGGATTCGTTGAGTTTGCAATACCCTTTTGTCCATTCACTTGTAAAAGTGCATCAATTGCTGTATCCCATGAATTTGGAGCTCATGTCATAAAAACAGTAGCACCTGTAGTAGCACTTGCTGAAGCTTCTACGTGAGCAACAATAAAGAAGGCAAGATTAGTAGCGGCAGTCACACCAGTAGCATAACCGTAGAGCCCTTTATTTCCTGTAGCAAGTAAAGCACCACAAGGAAGACTAACACGTCCAGCAACTGGATCTACCGGAACCTTACCACCGTTGAGATTCGCAGCAATATCATTTCCTGCTTGAGCTGTATCACCAGCACAGAATGGTAATGTACCACTTCCAAGCATCGGTGTAGCACCAATATCTTGAAGATATGATTGAACCACTGTACGAAGTTGTCCAAGGTGAGAAATACGAGCAGTATCACGAGATTTTTCAAGGTAACCACGCATCATAGGAAAGAGTGCAGCAGCAAGAACCCCGATAATTGCGATAACGATCATAAGTTCAACGAGGGTAAAACCCTTGTTATTCGTCTTTACCATAAGAAGAAAGTATTAAAGAAGTAAAACGACGAGCGAATTATATGCATAAGTAAGAGAAAATAGAAATGTATGAATAGAGACATTTTCACTTAGATATGTATAACTGAGTTATTGTAGCGGAAAGAAAATTTAAAAGCAAATATTTTTTGCTATAATAATAATTTGTCAACTATTATCTTGATCATAATCAATATGTTTTATAAGGTTTCATAACAATTGTAAATTATGTATAATATATAATTAAAATAAACGGAGAATTATTCAATAAAAAAACACTGAAACTCAGTGTTTTTTTATTCTAGATATAGCTGGAAGATAATTATTTAGTCAATTCTTCAACAGGAATATCAGGAATTGGTTCTCCAGATGGAACATAATTTGGATCAAGTGCCTTAAGAGAAAGACCAATGCGCTTTGCTTGTGGATCAAAAGTAATAATACGTGCCTTCATCATCTCACCTACATGTACTTTATCCTCCATATTCTTTGCAACATCTTGAGCAATCTCAGAAAGATGAATCAAACCAGAGATACCACCATCAAGTTCTAAGAAAATTCCAAATTGTGACATACGAAGGACTGGTGCCTCAATAATATCACCAACTTGATACTTCTCAGCAAGAACTTGCCAAGGATTTGCTTTCAATCGCTTAACAGAAAGGGAAATCTTTTCAGCTTCTATACCAATAACTTGTACGGTAAGTTTATCACCTATACGAGCAAATTTATGAGGATTATTTACATGTCCCCAATCAATCTCAGAAACGTGAACAAGTCCTTCAATACCATTAAATGTTACAAAGAGACCGTAGGTAAGAATACCTGAAACAACACCTTCTACAACATCACCAACCTTCAAACTCTTAAGAGCTACTGAACGTTGTTCTTCTACTGCTGCCTTTTCAGAGAAGATAATTTTCTTCCCGTTTTGATCTACATTAATAACACGTACATGGAAAGGTTTTCCAACCAATTTTCCAAGATGTTCAAGAATCTTTTCTGGATTCGCACCCTCAACACGTGGGTAGTGAATTGGAGTGAGTTGAGAAACTGGAATAAATCATTTAATACCATCAAGATCAATAAGAAGTCCTCATTTATTTGCTTCATTAGGAACAACAGTAATAATTTCTTTTGTATCAAAATTCGAATGAAGTTTTTCAATAAGTTTAATCTGGCTTGCTTTTCGAAGAGATAGAAGGATCAATCCACTGTGACGATCGTCACCAATAACAATTGATTCAACAATATCTCCTGCATGAATCTCAGAAGTATCTTCTGTAGATGAGTGCATATCAGAACCAGTAATAATTCCTGTAAAATGACCATCAAGATCAACAAGAATCATTTTTTGATTTGCTACAATGGCAGTTCCAGAAACCACTACACCAACATGATATGGTTTAATAGGTTCTTGAGTTGCTAAATCTTTTGCAAAATCAGTCATAAAATAAAAGGTTATTAAAATAAAAAAAATGGGGCGAATAATGGGGCTCGAACCCACGACCTCCGGATTCACAGTCCAGCGTTCTAACCAACTAAACTATATTCGCCATAATCATTTGTACAATTCTTGTATACAAGAAAAAGGACTCCTTTGAAAAAGAGCCCTTGAATTATATAGATTTTTCTTTAAAAGCAAAACTATTTCAGATAAAGTCTTACTGAACTACGACAACTACTTTTGGTTCTTTTCAAATATCATGAAGAATAAGATCTGTTGCTTTCTTTTCAACAAATATCTGAAAACTATGTGCATCTTTAAATTTTGAAAGATCACCATGAAGAATAGATTTCAATAACATATCAAGATTTTTTTCTAAACCTGTCATGATATTCATAGGAGGAAGTCATACTGTATCATACTTTATACTATATCATCCAGATTTCTTTGAGATAGCGATAACAACAACTCACTGGGTTGAAATTTGATAACGGTCATGAAGTTCATGTTCTGTCGTATATCAAACCGTATGTCCATCAATAGTAGTTAATTTATGTGGAATAAATGTTGTGGTCAATCGATGAGAATCTTTCGTAAACTCGAGAACCTGAGCATTCTTCATTATAATTACTTTATCATGTGCATATCCCATTTCATACGCATTTCTTGCATTTCCATACAACATGTGTGGAAATCCATAGATTGGAATATAGAGTTCTGGACGTATCAAAGAAATCATTTTCTTTGTATCTTCTTCACGAGCATGTCAACCAGCATGTATTTCACTTTCTTTATAATGAAAAACATGGGGTCACTGTTGAGAAATAAGATCAAAAAGGCCTTGAACCGCTCGTTCATTTCCAGGAATTACAGAAGAAGAGAAAATAATAGTATCATCTGCTTTGAGAGTTGTATCTCGTGACTCACCTGTAACGATTCTCATAAGTGCAGCATATCTTTCTCATTGAGCACCGGTACAACAAATAGTAACTTTATTATCTGGAAGTTTAGTAGCTTGTTCCATGCTAATCAATGTCCCTTCTTTCGGTCGAACATATCAGAGTTTAACAGCAATATCTATATAGTTATTCATACTTCTTCCGAGAAGTACTACCTTCCGGTCATACTTTTCAGCCGTAGAAATAATCAACATCACTCGATCTATAATCGATGAAAATGTCGCGGTAATAACACGACCTGACGCTTTTTCAAAAATCTCCTCAATGGAATGAACTACTTCCGATTCCGAAATCGAAGATCCCATCAAATGGGCATTTGTAGAATCAGAAAAAAGAGCACGAACGCCTCGATTTCAAAATGATTCAAGAAGACTATAGTCAGTGGAAGCACGGTTAGGGAGTGGCTTTTTATCAAATTTCCAGTCTCATGTATGAATAAAACGACCTACGGGAGTTTCAATACAAAGACCCACGGAATCAGGAATAGAATGATCAACTGTAAATGGTGTAATTTGAAAGTATTTACCGATTTGTACTGGAACATTTCGTTTATATTCAAACAACTTTGGCAATGTAGCTTTCATTTCGCCTTGCTTCAGCTTAATAAGTTCGAAAGCCATAGGAGTAGCATATACCGGAGTACTTCTTCCGAGTTGTTCTAAAGCATGGTAGACTCATCAAATATGGTCGATATGACCATGAGTAATACAGACACCAACCACTTTCTTTGAACGACAATACGAAAGATCTGGGATACTTGCATTGATACCATACTGATATTGATCAGGAAACTGCAACCCCATATCTACAATAAGAAGTTCATCTTTATATTCAAAAGCCATGGAATTTAAACCCACCTGCTCGCATCATCCAAATGGGATAACACGGAGAATATCAGAAGAGGTTTCATATGGACGAGCCTTGTCTTCACGATAGTTTAAGAATTTCTTAAGAGCCTGAGATGGGGTAAGAAATGGGAATGAGCGCTTAAGGCGCATCTTCTCTTCAATAATAAATCGTTCTCATGGTCGAATATGTTCTTTTATTTCTTTTCCTCATCGGAAAAAATTTCTTGGAGCTTGAGGCTTACGTTGTGGGGTGATGCTTTTTTGTCATCATTCATTAGGAGTGTGCATAAAATTGAATTATTGTTCTAAAATTACGGGCATAATCATTGGGGTTCTTCCGGTAAGAAGAAAAGCATGTTTTGTTACTTCTCTACGAAGTATTTGGACAAGTTCAGGACGTTCTATAGTGCGATTTGCTAAAATTGTCTTCTCATACATGAATCGGATTCACTTTACTAATTCTTTATGAATACGCATCATTTCATGTGCATGGAGAAATCAACGACTATCTATATAGATGTGTCCTTGTATTGCTCTTCTTTCATGATCCTCTTCAATTACAAAGGTAAGTACTCAATTCTTTGCAAGTACTTTCCTATCATCAAGTGTATATCAAGCAAGAAGTCCAACACTTTTTTCATCAAAGTAAAACACATCAAGCGTAAAAGAGAGTTCATGTATTTTTGAGGTATGTTTATCAAACATAATAATATTCCCTGGTGAACATATCTCATCTTTTCACTTATATATATAGGAAAATTGTGATTCCTCTCTTTTTATAATACAAATATCTCATCGAGATGAAAGTGGCTTGAGAGAGTACTCTCAACTTGTCATATCGAGAATAGTGACTTCTGGAGTGTGTATAATCAAATGGGTTGTATCTTCAGAAAAATACCCTTCAATTCTCAAATCACCAATAACTCGTTCAGGGGAACTTGGAGTAAATAACTCAAAAAAACGACATTTTAAAAGTACAGTTTCATCGAGAATTTCTGAACGAATTTTTGCAATTAATCATCTATTTGCATAGATAGGGGGGTATCCAAGAACAGGTAAAATAGCAAGAAAAGTTGCTACATTAATGTCATCCTCTGGAATAATCCAACCTTGCAATCGGTCTTTTTCAGAGTAAGCAAGACGCAAATCTGGAAAGGCCTGATATACATTCTCATGAGAAATAATTGAAGAAAAGCCAGTATGAAAAAGAAAGGTTGCATCACCACATCGCAATATACTCATAGGATGGAGCACCTTTACATCCGATAAAAGAACCAAGCGAGTTTGAAAATCTTGTGTCGTTGGAAAAAAAGTCTTTTTCATAGCGTGAAGCATTTCATCCAAGGAAGAAACGGAGAGTGCTTTCACTATGTCATATTCTTTTTCCTTTGAAATCGAATGACCTGTTTTTCGAGGTGCTGGTTTTGGCCGAGAAGAAGGAACATGAGAAGTATTCCTTTCTCAAGGAAGATTCTGTTTACGTGGAGAAAGACCAAATGAAATCTCATCGGTATTTCAAAAAATATGTTCGCTCATAAGCGATAAATAATATATGAAAAAATACATGCAAAGAATACTGGAGAATCCACTTCTTAAAAAAGCAGATATATATACCAAGACAAGAAAGGATGAGGATTACTCCGTATAATTAGCAATTTTCAATTTTGTAAAAATACAAAACAGAAAATCAATAACTATATTTTAGAAAAATATGATATGGATTATCCAAGAGAAAACAAATATTTTTTCAAAGAAATGCGGATTTTTGTTGTATCCCAAAGATATGATCCTATTCCTTTCGGATCAATAGCATATTCTGTTCATTGAAATTCCCCTTTTATAAATACTCGTTCCTTCATAAATTTATACTTCTCAGCTAATATACTATTTTTCTTCGATTTTTCTAAAAAAGTTCGATTATGGAATATATAAAAAGTAAAGGTTTCTGCAAAATCCTCATATTGATTTGTAAGGGCATATCCAGAAACAAAGTCATTTACCTTCGCCTCTCGTAGACGCTCATTTGCTGTCTTCCAACTAATCGAATAAAAGATAGCGGACGGATCTCTTTTTTGTGAGTCAGAAATTAATCGAAATATATCCATATAATGACCGAGCTCATGGGAGAGAACTTTAATAAATTCACCATCATCTTCTTGACCAGTTCATGCGAGTGTTATTATTCCTGCGCGAAATTGTCCTCTCGGTTCATCTTTTGAAACATCAATCCGAATAATTGCATCTGAAAGATTGGTTCGATAAAATGGCTTTGTCATAGTGAGAAGTACATAATTCTTCTTTTTCAAAATAGCATTGGTACTCTCCCCATCTATCACAAGAGAAACTTGAGCTGAAAGAAATGATACTCAACACATAATACCTATTCAAACAAACAAAGATGTAACCGCTTTAAAAGAAATCATAAATATACCTATTATGGTTGAAGTGTATAAATAAAATCAACAATACTATTCACTGCTGCAAATGATACTATCATAACAATCAATCCTACTATTCCCCACTTAATAGCATCCTTTCCTTTTTTTACTTTTTCATCGCTCCCCATAGAGGATGCATAGAAGAATCCACCGAGAACAATCGCTCCAATCGAAAATACGGAACCAACAACAATCAGGCGATTAGCAATATTAATAGTTTTTTCCTTTATTCATGCTATCCCATCAGGAGTTGTATCACCAATAACATATTCAGGCTTACAATCGGTAAAAAAATCTCCATTTCAAGTACAGCTTTCACTCGAAGCAAATACAGATAAGGCGAATATTTGTACAAGACACACTCAGAGGAGAATAATTCGATGAAACATAGAGATTTATAAAGAAATATTGGTTACTACTTTAACAAGGACATACGAAGCCATGGCAACAACAATTCCTACCCCAACATATACCAGGGATTTCCAAGCTTTCTTAAATTGCTCTTCATTCCCCTGTGCTGTAAAGAGATTATATGCCACCCAAAGAAATACTCCGATTGCAATTAACGGAAATGCTACCAATAAAATATCGGTAGCAAAAGCAAAATATTCGGTAACATCCGAAGGAGTATTTATGCCACTCTCGGGCTTATTTAAAAGCATATCACCCTTAAGATCGGCAAAAAGAATATATGGAGAAAAAAGTGCAATAATGAAGAAAAGGATGGTTTTCATAAGTAAATTTAAAAGGAATGATCTGAGATTTTTGCGTTTATATCAACAATAGAATAGGCAGAAGCGGAAAATCCTGTACCAATAAGAGCATAGGTAATAATCCATTTGGCTTTTTTTGCTTTCTCATCTTCTCAGAATGAGGTTACATACTTAATTCCTCAGAAAATTATAGCAATAACGGAAATAATAGAAACATATATAGAAAGCTTTTTAATAACGTTGGCAATTAGCCCACCAACACCCTGGGCATCATTTCCTATAAATTGAAAATCAATCATGCCATCAATTGGCGCCTCCACATTTACCACTGCGAATGTAGGCAATGAATAGAATGCAAGTAGACAAATGAGAAGTAATTTGATTCTTAAAGTTGAAGTACCCATGCTACAAATGAGATTAGAGAATAAGAGAAGAGGGCGATAATAATAGCTATTATGTTCGCTCGGATAATTCATTTTGCCTTCGTTACATTCTCGGTATCACCTCATGAAAATACAAAAAAATACCCTGCAATAACACCACTAATACCTGCAATAATAGGAATTAATATAAGTAATATGCGCGATATAGCCTCCAGTATTGATGTAACTCATCAATCTGATGTTAAAAATACTCCACGACTATTTGAACCAGCAGTAGCATCAAGTGCATTCAAATCTACCATGTAATCAGGTGATGTCATATCATTTGTTCAAAGAGCGAATGGTACCACAAAAAAAGTGGATAAGAAAATGAATAGAGAGAGAAATCAGTGCATAAATTCAAAATTATAGATAAATTGTACCATAAAAAGTATGAATTGCCAAAAAAATTGATGATTTTCTAAAAACCTATATACTCCAGCATAACTACCCTCTACAATTTTGTTTATGAAAATATTTTTCATGATCCTATTAAATGGAATTTTACTCTATATTCTACAGCTCCTTTTGCCATGTCATGAAGGTATCACAGGCATATGTGTAATCTGAGGATGGAAAACATTCTTCATTGGTTGAGTTATTCTTTGATTTATCAATGGTTTCATACGACCAATTCTTAATATACTAACACTTCCTATACGTATACTCACCCTCGGGACCTTTGCCCTTGTTATTAATGGACTCCTCCTTGCTCTTTTTCAAAAAACAGTAACTCTCTTAAATCTCAGCAATACTTCTTATGAAATTCATGGATTCGGACAGTTTGTAATTGCAGTTGCAATTTTCACGATATTTAATACACTTGTGTCCGTTTTTATAAAATAAAATATATTGCTATGCTCTCTACTTTTCTTTGGATTGAAATCATACTTAGTGCGCTCATTATTCTTCTTGTTGCTGTACAATCAAAATGAAACGGACTCTCTATTGTTCCAACGAGTAACGACTTCGGGAAGTTTGAACGACGAGGACCTGAAAAAATTCTTCATCTTTTTACTATTACCCTTATTAGTGGTTTTGTAGGAATTGCAATTCTTTACTATCTCTTCAGTATATAAATATCCGGTAGGAATTTATATTGTAACTCTCTCATTTCTATGCTCCAGTATGCACGCATACGAAAGCCCCTTCTCCTTATAGCTAGTATACTTTCTAGTGTATTATTTTTACACATAGTATTTATATATCTCTATTCAGGTTCACAATATTTCTGACAAATAGGTGGAACTATTAGTGTTGGGATTGTAAGCAATGAAACTCCGAGTCTTAATCCAATTGAATATGGTCTTGATACGAATAATGATACCATTATTCGATTTCTTTTTCGATCGCTTGTGCGATATAATCCAAATACAGAAGAATATGAGTGAGATTTAGCGAACTGTGATCTCACAAAATGACTCACTGTTGTCCAGTGTGAACTCAAAGATGGAATACTCTGGAGTGATGGTGCTCCAATAAAAAAAGATGATATTATAGCTACTTATAAAGCATTTCGTGAATCTCCAACCAATAGAGCACTTCAAACATTTCTTGAGGGACTTACCATTACAGAAGTATGAGACTCTATACGTTTTGAGAGTAAATATCCAAGTGCTCAAATGGTCGATATCCTTACCTTTCCGGTGGTACGATCAAGTATGATTACAGATATACGTGAAGGGCGATTCAATAAAAAAGAGCATTATATAACATCTGGTCCGTATACTTACCTTGAAAATGAACAAAATACTGAAAAGGGATTTGAACGAGTCAGTATAACTCGAAATGATACAAATGGATGAGGAACATTTATTGGAAAATATCATTTTAAATTTTTCAAAAATTCTGATGCACTCCAGAAAAATCAAGATACGCTTAATATAATAATACCCCGAGGGCAAAGTGAACTTCCAAAAATTCCTCGTTTTGGGAAACATATATATCATACATATGAGTACGTTGCAGGATTTTTGAATGTAGATTCGATACCTTCATCTATTCTAAGAAGTAATATTTTATTTCATCTTTCAACCGCCAAACTTGATACCCTTATAAAAACAGATGCTGAACCAATAAAAAATCTTTTCTTTAGTGAAAAGAGCATGATACCATCTCCAACTGATAAAAATATTGCTCATGTCATGAGAGAATTGGAATACTATAAGCCGGGAGAATTGATAGGCTCCATTGATGCAAGTATCCATGAAACTGGAAGCCTAATAGAAACAGGTACACTCAATACCCAAAAGCTAAAATATTTTAATGAACCATCAAATAGTTCAATCCAACTTATCTCAAACAACCAAGGTGAAGTTCTTGTATCATGAAAAGTTCCAGTATGAGTAAATGCAGTATACATTAATAACTATAAGCTTGCACAATTTAAGCCTGGAAATACACAATTTTATTATAGAGCCAGAAAAGAAACACAAACCCTGATAGAATGAGGGAATTTTTATACTCTCAGTTTTGAGTATAAAAATGGAAAAGTGATACGTCAAGAATCTATTACTATATACTTTTATACAAATAAAGATGAGAAAGATAAAAAATACAATGAACTCATAGCACAACAAACAGAAAAAATTAATACACCTGAACTTATTGCTAAAAAAATCGAATGACTCGAAAAGATTCGAAATGAATACCGTGCGTTAGATCCAAGGTATTATTACAAAAAGGATAAAACACCTTTCACTTTCACTATTAAATATTTTGAACAATGAAATAATGAAGATATCAATACAATAACAAAAGAAATACAGAAGAAACTTATCGATATTGGAATTCAGGTTATAATTCAACCAATAGAAAAACAAGAACTCGTAAAAATTCAAGAAGGAGAAAAGAAATATGATATGCTTATCATTGGATTTGATGCTCCATCAAGAATAACAAATATAATTCCAATCTTTCATTCAACAGAAGCAAAGAAAGGAATAAATTTCTCTAAAATACGGAGTAAAAAACTTGATACTCTTCTCGATGAATTTAGACTCAATACATACAATAAAACAGAAAGGAAAGCCATAGAAGAGTCCTTAATTACAGAAATACAAAAAGAAGCAATTATACTTCCATTTTATAGCCCAAATAGACTTCTTTATATAGATAAAAATATGAAGAATCTCGCTATTGCAAAAATTATACCAAATATAGATCTTCTTGCATATATGTTAGAAGCCACATTTATTAAAGATGAACTCGTAATGAGCTTTCAATGAAAAGGACTCACTGATTTTTTTCGTTGGGCATATATTGGCTTTATACATTAAAAATCGTATGCGAGAAAATATCATAGTACCTGCATGGAATTCAGTTATTCATGCAACTTCAATTAAAAAATTTAACTTCTTCCCAGCATTTTTAGGAATTCTTTGGCTTTCGATGATAATTCTGTACCAAATTACCTTTACTTATGTTCAGGTATTTCATAAAAAAGATGAATTTTTTAGTGTTCTTGATCGTTTCATTCATGCAACCTACTTTACAGAAACGATAACTGGAGTTATTCTTATATTCCTATGTTATATTTTTATAAGCCCAATTGCCGAAGCTGGAGTAATACAAATGATTCATCATGAAAAAGAAAATACCATTCCAAATCATAAATCCCTCTCTTGAATTTCTGGTTTTTTTCGATGATGCGCGTATTTTCTTCCAATTTTTGAGCTTCAAAATATGCTTTCTATATTTCGACTCATCTCGGTAATTACCTTCTATATTCTCCTCCTTCGCATATTCTGAAAAGAATACTTTTTAAGTATTTCTGTAATCATGGGAATATATCTTCTTTTCTCATTTTGTCTGAATATGTTCTTTGCCTATGCTCCATTTTTTATCATATTTGAAAATAAAAAAGCCTTTGAGGCATTGGCATTGTCAACACAGATGGCAATACACAATATAGAGGTAACGTCACACCTCTATTTTACACTTCTTCTTGTCTACTTAAGAACCATTATCATCGCTATCATTTTTATAATTCTTCCATTTATCATTTCTTGAGTTCTTGCTTTTATTACAACTATTTCTATTAAAATAGTGTTTCTTATATTTGCCTGGATAAGTATTGGTTGATTTCTTCTTTTTGTGTCTCACTTAAACTCAGTACTAGAAATTTTTATGCATTCAATCTGGTATCATGCTTACATAGAAAATAAAAAACTTGGTTTTATACATACATGAACCCAGAATGATACTTCTGAAAAACATGATGATCATCATCACTCAGGGGGATAATAAGAAGAATTATTCAAGAATATCACTAAAATCATCTTGAATGGAATCCTCTTTTAAAGCATGGAGTGCATTTCTTGTTGCCAAAATTGCAATAACTGAACCATTTCTTCTACGTGAAGAAATTCCATCTGGAAAAAATTGTTTAATATACGGCTCACGTAAATGGATTACCTCATCTATAGTCATTCAGATAATTGATTCCCCAAATAATGATGAACTCGCAGTAGCAACGATAGACATATATCCATCAAAAGACCATTCCGTAATGATAGAATCCTCAATTCGTAAAAACACCTCAATAACATCCGCACATAATCGATTCTGTTCTCGGTAGTGAATGGTTGGATCTTTGATTATATATTTATTCTGTGGATTCTTACTATATTCTATAAGTAAAGTATTTGTATCAGACATAATTTATGAAAGAGTAATAAGAGCTTTTTCCAAAACTAAAAAGAATGTATCAATATCTTCTTTTGTTGTATAACACGCAATACTTAATCGAATAGAAGCAGGAATTCACAAGCTCATATGAAGAGGCTCGGTACAGTGATGTCATGAACGAACAGCAATATTGTTGTCTGCCAAAAAATCTGCCACATCATGTGGATGAATGTCTTTTAATGCGAATGAAAATAGTCCAATACGTATATCAGGATTTTTTGAACCAATTAAAGAGATTTGACCATTTTTATATGGAAGAAAATCATGTAACTTATGAAAGATATACGCAGTAATCTCCTTTTCATGGGAAGCAATAGCCTCATATCATCAGATGCTTTCAATGTACTCAAATGCACGAAGTAAACTCACAGCTCAGACAAGATGAGGCGTTCAAGGCTCAAAACGATACGGAAGGCCTGCAGGAGAGAAATCATTTGCAGAGACATAATTAATCGCTCATCACCCTGAAAAAGCCGGAATAAGTTTCCGAAGGTGCTCTTTTTTACCATATAAAACGCCGATACCTGTATCTGCCATAACTTTATGACCAGTAAATACAAGAAAATCAATATTGTAGAGCTCTACATTGATTTGTTCATGTGGCAATAATTGACTAGCATCAATTACCAAGAATGGACGAACTCATGAAATATATGTTTGATCGAGTATGTTTTTTATACGCAATAAATCAATCTTTTCTCCTGTTGTATTCGATGCAGCTGTAAGTGCTATAAGACGAACATTCTGAGAAAGAGATTGGGTAAAAATATCATAATCAAAACCACTATCTTGGTTATATCAAATAGTATTTAATTCAATATTTATTTCTTCTTTCAACATAAGCCAGGGAACAAAATTTGCATGGTGTTCTGCAATATTTACAAGAATAGTATCATCTTTTTTGAGCCATCAGGTTTTTTTTAAACTTTGAGCCAACAGATTAATACCATACGTACTATTATAGGTATAGATGATTTCGCTTGTTTCCTTTGCTCAAATATTCTCCTGGACTTTCTTTTTTGAAAGTTCATAAAGTTCCTCAGATATTGAGGAAAGCTCATATGCTCCCCTATGTATATTTGAATATGAATATCGCATATAGGAAGCTATTCAATCTATTACATAATTTGGTCTTTGCGCAGTAGCAGCACTATCAAGATAGATTAAAGAAGGGTATTTCTCGAATACAGGAAAATCAGATCGAATATTCATAATCAATGTATTATTATTTGCTAAGACGCGTCTTGAGAAAGTCATAAAATTTATCTCAAATATCTTCTCGTGCAAGAGCATAATCTACTGTTGCCTTGAGAAATCCAAATTTATCACCCGTATCATATCTTTCCCCTTCCATTTCAAGACCATAAATATCTCTATCTTGAACTATTCGAGCAAATGCATCAGCAAGACGCACTTCACCATCCTTACTTGCCCCTTCACTATCAGTAGCAAGGTAATCAAATATTTCGGGGGTAATAATATATTTTCCTATAACTCCTAATCGAGAAGTTGTTTCATTTGGTTGTGGTTTTTCTAAAAAACGCCCCACCTGATGATATCGTCCATCAGAATGTTTTGCCTCTATAATTCCATATGAAGAAACTCTTGAATCAGATACTCTTTCCAAAGCTATAATTGGTGCATTTTTTCGTTGAAATGCCTCTATAAGCTGCTGAGCCCCTGATCGTTCACCTCGAATAAGATCGTCTCAAAAAAGTACTAGACAAGGCTCATCTCAAATAAGTGGCCGTGCACGCAGGAGTGCATCACCATCTCAACGAGGAATTGGTTGACGGACATATGCAATTCTTGCTAGATTTGATATTTTCTCAACTTCAGCCAATTCTCTTGTTTTTCCTTTTTCAACCAATGTTTTTTCAAGTTCAAAAGACATATCAAAATGATCTTCAATGGAACGTTTTCCTCGTCATGTCACAATAATAATATCGGTAATTCAAGCTGAAACGGCTTCTTCTACAAGATACTGAATAACTGGTTTATCTACAATTGGTAACATTTCTTTCGGTTGAGCTTTCGTTGCCGGAAGAAAACGAGTTCCAAAACCTGCAGCTGGAATAATACACTTGGTAATTGGCTTCATAGAATTCTATAAAAAATGAGAAATATAGTACAAATTGTATATACGAAGCGAAAATAATCAACTTTTAGGGTAAAAAAAACCAGGGATAAACCCTGGAATAAAATGTTATTATTTATCTGATGGAGCTCATTTTTTATCATCAATTCATCATTCATTTTTTTTCTGTCTCTCTAACATGGTATTCTTCATTTTTAAAATACTTTCACAATTTGATCTTCGAGTTTCAGAAACCTTTTCACATACTTTTGGATCAACCTCCTTGTCTGTCATTTGTATAACACGTAGGATACATACATCCCTTTCTGAAGAAAGTTCTCCAGTAGAACCTGTTGCAGTTCAAGTTCATGTTGTGAAAACTCCAATCTTTTCACATAATCCAATATCTTTTGTTTCCTGTGCTTTTTGTATTCGAATAGCAGAAACACACTGCTGTTGCTGTTGCTCATTCTTGAGTCCTTGACATTTCGATTCATCCTTTGTTTTTTGGGCAATACTCATAATTATCATATGTTCGCAACTCTGCTGAAGAGAAACATCAGATAACTCCTGACATATTTCTATGTCATCCTTCTGACGAGCACGTTCAGAGACAGATCTCATAGCACACATATTAATCTGACTACTCATACAAGCTTGAAATCCAGTATCAGAACGAAGTGACGATTTTAGTCATTCATAGGCACTATCAAATGAAACTACAGGCATAGAAACTTCTGCTTTTTCTTCAGAAGAAATAGGTGATACTTTTCCTCAATTTGATCATGAACATGAGGAAAGTAGAAAAAATCCAAGAAATAAAATGAATAATTTTGATGACATAGGAATATATTATAAAACATACTTAAGTATAACTATATATTATCCGTGTCAATCTTGCTCGTATCATTTCCAATTGATTGAAATGATTTTCATTTTTTAATATACATTCCATCTCAAAAACTAAAAAAACGATATTTCTCCTTTATTGCTATTTGGTATATTTTTTTTATTGCATCAATTCAAAGAAATGAGCTCACCAAAACGAGAAGTGATGACTTTGGAAGATGAAAATTTGTAATAAGTTCATCAATAATTTGAAAATGAAAATCAGGTGTAATATAGAGCTGACATTCAAATATTACATTGGAATTTTCTATTGCATAGGATGCAATATATGAATTTTTATAAATTTTAAGATTATTCCAGAATTTTTGAGTTTCAGAAGAAAAAAAAGTAGTTCGTTCATGTTCCGAAAAGCAATTCCAAACGTATGGCAAACTTTCAAGCGTTCTACAAACAGTGGTTCAAACAGCTACAATAGGTCTTTCTGATATTTTTAATTCAGCTATTGTTTGAAATAATGAAATATCAACTTCCACCTCCTCCTTATGAATCATATAGTTGCGAATATCTGATTCTTGTATTCACTTAAATGTACCGAGTCCCACATGGAGGGTAACAAATAACTTTTGTTGAGGAAGCTTCTGAAGAAGCTCCTCTGAAAAATGAAGTGAAGCAGTTGGGGCAGCCACAGATCATGGTTTTGTTGCAAAATTTGTTTGATAATCCTCTTCCTTTTGCTTGGTATACTCTATATATGGTGGCAAAGGAAGTTCTCAATACGCCTCCATTGCATGGGAAATGGATCATTGCAGTACTCGAAGTACTCTCCCAGTTTCAGTAATAGAAAGAACTTCTACAGATAATCCTGCAAACTCAAGAAATGTTCCAACCCGAAATTTATTTCCTGGCTGAATAAGCGCTTCAAAAGAATTGGAATCAACATATCTTAAGAAAAATATTTCTCATTTTGAGATAATACCCTTCGTACCATTATAGATAATCTCTTGATTCTTAAGAACAAAACGAGAACGGAGAACTCGTGAATTATTCAATATAAAAACAGCATTAGGAGACACATGCTTATCTAAAGAAAAAAAGCTTGTATGAGTGATTGAATCGATCGAATCTTGTACTATAAGAAGACGAGCATCATGCGCTGGCTTTACGGCTAGTTGTGCAACTAATTCAGGTGGCAAATCATAATTATACGTGTCGAGATCAAAATGTGACATAAAGTAGAACCATAGAGATTCTGCATCATACAGAAAAAAAAAGAAGAAGCAAACCAAAGAGAAAAAGTACTTTTGAGTCATAAGAAAATCCTATATACTCATATCTATTATTGATTACCAAACAACCAATGTATATTTTTCTTCTTATATTACTAAGTACTTTATCGTTACAATCTTGTTCCTCTTGAGATAAGGATATCACTCCCATATATCAAAGTGGGAGTATTAAAATACAACCCACTGAGGAAACAAAAGAAAGTAGAGAAAATAGAGAAACAGTGAAAAAAGAACAAGCAAGGAAACGAATGCAATTTTCCACATTTATCTCAAAATGAGATTATTATACCCTCAAGAATGATACAAATTCAGCACTTCAGTTCTACCTGACAACCCTATCCATGCTTGATTCAGATCCGATATTGAATGCAAAAGTAGCAAATGTATATTTTAAACAAAAAGACTGGGTAAATGCTTATATATATTTTTCTAAAATATCTGAACATGATATCCTCCCGGAAGACAGAGAACTTTTATACAAATCTCTCTATTTTAATGACTCTATCACTGATAAAAGAAAAGCATTAAATGCCGTTCAAGATACATGAACAGGGGCTGAAGGAAGAAAAAATTACTATAGAATCCTAGAGGCATGTTATAGTGGTATTCATAATTGTGTAGTAACCCTTGAATCATACTCATGAAGTCATGATGCAAGTAATGCATTAAAAAATATTGTAAAATGATATTCCACTATTAGTCCAGATTATCAATATAGAAATGCTCTTTTAGCAGGAAAACTTTTCGAACTCAAGCAGTACTATGCTTCCTATATATTATCAAAAGAGATTCTTAGTAATCGGCCAGACTATCAAGAAATCATTAAGATGCTCTGATATGCGAGTTATGAACTTGGAAAATATGAAGAAGCAAAAATTGCCTTTGAAAAATATCTTGAGTATGCTCCAAAGGATTTAAAAATCATATATATCCTTGGAGAAGTAAATTTTTATATGAAAGACTATGTAACCTCCAATTTATATTATAATAATGCGGTCATTAATGGATATAAACCAAAAACAAATATAGAAAGACGATTAATCTACAACTACTACATTCTTGAGGATTATGAAAGTATGATGAAGGTGTTTCGATATCTTCTTCAAGAATCAGACCTGGTTGCCGATGATTATATAATTGGAGTTCATATGGCTCATGATACCTGAGACTATAAGCAGGCTCTAGACTGGGCAAATTCATGAGTACTTATGTTCCCTCAATCTGATATGTTATATGCACTCAGATGAGTTACGCTGAGAAGAATTGGAGATTATACAAATGGAATGAATGATATTGCCTATGCACTCTCAATTAACACAAAAAATCCCATAGCACTTATGGAACAAGCCTATATAGAAAATGAGATGGCAAGTTATGATGAGAGTAAAAAACATATACAAGAAGTTCTTGAGAATACATCCGATGCTGTATTAAATCAAGAAGCTCAAAGACTCCTCGATGAAATAAATACGAAAGAGACAAATATATCTCCTACAGATGGTAATTTATATGAAGCTCCAGAGGATACAATAATTCCGAGTGAAAGTGAGAATACCGTAACCCCAATTTCTGATAGCAGTGAGAATACAGGAAGCTATACAAGAAGAATTATGCAATATTAAACTAAAGAGAAAGAAGATCTTGTATAAGCATTTCTTTTGTTTTTCCATCAAGTATATCCCGAGAATTTGAGATAACATTTCTTTGTTTTTTATAAGCAATAAGACTCTTAATAGTTTTATCCCCCATAATTCCCGTATCCTTTTCGTGAAAATAACCAAGATTTTTGAGTATAAGTTGGAGTTGTCGAATATGTGCTCATTTTTCTCATTTCTTTGGAGATCATAAGCGAATCACTGAAAATTCAACATTATCTTTCTTCTTTTGCCACTCATTCCTCTCGGTATCAAGTTTTTGATGTTCAATCTTAATGCGTTCAATCTCATTTTTACGAAGAGAGGTATATTGTGTATAGGCATTTGCAAGTGCCTTTTGTGTTTTCGGTCAGTAGTTTCCAGCTCCAACATCATTCTTTGAAGAGACAATTTTTTGATCTTTTTGGAATTGAAATATAGCCTCTGTGAGAGAGCTTGTTATCATACCATTTATATCACCATCAAAATAAGAAAGCTTAGAGAGTGCTTCTTGGGCAAAAGATATATCTGAAGAAGATAGAGAAGACTGGGAGGTATTGGCTGGAAGAAATTTCGATAAATCAAGATCTCAACGAGAAATACGCATAATATCAATTGAAGAATACATGTCTACATCATTTCATGATACCACTTTTCCATATACTTCTCTTTTTCACCAAAGAAGAGCTCGTTTGAGCCCTTCATCTCCAGATCACATCCATATATCAATACGATCTGCTGCATAGATATTGTTCCCTGAGGCCGTTATAGCTCATCAGCGGTCATCTACTGTTCAAACCCCAATACCATCAAAATATATCTTTGTACCAAAGGAATAGGTCTTCGGTGCAGCAAGCATTCAGACATAAACAGGTTTACCACTCGCTCAATGAGTTCCATTTCCATTTAATTTTTTTTCTGCCTCGAAATCTCAACGAAGATAATATGTTTGATTGGGTAACGGGGAATAATATGCAGTCACAACAAATTTTTGGAGTGATTCTTGAGTAGAATCCGCAAGGGCAGAAGGATGAGATCCTGCAGAGAAAGTTAATAAGAAGAAGCATATATTTATAATACTTCGACGTGAAATAAGGTGTTTCTTCGGTTTTTTTTGAACTTCAGCAACTCAAAGCAAGATAGCATGGGTATGAATACGAATCGTATCAATTGTATCTTGGAGATAAAGTCACTGAGAAAGAATATACATACGGTATTTTTATAGAGTATTGCATTATAAAACGTTGTATGAGTTTTATAAGCATCCAACCTTATTTCAAATAAAAGAAATGAAGAGGACAAAACAATTGTACCACAATATAAATATGCGCTCCAAAGAAAAAGGTATTGACTTATAAAAAAAATAATCACTAATCGTGATTATTTTTTAAAAATTATATTTACAACCCATTGTTGAATAATAACAAATACGGTTCCAATGAACCAGTAGACTCCAACTCACATAGGGAAAAAGAATGTCGTAACGGCTATCATTAAAGGAAAAAAGTAAAGCATCATGTTCTTCATCATATCGGGATCTGGAAGGAAATCCTGAACTCAATTTGAAACAAACTCCCCTTTCTCATTTTTTTCAATAATCTTCTTTTCATTTTTATTACCCTTCCCTTCTCAAGTATAAGCAAATGATAGTCGTGCTTGAAGATATTGAGCAGAAGCTACTAATAATGCAAATATAATTCCTGTTTTTCACCCTATTTGCTGAAGATTAATTCAATAGAATAATTGATCAATTAACCCAAAATGAAATCAAGATTGTAAAACAAAGGAGTAGATATAGTAATAGTTTGCAGGATCAGTTACTGAAGTGATTATCCAATATAATCATATGAGTATAGGCATTTGAATGAGAAGTGGTAAGCAAGAACCCATTGGATTTACCCCCTCTTTCTTATAAAGTTCTAGCATTTCCATGCCAATTTTTGCTTGATCTCATTTATTTTTTTCTTGAATCTCTTTAATTTTTGGTTGAATAACTTGCATCTTTTTCTGACTCACCAACATTTGATGTTGTGGAACAAGTAATATTAATCGAATAACGAAAGTAAGAAGAATAATTGCCCAACCGAGATTGTGTCATGGAAGATAAGCAAGAAGTGCATAGAATATATTATATACTGGTGCATAGAATACCGTGGAAAGAAAGCTACGCATCATTCCTTGTTCCTCTTGTACAAAAGTGACGGGGGGAATCTTCTGAGATCATGAAGCAGTTATTCGTTCAATAATATAATCACCTGGATGAGAAAATACTTGATATAATTCACCAAGTGGAAGTATTTTTGTTACTCATGATGGGATATATACTGAAGAGCAAAATAACTCAGGAAAGTCAGAGAGTCTTTGTGAATATCGATACAATATAAAATCAGTACATGGGTGTAAAGAAATTCAAGTTGATGTATGATTTATAAGTTCAATAGATGGAATATTTGGGACTACATAGGAATGTGTCACAGATCGCATTATAAATCCTGATTGAGTCTGAATAGATCCTTCTTTCGAGGCTTTAGGAAGAAAGAGATTGAGTCCAAGAAGGAGAATTAAAAAAAAGAGGGCAAAATTTAAAAATTTTTCATTCATATAGAAAACAGTAGTTGTATTAAGATATCTTTTTAAGAAGAAATTCTATTTCACGAACAAATTCGATTGTATGCGTTTCAAATGTTTTATCAAAAAATTTTCCCTTTCTTGGAGAAAAAACAATATCATAGGATGAATATCATGGATTCGTATTATTTACTACATCATAAAATGTTCTTCGAAAGAAATTTCTATGAACACTTCATGGAGTATTTTTTGCAGAAAGAATAATTGCGTAGCGATTATTGCACATATTATTTTGCATAATATTTGCAATAAATACCTGCGAAAAAAAAGGCCGCCGCAACCGGAGTACCTTTCTCACTTCTTTTTCTGTAAGTCGATATTTTTTTTTGATCATGAAAAACGCGCGATCAGTTAACTAGCCACGAAAACGCTCTGTAAGACCTGGAAATGTAACAATTCTTGCATTTCCTCCAGCAACATTGTGATGTTTACTCTTTCCACGTACATTTTTAAATCGATTATCATAACTTACGGCAAGAACATGGCGCCCTTTTCTGCGACGTGCACGGAGAACCTTCTGTCCATCAACTGTACTCTTACGAGCAAGAAAACCATGAACACGAAGACGCTTTCTTTTCTTAAATTTACCAATCATAATCCAATATTGTGAATAAAAAAGTGTGGCGATTTTATAGAAAAAAAACAAAAAGTCAAAATATAATATAATTGTTTTCTATTTCTTCTTTCTCGATAATTTCCAAACAGTCCAAATAATTATTCAAATAGTCAAAATAATTCCAATTTCATGAGTATACTGTCGAAACCCTTCTATAATAGATTCTCAAAACACATATCAAATAAGAACTAAAATAGAACACCAAAGAGTAGCACCTAAAAAAGTAAGGACAGCAAACGGCGTTATTTTCATTGAAAATATTCCTGCAGGAATAGAAATAAGATGGCGAACTACGGGGATGAGTCGACCTATAAATGTATAAAGTTTATCATTTTTCAAAAAGAGCTCTTCCGACATTTTGTATTTTGAATGGGTAATAAAAAAATATTTACCATACCGCTCAATAAAAGGTTTACCAATCAACTTTCCAATAATAAAGTAATTTACAAATGCTCAAAACAATGATCACAATCATCAAACAAGGGTAACATAGAAAGGATTAAGTGTTCCTATGAAGGATAAGTATCATGCTGGTATCATTACAAGTTCCGAAGGAACTGGAAAGAGAGAAGATTCCATAGCCATAAGAATAAATATAGCCATATAATCAAGTCATCAAAAAAAAGCTACAAGTGATACGATTAACTGTTCAAACATGTGGATACGTAAATTATAAATGTAAAAAAGATGCGAGTCTTATGAGAAATTGAAGGAAATATTTTTTTACACATTGATATTGAAAAACCGGAGCAGTCATATATGTAAGAATAATAGAAAGCAGATAACCGACCATAATATCTCCTGGATAGTGAATTCAGGCGAGGACACGTGAAAAAGCCATAAGAATTCATAATACTCATAATACCCATGGCATCCATATGTGGATAAAATACTTAAATCAGGAATATTTCTTCTGAGGGGATTGAAGAAATAAAAAAGCTGCAAAAGTAGATGAACCAGCAAACATAGCATGCATAGAAGGAAAGCTATTATCTGGAATATGTGAAATAAGTGGTAAAATGGTAGACATAACTTCTGGTCGAGGTCGGAAAGGAAGAATATTATTCAGTAAGATACAAAAAACGATAGAAATAACGATAGAAAAAAATATTTTAAGAGACTGTTCTTTATAAAAAATTTCTTTCTGAGCAAGTCCATAAAACCATAAAAAAACAAGGAAAAAAGCACAAACTATAAGTTCTATATCAGCAAATATATGAATTAAAGAAACTTGAATTCCTGAATCTTGATTGATGAATCAGCGAAATATATTAAGTAACATAACATCAAATTGTTGTAATGAAACGGAGAAAGACATAAAAAAATTGATTTATTGATGGAAAGAATTGTACAGTTTTTCAAGAAATGACAAATAAAAAGAATTTTTTACTTTTTAATTTATTTGTGATATAGTAAACAATAGTTACTACAAATCCTTCCAAATATGATTGAAAGTCTTGATATACAAACCATGCGCATAATAGCATATTATGTTCTCCTCCCCTATGTTAGTATTGGATACGTATGAACCGTGGTAGTCTGAATATATGTGAGTACAAAGGAGTTTATTCGTGGTATACGAGTAGTTCTTTTTTCACTCCTTATATGATATGCACTCTTTATATGAATGGTTTGACTCTATATAGGAAGTGGTTGAGCAATATTTAGTGTATTATGAAATCTTGCAATAGATAGTAATCATACTCTATTCTTTCAATCAAGCATACTCCTATTAGGATATACCACTATAATAACAGGACTTGCATTTCATGGCGTAAAGCCATACATAAGAAGTAAAAAGATATGAATTACCGTAACAACTTCAGATCTCATTGGTTGAAACGCTCAAGAAATTGAAAAAAATACAATTGAAACAGAAAAAGATGAATTTCTTACAAATTTTAACTCCGTGAAAATAGAGCCTACAAAAAAGAAAATAGAACTCAGTCTTGAAGATAAATTTGTTAAAACACTCAATGAAATGGATATCAGGAATGTAAGTAATGTGCATTTTCAACCAAAAACAGGAAGAGGATTTACATTAAAACTTGATCCTATTAGTAAACTGGCAGTTCTAACAGAACAACAACAAGGAAAAACAACGTTTCTTCCGAATGAAATGGAATACTTGTATGATTATGCTCTTGATATATTTAAAAAGGAATGACTCATACATCCTTCTCATTATAAAGCAATATCAAAATATCTGCGTGAATGGGTTGAAAAAGGTTGAAATCTTACAATTCGTCGAGAAGAAAATGAAACAGGCATACAATGAACAAATGAAGAATGGATTGTACAGGGGAAAAACAAAAGAACCACATAGTGGTTCTTTTTTGTATACATCAATATTATAGACTACTTTACAGCATCAACAATCTTAGAAAAAATTGAAGGATGAGAGATAGCGATATTTGAAAGTACTTTACGGTTCAAAGTTACTCTCTTAAGGTAACATGCATGAACAAATGTAGAATAGTTCATTCATTCCTTACGAACTGCATTATTAATACGAATCATCCAAAGAGCTCGAAACTCTCGTTTTTTTTGTTTACGACCAATATATGCATTTTGACCAGCCTTCATAAGTGCCTGTCGTGCACGAGTATAAACGTTTCCATTCATTCGACGGAATCCTTTTACTTTTGCAAGAACATTTTTATGGCGTTTGTGTGACATAATGCCACGCTTTACTCGAGTCATACAATTAACAAATAAGAAAAATAAGAAAATGGACTATTTACCGTATGGAAGTGATCTTAGACATTCAATTTCATTCGTCACATGAGCAACTTGACCGTATTTATTACGACCTTTTGCTTTTGATGACTTATCAGAAAGAAGATGACGTTTTGCTGTTTTTCCAAAAATATATTTACCAGTACCAGTAATTTTAACACGCTTTTTAGCGCTAGAGAGAGTTTTAAGTTTCATAGAAATTATTTTTTAAGCGGATAAAGTATATGAGTAAAGGTTGTTCCTTGTTTTACAAGCTTTACATTTGGATCTTGCTTATAGATATCAGAGAGTGAACTAATAAAATCTTTGATTTTATCAACTGCAAGAGATTCATACTGATTTTCACGTCACCTCAATTGTAATGAGATTTTCAATGGATGTCCATCCTTTGCAAAACGTATTGCCTGATTCCTACGAATATCAAGATCATGTTCTCCTATTTTATAGGTAATCTTAATAGTCTTTACATCTGTCTTTTTTGATTGATTTTTATTTTGAGATTGTTGTTTCTGCTGTTTAAAAACATATTTTCCATAATCCATTATTCTACCAAGCACAACACCATCTTGACTTCACATTTCTACTAAATCAAGTTCAGCTTCCTCAGCAAGAGCAAGAGCCTTTTCTCGTGAGATAACTCCGAGGTGTTCTCAGGTATCAGAGATAACCATTAATTCTCTTGCTTCAATACTATGATTGAGTCGCTTTGTATCCTTTCGTTTCACAACCATGGAGTATTGCTTAAATAGATAGACTTTTTACTTTTTTTGCAAGAAACGATTTTCTTCTAGCTGCAGTATTAATGTGGAGGATATTCTTCTTTTCAAGGGTATCAATACGAGAATATACAAGACTCAAAGACTCTTGAAGATTCTTCGCATTCTTATCAGGAGACTTCATAAGCTTCTCAAGAGACTTGAGACTCTCTTTGTAAATATCAAGGAAGTGTCGATTTCGTGAACGACGTTTCTCATTCACTTTTACTGCTTTTTTTGCAGATTTTGTAATAGGCATTTAAGGAAAGAAAGAGCAATATAAAAATAGGCTTTCGCCAAAAAGTATGAGTATTGTATAAAAAATATAACGAGTGTCAAATCAAAAAAATAAAATCCAGAATGGTTCTGGACTTTATGTATCTAACGCAACTTCCGTTGACGGTTATATTGCATAAGAATCATACCAATCAATCCGGCAAGAAAAAGAACAGCTAAAAGAAACTCTGGCCCTGTCTGAACTCGAGATGACACGTATTCAGAAGATTCTGTACCATCATTACAAACAGCTTTTACAGAAAAATCATCGAAAGTAACAAGATTATTGGAGAAATACACTGTATAACTATTTACTTTAACATTTTCAAGAAGAACAAGAGAATTTCCTGATTTCTTATATATATTGTAACTTGTAGCATTTGATACAGCATCCCAAGTAAGAGTACTTTTGGATGATCCAGTACTTACTACCAATCATGATACATTATTAATAACGCATTTTTGAGGAGCATTTGGGGACATATCAATTTCAAGAATATCAGAAGCTACTCATTCAATAAGTCCATTCTCTGAGGTTAATCAAAGAATTTTATAATACATCTTTCAATTACTAAATCCATTAATAAACCAAGCATACGTATTCGTCTGACCTGCAACAAGAATTCATGTAAGGGCATTTGTAATTACCTCCTGGTTAAGTACTTCGCGAGATGAACCATAGACTATTTTAAATTTTCAAAGATTGGATGGTGGATTATCAAGCGTAAAAGTAAAATTTGCACGTGATCCCTCTGCTTTTGATTGAATATTTTTAAAAATTGCTGGAGAAGTTGGAACAACAGAACCACTTGAGCCTGTATTTACTACCACTGGAGTATCTACAACCTGAAGTTGAATTTGTCCTGTTTTTGTCAGTACTTTCCCAAGTGCATTTGTAAGTATGACATTCACGGGATATGTTCAAGCATCTTTTGGAGCTTGAATAATTCCAGTATATTTCCCTTGTTCCGCAGTAGACTCAACCAGTGACTCCATAACAGAACCTTTATCGTTTACAATAACTACAGAAACTCCATTTTTTCTTAATGCCTTTTGTGCCAATACAGTTATATGGAGTTGAGCTCCTGAAGGAACTGTAGTTCACTCAGTAATGGTAATCGAATCGAATCGAATTCACCCTCATTCAACCGTAATATTTACAACATTACTGTTTGCTACTTCTGCATTATTTGCATCAAGAAGAATAGCTTGAATAAGACTTGAAGGATCAAGATTTTTAATCTTATAAGTAAATAGCCCGGTTGCATCTGAAGATATGGTAGTAAGAGTTTGTCAGTTCAATTTAATCTTAACACGCTTATTTTTTGTAGTAGTTCAAACAAGGTCAATAGAATCAGCAGTTACTTTGGTATTATTTTCTGGAGAGGTAATAACAATAGTTCAAGAAGTTGTGGTAGATCCTGTTCCATCTCTATTTGATACTTGTATCTGGGCACGGGCCTCAAGCCCATTCAGTCGATCATTTACTGTTACCGTACAAACTTCTCAGTCTTTTTCAAACAGGATTCCTGGAAATACCTGAGAACCAACATTTGATTTTTTAAAAGTATATCATTGGGTTTGATATGGGAGAACTGGAACACACCCATCAGGCTTAGCAGTTAAATGAACAGTCCCATTATAATCTCGAAATACAGTCCCATCCTTCATAACAGCACGAACCAAAATATTGGTTCCCTCTCATTTATATACAGATGTTTTTCAGTCATTAATCACGATTTCTAATCCGGAAAGTGCAGAATCTGCAGCGCTCGATCAAGTAGCAGCAAAAGCATGCTGAAGAGAAAGAGTAATCAATGTACATATAAAAAGAATGCGAATCATAGGAATGAAATGAGGATACCAATTACTCCTGTGGAGTTTATTGAGAATTGAGATTTATGCAAGAAAAATCTCATGATTCCCGTATATGTTCAAGAAAGAATTGTGCAGTGATAAAGATTTGATATTTTGAAAACATTTGAAGAACTCGATTGGAATATTCAGCATCTAATTCAGAAAAAAGATCATCCAACAATACAATGATTCATTTTTTCGTAATTCGTTCGAGGAAAACAACTTCAAAATATTTAAGGAACAATAGTAAAATTTTATTTTCTCAACGAGAAAGATGTTCCGATGATAGGATTTTATCTCATCAATACGATATAAAGAATCAAAAATCATCTAAATGAGGTCAAACATACGTATGCCCTAGAAGGATATCTCTCTGACGATTTTCTAATAAATACTGCTGAACTGACTGTGCAACATCCTGTGTTGGAATCTTTGAGATATAACACAATGAAATATCATGTTTTCAGTGAAAAAACTGATTTAAATCCTCTCGTCATTTCTGAAGGAACTCTATAAGATGAAGCCTATATTGTATATAAATATCTGCAGTTTGGGCAATCTCATGATCCCAATAATCCAAATCGTCACTTCATGCTTCTTGCTGGGAAATTTTCTTGAGGAGTGCATTTCGTTGTTTTAAAAGGCGGTTATATTTTGAACGGACAGAAGAAAACTGATCGTATGCCCTATCAAGAATATCATCCAAAAAATCTCTTCGATGCGATGGGCTCAAATAGAGAAGATTCATATCTATTGGCGAAAATGAAACTGATCGAAAGGAAAGTGATTCAATATATTTTTTTCTAGGAACCTTCTTATCTTGATAAAAATAGGATGTCCCGTTTGTATCTGTAAACATTCTATACTTACAAACCCCAACTGACGTTTCAAGTCATCCTTCAATACATTGTGTTTCATGAATAGACTGAAATCTTCCATTGCAAAGATCATGAATTGCTTCAAGTACATGAGTCTTTCCAGACCCATTTGCTCATAAAATGATATTTCGCATACCAAAAAGGAAATTTCAATTGGTATGGTTTTTATAATGCTCCAATAAAAGTGAATAAAACATAAAATTTTTATCCTTCAGTATGCATAATATTTTGTATAGATATCTGATGCGCTATAACTTTTTGATGGGTACATCCTAAACATTCATCTCATGATTCGGAAAATCTCACAACCACATCATCTCTCAGGGAAAGTCAAATATCGAGAGATGGATTCATCTTATCAGTTGGAGCTTGAGATAATACATCAACATATGATATAATCCCATTCAAATTTGAAGAAATACGCCCTTCATCAATTGATGCGGAATCCAGTCATGAAAGTTTCATAAGACGAGAAATTTGCTCTTGCGTTAAAGACATTTTTTTATATAATCGGAATTAAGACTTCTTGTTTCATTATATAAATTTATGGATAAAATCAAGGATAAAAGTACATGAGTATATTTT
>ERZ1034365.192-NODE-192-length-34819-cov-6.264233_pt1 | contig 34819 bp, 40 predicted proteins | sample MGYA00520615_ERZ1034365 | MGnify/ENA primary metagenome ERZ1034365 (study PRJEB33736, sample SAMEA104284505) | Azolla filiculoides | biome: Urban; feature: Water surface; material: Ditch water | place: Netherlands | collected 2015-10-28 | depth 0-0.1 m ...
TGGGTGTTTTTTTCTGTTTTACAACACTCTATGATAAGCTTTATTTCTGTTGTTATATTTAGATTGTTTATAACTTTTTCCTAAGGCTAAATTGAAACAAGATAATAACAAAGTATTATATAAAATTAGATAAAGTATCTGCCTATAAAAGGCTCACATAAAAAAAGGGATTAATCAATAACGATTAACCCTTTTTTTTCTAGAGCTTTTAAAAAGTTTAAAAGGTCTTTTTCGATTGAATCCTGTTTTTCTAAAGCAAGTTTTTTAACTTTTTTTTCAAAAGTAAATTTTGGTATAAATTCCTTCTTTTGAGTTTTTTCTAAAATCCTCACCCTCGTAATGTCCTTTAACTAAATAAAGAACAAAGAAGATAAAAATTAAAACCCACATCCATTTTAGAACTTTATTTATCATTTAAATTTTGTCTTAAAAGCTTATAGCAGAATTGCATTCTGTGCCCATTCCTATTAACTACAACAAATCTAACAAAACATTTCTCTTTCAAACAAAAAATCACGCTCTAGGGCGTGATTTTTTTTGCTTTTATCTTCGTAATATTGAATATATTTCGTCTTTTAAATGAAGGATTTTAACTTTTAATTCTTTCAAATGCTCATCAGTGGTTACAACTACTTCCGATTTGATTGAGGCTACTTCTTGCTTTACTTTACGGTACTCTTCGAATAAGGCTGCAAAATGATCATTCTCGGTAATTAATTTCTCTATTTTCTCCTGAACATCAGGAGAGACGTGTAGCAGATCTTGGTTTTCCATAATTATATAAGAATTAATTAATAATTAATGACAATTTGGACTTGCTTGCACAAACAAACTCATATCTGATGGAGAAATATACGGAATGCCAAGTCCTAACCCCCTAAAGATAAACAATATTCCGATAAAAACCGCAACAAATGGGATGATTTTTTGAATTTTATTTCGAACCGTAACCGTTAAAAAAGACTGGAGAAACACCATACCACTCATCAATGGAACCGTCCCTAAACCGAACAAAATCATGTATAAAACACCATACAATTCGTTTTGCATGGCTATGGCTCCAAATAAAGCTACATAGACCATTCCGCAGGGCAAAAATCCGTTCAATAAACCAATGGTGAACAATGATTTATAACTTTTGTTTTTGAACTGATTTCCTAAACTGGTCTTGATTTTTGAAATGATTCGAAAAACAGGTTTCGAAAAATTATATTCGGCAAAAACTTTCTCTGGTATCAAAACAATGGCAATCATTGCTACACCAATAAATATGGACATTTTCTGTTGAAATCCAGCCAGATACAAACCTCGTCCGACCAATCCAAAAACCAAACCAATAGTTGCATAAGCGGTTAATCTTCCTAAATGATACGTCAGGATTTGAGTAACCTTTTTGGCTTGATTACTTCTATCTACAGGCAACATCATAGCAATTGGTCCGCACATTCCGATGCAGTGAAAACTACTGATTAAACCAAAGATGAAAGCGGTGAAGAGCATTGTGATTTTAGATTACAGATTTTAGATTGCAGACTGAAATCTGTAATCTGATGAATTTACTTAACATAAATTGTTTCTTTTGTCAGATACTGTTTTCCTTCATATTGCCATTCCATATTAATTTCCCAACGACCACCTAAAAGTTTTTCTTTGGGTACTTTTAGAGCAGAATTCGAAAGCGAAATAGGAACAACAAAATCAAATTTCTTATTGGATGATCGGTAAAAAGAAACAATTCCCTTAATATCCTTTGGGGCAAATTCAGCTGGAAAAACAATTGCAACCCCTTCAGAATCATTTGTTATTACAGGCTTTTGCTTTAAATCTTGGGCGTTTTGAATCCGAATCATTTCGTCTCCATATTTTGCATCTTTCTTATAATATTCTTCTACTACCAGTTCGTTATCGTATTTAACATTAGTTTGTACTTTAATAATAAAATATAAAATAAACGAAATGAATAATGCAAATGCAATTACAATTCCTGTTCCCCAATTAATTTTCATAAGTTGTATTTTGTTATATTATTTCAAAGTTAATCAAAACTTCTTGGACTCAAAAAGCTAGTTTTACTTGTTTCAATTTTTTTATTCCCTTCATAGACTTCAATCTCTAAATTTGTTTTATCAGATTCTAATAAAAATCTATTGATTTCGATGAATACTGTTCCGCCTTTCATACCTTGTTTGGGCACTTTCAAGTCTTGTTCTCCAACTACTTTTAGTGTGCCTTTAATTCCAACTAATTTAAAATGAATGTCATTAAAATCTTTATTGGTTTTATTGATTACCTTAAAGGTGTAAATATTACTAATATTATCTCCTTTATGCTGAAACAATTGGCCTGGCAATCTTAAAAAGACCGCTTCTACCTCGGTTCTCAAAAACATTAAACCTACTAAAATCCCAATAAGTATGAACAATACGGCTGAATAGCCTTTCATTCTTGGGGTGAATTTAAACTTAGCATTTTTCTCAATTTCATCTTCAGAGGCATACCGAATAAGCCCTTTGGGTAAACCAACAGTTTCCATAATAGTATCACATTCATCAATACAAGCGGTGCAATTGATACATTCGAGTTGAGTTCCGTTTCGAATATCGATTCCAGTTGGGCAAACGTTAACGCATTGTTTACAATCAATACAATCTCCTTTTCCTGTAGTTGAGCGATCTTCTTGTTTGTTGAATTTAGCTCTTCCTGTTTCTTTTTCACCTCGAACAAAATCATAGGCTACATTGATGGATTTGTTGTCTAATAAAACGCCTTGCAATCTTCCGTAAGGACAGGCTATGATACAAACTTGCTCTCTAAACCAAACAAAAACAAAATAGAAAACGCCTGTGAAAATAAAGAGTGAAATTAAAGTACTAAGATGAGTTCCTGGGCCATCTTCAATCATTTTAAACAATTCGTCGCTACCAATAAGATAAGCCAGAAAAACATTGGCAATTAAGAAAGATATGATCAAAAAGATAGTCCATTTTATTGTTTTTTTTCTGATTTTTTCGGCATTCCATTCTTGTTTTTCTAAACGAATTTGAGCACCACGATCTCCTTCTATCCAATATTCAATTCTTCGGAAAACCATTTCGAGAAATATGGTTTGAGGACAAATCCATCCACAAAAAATCCTCCCGAAAATTACAGTAAAAAGAATGACGAATACAACGCCAACAATCATCGAAATTACGAAGAGATAAAAATCTTGTGGCCAAAAAGGAAATCCAAAAATATTGAATCTTCTTTCCAAAACATTGAACATCATAAATTGATTGCCGTCAATTTTTATAAATGGATTGGCAATCAAAATTAGCAACAAAAAATAACTCACCCACTTTCTATAATCATAAAATTTACCGGATGGTTTTTTAGGGAAAATAAACTTTCTATTTCCTTTTTCATCAATTGTTCCTATGGTATCTCTAAAAGCTTCGTTTGGTAATTTTGACATGACTAAAAATTTAAAAGTATAAAATTATAGTTTTGATTGAACTTGTTTTGAAACTTATGTTACATTTCTCTAAAATATTCAACAGATAATATAAAAAACAAATCCTGAAATAATTCAGGATTTGGATTTACTATAAATGAATTTTATTTATTTTTTTACAGCTGTACTATCTACAGCTACAGGAGCTGCTGCCGTTTTTGGAGCACTTGGATCAATCCATATTTCTCCTTCTGGAGCTTTTGGATCTTTTGGATTGGTGCCTTTCAACGAAAGTACATAACTAGCTACAAGCTGAATTTCTGTTGGTTTTAATCCGCTTTTAGACCAAGCAATCATTCCTTTTCCGTCACGACCACCGTTTGTAATGGTATGGAAAACATTTTTAATTCCTCCACCCAAAATCCATTGATCATCAGTTAAATTTGGTCCGATTTGTCCACCACCATCAGCTCTATGACAAGCCACACAATTGGTAGTAAATATAGCTTTACCAGCTGCTAAATCCTCAGGTTTTGTAAGAAGCGTAACCGAATTTTCGTCCATCAAATCTGGAGCAGTTTTTTTGTACTCGGCAATTTCTTTTTGAGCTTGAGCCATTTCGTTTTTCAACTCTGTTTCTTGATTATCTCCATCCATTACCTCAAAACGAACTAAATAAATAACCGCAAAAGCAATACAAGCGTAGAACAAATACACCCACCAAGGCGGCAAATTGTTGTCTAATTCTTTGATTCCGTCGTAATCGTGGTCTAATAATAATTCTCCTTCGTCTTGAGTTTCATCTGTTGACACAAAAATATTGGTCAATTTTTTCACAATTGGACTTCCTTTGATTCCTAATTCGTTTGCTGCTGCCAATTGTGCTTTTTGTTCTTCTGTCATCAATTGATAAGTGATGGTATCTACAGCATTTACGGTAACTTCGATGGCAATCAACAAGAAAAGAAAGACTAACAAAAAGAGAGAAACCATTGGGAATTTTATAAAAGCTGGTCTATCTCCAGAGTCGATGAAATATTCCATTGCAGCAAATACGGCAAAGAAAATAACAAGAACTCTTATATATGAGGGGATTATTTTTTTCATTTTATATCTATTTTGAAAATTATATTTTTATTGTTTTTAATCGTTCAAAGGGATTTGACTCATTTCCTCAATTTTTTCTTTCCTGTATGAAAACACCCAAATAGCAAGTCCTACAAAAAAGGAAAAGAAAATTAACAATGATAGTACTGGAAATATCTCAACTCCTGCGATAGTTTCCATATTGTGTTTAATTTGCTCGAACATAACTATCTATTTTTTTACTTTAATATCAGTTCCTAATCTTTGAATATATGCAATTAGCGCCACAATTTCTCTTTCATTCATTGGAACAAATTTTTCGCCTCTGGCTTCAGCTTTTTTCTTGCTATCATCATAACTTTTCACAAAGTCAGGATCCGATTTCAAACTTTCTTCAATTTTTAAAGCTTGTGTTCTCAAATCTTTTTGACCATTTGCAATTTGTTCGTCTGTATAAGGAACACCAAGAGTTTGCATGGCTTTCATTTTGTTTTCAGTCATTGAAACATCCATAGCCTTATTATCAAACAACCATTTGTATCCTGGCATAATCGAACCGGCCGAAATACTTTGTGGACTCCAAAAGTGATTGAAATGCCAGTTGTCATTGTACTTACCTCCAACTCTCAACAAATCTGGACCTGTTCTTTTTGACCCCCAAAGGAATGGGTGATCGTAAACAAATTCTCCAGCTTTTCCTTGTGGTCCATAACGTTCTACTTCGCTTCGGAATGGACGAACCATTTGAGAATGACAACTTACACAACCTTCACGGATGTATAAATCACGACCTTGCAATTCTAATGGAGTATAAGGTTTTACACTAGTGATAGTTGGAATGTTAGATTTTACCATAATGGTTGGTACAATTTGAATAATTCCTCCAATCAAGATGGCTACAGTTGCCAAAATGGTTAATTGAATCGGTTTTCTTTCTAACCAAGGGTGGAATTTTTCTCCTTTAACTCTACCAGCGCTTATTGTTTGCAATTCAGGTGCTTCGGCTAATTCATCTTCGATACTTTCACCTGCTCTTACGGTTTGTATTATATTGTAAACCAAAACTAACATACCTGTAAGATATAATGTTCCTCCAATAGCTCTCATCCAATACATTGGCATAATTTGAGTTACCGTTTCAAGGAAGTTACCATAAGTTAAGGTTCCATCAGGATTGAATTGTTTCCACATCGATGCTTGAGTAAATCCTGCAACATACATTGGGAGTGTATAAAGTATAATTCCCAAAGTTCCAATCCAAAAGTGGAAATTAGCTAATTTAGTAGAAAACAAAGTGGTTTTGGCCATTCTTGGAATCAACCAATAGATAATACCAAATGACATAAATCCGTTCCAAGCTAAAGCCCCAACGTGAACGTGAGCAATAATCCAATCAGTAAAATGTGCAATAGCATTTACATTTTTAAGTGATAACATTGGCCCTTCAAAAGTGGCCATACCATAACCTGTAATGGCTACAACAAAGAATTTTAATACTGGTTCTTCACGAACTTTATCCCAAACTCCTCTCAAAGTCAACAATCCATTGATCATACCTCCCCATGATGGAGCAATCAACATTATTGAAAAAACAACACCTAAATTCTGTGCCCAAGTAGGCAAAGCAGTATATAATAAATGGTGAGGACCAGCCCAAATGTATAAGAAAATCAACGACCAGAAGTGAACAATTGATAATCTATAAGAATAAACTGGGCGATTGGCTACTTTTGGAACAAAATAATACATCAATCCTAAAAATGGAGTAGTCAAGAAAAAAGCAACCGCATTATGACCATACCACCATTGCACCAAAGCATCTTGAACCCCTGCATAAACAGAGTAACTTTTCATTGCGGAAATAGGCAATTCTAAACTGTTGAAAATATGTAAAACCGCAACAGTAACAAATGTTGCGATATAAAACCAAATAGCTACATAAAGATGACGCTCTCTTCTTTTTAAAATTGTACCAATCATATTAATACCAAAAGCAACCCAAATTAAGGCAATGGCAATATCTATTGGCCATTCTAACTCAGCATATTCTTTTGAAGTACTGTATCCTAAAGGCAAGGAAACTGCGGCTGCAACAATAATTAATTGCCATCCCCAGAAGTTTAAATTACTCAAAAAGTCACTAAACATTCTGGCTTTTAATAATCGCTGAAGCGAATAATAGGTCCCTGCAAACATTGCATTTCCTACAAAGGCAAAAATTACAGCATTGGTATGTAAAGGTCTCAATCTTCCAAAACTCAACCACGAAACTCCGTCGGTGATGTTTGGAAAAAGAAACATAATGGCTAGAATAAGTCCTACCAACATTCCCACAACACCAAAAACGATGGTTGCGTAAATGAATTTCTTTACAATTTTGTTGTCATAATAAAACTGTTGCATTTCCATAAATAATAATTGTTAATTGATTTAAAAATTCAAAGGTTCAAGGTTGTTTTTCAGACATCTGAATGGGTTCGTCACTAGCTTTTTTAACCAATTCATCGTCAAAAAGCATGCGAACAGAAGGAGTGTAATCATCATCATATTGTCCAGTTTTTACTGCTCTGACAAAGGCAACAAAGAAAAAAATTGCGACAACTATGCTGATAGAAATAAGTAAATAGATAACACTCATAAAACTAATTTAGTTAGCAAATGTACTATATCGATTTTTCTCAAATTATGATATTTATCATATTTTTGATATTTATCAAAGTTAGATAAAAAAAAGGTTGTAAATGAATCTATTTTAACCTTTTCGCATAAAAATTACTAGCGATTGTTACAAAACTAACAATTGTAACCGTACTCAAAGGCATTATTATCGCCGCCACTAAGGGCAACAAATTTCCTGTTATAGCAAATGATAATCCCACAATATTATACAGAATGGATAATGCGAAACTCATTTTTATTGTTGTAATTGATTTTTGTGATAATTTCAAAAAATAATTCAAATTCTTGAATTCATTTGCATCCAAAATAGCATCGCAAGCTGGCGAAAAAACATTCACGTTTTCAGAAATCGAAATTCCAACATTACTTTGAGCCAAAGCACCCGCATCGTTGAGTCCGTCGCCAACCATCATCACATTTGAGCCTTCTTCTTGTATTTTTTTTATAAATTCCAGCTTTTGTTCAGGTTTTTGATTAAATATTAATTCGGTATCTTTTGGCAAAATGTTTTCTAATAATTCTCTTTCACCTTCGTTATCCCCTGACAAAACCTTGATTTTATAATGCACACTCAATTTTTCGAAAAGTTCTGCTAAACCTTCTCTATATTGATTATTGAAAATGTATTTTCCTAAATAAATGTCATTTATCTTAATATGAACTGATGTTTGCTGAATGCTATTATCTTCAATCTTACCCACAAAATCTGCCGAACCAAACTTAATTTGTTTTCCATCGACAATAGCTTGAATCCCCTTACCTGTTATTTCTTCAAAATCATCGATTTTCAACCTCTTATTTTCTGGTAAATAGTCATATAACATGCGACTCAAAGGATGATTCGAGGCGCGAAGAACATTTTTTAGAATCATTAAATTATCTTCAGAAAGTTCAGCACCTTCATAAGTAATATTCGATTTTTTATTGGTTGTAATGGTTCCGGTTTTGTCAAAAACAATGGTGTCAACTTGAGCCAATTGCTCTATTACTAAAGCGTTTTTGAGATAAAATTTCTTCTTGCCCAAAATTCGCAAAACATTTCCCATTGTAAAGGGAGCTGTTAATGCCAATGCACAAGGGCAAGCTACAATCAAAACGGCCGTAAAAACATTGAAAGCAATATTGGCATCTATAAATATCCAATATCCAAAACCTGCAAAAGCAATGAGTAATAATATGGGTGTAAAATAATGACTCACTTTATCTGTAATGGATTTGTGTTTTTGTTCGACATTTTTCTGAAAAACATCATTACTCCAAAGTTGTGTCAAATAACTTTGCGAAACCGAATGCAACACTTCCATTTCTATGACTTTACCCATTTGTTTGCCGCCAGCAAAAAGCTTATCGCCCGACTTTTTAGCAATTGGAATGGCTTCTCCAGTCACAAAACTATAATCGATTTCGGCTTTGTCAGAAATTAGAATTCCATCAACAGGAATTAATTCTTGATTTCGAATCAAAAGGCGATTTCCTTTTTCGACATCATAAATAGGAACGCTTTCTTCAGAAAAATCAGTGTTGATTCGAGTAATTGCAATTGGAAAATAAGATTTAAAATCTCTTTCGAAACTCAAGAAACTATAAGTTTTTATTTGAAACATCTTGCCCAAAAGCATAAAGAAAATCAAACCCGTCAAGCTGTCGAAAAAACCCGAACCATAATCCATAACAATATCAAACGTACTTCGAATAAAAAATATAATGATTCCCAAAGCAATTGGAATATCAATATTCAACAAACCCGATTTGATACTTTTGTAAGCCGAAACATAATATCCACTAGCCGAATATAAAAAAGAAGGTAAGGACAAAGCAAAAATTAACCATCTAAAAAACGGCTTATAAGTGTCTAACCAAAACTCTTTGACCTCAAAATATTCAGGAAAAGAAAGCAACATGATATTGCCAAAGCAAAAGAAAGCCAAACCTAGTTTATAAGTCAAACTCCTATCGACGTTGTTCTTCCCTGTTTCATAATTTTCTAAACTGATGTAAGGTTCATATCCAATAGAACTCAATAAATGAACAATTTTTTTGAGCGAAACAATTTCTGGATTATAGGTAATTCGGACTTTCTTTTGAGGAAAGTTGACTTGAGAAGTACTAATTCCCTCTTGTAGTTTTTGAAGATTTTCGAGAATCCAAATACAAGAACTACAATGAATATGGGGTATATTCAAAGAAACAATTGCAGCAGAATCTTCTTGAAATTCTAAAAGTTTGGAAACAATAGTATCATTATCTAAAAAGTCATATTTACCACTGATGTCAAGCGGACTGGCTCCAGGAGATTTCTCAAAATCATAATAGCAAGTCATATCATTTTGACTAAAAATTTCGTACACGGTTTTGCAACCATTGCAACAAAAAACTTTTTCATCAAAGATAATTTGGTCCTCTTTTTGAAGATCCAGCCCACAGTGGAAACAGTTTTTAACCTCCATAAATTTTTCTGTTTTTACAGCCCACAAATATAGTAGCTGAAAAAATTAAAAATATGATAATTATCATATAATTTTGTAGATTTGCAAGTCAATTTTATATCTTCATTTTATGGGTAAATGTGAACAATGCATCGTTAGAGAATTCAGCTCATTAAAAGCACTCAATAAAGACGAACTAGTAAAGCTCGCCGAATGCAAAACATCCTATACAATAAAAAAAGGGAGTCCCATCTTTGAAGAGGGCGAAATTGTAAATGGGATATATTGCGTTACAACTGGAGCTTGCAAATTATCTAAATTAAGCCCTAACGGCAAAGACCAAATCATAAAATTAGTAAAAGCTGGAGAATTGCTAGGACAACGTTCTATGATTAGTGATGAACCTGCAAATTTAAGTGCCGTAGCGCTAGAAGATATGGAGGTTTGTTTTATTCCAAAAAGCGAAGTACTGAACATGTTTGATTCTAACAATCAGTTTTCAATGAATATGATGAAAACGATTTGTGGTGATTTGAAAGACGCCAGTGAACATATGATTTCTATTTCTCAAAAAACAGTCAAAGAACGATTAGCAGAAACGCTTATTTATCTCGATGAAACTTTTGGTAAAAACCCAGACGGATCACTACGCATTCAATTGTCACGAGAAGAATTGGCTGGAATGATTGGAACCGCTACCGAAAGTTGCATTCGATTGTTATCTGATTTTAATAAAATTGGATTAATTAGTTTGATTGGTAAAAAAATAGTTGTTAAGGATATTGCTAAACTAAAAAAAATAGCAGATATCGTTTAAAAAAGGAAGGTTTTAGATTTTCGAATTCTTTATCAAATAAAAATTGTTCATCTACAATCTACAATTTCTTAGCTTCGTTCCAAAAAACATCCATTTCGGCCAAGGTCATATCCATTAAGGGTTTGCCTAATTCACTTGCTTTGCTTTCTAAATACTGAAACCTTTTGATGAATTTTTTATTGGTGCGTTCCAAAGCATCTTCAGGATTGATGTTTAGAAATCGGGCGTAGTTTATCATTGAAAACAAAACATCGCCAAATTCAGATTCCATTTTATCTTGGTTTCCAGCCTCTACCTCAACCTGAAGTTCTGCTAATTCTTCTTGCACTTTATCCCAAACCTGATGCGGTTCTTCCCAATCGAAGCCTACTCCTTTTACTTTGTCTTGAATTCGACTGGCTTTTACTAAGGCTGGTAAACTTCTTGGAACTCCTTCAAGAACTGATTTTTTGCCTTCTTTGAGTTTGAGTTTTTCCCAGTTTTGCTTGACTTCCTCCTCGTCTTTTACCACCACATCGCTATAAATATGAGGATGACGGTGAATGAGTTTTTCACAAATTTCGTTGCACACATCGGCAATGTCAAAATCGTTGGTTTCGCTACCTATTTTGGCATAAAAAACAATATGTAGTAACAAATCACCTAGTTCTTTTTTGACTTCGTTCAAATCATTGTCCAAAATTGCATCGCCCAATTCATAGGTTTCTTCGATGGTTAAATGCCTCAACGTTTGGAGTGTTTGCTTTTTATCCCAAGGACATTTTTCGCGCAAATCGTCCATAATGTTCAATAATCTTTCGAAGGCTTGAAGTTGGTTTTGTTTGGAATTCATGTTGTTTTAGTTTTTGTAAAAATAAGAAATCCTGTCAGGAATAACATCTTGACAGGACTTTTTTTAGTGATTGGTTTTTTAGTAATTAGTGATTAGCTTAGAACACTCAAGCAAATCACTATTCACTAATAACTATGAGCTTATTATGCTTTCTTTGCTTTTGCTTTTTACCTTACTCTTTATCGGCAGTTACGTTTTCAACAACTTTCTCTAAAACTTCTTCGGCATTTTCAATTTTTGGTTCTTCTTTAGAAACTAAACCTTTTGATTGAAGCAAATTATACCAATTTAATACTTTTTTAATATCTGAAGGATACACTCTTTCTGAATCGTATTCTGGAAGAATTTCTGAAAAATAAGCCATCAAAGTGGCGTTGTCTTCTTTGTGTGAAATGGCTGGACCTTCATTTTCTTTGATGGCAATATTGCGCATCACTTCAGTTAAAGGTTTTTCTTCATTGACAGTGTAAATTGAAATTTCAGACAATAAACTCACGTTTACTTTCAAGCTTACTGATATTTTTTTTCCATCAACTAATGATTCTGCCAAAAATCCTGTTCGAGTTTGAACTTTTAATGCATATAAACCTGGTTTGCCAGAAATTGATAATATTTTTTCTAAATTCATTTTTTATAAATTATATGTTTTTATTTATTTTTTGAGAAACTGAATACTTTCCTATCTTCCCTTTTTATTGCAAAATTTCATTCTATAATCGGGTCTAGCTTTGCCATCCATAATGTTTTGCAATTTCTTTTTATTTAATTGTCTTTTTAGTGTCGAAATCAAATCGGTAAACAAAATCCCTTCGATATGATCGTATTCATGTTGAATAACACGAGCAATTAAACCATCAAAAACTTCGGTTTTTACATTGAAATTTTCATCGCAATACTCAATTGTGATTCTTTCATTTCTATAAACCTCTTCGCGAACATCTGGAATACTGAGGCAACCTTCGTTAAAACTCCATAATTCGCCTTCTTCTTTCAACATTTTGGCATTAATAAAGGTTCTTTTAAAGCCTTTTAATTGGCTTTGTTCCTCTAATGGTAAATCTTCATCTTCTCCAAAAGGTGTTGTATCAATTACAAAAAGACGAATGTTCAAACCTACTTGTTGAGCTGCAAGTCCAACGCCATAAGCATTATACATCGTTTCATACATGTTTGCAATAGTTTCTTTTAGGTTTGGATATTCTGGAGTAATCTCCTCTCCTACCTTTCTTAAAACGGGATCGCCATATCCTACAATTGGTAAAATCATTAATTTTGTATTAAGTATTATCTACTGCAAATTCTAAATCTATTATTTAAAATTCAGTCCGCAAAAGTAGTAAAAAAATATGCATTCAATATATCCTATATTAATAATTAAATTTACTTTAGAAATCTAAACCCTACATACCGATATAATATACCACAATTCTTACCTTTGCAATCAATCTAAACTATTTATGATACCAAAAATAAAGGACTTTACTATTGGCACTAATTTGCATAATGCGATCAAAGTAGTTCTTTCTGCCATTATACCTGCATTCTTATTTTCCTATCTAGGCAATTTAGAAGTGGGGTTGACAATGGCAATTGGTGCCTTATTTACATTTCCGACAGACACTCCAAGTAACTTAAAACATAAAATAAATGGTTTACTAGTAACGGTATTTATACTTGCTGGAGTCAATTTATTAATCAACGCCACTTATCCTTATCCTTTTCTTTTTTACCCAATATTTGCCATTCTAGTTTTCATATTATCCATGCTTGCCGTTTACGGACAACGCGCTACGATGGTTTCTTTTGCCGCATTAATGATAATTAGCATTTCATTTGCACACATACACAAAGGTTTGGATATGCTGGAACACTCTGGTTTTTTATTAGCTGGAGGTTTATTTTATCTTTTAATATCTATCCTTTTTTATTACATCAATCCGCATCGCTATACCGAATTACAAATTGTTGAATGTATAAAATTGACAGCAAAGTATTTGAAATTAAGAGGTGATTTATGGCAATTGGATTCGGATAGAAAAGAAATAACCCGAAAACAACTAGTTCTACAGGTCGAATTGAATGATATTCACGAAAATATTAGAGAAGTTCTAGTTCGAAACCGAACCGATTATGGCTCTTCGCATCAAAATAGGAAATTACTTTTGGCCTTTATTTCCTTAGTAGAAATAATGGAATTGGCGGTATCAACCTCTTTTGATCATAATAAATTGCACCAAAAATTTGATGCTCATCCAAAGGTTTTAATGACTTACCAAAGTCTGGCCTATAATTTAGCCAAAAATTTAAAATCTTTATCCAAAAAGATAAAGAAGAGAAAGCAATACATTCAAAAAAATAATTTGGTCGAAAATTTATTTGCTTTTGAATTTGCCATAGCTGATTATGAAAAAACACTTGGAGAAGCAGAGGCTTCAGAAGGGGTGCATATGCTTTCGAATATGCTGCATTATGCTGAAAAACAAGTTGAAAAAATAAAGACTTTGGAGCGTGCTTATACCACAACTGTAAAACTAAAAGACCTCAAAGGAAGAGATAAAGATTTAGAAAAATTAAGCATCTCTCAATATTATCCGCTAAATACTTTGGTTGAAAATTTCAGTTTTTCATCGCTTGAATTTAGACATTCATTGCGAATCACCACTACATTATTAATAGGTTTAATAATCGGAAAAGTTCTTCCGTTTGAAAATGTCTATTGGATTTTGTTGACCATAGTAGTGATTATGCGTCCTGGTTATGGATTGACAAAAGAAAGAACATTCAATCGTTTTATAGGAACGCTCATCGGAGGTGTTTTGGGTTTTGCAGTTTTAACTTTTGAACCAAGCACACCAATTCTTGCCACACTAACCATTCTTTTTTTAATTTTAGGACTTACCTTCAATCCTTCCAATTATAAAATTGGGACTTCTTTCATTACTTTACATGTCATCTTTATTTTTGCCATATTAAATCCAAGTGATGGTAATATTATTCTGTATCGTGTTTTAGACACTTTTGTTGGAGCCATTTTAGCTATTTTGGCCAATCATTTTTTATGGCCTTATTGGGAATCCTTAAATACCAATGAAAATATCAAAAATTCCATTGAAGCCAATAAAAACTATTTGAAACAAATTTCAATTCTCTACAACAATAAAGAAGGAATTAATCAAGAATACAGGCTAGCTAGGAATCAAGCCTTTATAGAAATTGGCAACTTGATGGCGTCTTTTCAACGAATGCTACAAGAACCCAAATCAAGACAGGACAAATTGCAGCAAGTATATAAATTCACCGTAATTAATAATGCTTTACTCTCCTCGGCAGCTTCGCTAGGAACCTATACGCAATCCCATAAAACGACTAAAGCTTCTGAGGCTTTTAACGTCGTATTCGATAAAATAATCAAAAATCTGGATGCTGCAATTTCCCTTTTGAAAGAAGAGAATCAACCAAACGAAATTGATGTATCAATTGACGACAGCTTTAATAACAGCTTTATCGAATTGAAAAATATTAGGGAAAAAGAATTAAGGCAAGGAGATGCCATTAATAGTCAAGAATTTAAACTCAAGATGCAGGAAGCTCAACTAGTGATTGAGCAATTAATTTGGCTTACCAATTTGTCTGAAAACATTCTTAAAACCACAAAAAACTTATTAAAAACTGAAAAACAACCCGAAAATAATACGCTTAAAACATTTTTCGGGTCAAATAGTCCTGAAGCATAATAGTCGCTGATATTTCGTCAATTAAGGCTTTGTTTTGGCGTTGTTTCTTTTTCATTCCACTATCAATCATCGACTGGAACGCCATTTTTGAAGTAAATCGCTCATCTACCCTGATAACTTTCATATCCGGAAAATGATTGGTAAAATGCGTCACAAATCCTTTAATTATGGAAGCACTTTCAGATGGTTGTCCGTTCATTTGTTTGGGTTCGCCAATGAGGACTGCTTCTACCTTTTCTTTGGAAAAATAGTCTTTCAAAAAATCGATGGCAGTGGAAGATGGAATCGTAGTCAAGCCCGAAGCAATAATTTGCAGTTCATCGGTAACGGCTATTCCGGTGCGTTTTTGTCCGTAATCTATGGCGAGTATTCTTGGCATTTAAAATGAATTTCTGTGTTTCAAAATTGCCACAACTGAAACAATTTCAATCTCATTATCAACTTTAAAAACAACTGTATAGCCTTTAAAAACATAATCTCTTATGGTTTTATCACCATCAGAATAAATTGATTCTTTAAAATGAAATGGATTTTTTAAATCTTTTTTTAAATTAGAAAGCAACTCTTTTTTGAACTTTTTGGCTGCAAGTGGCTTATCTTTTGAGATATATCTAACCTGATCTTCTAATAAAAATTTAAATTTAACAGTGAATCTAATTTTCATATTCTGAAATTACATCATCCAAATAGCTATCCAACTCTTCGAAAGTACAAAATTCTGCTGTCCCATCCTTAATTTTTTCTAACTCATTTTGTATCATTGCTTTGTTCTTAAGAAAATTTTCATCTTCCTGAACTATTTTCAATTCATCCGAAGAAAACGAACTCAATAATTCCAAGATTTTGGCTTTGATGTTGGGCTGAAATTCTAATCTGATAGTTTCCATAATGAATCGATTTAAAGTACAAATATATAACATTTTCCATTCGATTATACTTTTGGCTTTTGCCGAAAAATGGTATATTTGCCAAAAATTTATCAAAAATGAACGAATTACAATCCATAATAGAACAAGCTTGGGAAAACCGTGCTTTGTTGCAAGAAACAAAAACGACTGATGCCATCAGAGCAGTTATTGAATTATTAGATAAAGGAAATTTACGTGTAGCAGAGCCGGTTGGCGAAGGTTGGCAAGTAAACGAATGGGTAAAGAAAGCTGTGGTAATGTATTTCCCAATTCAAAAAATGGAAACTTGGGAAGCTGGAATCTTCGAATACAACGACAAAATGTTGTTAAAAAGAGATTATGCCGAAAAAGGTGTTCGTGTAGTTCCTGGAGCTTCTGCTCGTTATGGTTCATTTATTTCTAGCGGTGTAATTATGATGCCAAGTTACGTAAACATTGGTGCTTATGTTGATGCTGGAACAATGGTCGATACTTGGGCAACTGTAGGTAGCTGTGCGCAAATTGGTAAAGACGTTCACCTTTCTGGCGGAGTTGGAATTGGTGGTGTTCTAGAGCCTTTGCAAGCTGCACCAGTAATCATTGAAGACGGAGCTTTTATTGGTTCACGTTGTATCATTGTCGAAGGTGTTCACGTGGGTAAAGAAGCCGTTCTTGGTGCTAATGTTTGTTTGACCGCTTCTACAAAAATTATAGATGTTACTGGAGAAACTCCTGTGGAGAGAAAAGGATTTGTTCCTGCACGTTCAGTTGTAATTCCTGGAAGTTATACCAAAAAATTCGCTGCAGGAGATTACCAAGTGCCTTGCGCCTTGATTATCGGAACTCGTAAACCTTCAACCGATTTGAAAACATCGTTGAATAATGCGTTAAGAGAATATGACGTAGCTGTATAATATTTAAATTCTAAATATTTTAAAATCCAAATCCCAATTGCTGAATCAATTGGGATTTTTTTATTTAGTTGATATTAAAAATAGAAACTCTATAATAAAAAAACTATTTTAGATTTGAATCAATGCCAATAGCCGTTTTAACGACTTTGTTTTTCCTTGTATTTTCTCGAATAGCAAAATTTTTACGCCAAGTTTCTTCATTAACATACCCTCGAGCGTGGTCCAAATGAATTACAATGGCACTGTAGCGAATTTGTTTTGATTTCAAACCTTTATTGACAAGTCTTTCCCCTAACTCTCTATCTTGTCCACCGTACTGCATTTCTTGATTAAATCCATTTATAAACAACAAATCCTCTTTCCAACCCGAAGCATTATGCCCATTCCAAGTGGCTTTTGTTGGAGTAATGAAGTTAAAAAAACGACTCCCAAAACCTGAGGAATTTAATTTTGCTGTTTTAAAAGACTTTTTCAACCCTTTTTCAATAAGCCATTTTGTATTAAAACAATTTTGCTCCACTATGTCATGCTTAGTAATAGCCATAGATACATTCATAGGCAACATAAAATAGCCTCCAGACAAAAAATAACCTTTTTCTCTATAATTCAAATGAACTGATATAAAATCTTTTCTAGGGATACAATCACCATCTGTAAAAATCAAATAATCAGAATTAGAAGCTAGAATTGCTTTATTTAAAATTTGAGATTTTTGAAATCCTGCATCTTCTTGCCACACATGAATAATTGGAATATCGATTTCTTTTCTCAACTTTTCTAATAACTCTTTAGTTTTAGGACCAGAACCATCATCTGCAATGATAATTTCAAAATCGGTATCAGTTTGTACACTAAAACCCCAAATAACTTTTTCGAGCCATTCCTCAGCATTATAGGTACTCATTATTACTGATGCTTTCATAAATATTGTTTTTTGTTAATGTGAATCAGATTTTTTTAATTAAAACATGCCTTTCACATAATTCCTATTCCTTTTTTTTGAATTTTTAAGGAACTAATCTTAAAATTTAATGCACAAAATAGGCGAAACAAAAATACCAATAAAATTTTGAGAGTTTGTATAATTTAGTACTTTTGAATTAAATAAATTTTAAATGTTTGCACATTATTTAATAACTAGATTCAATCTTCGAAATTCCGAATGGAACTTAACAAAAAACAATGAAACGTTATTAAATGACGAATGGATGGAAGATCGCATGTATCTTTTTGAAAATTTTTGTTTACCATCAGTTGCAGCTCAGACAAATAAAAACTTCACTTGGTTACTCTATTTTGACACAACAACTCCTGAAAAATTCAAAAAAAGAATCGAATTTATTCTATCTAAACATACAAATTTCAAAGCTTTATTTATAGATGGTATGCCCGAATTTTATCCAAAAATTCAAGAATTTATAGCCAACTCTTCTGTTAATTTTCCCCATATAATTACGTCTCGAATCGATAATGACGATTGTCTGCATAAAAATTTCATAAACGAAATTCAAAATCAATTTAGTTCACAAAACTTTCAGGCTATTGATGTCATCAAAGGTTATACTTTACAGATTGCACCTAACTATATTTTAGGAAAAAAAGAACATCTTTTCAATCCTTTTATTAGTCTAATTGAACTCAATAAGAATCCAAAAACAGTATGGTTTTCTAATCATGCTCAATGGAAAAAAGAAAATCGAATTACACAAATTACCCACGATCGATTGTGGTTGTCCATAATTCACGCAAAAAACAAAGTCAATCAATTTGATGGTTATGGAGATGTAAAATGGAATGACATTAAAATAAATTTTGTGGTATCTGAAAACCTTGATACACTAATATCAAAAGAGCAAATTCCTTATTCGCAATGGAAATTTTTAAGTTTTTTAAATAAAATTAAAGTTGATTTTAATTTTTTAAGTAAGAAATTTAAAAAAAATATTGGAATTTATAAGTACAAATAATTTGAAAATATCTTGTTTTATTAGTCAACTAGCTAAAATTTAAAGGCTTTTTTTAAACGTTTCTTTTTATCGAAACTCGTTTTAAATTTTTGTGTTTCAAACCACATTTTTTCAAAGATTTCTTGTGGCGTTTTATTGGAATAAAGTTTTGAATATTCATCACTCATAACCCTAATCATCTCTTTTTTTGCAGTTAAATGACTCAAATTTTTCATTCTCATTTCAAAATCCAAAGATTTATCAAAATTCATTCTATTCAAATCAACTAAATAAAAACTGTAATTGCCATTAATTCCATTTTTTATTAAAGTATTTCCTGGCGAATGGTCTAAAAATTCTATGCCTTTTTCGTGTAAATCGAAAGAAAAACGAGTAAACTGTCGTAATATATTTTCGTGATCTGGATAATCCGGTTGTATATCTAACTCTCTAAATGTCAAATCCACCTCAAGATGTTCACTTACATAATAACTATCTTTTAAACCCAACCAACTTGAATTTTCAAAATAAGCAATAGGTTGTGGTGTACCAATTCCTTTTTTCAACAAAGCATTGGCATATTCATAAGATCTTCTGGCCTTTGACTTTCGAAAATATTGATAAACAACTCGATTAAAAAGATGAGGAATTTTAAACGATTTTATGTTAACCGTCAAGTCTTCAAACTCAAAAAGTTTTATGGTATTCCGCTTTCCATCGCCAAAAAGAAGCCCCGAAGTTTTAAAATTTTCAACTATTTGCAACAAACTTGATGCATATTTTTCAAAATGCGAGTCAATTTTTAAAATCATTTCTAATTCAATTTTAGAGAAACAAAGATAAGTCATTCCTATTGTAAAAAATCAAGAATATTTTACTTGTTTTTTTAGAGTTCAAAAACACTGTTTACAGTCAAATGATATGGTAAATACAAAATTATTATTCGTTTCTTTGCACTCCTGATTACGACTATCCAATTCTAAATAAAAAAAATGGAAAATCTTAACGAAGAAATACACAAAGCTTTCGAAATAATACAACAAGGCGGAATTATCCTCTATCCAACCGACACCGTTTGGGGAATTGGTTGCGATGCTACCAATGCCGAAGCCGTGGCAAAAATATACAAACTCAAACAACGTGATGATTCTAAAAGTATGATTTGCTTAATGAATGGCGAGAAAATGATGTACAATGTTTTCAAGGATATTCCAGAAGTAGCTTGGCAAATTATAGATTTATCCGAAAAACCAACCACGCTAATTCTTGACAATCCTAGAAATGTAGCAGCAAATTTAATTGCCACCGATAAAACTTTAGGTATTAGACTTGTCAAAGAACCTTTCTGCTTCAAACTGATGGAACGAATGAAAAAACCATTGGTTTCCACCTCGGCAAATATTTCTGGACAACCCACTCCTATTGCCTTCAAAGATATTAGTCCCGAAATTATTAAAGGTGTGGACTATGTTGTAAATTTGCACCGCGATAAAATCAACGGAAAACCATCAACAATCATCAAATTGACGAGCGATTCCCAAGTGAAAGTTATTCGAAAATAGTTTTTTCGCCACTGATTCACTGATTTTATTAATAAAAATAAATTTCACAGATTATTATGTCAGACTATTCATACGAAGATGATACTTATAAAATTATTGGTGCTTTAATAGAAGTCCATAAAAATTTGGGTAAAGGTTTCTCTGAAATTGTTTATAAAGATGCCTTTGAATATGAGTTAAAAAGGATAGGTTTTTCTTTTGAGAGAGAGAAAGAATATTTAGTCCATTATAAAGATATTATTTTAAATCATAAATTTTATGCTGATTTTGTTGTATTAGACAAAATCATAATTGAAATAAAATCAACAGAGGCATTACACGAAAAGCATATTTCACAATGCTTAAACTACCTGCACGTTTCTGGGCATAGACTCGCTATTTTAGTAAATTTCAACAAGACTTCTCTTGAATACAAAAGAATTATTAAATAATTTAAAAAAAATCAGTGAATCAGTGGCTACAATAAATAACTACAAATCAGCCTTAAATAACAAAATATTCGAAGTTATTTCTCAAGCTTCACAAGAACTTAACATTGATAGTTATGTAATTGGTGGTTTTGTGAGAGATTTACTTCTTAGTCGAGATTTCAAAAAAGACATCGATGTGGTTGCCGTGGGCAGCGGCATTGAACTCGCCTTGAAAGTTTCGGAATTATTGCCCAACAAACCAAAAGTTCAAGTTTTCAAAACCTATGGAACAGCAATGTTGCGTTTTGAAGATACCGAAATCGAATTTGTAGGCGCTCGAAAAGAGTCGTACAATCTTGAAAGTAGAAATCCCGTTGTAGAAAACGGAACCTTAGAAGACGACCAAAACCGTCGCGATTTTACCATCAATGCCTTGGCTTTGTCTTTGAATACAACTAATTTTGGTGAATTGATTGATCCTTTTGATGGATTAACAGCGCTAAAAAACAAAACGATTCAAACGCCACTTGACCCAGATATTACCTTCTCTGACGATCCTTTACGAATGTTGAGAGGAATTCGTTTTGCCACGCAATTAGGATTTGAAATCGAGGAAGAATCTTTAAGTTCAATCACAAAAAACGCAGAACGAATCAAGATTATTTCGGGCGAAAGAATTGTCGATGAATTGAATAAAATCCTCTCGACCGACAAACCATCAGTTGGATTTTTACTCTTATATAAAACTGGACTTTTAGACATCATTCTTCCTGAATTAACAGCTTTGAATCAAGTGGAAGAGATTGAAGGTCAAACCCATAAAAACAATTTTTACCACACGCTAGAAGTGGTGGATAATATTTGTCCAAACTCTGACGATGTTTGGTTGCGTTGGGCGGCATTGCTACACGACATTGGCAAAGCGCCAACCAAACGTTTCAACAAAAAACAAGGTTGGACGTTTCACGGTCACGAATTCCTTGGCAGCAAAATGGCCAAGAAAATCTTCGAAAGATTGCGAATGCCGTTGAACCACAAAATGAAATTTGTGCAAAAAATGGTAATGATGAGTTCGCGTCCCATCGTGCTTTCACAAGATTTGGTGACAGATTCTGCCGTGCGCCGTTTAGTTTTTGATGCTGGCGAAGATGTAGAAAGTTTAATGACGTTATGCGAAGCAGACATTACCACCAAAAATCCAAGCAAATTCAAAAAATACCATCATAATTTTGAGATTGTCCGAAAGAAAATAGTAGAAGTCGAAGAACGCGATAGTGTTCGTAATTTTCAGCCACCTATTTCGGGCGAAGAGATTATGGCTATTTTTAATTTGCAACCTTCTCGTGAAATTGGAATTCTAAAAGAAGCTGTAAAAGAAGCCATTTTGGAAGGCGAAATTCCAAACGAATATCAGGCTGCTTATGATTTTGTTTTGAAAATAGGAGAGAAATTAGGATTGAAAAAAGTATAAATAATTGAAATAATGAAAGAAAATAAATCAGTTGTTATTTGGCTATTATCAGGTTGCTTATTATTGTTCATAATGGTTGTAGTTGGTGGAATCACCCGATTGACGAATTCAGGACTGTCTATGACCGACTGGCATTTGGTAACCGATACTTTTCCTCCGCTTACCGAAGCCAAATGGCAGGAAACATTCGAAGAATACAAGAAATTTCCAGAATACCAAAAAATCAATGTTCATAATGATTTCCAACTGGATGATTATAAATTTATCTATTTCTGGGAATGGTTTCACCGATTTATAGGACGAATCATTGGAATGGTTTTCATAATTCCATTCGTCTATTTTCTAATTAAAAAACGACTTTCAAGGGAAACCATAAATAAATGTGTGATACTACTTGGAATGGGAGCATTTCAAGGATTTTTGGGCTGGTTTATGGTTAAAAGCGGTTTGGTAAACGACCCAGACGTGAGTCATTTTAGACTTTCCTTGCACCTGACTTTTGCCTTTATAACCTTTGCATACACGCTTTGGGTAGCCTTGGATTTGATTTATCCAGAAAGAAATAGTGCAATTTTACCGCTAAGAAATATTGCTAGATATGCTTTGGCTTTTCTACTTGTGCAAATTATTTACGGAGGTTTTGTTGCAGGTTTAAATGCTGGCTTGATTCACAATCATTGGCCATTGATGAGCGACGGACAATTCTTCCACGAAAGCATTTCATTAGAAAAAGACTCTTGGCTGTTGCGATTGACCGAAGGCAAAAGCGGTGTTCAATTTGTGCACAGAACTTTGGCTTATGTAGTCGTTGGATTTATTTTATTTTTAGCTTTTAAAAGCCATAAATTCGACTTATCAAAAGATCAAAAAACAGGAATCACCGCTCTGGTAGTTATAGTGTTTCTACAATTCGGTTTAGGTGTTTTTACTCTACTTTACAGTGTTCCGCTTTGGTTGGGATTGACACATCAAATAATGGCTTTCTTTTTGTTGACGGCTATGACTTATACTTTGCATCGCCTTTCTAAATAAAATCCTAAAAACAATGAAAAAACTATTATTCCTATTCTCAATATTATTCGTGTCAAGTCTTTTTGCACAATCAAAAATGAATCCATTGATTGTTGTTGATGCCCAAAAAATAGGTTTTATGGAAGATCATAAAGATCTTATGGAGAAGATGAATCCAAATGACATTTCCTCTTTAACCGTTTATAAAGATTCGCTAGTGTGCAAAAAATATGGTTCGAATTCTGGAGTGATTGTCATAACAAACAAAAAATTCATATTGAATACTTTTTATAAAAACAACATTGAGAATTCTCCTTTAAAAGAAAAAATAAAAACGCCAGAAGATTTGCTAAAAATTGGATTAATCGGTGGTAATCCAAAGAGTAAAAACCAACCTTATGATGAATTGTACAAATACATTGACACATACAACATCAACGAAAAAATAAAGAAAGTCGCCAAAATCACTTATTTAAATCCAGAAGATTCTATCAAAATAAACTCGGAATGGATTAATGGAGCTATTGAAATTGATGCTGCAATCGAATAATTTTCACTATTTTTACTTCTGACTATATTGTCGCATCCTTTTGTTTAACATCTATAAATGTCTAAACTTGCTACCGAAGATGAATTCCTGGATTTGTCCGATTACGGAAGATCGATTGCAAAATTGTTTGCCAATGGGTTAAAAAACACCCGATTCACCCCTATTCACGTCACATTAGCTTTTGGAGTTTGTGGCTTGATTGCCATTTACTGCATTTTACAAAATCACTATTTTTTAGCCAGCTTTTTTATCATCTTGAAATCTATTATTGATGCTGTCGATGGCGAATTAGCCAGAATTAAAAACACGCCTTCTTATGTTGGAAGATACTTGGACAGTGTTTTTGACATTATTCTGAATTTTTTGTTTTTTGGAACAATTTGTTTCGTTTCAAAAACATCATTAGGAATGACACTAATTGCCTTTTTTTGCATTCAATTGCAAGGCACTTTATACAATTATTACTATGTGATTTTAAGACACAATTCGGCAGGAGGAGACAAAACCAGTAAGGTTTTCGAGGACAAATCACCACGAGCTTTACCCGGAGAAACCCAAAAATGGGTCAATTTCTGGTTTAAAATTTACACTATAGTTTACGGTGTTTTTGACAAAATAATTCATCTTTTGGATAGTGATGCTTATAAGGTAAAAACGTTACCAAATTGGTTTATGACCTTCGTTTCTTTATTCGGATTAGGTTTTCAATTGTTAATTATTGCTATTATGCTTTCTTTGGGATGGATAGACATGATAGTTCCATTTTTCATTTTCTACTCCATTCTAATCTTTGTTTTTATAGGAATAAGAAAGGTATTTATAAATAAAAAAGAGTAAAAACGAAGTTGTTTTTACTCTTTTCATAAATTTAATTGAGATAAATTATTTCTTGGCTTTAATCGAACAACCTATAGCTTTTGTAGTTTCTGGCGAAGGTGTTTTACCACTTTCTAAAGCTGCAATGGCATTTTCAAGGTATTTTTCCTTTACATCAGCAGCACTATCCACGTTGTCATCAATGGCTCCAATGTATTTTACAATCTGATTTTTATCCAATAAAAACACGTGTGGCGTTTTGGTTGCTCCGTATTGTGGATATATTTTTTGACCCTCATCGAATAAATAAGGGAAAGCAAATCCTTTTTCTTTAGCTCTCACTTTCATCAATTCATAACTATCAGTAGGCTCTAAAGCGGGATCATTTGGATTAATTGCTAACAAAATATATCCTTTTGATTTGTATCTTTTGGCCAAATCATTAATTCGATCTTCATACTTAACAGCAAAAGGACAATGATTACATGTAAAAACAACTATAAACCCTTTTGCGTCTTTGTAGTCAACCATACTATACATCTTTCCGTCAACGGATTTTAATCTAAAATCGGTGGCTTTATCTCCAATTTTGTAGGGTGTTGGTACATCAGTTGCAAAACTAGACAGAATAAAAACTACTGTTAATACTAAAAGTGAAGCTAATTTTTTCATAATAAAAAGTCATTTAGTTGGTAAATTTATTTACATATTCATTGAGTTCGGTATAACTTGAAAAGATTTTTTCGGCAAAAAATTGCTGTCCGTTTTTTATAATTAATGTTGCAGGAATAGATCCAGACCACTCTTTATCGACCTGTGGAAGCCAAGAATTATAGTCGGTATCTGTGAGTAAAACCACCTCTGATTTAATGGATTTTTTCTTCAAAAAAGGCTTCAATTTTGACTCTAAGGTATTCTTAAAATCCAAACTTACAAGCACCACTTTTATGTTTTTATTTTCGGAATTTAATTGCTCAAAATGGGGTAATTCTTTCACGCAAGGGCCACACCAAGTTGCCCAAAAATTGACTACATAAATGGTGTTTTTATCACTCAAAATTTCTTCTTTCAAGCTCAAATAATTATCAAAAACAGCAACGTTTTGAGCTTGAATTGTATTCGAAAGTAAAAACAAAAAACTAAAACAAAGTACATATTTCATTCAAAAAAAAATTAAGAATTACCAATCAAACGAAGGTACAATCTTAATCTAATTTCACGGGGACGATTAACAAAAAATTATCAGTTATGGCTTTAAAAAATCAATCTTTATGATTCCGATTTTCAATTTAAGATTGGCCAATACTTTTCAAGATTCCTCCAAGTGATTTAAATTTTAAAAGAATAAAAGAAGCAATTCTAAAAAAAATAAAAGTAATCAATGCAGTCATTTATGGAAGCTGAATACCATTCGAATGTTTTAGAAAATCAAATTTATTTTTTGCTTCTCAAAACAACAATTAATGCTTAAAAACAGCAATAGATTAAATCTATATCAAACATTTAAAAGGCTAAACACCAGTATTTTTATATACGATTACATCATTTTAAAATTTAAATAAAAAAATCATCCAATCCAAGCCTTGAAATCGGCCACTTTTTCACGACTTACAACCACTTCATCTTCTTTATAAGTAGGCAAAATTACTTTTAAACGAGAGTTGCTATAGACCACAATTTCCTTAATTGACTTTAATGGAACGATAAATTTCCGGCTGATTCTATAAAATTGTTTAGGATCTAATTCTTGTTCCAAAACTTCCAAAGTGGATTCTATCAAATAATTTCTGTTGTCGAAAGTGTGAATATAAGTTCCTTTATTTTCGCTAAAAAAACATTCAATTTCATCAGTAGAAATCACTTTGAGGTGCTGCCCTATTTTGACCGTGAACCTCGTTTTGAAATTTTTGTCAAATGGATTTTGGAACATTTTTTTGATTTGTTCAAAATCCAATTGAAGGGTATTTTCTGATTTTGGTAAACGTATTTTGAATTTAGAAATCGCCACTTCCAAATCGTCTTCATCGATGGGTTTTAGGAGGTAATCAATGGAGTTTAATTTGAATGCTTTCAACGCATATTCATCATAAGCCGTCGTGAAAATTACAGCACTTTTGATGTCCACTTTTTCGAAAATTTCAAACGACAAACCATCCGATAATTGGATGTCTAAAAAGATCAAATCGGGATGTTCATTTTTAGAAAACCATTCGATAGATTCTTCTACAGAATGCAACATCACTCCTACTTCAATTTGGAGCTTTTCGAGTTTGCGTTGCAATAATCTTGCTGCTGGTTTTTCGTCTTCGATTATTATGGTAGTCATTTTAAGTTGGAGGTTAGAGGTTAGAATTTACTGAACACTGGAAACTGAACACTGAATACTATTTCACTCCCATTTTTGATTTTTATCTTTATCCATAAACTCTTGGATTTTCTTTTCTTCCCAATTTTGTCCAAAAAAGATAGTGCTACCAAAAACAGATAATCCATGAGCTAGTAAACCAATTCCCCAAAAAAGTGCTGTATTAAAGTTGACCCAAGTCCAAAAATTTTCATTGTTATGAGTACCACCGTAATAGTTTCTGAAAATTATGAATGCGTTTATCAAAACATACACCAATGCGTGAACATAAAAACTCTTAATTCTTTTAACTCTTTTATAAGCCAAAGCATAACGTTCGTCTGGATTAAAATTTTCTGATTGGTACTCATTAAACATTCTTCTTGATCGTCTCATTTTGTTTGAATTTTAATTATTGCCAAGTGTTTTTCGTTTGTTGTTCCTTATCCATAAATTCTTTAATTTTTTGCTCTTCCCAGTCTTTTCCGAAGAATGGCATATAATTAAACACTTTCAATCCGTGAAAAACCACTCCTATTCCCCAACCTAGCATTGGCCAAAAAAACCACAAATACTGAGGTGAAGTAAGCAAATTTACAACCATAAGACCAATATTCACCACAACATAAGAAATTAAGTTTCCATAAAAACCTTTGATTTCTTCTACTCTTTTTTTTGCTTTGAAATAGCGTTCTTCTTCTTGATAATTATTTTCCATAGTTTCAAATAGTATAATATTATTTCCAATTTTGTTTGTTTTCCTCTTTTTTTAAGATTTCTTGAATTTTACGTTCTTCCCAATTAGAACTGTATCCAAAAACCTTGAAAGCGTGCATCAAAAGCCCGAATCCCCAACCTGCAACCGAAAACCAAAACCATTGGAAATGCGGAGAAAACTTTAAATTGATAAAAATTAAAAAAGGAATCACACAGCAGTATGATATTAAATTTCCATAAAACCCTTTGAGTTCATCTACTCTTTTTTTAGCTCTATAATAGGCTGTATTTTCGCTGTAATTTGCTGCTGTTTCCATAATCGATATTTGTTTGGTCAAAACTGGTATTTTGACTGTAAATGTTTGTTCATTTTGTTCTATCAACACTTTTCGGTTAGTAATAATTCCGTAGCGATTGATGATGTTTTGCAAGCCAACACCTTGTCTATCCTGCAACACTTCTTTCTTTTGATAATCGTTTTGAATGGCTAAATAATCACCTTCCATAAAAATACGAATATGCAAAGGTCTTTGTTCGCTTACCACATTGTGTTTTACTGTGTTTTCTAATAAAAGCTGTAGTGAAAGCGGCACAACTTTGGCTTCAGGATTGAGAATTGTTGTAGGCAATTCATAATGCAAACTATTTTCAAATCGCATTTTCAATAAATTCATATACGTTTTGGCAAAAGCCAATTCCTCTTCTACTGATACTAATTCTTTGTCTTTTTGTTCCAAAACATAGCGGTATATCTTGGACAAAGAAGTCGTGAATCGTTGTGCGTTTTCCGGATTTTCTTCAATCAAAGAACTCAAAACATTCAAACTATTGAATAGAAAATGTGGGTCGATTTGATTTTTCAAACTTTCGAACTTTGCCGAAGCTGTTCCTGCAATTATCTTTTGTTCTTTGACTTTGTTTTCTTGATACCCTTTGTAGAGGTAAACAAAATGAACAATCAGCAACACCACAAAAGTAAAAACCGAAGCCAAAATATAATCGGAAGCACTTTCGTTGGCGATAAAAACAAGGAAAGATTGTTTTTCGATTAAGATGTTAATAAAAAGCCTCAACAGGAAAATCACGAAAAGCGACAAGAAAAACGAAGAAACAAAACCGATAATTATTCTTTTTTTCGAAAAACGTTCGTTGCTAAAAATTTTATCCAAAAACAAAAACAAATAGGTATTGGCCAAATGCAATGCAAAACTATACAGCATTGTGTATAAAAACATCACACCCAAACTTTCGTCAAAAGCAATGTTGTTTCCGTTAAAAAATCGAATTAGATTTAGTACTCCAAAAATAGCCAATCCAATAAATAATGCCTTTGGAAATTCTTTAACGTAATCATTTTTCATTATCTGAATTCTTTAATTTCAATTTCTAAATTATTTACAATTTTTCAGAGCTGCTTCTGCTCTTTCCAATCCCCATTTTGGAGAGAATGCTGTTTCTGGCTTAAAAGTAGCAAAAAGTCCGATAGCTTTTTCGATTTGTGCACACATTGGTTTGGTATCTTTTCCCCAAAATTTAGCTCCTCCAATTTCAAATTCGGCTTTTCCGAAAACAACTCTTGGGTTTTCTGGAGCAATAGCTTCAGCTTTGGCATACAATCCCATTACAGTTCCAGACAATTTTTGTCCGTTGGTCATTGGGTCAAAAGCAATCCAAGCGGTATGAATCATTGCTTGCATTACTAAAAGTTCAGGATTGTTGGGCGTTTTTATCAACTCAACGTCTAAAGCATTTTGTGCTTTAGCCAATAACAAATTGATTTGTTCCTTGTCTTTTGTGCCAAAAGCAGTTGTTGTATTTACCAAAGCCACATAATAATTAGGCAACCAAGATGTTTTTTCGGCAGCAGCAATTCTTTCGAATAGTGCTGATGCTTCGGTATTTTTACCTTCGCCCCAAAGTTGGAACGCTTTTCCCATTCCTTGCTCAAACTGCCCTTGAGCCGAAACTAAACTACTGATAAATAATGCGATGGTGATGATAATTTTTGTCATGATTTCTAGATTTTAATTAGTTATTTATTTCTTGAACAAATTTATGTTGGTTATAAGGGTTTTGAAATTTAGTTTAACTGAACTGTTGAAATTTGGGGATGAATTGTATTTAAATCGAATGGATTATAAATTCTCCAACTGATTTGTCTTTTTGTCCTTGCTTATCGTCCAGAAGAAACCCACAAAAAAGAATCGGTCGGCAGTTGGAACAACAGCTTGGCTTTCATAAATCCCTGCTGAATTGGGTGTATTGGCATAATTGTATCCATACACATTTTTGATTCCAGCCACATTAGTTACCGAGAAGAAAAGTATTTTTTGAGGAGAAATTAAATAAGCCCAATTCACACTTAAATTGTTGTAAGTTTTTGTTTTTCCGTCCATAAAAACGGTTTCGTTGGGATTGTTGTATGGTCTTCCAGAACTAAAAGTGTAAGTGGCTCCGATTTGCGAACGCCAATCCTGAATCCAATATTTGGTTACCAAAGAAGCGGTGTGATCGGCAACAAAACTGGGGGTAGCTTGATTTGGAAAATTGGCATAATTCCTTTCTGTGTCAATGTAAGAATACGAAATCCAATATTCTAAGTTTTTGATGTTCTTGTTGTCTCTCCAATACAGCTCTAAACCTTTGGCATAACCGGTTCCGTTGTTGTTGAAATTGCTGTTGTAAACGGGCGATTTAGTGTCATATTTCACCAAATTATCATAGCTTTTATAATAGATTTCGGCTTTAAAAACCTGTTTGTCTTTATTGAATTCATAGTTCAAAATATAATGTTGGGCTTTTTCGGCCTGCAAATTAGTGCTGTATTTAAGGTAATCGTTTTTGGGTGCTTGTTCAAAAGTTCCGTAAGCCATAGAGAATTGCTGATTTTTGGCCACTTTATACGCCAAAGCCAATCTTGGCGCTATCGAGTTTTCGTCCAACAGATAGTTTTTCGAAAATCGGAAACCTACTTTTGCCACTAAATTGCTGGCAATAAAAAAATCGGTTTCTGAATATGCGGCAAGAATATTCGAATTGTATCCACTTTTGAAATTGGTTACCAATTCTGAAAAATTGGTGTAAAAATAATCGGCACCAAAACTGGTTTTTATTTTATCCGAAATGGGTTTTGTCAATTTCAGCTTTAAATGACTGGCATTTTCGGAAGCATCGTAATTATAAACATCGAAAATTCCGCTATTGCGACTTTTAGCAAAACTTAAACCTGTAAAAACACTCCAATTGTCGCCAAAAACACCTTTATAAGAAAGGTTCGTGTACAAATTATTATTCTTGTTTTGGGTGCGCAATTTGTCAGGATAATTAACATCGTCTTGCTTCAAATCGAAATTGGCTGCCGTATAGGAAGCATAAAATTTTAGCAATCCTCTTTCTAATTTTTGTCTAAAAACGGTTTCTCCACCAAAAGATTCATAAGGTTTAATCCATTCGATATTGTCGGGCAACAAAGTTTGATACGGCTGTAAATTGATGTAACTGGCGTTCACACTCAAGGAATTATTCTTCCATTTTTGGGTATTTCCGAGACTTGCACCAACAGACATTACACCAACATCCGTTTTCTCTAAATCGGGTTCGTCGATGGTATTCATCAACAAAACACTCGAAAGCGCCTCTCCATATTCAGCCGAATAACCTCCTGTTGAAAAAGTAGTTCCTTTGAAAAGCATTGCCGAAAAAGTACTTCTTGTAGGCACATTATTGGCTGTTTGAATATAAGGTTGCGCCACCCGAATGCCATCAATAAAGGTTTGGGTTTCGTTGGCTTCTCCTCCACGGACAAAAAGTTTGCCGCTTTCGCCAACGACTTGTGTACCTGGCAAAGTTTTGAAAGCCGAAACAATATCGCCCGGATTTCCTGCCGTTGTCAAAATATCTAGGGGTTTCAATACAGAAACTCTCGATTTTCCTCCCGATTCCATCGTTCCAGCCGTGATTAAAACTTCGTTTAGTTGGGTAGAACTCGGTTTTAATTGTAGGGTTTGGTTTTTAAAATTTTCTACAACAATTGGTAGGCTTTGCGTCTCAAATGACAAAGCACTAATGACCAAATTTTGATTTCCAACAGCAGTCGTTATAAAACTAAAATCTCCTTTATCATCGGATGTTGCACCATCATAAGTTCCATCGATATAAATGTTGGCATTGGGAACGGGTTTGTTCTTTTCGCCCACAATTTTTCCTGAAATCGTGGTTTGAGAAAAGGAAATAATCGAACAAAAGAAAAGGGCAATAGGTAAAAATGTCTTCATGATTTTAGTTTTTGATGAAGCAAATGTACTTCTACCATTAGAATTTTGGAATTTTACTTAACCGAACTGTAGAATTTTGGGGATGAGTTGTAAAGACATTTAAAAATGACCCAGATTCGAAGATTTAGTTCTTTAAAAACTTAAATTTGTTTATTCTTAAAATTTCAAAAAAATGAAAAAATCAATCTTTTTATTGGTATTGTTGCCTTTTGGCTTGGCGTCATTTGCCCAAGAAGCTGCATCAAATTATGACGAAAAACTAGCCAAATCCCTTAATGCAGACGAACGTGGAATGAAGAAATACGTGTTTTGCTTGTTGAAAACAGGAAGCAATACCACGGCTACAAAAGAGGAATCTCAAAAATTATTCGAAGGTCATATGACCAACATCGGTCGGTTGGCCAAAGAAGGAAAACTGGTTGTGGCCGGTCCTTTTATGAAAAACGATAGGAATTATAGAGGACTTTACATTTTCAATGTAGAAACAATTGAAGACGCTAACCTTTTAGTAGCATCTGACCCCGCCGTAAAAGCTAATCTTCTTGAAGCCGAATTGACGCTTTGGTACAGCAGTGCGGCATTGCAGGAAACATTGAAAATTCACGATAAGATTACCAAACCTAAAATGTAATTTTGAACCAAATGATTTCTCTGTTTCCAAAAAACCAACTATGAAAACTGAAAAAGAAAAAATGATTGCTGGCGAATATTACTTGGCTGGCGATCCTATTTTGGTAAAAGAACGCCGAAAAGCCAAAAATTTGCTCCATCGACTAAACGTCATTGAATACAGAATAACTAAAAAAGCTAGAGAAATAATTCAAGAATTAATTCCTAACGCAGGAGCTAATTTATATATCGAACCTCCGTTTCATTGTGATTATGGGTATAATATTAGTTGTGGTGACAATGTATATTTTAACGTGAATTGTGTTGTCTTGGACTGCGCTCCAATAATAATTGGATCCAATGTGTTTTTTGCACCCAATGTCCAGATTTACACGGCCAATCATCCATTGGAAGCCGAGTTAAGAAAAACACTCGAAAATGCTTTGCCCATTTCCATTGGAGACTGATCTACAGAAGAAATGGATAGTTCCAAAAATTTGGTAAAAGGTTCGTTTCCAAAACCTACTACACAAAATTCTTTTGGAATTTTTATCCCTTGTTCTTTTATTTCTTGAATGGCACCCAGACCAGCAAAATCACTGGATGAGAAAATTGCATTCGGGGGATTGCCTAATTGCAAAAGTTTTTTTGCGGCATCTATTCCAGCATCAACATTACTTTTGGTTCTCAAAACATATTCCTCTTTGAAAGGGAAGCCGTTATCTAGCAATGCTTGTTTATATCCTTGGAAACGATTTTGATAAATTTCTAAAGATTGGTCACCTGCCAAATGTGCAATTGCTGTACATCCTTGGTCTATTAAATGTTTTGTTGCGATATAACCACCTTCAAAGTCATTAATTGTAACCGAACTCACTCCATCTACATTCATTTTTCTATCGAAAAAAACCAAAGGAACATTTTTAGCAATTACTCGTTTAATAACATGCTCATTTTCTGAACTTACATTGGATATAGACATAAGAATTCCATCAACCTGAGCATTTAGAAGTGTATTGATATTTTCGATTTCTCTTTTTTCATCTTCATGTGTTTGGCAAATAATAACATGATAGCCTTCTGGATGTAATTCTTCTTCAATACCACGAATAACAGAGGCGAAAAAGTTACTGTCAATTCTTGGTACAATTACCCCAACATTGTTGCTTTTACCACTGCGAAGTGCTTGTGCCAATTTATTTTGTTTGTAATTCATTTTAGCCGCTGCTTCTAAGACCAATTTTCTTGTAGCGGGACTAATTTTAGGATTATTGTTTAAAGCTCGAGATACAGTTGCAGCTGTTATATCAAGTTTTTTGGCAATATCATAGATGGTAACTTTTTCAGACATTTTTTAACTATGTGAGTTTGGTAAAAGTAGCAAAAATATATTTTAATGTTATTAATAGTTTATTTTTATAACTATTTTACAAAAGTAATGGGTTTTGAGAAATGTTTAATTTGTTCGTAATAAATTTAAAGTTAATCAAAATTTATGTTAGATTTAATTTATTATCTATTAATTTAAATCTGTTTTTTTGTCTTTTTTGAATTTAATCATTAGATTTGTGTAATCGATTACAGTAATTTCAATCTATTTTTTTATGAAAAGATTTTTTCAAGTTTTTATTCCAAGTCAATCTAAGTCTAGATTTTATCTTTCTTTCGGCTTGTTGTTTTTATTTATTTTATCTTCTAAAGGTCAGGAAGTAGTTACCTCAAGAGAAGCTTGGTCAAAGTTGCCTGAAATCTTAAAAGGAATTACTGCACCTGTATTTCCAGCCAAAACTTATAATGTTTTAGATTTTGGAGCTAAGCCTGATGGGATTTTTGATAATACGATTGCAATTAAAAAAGCGATACAAAAATGTTCTAGTAAGGGAGGTGGGATTGTTTTAGTTCCTGCAGGAAAATTCTTTACAGGTCCAATTCATTTGGAGAGTAATGTAAATTTTCATTTGGCAGAAGGAGCTGAAATTTTATTTAGCACTGACCCATCTGTTTATCCAATTGTTCATACTTCATTTGAAGGAACTGAATTAATGAATTATTCCCCTCTTATATACGCCTTCAACAAAAAAAATATTGCAGTTACAGGTAAAGGAACTCTGAATGGACAAAGTAGCAATGAGAATTGGTGGCCATGGTGTAGCAGTCCGAGATACGGTTGGAAAAAAGACACTCCTAATCAAAAAGCGGATGTGAGTAAATTAATGGAAATGGCTGATAATGGTATTCCAGTAGCTGAAAGGGTTTTTGGGAAAGGACATTATTTGCGACCTAATTTTATTGAATTTTTCG
>ERZ1034365.194-NODE-194-length-34768-cov-5.444899_pt1 | contig 34768 bp, 51 predicted proteins | sample MGYA00520615_ERZ1034365 | MGnify/ENA primary metagenome ERZ1034365 (study PRJEB33736, sample SAMEA104284505) | Azolla filiculoides | biome: Urban; feature: Water surface; material: Ditch water | place: Netherlands | collected 2015-10-28 | depth 0-0.1 m ...
GTGCTTCCCCCCCGCGTGGCTCTTAGATTTTTCAGAGTCCCCGCTATGTTATAACATAACTTTTCTAAGTTGTTGATTTTATTGATAATTTTACCGATAAAAAGCTGCTATACCTGAACCATAACGCGTTGAGGCGTTGATAATGTTATATTATAACGCTTACCAGTGAACAAAAAATGGGGTCAATTATGACCCCATTCTAGGATAGTAGACTTTTACCAATCACGCGATTGGTTACTTATCCATTTTCGCGCTGACTTATAATCGTCAAAATATCTAAAATAATTACCCCATTGTGATTTAAATTCTAAGATATAAAACATAATATGATTATCTAATTCACTTAGAATAGGTTTTAAAGTAATTGACTCTTTTTTACCATTATTAAAAGTATGACAAAATTTAAAAATACAACCTTGTTTTAAATGTTTTTGATTTATTCTAATTTTCATTTTAACCCCCATTATTGCCAATCTTCATAAAATTGTAAAATATCAACAACTAAACCGCTCTTTATAACTTTTTTACCATTTTCATCAAACAAAAAAACCCGTTTTAAAATTGCCATAATCGCAATAAACATCATCGACTTGAATAACACTATCATCTTCTAATAAACATATAAACATAATGCAACCCCCATTAAAAATAGATAAAAAAACATCAAACGATTAATTAAACAATGGTTAAAAATTATCATTCGATACCTACTTTTTCACTTAAACTTTTTCTTTTTACCCCGTGGGCAGTAAAAGCGATTACTATTTTTCGATCAACGCGATTTTGAGCGCATAGCATACAATCTGAACAAGTAAACTCTTTTTTGTATTCAGCGGGGCAGCGCATGATAATTAAATTATCTTTTTTCAATACTTTATCAATTGCCCCCGTAGGTACAACTAAAACCGCATTCAAGCCTAATTTTAACGCTTGTTTAACCTTGTCTAAGCTCTCGCATGAAATGTTTATATGTAACCCCTTATCAAATGCCATTTTTAAAGCTTGAACGTTGATAAAATCATCAATACTATGATGAGTGTAAAGTATCGTTTTTAGCATTCTGCTTTTGACAATGTTAGCTAATTTTAAAAGCCTAACGGTATCAATTACCCCGTTTTTATGCGCTAAATCACCGTACACATTCCAACGGATAGCCGCCCCTTTTCCCATAGCGTTCACATAGTTTAAAACTTGGTTATAGTCTAAACCGCCCGTGTCAAGTTTTCGCCAGTATATTCCAGTAAAACTAAAATTCGCATAGCATTCTATTTTGAGAGGGCAAGTGTCAGGGCAACTAGGTGAAGACGTTGCAACCGCGGCCATGTTACCTAATTTTTTATTATGCGAATTCGCCACAAATGAGTAATAAAATTCAGTTACTTTTAAAAAATTATCCATGTTATGCTCCTAAATTATAAAATTCATTTACTTGTTTGATGATCGTATCATCATACCCAAGCGCGAAAATATGCGCTTTTTCAATTGCGCATTTTGTAACACGATTGCATTCAATAGCGTTGATCAAAACATAATAATCAACGTTTAAACTATGCGTTAAAAATAACCCGTCAATTTTCGCAACGCTTGCAATGCTCAAAATGCTATTTTTATCGCTTGATTTTTGTGTTTTGATTGTTAAAAGCAAATCGTTTTTTAATTCAATTTGCGATTCTGCAACCCACCGTCCAACGTAATTTTTGTAGACTTTTGTTTCATGTAAATTTGACATAATAAAACCCCTTTTAAATAGATAAAATAATTAATTCAAAATAAAAAATCACAATAAAAAACAATACACTTATAAAGCCTATTAAATCTTTCAAGTTAACCCCCAACCAATAGTATCTTAAAATTGTACTTTTCACTTAATAGTGATAACTCTTGTTCGCTGTAACGCATTACAAGGTAACGTTTCGGCTTAGGTATAAAATTAATTCCATTTACAATAGAAAAAACGGTATAAACAACCCCTTTATTAATTACACTGTTAACTTCACTTTTAACCACTTCAATCCATTTTGAATTATTCAATGGATTGCTTGCTAAGTAACGCATATCCAGATTTTTTAAAGCCAAATAACACGCCTTAAAAATTAAAGATTTTTTACTTTTTTTCACGCCTTTTGACAATGTGTTAGCTAACGATAAAACGGTTTTAAAACCTGTTTTTAAAATAATGTTTTCCGCTTTTTTGGCAATTAAAGCCACATAAATACTACTTAATGACATGATACCCACCTTTTAAAATTACGTTTTGAATAGTGCGACTTTTTGTCGCGTTGAAAATAAGATAATGTATTTTATAAAAATAACATAATTATTTTTTAATATTTTTATAATATTTTTAATAATTAAATCAAATTATGAATAAAAACAAGGCTTTATGGTAGGCGTGTCATTTTGTCGCGGTGATATAAAAGCGCAAAAAAGGCGTGTATAAAATGCAATGTAATATTGCTTTTTAATAATATAGATAACGCGTCAAGCTGGAAAGATCAGGCGTAAACGCGTCAAGCTGGAAAGATCAGGCGTAAACGCGTCAAGCTGGAAAGATCAGGCGTAAACGCTTAAAAAATCAATGGCTTATAAAACATGATAAAAAACAATTATAGAATTCAATCACTTATAAAACATCAATTTTTGTAAGGTTTTAAGATAGCAGTAAAATCAGCACCGCAAAGGCATACCCCCTGCAGCCCGCGTAGAATCACACGCGCAGACCATACCCCCTGCAGCAGTGATTATACGGGGCTTGCAGACCGACACCCCTCTACGAGCGATGTCAGAAAAAACCTTACAAAAATTCATGTTTATTTCAGTTTTCGCTACGGTCTAGCCATTGATTTTGAATGTGAAGTATCGGTCTGCAATTTTATTTTGATTTTACGCTTTCAAAATGTGGCTAAAATCACTAACCAAATCTAGCAAAACGCCTACAGGTCTTGCAGCATCACACGCGAGAAGCCTACCATGCTCCAAGCCAGCAGCGGCAGCACCGCAGAGCAGCATGACCTGCATCAGTGATTATACGTGGCTTGCAGCGTGACCACCCTCTACGAGCAACAGCTTGAAAAACCTTAATGAAAAAAGCAAATAATGTGAAGTGTCGCTGAGGATTACAGACCGATTTTGAATGTGAAGTATCGGTCTGCAATTTTTGTTTGATTTTAGCGGTTTAAAACGTGTTGTTTTTTCCCATCATAATCCGATATAACTTGGCGCAATCAGCCGCAATACCAATCCCGCGTTCAAACAATAATTCCTCGAACTCATCATCTTTGAAATCAACCAGATTTGGATTAAAGATAATACGAAATGGAAATACCAGTAGATTAAGTGCTGTGCCTATTAACATGGTGGTGTAGATGACCATGATCGCAAATGCGTTTTTAATTATGTTCATTTTATCCCCATCCTGCATCAAAATTATCAACACTATCTTTATGTAATTTAATTGAAAGTGATTTTGTAATTTGTGGTTTTGCTGCTTCTGTTACCGCATATTCATATTCGCCCAATGGTATTTCATCGAGCAATTCAACCGAGTCATTACACACATCACCGTTTGGTGCGGTAACAATATATTTTGTTTCAAAGCCATTAAACCAACCGTATTGCGTATATTCGCAACTTATCACATTGACCTTATAGCCTTCAGGCAATGGCTTGTTATCAAGCAAACAATCGGATATTTTATCCATTATTTCATCGTTACGATTCATCGTTATCCCCATATAATTCATTAATCAGATTTAATATTTGAAAAGCATCGGAGTACATAGTCCTTACCCCATTAACAACAAAAAATGCTTTAATCGTTGTTGTCCAAAGGTCAATTTTGATTTGCTCACTGCACCAAACGGTGATGTGTGTAAAACCGTTTGATGAGCAACGCGCTGGCATTGATGGAAATGAATTCATAAATGCAATAAATAACTGCTTGCGTTGGTCTTTTTTACTTTCTCTAATTTCTTGCGCTAACTCAAATAAATCACTTTTATTGTGTTTCATGGTATTTTTCCAATGCGATTACTATCAATGAAAGATTAAAAGCAATGTGACATAATATGTACATTATCATTGCTTTAAAATACTCCCCTTTAATTGAACAAAAAATAGCAGTTATAATAAAAGGAAGTAAACCTATTAGCATTTCTGTCATTTTATTTCCCTTGCTTTCAGCATTGCGTCTGCAACTTTATATGCAAATTCAGCAACAGACTCCATTGGTATTTCTGTAATTAATGCGGACATTGCCTTAGCCGCAAAATGGTCGCGCAATGTCATTTGCCCTGCTAAATCGTTATATACTTCTTCAATTCTACCAGCAACATTTTCAACCATTCTGTGGTCAAAAAATCCAACCGTAAAGTCATCGGCAATTAAATTTGCCGCTTTCATTGCTTTTTCTCTGCTCATTGCATTTACGTTACTCATCTTATTCCCCTTTAGCCTTTCTGATTATTTCTCTAGCATTCTTAATAGCAAACAATTGACTTGGCGTTTTGCCGTAATTGTCATAAGCCTTTATGACTGCTTCCAATGCTTCCAGCAAATCCGCTGCTGACTCTGCCATTGGTGAATTACAAAACACTTTAGCAAAACTCCCGACATCCCAATCGTCTTTTACATCTGACATTATCATGTCAGGTATTTCAAATTCCCTGCCGTACTTGTCCAAATGCGCAATGATGTTCCAGTAAATGCCATATGGAATTTCATGATTTTTCAAGGTAATCTCAACATCCACACCTTCTTTTTGGATGTTGGTGTAAAACGCCAATTCCAACTCATCCGTAATAGTTTCACTCTCATCCGCATGGTCAAACGTTGCAGGAACACTGTGATGGTATTCAATCCAAGACGCATTAACGCTGGCAATGCAGTTACTACCATCAGCGTTGTTGATTAAAAACTCACGATCAAATTGCTTTTCTGTGACATTTGGTTTTAAACTCATTTTAGTTCTCCTCTATCTCTAATGTAAAAATAAGTGTGCGGCTCACACTTTGCGTCAGAAACAATTTCATGACTTTTCTTTTTAACGCGAAACACAAATGCTTCAACAACAGCAACATCATCAAAAACCCAATAATCGTTTTTGCAAAGTGGGTGGTCATGACATTCAACAATTTGACGCATTTCCGAGATTGTTGGCAAACGTAGATTGTTAAAAGCAGGGTCAGCATTATTCATGGCTTTATCCCAATTAGCATGATACGTCCGAGCAGTGATAACAAATGGTAAATCATCCACTGATTTTGCATCCATTTCTGCTTCAGCAATTAAACGACCAAGCTCGGACGTTTTTTTAACCAAAGCACTGAATGTTTTAGTATCAGTAACATGATTACCAATGGCAAACTCCAATTTTTCAATTGTATCCATGAGTTTTCTTTGTGCTTTTGGCTTAAGAACTAGTTTTGACATAGTATTTCCTCTGTTGTTTTAAAAATTCATACAAAGAATATTATAAATAAATTATAAAACCAACTTATTTCTAAATTTTGTGAAAAATAGTACACTATCCTTTTTAGCTAACAGGGCATAAGGCTATGGGACAGCACAACACACGGACTTTAATCGACATATCAGAATACCTTTGCGGTAGAGATGAGAACAACGTTTTACGCATACCTGAATCAGCGATGAGCAGATATATGCACAACATGGGCGTTGACTATAAAACAGTGGAATGGGAAGAACTCAGGCACAAATTCTTTTTATACTTGCGTAAAAGCAATAAATCCAACTCAGAACCTGTTGATGATGACGGTTTATCATTATCAGACAAGCTCACAGTAGAGAAAACAAAACTCGCAGCGTCACAAGCCAAAGAAAGCGAATTACGGGTCATGATAAAAGCAGGTCAGCTTGTGCCAATAACCGCACTGGAACTGACACTTGGAAAAATAGGCTCAAGTGCTTCATCGCATTTAGCATCGATTCCATTAAACCTCAAACGCAGAATACCCCACCTCACCATCACAGATATTGAGCTAATCACAAAGGAATTAGTTACGGTGCAGAACGCAATATCAGATATTCGTGTGAGTGAAGACGACATTAAAGAAGCTATCGAACTGGACAAATTATGAAACAAATACCTGTGAATCAAGATAAAGTTAAATGCGCATCAGCTAGTAACGGTGAGCTTTTGAAACAAAGAATGGCTTACCCCATGAAAGCCAAATTAGCGTTAACTAAAGATAGAATTGTCGAATGGTATGAATATCATGAAGGAATGGTGTATGTTGCTTTTTCAGGAGGAAAAGATTCAACTGCGTTGCTTCATATTGTGCGAAGCATTTATCCCGAAGTACCTGCTGTTTTCTGTGACACAGGATTGGAATTCCCAGAAAACAGAACCTTTGTGAAATCAATCGAGAACGTCACATGGTTAAAACCCGCGATGAGTTTTAAAGCCGCATTAGAAAAATATGGTTTTCCGCTTGTGAGCAAAGAAGTATCTCAAAAAGTTCAAGAATTACAAACAACCAATTCTGAAAAACTACGAAATATCCGTTTACACGGAAATGAAAAAGGGCATGGTAAATGCCCAACCAAATGGCAATATTTAGCCGATGCACCTTTTAAAATATCATCTAAATGTTGTGATATATATAAGAAAAACCCATCTAAAAAATATGAAAAAGAAACAGGACGAGTGCGTTTTGTGGGTACTATGACCGAAGAATCTTCTTGTAGACAAACCACTTATTTAAAAACAGGATGTAATAGTTATGAACAGGCTAATCCCCGTAGCGCACCAATGTCTTTTTGGACTGAGGGCGATGTGTGGGAATACATAAGAGAATTTAATGTTCCTTATTCCACAATATACGATATGGGTTACAAACGAACAGGATGTGTATTTTGTCCACTTGGTGTTCAATATGAATGTGGAACTGATGAACCAAATAGATTTCAGAAATTGGCTAAAACACATCCTAAATTACATAAATACGCGATGGAAGATTTAGGCTATCGTGAAAAACTAGCATATATCGGTGTCACCGATTTGGATTAAGAATGAAATCAATCACAGATAAAATTAATAACGCTATTCAACGCGGTCTGCTGTCGATTAGAAAAGAGCCACCACAATCCGTCAGCCGCTGGTCAAATAATAACTTCTTTCTATCGGCAGAAAGCTCATATATTAGTGGTCGCTGGGAATCTTACCCGTACCAAGCACCTATTCTCGATATGATAGGCAACGATGGAATTAGGGAAATTGACATATTAAAATCTGCGCGTATCGGTTACTCAAAAATGCTGTTAGCGTGTATCGGCTATTTTCAAGAACACAAAAAACGCAATCAAGCAATTTGGCTTCCCACTGACGCATCAGCCGTTACATTCTCAAAGACTCAAATTGATACCATGCTGCGTGACGTACCATCAGTACGCGCCATGTTTAAGAACTCTTACGATAAGAAATGCGCCAGAAACACACAGAATCTTAAAATCTTTGACAACGGCACAACGCTTAGAATTTTAGGCGGGACAGCAGCGAAGAACTACCGCGAGATTTCAGTTGATTGCGCCTATCTTGACGAGCTTGCATCATTTGAGCCTGACATTGAAGCGGAAGGTAATCCAGCTCTGCTTGCTAACAAGCGTACAGCAGGGTCAGTCTTTCCTAAACTGGTCTGTGGTTCAACACCAAAGATTGCAGGAACGTGTCTAATAACTGAGCGACATGAAAAAAATGTCATCAAATTACGATTTTATATTCCCTGCCCTCACTGCGATAAACTCCACCCACTGGAATGGAAGACAATGCAATGGGAAAAGGATGACCCCGAAAGCGTTTTGCACCATTGTCAGCACTGCGGTGCGGGTTATAACCAGTCGCAATTTCTATCTGTTTGGGAAAAAGGACGTTATCAAAGTGATGATGGTATCTATTATCATGAAGGCTTTTTTTACGATAGCGATGACAGCGTGATTGAAACGCCATTGACTGTTGGCATACATATTTGGACAGCTTACAGTCCGATGCAGACGTGGTCGCAAATTGTGCGTGAATGGCTAAGTTGCTACAAAGACCCTATCCTTTTGCGCACTTTCATCAATACAACTCTTGGCGAAGCAGATAAGGAAGAAACGGAAAGCGTTGACCCTGATACGTTCCGAGGACGCGCAGAAGAATATGAGCGATTCTCATCAAAGGCGGTTTGCTTAACAATGGGTGTTGACGTTCAGCCTGACCGATTGGAATTTGAGATTGTTGCGTGGAATGCGAATGAAGAAAGTTGGTCAGTGGATTATCAAATACTTTGGGGCGATACGATTGATTCATTCGAGGTATGGGATGAACTCAAAGAATGGCTAATTGAGAATTATAAGAATGATTCGGATGATGCGCTCCCCATTTCAATGGCGTTAATCGACTCAGGCTTTTCGGCAACAACGGTTTATAAATGCGTTGAACGTCTTGGGCTTAACTTTGTCTACAGTTGCAAAGGGCAAGCAGGCAAACGTCCTGTTGTTGAACATGAAAAAGAGCGCAAACGCAGAATGCTTAAAGCCAGAAAGAAGGGCGGGCATCCCATCATTGTCGGAGTCGATGAAGCGAAGTCAATTATTTATCGCAGGATGCGAATGGTACAAGCGGGGGCGGGTTATATGCACACGCCTAAAAATAGAGATGAAGAATGGTATAACCAGATGACCATCGAGCAGCTAGAAACAAAATATCAGCGTGGCTTTGCCGTGCAAAGATGGATTAAGCCAAACGGTGGTCGAAACGAAGCACTTGACTGTCGCGTTTACGCATATGCTGCCTTCAAAATGACAAACGGTAAATACCGCAGTGTCGCTAATTCTGTAGCTCCACGGCAAATTAAGCGTAGAGTTAGACAAAAATAATTAAAATTATTTGCAAAACTAATTAAATAATTTTACAATTTCCCCGAAGTTTAATTTTAACCAAGGGGATTTAAAAATGTTTGATTTAATTTTGTCGGTATCAATGCTTGTCACCAATGTGACAACGGAAGCTAAAGGTAAAAGCGTTTTATCTGAGCAGGAAGTTGTCACAACAACGGTAATTCAAAACTTTCCAAATGCACTTGCGTGTAAAAATGCGGTGTCTGAAATGGAAAACGCCTATGGTGCGTATCAGATGATACGCAAACCCTCACGCATCATTTCTGCAATTTGCATGGATAAGCAATATGGGAGTGTACAATGAGTGACGGTTTGCTTCCAAGATCGGAATTTTTCCAATCTGATACACCTGTGATTGAGATTAAATTCAAAAATGACGATTACGCTTTTTTGCGGGAGTTTTTTGAATACAATCCAAAAACAGGTGAGGTTATTCGCATCAAAGCCTTTCAGTCGCGCCATGTTGGTAAATGCGCAATTCAGCGTTGCCCAAGTGGTAAAGACAGCGATGTTATTTTTATCAAAGGGCGCAGATACCTTTGCGCATGGAAAGTGATTTACTATTTGCAAAAAGGCGTGTATTTGCCAAACAATTATATTTGCGAATTTGTCGATGGCGATAAACACAACCATAAAGCCGAAAATCTGAGAATCATTACACGCTCAGATAAAAGTCATAGAGAAAATGACTTCCCCAATTTCGGTATTTTTATAAAAACAAGCGGTAAAAAATACGCTGTCAAAATAAAAAGAGGTGGTCTTGGTGACACTTATTTGGGCAGTTTTAACGATGAGCAGCAAGCGCGAATGGCGTATATGAACGCAAAATTAGAAGTTCGCAACAGCGTTAATGTAAGGAATGTTTTATGAGTTTACTGACTGAAAAACAAATTGCGCAATTAGTAAAAATGGCAAGTGTCACATCAACTGCCACAAGTTACCATGACGAACTTTGTGAATGGAACGAAAAACAACAACCAGAACCGTTTGAACCCAATTGGAGTACCGCACCAGATTACGCAGTTATGGCCGCAATAAATATATCGTGGTTAACTGAAAGTGGAAGTTGGACACTTGGGTATCGATTGGCAACATACGACAGACCGCCAGTCACACCACACCCCCACGCAAAAATCATGGCTAAGTATGCTGAGGTGGCGGCTAGACGGGTTGACCCGTGGGTTGAGTTTGAAGGTAGATGTGAGTCAAAAAATTGGACAAAATGCTGCGGGTTTAATGGATTTCATCCTGATTATGAATACCGCCACATTGGAGATAACAAATGAACAGTCAAACAAGCGGTTTATTAGCATTCCTTTTGGGCGTGTTGTTAACTTTAGGTTACCATTATGCGTCAATTAAAGATTGCAAAAAGGTAATCAAAACAGACATTGGTGATTTCATCATCGATGGCAACAAAATTTACAGCGTTTATCAAATGGAACGCTCTGTTAAAGGTGAATTACAGGTGGGAATAAAATGAGTATTGAAGCAATGTGTAAAATGAAAGAGCAGTTAATCGATCTTAAAGATGAGTTTTTAACTGAACAAACGCCATTTCAAAAGAAATATTCGATTGATTTGGAATTGGCAAACGTGCTTGTAGTCAAAAACTTTACATTAGAAAATAATGACAATCACTTTATTGAATACTGCGTTTATTTACATGGTGTGCAAAACACAGAAGAAGGATGCAATATCATATCGGAATACCATTGGTTAAGATATTTTCAAGGCGATGCGGCAAACGGTGAGGTAGGCGGCATTGCTATTTCAACTGACATTCGCCAGTTTGTAGAATTTATTTTTGATTACTTTTATTACAACGACTTTGTAGAATTTGGAGATGATTATTAATGTCAGCACACGCGATTAACAAAATGATAGCTGAAGCAGGTTTACCGAGCTTCATGAACGCTAAAGATTTATCTTTAATAACAGGGATAAACATCCAAAACATTTTCAACTGGAGTGAAGACTCTAAAAAAGTGGAACAATTGCGCTACATCATTCTTGGCGTAAAATACGAAATTGAATTGAAAAAACAACAACGCATTCAATACGATAAGGATGGTAAAGATGGTAACAGTAACAATGGTAAGACAACGGCTTAACGCTACGGAAATGCAAATGACAATGGCTCTTTACTCAGGACGATTACCCAAACCCGCACTACTTTTAAACGGAGAACCTGCGTGGAACGCGGATTACATTGAGCCATTTGTTGCAGTTTGGGAAAAATCAATAAACAAACGCAAGGAGTTTGAATGAGATTCCGAGATCATGAAACAGAAAAAACAATGGATATTGATAAAGAATCCATTGTAGGTATCAAAAAATTTACGGAAGTTACGATTCACCGAAAAGGGATTCCTGTCAAATTCATTGGCGAATTTGTAAATGAAAACGATGAAGCACTTGTTCAACACGAGCTTCATGAACTTGATGCAATTGTCAAAAGACGTATGAAATGATTGAATTGCTAATTTATTTCCTTTCATATATTATTGGATTATTGATTACTGGCTTTCTCAGCACCAAAGTAGTAAACGATTAATTTATGCTTACCTCAAACCCATTGCAGATTTCTTTGTGATGGGTTTTTCTTTTTTAAAGCCTTCAATGCTATAATCAACGCTGTTTTTAGCTAAAACACAAAGGTATTTATGGCATTCACACAAGAACAATTAACAGCACTCGAACAGGCTTATGCGCTTGGCGTGACTGAAATTACTTACAAAGAAGGTAATTCCACCACCACAACCAAGTATCAGTCTATGAGCGAAATGCGTGTTGCAATCAATCGAATTCGTAATGAACTGGCAATGGACGCAATTTTAAATTCGCCAGATAAATCAACCCGTCCACCTAAAATTGCAAGGTTTAAACGCTCTGCTATGAATGGATTATAAACATGAAGAAACGACAATCATTTAAAGCATTTCGTCCTGCTTCAAAATCCGTAAAAATGGATAGTGACCCAGTATCAGCAGCGTTTGATGCGGGTGGGACAGGTAGAAGAAGTGAAAATTGGGGGACAAATAACTATTCCCCAAACAATGCAGTAGTTGAAAAATATTCTTTAATTGTAGAAAGATCGCGTGATGCGCAGCGTAAAAATTCATTTGCGCAGTCTGCGAGAATGAGCGCAGTATCGGATGAAGTCGGAAGTCAAATTACGCCAATGCCTAACACGCCTTGGGTAGATTTCAATGAAGCCATGATGGAGCTTTGGACAGATCATGAACCCGATATGGTAGCTGGCGGTATTGTTGGCGGATATGGTGCTATTTTTCTTGCCGTAGCTGCCCGTAACACGTCAGGTGAAGTATTCATAAGACGTAGACCTAGGTTTAAGTCTGACAAGCTCACATTACCACTTCAAATCCAATTATTAGAATCTGACTTTTGCCCAATGTGGCTTAACACAGTAACATCAAATAATAATTTGGTAATCAATGGAATTGAGTATGACAGTATTGGAAATAGAATGGCATATTGGATGTATAAGTCACATCCTCAAGAGCGAAATCTATTCGATACGACTCAGCTTGTGCGCGTTCCTGCTGCTGATATTATCCATCACTTCATCCCCGAACTTGGACGCATTGGGCAACAAAGAGGAACGCCTAGAGGAATACAATCGTTAGTGCCGCTTCGCGTGATGGCAACCTACGATGACAATGAATCTGAAAAAGCAGCAAGCCAAGCAGGATTTGTGGCGTTTGTTCGCAAGAATACCCCATCACCAGAGCAACTTGAAGCGATGAACGCGGCAAATAGCCTTGTTGGTGAAAACCCCGAAGTCGATATTGATAAAGTGCCTGAAGTAAACTTGGAAGCAGGAACAGTTCAGTTCTTAGCGGACGATGAAGACATCACCTTCGCACCATCTCATGCAACGGGGCAAGGCTACAAAGATTTTCAATACCATGCAGGATTGCGCATTGCAGCAGGATTTGGCGTATCGTATGCGCAGATGACAGGCGATTGGTCGCAAACAAATGACCGTGTTTTGCGTTTTGCCGCAAATAATGAAAGACGTATTGTTCGCCAACGCCAATCACTATTTACGATACCGCAAGTCTGTCAGGGTATTTGGAATTGGTGCGTTGATGCGGCTGTCGTGGCAGGACTTGTGCCTGTTGTTGATTACGCCAAAAACAAACGTAAATATCAACGTTGCCAATGGACACCTGAAGCATTTGACTACATCCATCCCGTTCAGGATGTGCAGTCTAAAATCCTTCTTAAAGATAACGGTTATATTGATCGTGATACACAAATTCGTGAACGCAACGGCAATGGTGAACAAGTTGATCGTCAACGCGCTAAGATTAAACAGCGTGAAATCGATTTAGGTTTAGCACCCGTTTCCCCAACTAAACAAACAGGAAATTAAATGAAAAATCCATTGAAAGCCATTAGCCGTCTTTTCAATAAAGGCGGTGTGAAATCAACTGTTCTAACCCAACTTTATGAAAACACATTTAATCAGCCTTTGCATATTGAGCCTACTGCTGCCCTTCCTATTCTTCATGGGTATTTGCATGGGGATGTACGAAATGACGGCATGGAGTATGAAGAAAACGGCAGTCGCTGTTCATACTACCTTAACGATAATACTGTCGTTCTTGATATTCGTGGTGTGCTTACCGCCCGTCCTACTTATGGAAATATGTGCGAAGCTGCGCCACTCAGTTACGAAGAACTAAAATATGAATTTCAAAACATTCAACTTGATGCCAATGTCACAACTATCATTGGGCAATTCGGCTCATGCGGTGGTCAAGCGGCTTTGATGTGCGATTTATCGGATTTCATCTATAATATGCGTGGTGGTCAGATTAAAATGATTGCCATGGTTGACCTTCAGGCTTGCAGTGCCGCATACGGTATCGCTAGTGCTTTTGATGAAATATGGATTACTCGTAGCGGGGTTGCAGGGTCAATTGGCACATATGTTTGCCTAGTTGATGAAACAGCTCGCAATGAAATGGAAGGAATTAAATTTAATTACATTGCGTCAGATAAGCATAAATTAGACGGTAATCCTGATGCGCCATTAACCGAAGATGCTATCACGATGTTTACCGATGACATTATGGCAATGGACGCGGTATTCAAAAAGACGTGCGCCAGAAACTTAAATATCCCTGTTGAGCAAATTTATGCGATGGAAGCTCGGTGGTATCGCGGTGAAGAAGCCGTGAAAATGGGATTGGCGCATAAAATCGGCACATTTGATGATTTAATCAACTATATTGCTGAAAGTAATGATAAAATGACAAACAGCCTTATTGAAACTCCAACATCGATGAAAGAGGTAAAAATGGAACAAGATAATAATCCTGTTCAAGAAACGGTAACACCTGACGTGCCTTTTACGCCAGACCAGTTATCATTTATTGAATCACTGCTTTCTAAACAAAAAGCAGTTGAAGAAGTAGCACAAGACGCGCCAAAAGTAGAAGATGTTAATTCTGAAATCTTAGACTTATGCGCTGCGGCTGGTGTTCAAAAAAATGTTGCCACTTTACTTGCTAAAAGTGGTATCTCAATTGATGAAGCTCGCGCCACATTAATTGCACAAGACGCAGAATCTTCTGCACAAATTGACAGCACTGTACCAGTTACGTTGGTTGAAAAAGACCCCATCCAAGGTAACAAACTTCAAGATTCATTCTCAAACATGGAATTACTTGAAGCGCAACGTCAGGCTTATTTGAATTCTCATAAATAATAGGAATATAACATATGACTACATTACTCGAAGGAAATCACCCAGTCGAATGGTTGCTTTCTGATGAAGAACAACAATCAGTTGACGTTGGCACACTAGCTTCAGGTCAAAACTTGAAAAGTGGTGCTGTTCTTGGTCAAATTACTAAAAATACCACTGCAACTTCAACTGCGGTTACAGGTACAGGCGTTGTGACAAGAACTGTTGGCGCATTAGGCGTAAACGCAATTGTTGGTACATACACTTTAACTTGTATCACAGCAGGTGCTACGGCTGTTTATGAAGTCGAATTACCCACTGGTGAGCAATTAGCAACCAATGCTGTTGTTGGTTCTGGCGCAATTAACATTGACGACCACTTCACTTTGACTTTAGTTAACGTTACCAACTCAGCAGTTGGCGATGTATTTACCGTTGTTGTTGCTGCTGCGACAACAGGCACAATCGCTAACAGTGCTATCGTAGGAACTGGTAACGGTACGATTACACTTGGTGCAATTGGTGGTTTGGCTAAATCTGGCGTTTATTCAGTAAGATTAACTGAAGCAGCATCAGGCGCAGGTACATTCAGCGTTTATGCTCCTTTGACAAATGAGTTTATTGCTGACGTAACTGTTGGCGGTGGCGCAACTTCTGTTGGAAATCACTTCACCATTACTATTGCTGACGGTTCTTCTGATTTCGTAGTTGGCGATAACTTCACTGTTACCATTCAATTACCAGTGCCAAAATGGACTCAGCACGATGCTTCAGCAATCAACGGCTCACAAGTCGCTGCTGGTATCTTATACAATGACGTTGATGCTTCATCTTCTGATTTGGCTGCAACTATCTTCACTCGTATGGGCGAAGTATTTGACGGTAAATTAACATGGAAAACTAACATCACTGCTGCTCAAAAAGCACAGGCTGTAGCTGACCTTTCAACTAAATTCATCATCGTGAGAGCGTAAATTATGCCTTTAACAATGTCACCATTTACTACTGGGTTTGGCTTAGAAGAATTAACCCAGTCAATTATCGCTCGTCCTTACACTCCAACGTTGCTTGGCGACTTAGGTATTTTTGAGAGTGAATCTTTATCAACCAACAGCGTAACACTTGAAACTGATGGTCGCACTGTAGGCTTAGTTGATATTAAGCCACGCAATGCACCTGCTCAAGTTGTTGAAGCAGTTAACAAACGTAAACTTCAATCTTTCGTTATTCCGCATTTGCCACAACGTGCAACTGTAATGGCTGATGAAGTATTAAACGTGCGTGAGTTTGGTTCTACCAATCAACTTCGTACTGTTGAAAGCGTTATCAATAAACGTTTACAACGTATGCGTGAACAAATTGATTACACGATGGAATCACATCGTCTTCAAGCAATCTTAGGTAACTACTATTCAGCGACAGGTGCATTAACTTCACTTTACACTGAAATGGGTGTTAAGAAAAAATCAATTGCAATCGATTTGACTTCAAACACATTGGAACTTGAAGTTGAAATGATGCGCATCCATGAAGCAATGGAAGCGGCTTTAGATGGTATTCCTTATACAGGTATCCAAATCATCTATGGTGCAACAAAATGGAAACAGTTGATTGCGTGTCCTTCAATTAAAGCGACTATGCAAAACTGGGCAGCGGCTGTGAATTTAGGTCGTGACCCACGCACACCAATGATGTACGGTGATGCGCAACACGTCCGTTATCGCGGCTCTAACCTAGTTAAAGTACCTGATGATAAAGCATATGCGATTCCATTAGGTGTAGCTGGTCAATTCAAACATTTCTTTGCTCCTGCAAACTATATGGAAACTGTCAACACAATGGCGCAACCATATTACGCGAAAAGCGAGATTTTAGAGTTTGGTAAAGGTATGCAAATCGAAGCACAAACTAACGTGCTTACATTGAATACATTACCTGCTGCGGTAATCGAACTCGCTTAATTAAGCAAGTTGACCCTAACGGCTTTACGGCTGTTAGGGTTTTTTATTGTCTATCAAAAAGTATTAGTGTATTATAATACACAAATTAACTCAGGAGGTTTTATGTTTTACGCTAAAGAAGTTTGGGAATGGTTAACTGGAAGAAAAAAAGATCAAGAAGACTTAAGCTATTTGGATGAAATTTGTTTTTAGTCTTTTTTGTTTTGACGAAGCAATAGGATTGTAGTGAGTTTTTGACGTAAGCGTATCATGTCATTATCAAGAACACGGATTTGGTCAATTAATTCAACAAGGACGTTATAGGCTTGTTCGAGTATAGGCTTTGCGGCAGTTGTTGCCCAAACCCACACGTAGTAAACAATATACCCCATGCCACCTGCTGCGATAATCGGGAAACCATATTGGTTAATATATTTTGCAATGCTGTCAGCGTCCATCAGTCTTTACGCTCCACGTTTTGTATAACTTTATTTTTTTCTTGAGGAATACCCAACGATTCGGATGCGAGTTCATCAATATGGATAATATCGTTTGACATAGCTGTCACTCGTTTATCAAGTTGCTGGATGATTGCAATTAAGCCATTGATGCGTTCAAGAACACTATCGAGCAGGAATTTGACTGTCAGAAAAACAAAATATAAGCCTAGACAGGCTGCTGCAATTGGAAATCCAACGTCTGTGGCTAATTGCAGCAATTCCATTATCGGCTAACCCACCACGTTAAGAATGAGAATAAAGCACCCACTGCGAACACCACGCCACCAATAAAGCCTTTGTAGCGTGTCTGCTCAATTTTCATCTCATCAATCGATTTAATGATGGCATCGAGTTTTTTAGACTGTTCGTGAATATCTGACTTTAAGTTAGTGATTTCATTTTCAGCTTTGGCTAAACGGCAGGCTTCATCAGGCATTGTTCACCTCAACCCAGTTAATTATTGATTCATCCCAGTGGTAATATTTTCCGTCTTGTGGATAAGATACAGGCGGTTGCCATGACATTGTATCAATATCACCTACCCATGATGGATAAGGTTGACGTGCTAAATGCTCTGCTTCTTTATCTGCATTAAACTCAACTTGTGATAATACTTTTAAAACGCCAGTTAATGATGTGTCTGCATCATCGTCACACGTTCCGTAAAGCAGTGGTGCTGTGCTAAGTGAGCCGTCTGGGTTTGATGCAATTGGAAAATCTGATTCATTTTGAAAAATAAATTGAAATCCCTTTACGTTTGGAATCGCTGGGCCTGTGCGCATGGGGGCTTCTGTGCAAAGAATACCTGTGTCTGCATCAATGTTTGTTAGTTGTATGAACATAATTTTTTCCTATACGGGTATTCTGCGGACGGCTCTTGTAAAAAAACTATTAGATCTTGCTGAGCCTGTTTGACCACCTTGAGTAAAATCAATTCTTCTAGCTGTTGAAGAATTAACTTCTGTCGAAGACCATACAAAATTTTCGGGCATACACTCAGATTCACCGGTTCTAAAGTTTATTCCAGATGGAGTTTGTGCAGGGTCAGAAACTGTATATTGTGTAGATATAGGCTCTGGCAATACCGCATAATCGCTAGTATAGGCGGTAGTAACATTATCATAAGAAGATGGCTTTAAAAAATAATATAGAACTTCTAATTCTTGAGATGCGGGTAAATACCAATCACTATATCCACCAATAGTTAAATTTTCACAAAAAGTAGCCGCAGCAAAAGATGCTCCAGCCGCAGCTTCGCCTGTTGTATTAGATGGCCCGTCAATTTTAGAATTAAAACCAAGATATACACCAGAAGCATCGAAAACTTTTGTTGAAGAACCTGTGGCTTTAGGTGCAACAATTAAATAATGTGTAGCTACACCATTTGCTGTAGTTGATATTTTTCCAGCATAAAATCCGCCCCCCCATGCTTGACCTATTGTAGTAGGTCCTGCGGGCTTATAAGTCCCGCCCGTTAACATTTGTTGAATCCCACTCATTAGGTCAACCCCGCACCGGAAATAATCCAAGTAGTCGATGTTAGTTTTAGTGCTGTGGCTGTGCCGTACTGCGCAAGTGAGCGTGTGCCTGTCGTGCCTGTACCCGCTAAATACATCGTGTCTGTTGTGATTGCAATACTGACCACTTGAGAAGTCATATTAACAAATGAAATTGCCGTACCCACTGGATAAGCTACTGAGCTGTTAGCAGGGATAGTAAACGTCCGAGCGTTAGCGTCGGTTGATGGGTGGAAAATACATTTACCACTATCTGCTAAAACGGCTGTGTAAGCCGCGCTTTGACTATTAACAGGGATATTTCTAAACCCTACTGCGTTAGTCCCGTCAACCGTACAAGATGACAACGTACCGCTTGTAGGTGTTCCTAAAATTGGCGCAATTAAAGTTGGCGTATCATTAAAAACATTTACGCCCGTGCCAGTTTCGTCAGTTAATGCTGCCGCTAAATTAGTACTTGATGGTGTTGCAAGAAATGTCGCTACATTTGTTCCAAACTGAGTGGAATTAAATGTAATATTCCCCGTCATCGTGCCGCCAGCTAATGCTAAATATCCTGTAGCTGGATTTGGATTTACCCATGCACTACCTGTCCAAACTTTCATCACACTGCTTGAACTATTCCAATACAGTGCGCCAACGAGCAGTGTATTCCCATCGTTATCAACAGATGGGTCAGACGTTTTTGAGCCTAAATAACGATCATCAAATGAATCATAAGCGGCTGCTGCGGATGTTGCACTTGAACCTGCAGCAACTGCACTCGCGGCTGCTGATACCGCGTCATCGCTTGCGCTACCGCCCACACTAACAATATAGGAAGCCACATTAACAACTTGCTGCATCATTGGAACAAGACGAATTAATGCACCACCGTTACCAAGACCCGTTGTGGCATTATCGTCATCAGTGACCGTGCTACCATCACCACCAACTACCGTATCAAAAGTAACTGAACTCATTAGACTATTTCCTCTAATTTTAAAGATGTTTGAAATCCATTAAAATACGGATTGTCAATCGGATTTAATTCTGAAAAATTGCACAAAAATGTTCGTGCATAAAAATTTTTATCAACGGTAATATTAATATTACCAATATATTCTGGTTTTGAGTATGAATAAAGAAGTTCACCGCTTAATCCTACTTCCCGTTGTGCATCATAGAATCCACTGAACGCTTCTTCTTTGTCCAAATGCTTTAAAACACAAGATAATGTACGCATTTTAGGCTTAATATAATAATATTTCGTATTATCAATCGAGCGTTGAATTTCTGTTAAATCAACGTAGCCTTGCGATAGATCACCATACTCAGGATTAATTCTGGGTTCAATGGTACGACCTAAAAAGATACGTCCAATTTCAATAAAATTCTCACCGTTAATAATTGACCAAGCACTATGCGCACCTGTACCACCATAGGATGTGGAATTTAAAACCAATGCACCTGTTGATGAATCATAGCTTTTAATTTTACCAGAAACAAAGGTGGTATTGGTGGAAGTTTTATAAATAGTTATTTCTTGACCCGCAATAAAATTAAGACCGGTATTAACGGTAAATGTTTTATCGCCTGTCCCTACAGTAACGCTTGTCGTGCTAGTAGCAGATACCGTTGGTGTATCGTTGATAATTATCTTTACTGACCTTACCATTGCGTTTTGGTCAGGATAATACGTTGCCATTGAAGTGTAGCTTTTACGCTGTTCTTCTTCGATTGAACCAAGCCACCAATTGCGAGATTCCCAAGGGACTTTTTCACCCGCAGAATAATTTGAATAAATCGGATAAAGAATTGTCCAAGCACGAAATTCAGCTCCGCTGTCAAAACGCACTTCACCCGTAAAGTCTAAACCACTATAGCCAACAAAGCGTACTTTTGCATTAGTGGTTAAATTATGATTAATAAGCGATATGACCCCAATGTTTCGAGGTTCATAGGGTAAGTTTATTTTAAGCGTAGACGTACGATAGCCGATGTTTGATCTGGCAACACGCTTAATAACAGGGTTTTGAATATTGCTTAAAGGAAGCGATGAATTCCATGTGGTTGCAGTAGTTTCTGTAATTGTGCATTCGTCTATCCGGTTTGGATAACTTAAAGAAATATTACTTGTCATCCTATTGCGCCCCGCTTGTATTTTTTATTTTTTCAATATATGCCATTCTTGACGCAATCATTTTTAATCGCGTTTCTTCCGATATAGGTTTTCTCATTTTTTGAGCAATTGCCATGTTTTGTCTAGCCTCTTGTGATTTTGGCTTCTTCATTTTTAATTTATGCTCATCCGAAAGCGGCTTTCCTTTTTTTGCTATCGACATATTATTTTTTGTATTATCTGATAACTTTCTTCCTTTCATAGCCTTAGATATTTTATATCTCGTTTCTTCTGATAAAACCTTTCCTTTATGTATCTTGCTGCATAATTCTTTTCTTTCTTCTGTCCCACATATTCTTTTTTGAGTTATGGACATTTTTTCGCGGGTTTTTTCGGATACTGGTCTACCTTTTAATTTAGCTGATATTTCATGTGAAATTTTTTTCATAGATTCAGAAGTTTTTCTTTTTGTATCAATTGATGGTGATGGTCTATTTTTTTGAGCATACCTCATTTTTTCTCTTGTTGATTCTGATATAACTACCCCAGAAGCACCTTCGCCGCCATCAGTCATATTAACCAGCTTCACACCACCATTACGCAACGCTGCAATCATCTTAACTTCCAAATCAAGCGCGTGTTGTTCGTCTCGGCATAGCATAGTTTTTACAATAATGTTTTCTTTGCCGTATTTTTCAATAATTCTAGTGTGATGCCGATTATGTAGGCGATATATTCTTTTAACTCTGTTTTCATTTGCTTTTCCTACATAAAAAGGAGGTTTTCCCGCCAATGAATGCGTATAAACATAGTAATTTTCTGATTTTTTCATTTTTTTAAATCCTTCATTAGTGGATTATTCATTACAAGATTGAATGTGCAACAGGTGGGTAATGATTCCACTTTTCGACCGCTAAATCTATTTGCACATGGTTATTATACCGCAATTAACCAATGCATTCTAATATAATTTCTTTTCTTTTAGCATCAATTTGAAATCCAATGATAGTTAATATTTTTCCGTAATCATAGCTTAACTTGTCTGAAAATACAATGACACCGTCACCAAGGTTAAGGCTCGGAATTTCATTCACAACAGCCGTTATATTAACAGTATCAACGCGATTCTTGGATAATGCCAAAAGCCGATTAGCAACCGTTGTTGCAGAGCTTAACGTTCTAAGGCAACTTTGGATTTTAATGGCGTTGGATAAAGGATGGCGAGTTTTTACAGCCGCATCATTGGTGAAATAGCTACGATATTGATTTGCCAAAACGGATTTTCGAGCTGTCGTAACCGCTCCTGCCAAATCGGTTTCTTGCTGAACAGTTTCAAGCTTATCATATTCAATGGCAACTGATTCAACAGGTAATCCGTTTTCCCCCAACCCTGTGGCAACAATATCAATCGTTGTCAATTCGCTGTTTGTTAAATCAAGCGTATAGGTTGTTGCTAACTCAATCAAATTGACATAAACGACATTTTGCAGAAAATACCAATACGCACCGCATGATTTACAGATTTGATTCAATAATTCTGTTGTGCTTGTTTCACTGGTAATTAGAATACCAACATGACCATTTGCATTTAGGAGTGTTTTTGAATCAGCATCCAAAGTCAATGTTTCTTCGGTCAATATGGTTTCAAACACATCGCCAGCATCCATAGTTGCATCAGAGCAATCGCCAGTTACTGTTCCTACTGGCGTTGCACCCAGTTTTGCGTAACCAGCGCAAGTGATGTATTTCCCATTGGCAATACCAGTATGCGCCATAAATGCTGCAAAATTTGCCCATGTGTATGCCTGATGGAGCGTCAGCGCAGCACCTTTATCATAAACTGCATTTACCGTTGCTGTTGTGCGATCTGAAAACTGGTAAATCAATTGTGAAGTATTAACAAGTACAGGCTGGGCATTCAAAACGCTACCAAAGATGCGAGGTTTAATATTCCCTTTAATATCACCCGCAACGCCTTCTACGCCATCAGGAAGTACATTATTACCTAGGAATTTGGTGTTAGTATGGTTTCTCGATAATACTTCAGACATCGATCTTACAATTAAGAAAACGGAATCCCCGCTAAATCGAATGGATTCAACTTTACCTGTTAGGTAATCGTTCTTTGTGCCGTCATCCGCTATCAATGATAAATCAATATCCCCATTGTCTAAGGCGTAATCCATCAAATAATTTAAGCCACCATCCTTATTGATTAATTCAATTTCACCAATAGATGCGCTGGAGAAAATATTGAATGTACCGCCATCATCAGGGCTGACTTTAATCAGCGCAGGTTGTTGCATCCTATTTTCAAAATAATTACCGTCATTATCAATATAGGATACATCACTAAAATATAAAGTTTTTGATGCGTTAGAACCGTCTAACGCACCGATTGTTGCTATCCAAATTGACATAGTTTAAGCCTTATTTTTTAATCGTGTATCAGTACGAAGACCATTCATCGCATCAATCAATTCCTGTGTTTTTTCACGTTCAGCTTTCGATGTCGCCATCATGGTGTTAACCAACACTTCTAATTTTTGATTTTGAGATTTTAACTCAGCAATCGTTTCAGCCGTATTGATATTTGAATCATTAGAAGGATTGATTATTTTAACAGGTATTGAGCGACCATCAGGTAATGGTACAGCCGCTTCAGCTCCCGCTTCACCAAAGATTGATGCCTGATTGGCAATACCACCGTTTGCAAATTTTGGATAATCAGTTTGGTTATAATAAGTATCAAAATCATCCTGACTATCAAAACCTGAAAGTTTCCAAGCAGGTGTAAAGGTAGATGGAGATTGCAATAAATCCAAATTACTTTGTTGTTGCCAATATATAGCAGTTTGGTTTGACAACGCATCCATTTGCGCTTGTGATAATGTCATTAATGCACCCGCAGCTTTTGCACTTTCTGCCGCTTGATTTGCCGCTGCTGCATTACTGGCTGCCGCTGCTGCCGCGTTTGCGGATTCAGTGGCTTGCTGATTTGCTACTGTCACTGCGCCTAATGCCGCCACAGCCGCATTTGCTTTTGATGTCGTTTCATCCAATTTTCTGACTACTTCGGAAGTGTTTATATTTAATACAGGCGTTCCCCATGCTGCCATAACGCTAGTTTTAGCAGCGTCAATTGCATCTTTTACATCAAATTCAAAATTATTTAAAACCAATCGTTTTTCATTAAACGATGCCAAGACGTTGGCAATAATGGCTGTTTTTTGTGCAGCATCAAATTCAGCACTATTGATAACTAAATTAACGTTAGATGTTAAACCACCTTCACCAGCAACGCTTTGAATCAATTTATCCATAAACGCAGCGTCAACACCAGCCGTTCCAGCAGACTTGTCGATTAACAATACGATTTTAGCCAATGCGTCATAACGCATAGTGTTTTCAAGCGTTGGATTCAGTTTAGCAACGTCACCAGCAGCTTTCATATCGCTAATTAACGTGGTATATAAAACAGCATTGGCAGCACTAATACCTTCAGGTATTTTATAAATACCTTCTTTAATATCGTTTAATGCGCCAAGTTGTAATTCTTGAACGTCAATTGATTGTCCTAGATCACCAACCTGAGAAATAATACCTTCCAATGCTTTTTGACCTTGTTCACTAGTGGCGTAATACGATTTAATTGCGTTCATGTAGGTGTCAGCATAACCAGTAATACCACTCATTGCGGCTCGTTTCTCTTCCGCTGTTGCGCCAAACTTAGCTAATTTTAATTGTTCTTCAAAGTTTGCTTTAGCCATCTTCAACTGCGTTTCTGGTGAACCCATTGACGTTGCACGAATGTTTTTAATCCATGCTGAAATTGATTTTGAAAAGTCAGTGATGAATTTCCCCGCATCTGAAAGTTTTTCAAGTGAATTGATAACGTTTAAGGTTGCTTTAGTTAATCCCTCAAATTTAGCCACGTTACCTGTTGCTTTATCTTCTAATGCTTTAAGTTTTTCAGCCAATGCCGCAGCTTCTTCAACTGTTTTTGGTATTGCATAATCACCTAGTTTTTTAAGTTCTTCATTTAAAACTGTATCTGTTTTTAATTCATTTAATTGCTTTTTTGAATCCAAATAATTTGCGTTGCTTTTCGCGTATTCAATCAAAGGTTTTGTTACTTTCAAAGATTCAAGCGTGTATCGAGTTCCTTCTAATGCTTTATTTAAAGCGTCTGTTGTTAAATTTTCAACAGGAATGCTTTTAATATAGTTGGCATTGGCTTTAGGCATGAATTCAAATTTAGCCACTTTATTCCATAACTTTTGCATTTCTTTTGTATCTTCACTGGGTTGCAAATTATTGGTTTTTAATAACGGCTCGACTACTGCCGATATGCTTGTTGCAGCAGTTAATAAATAATCAGTGACTTTAGCCGCGTCTGATTTACTTGTAATTTCAGTTGGCAGTCCAGCACTTGCAGGCGCGTTCAAGCTAACAAGAAAATCGCTTACTGCTTTTTTAGAATCAATCAGTTTTTGAGGGTCACTTGTGAAAGCATCATATAGGCTATCAAGACCTGCTTTAAATTCTTTCAACCCGCCAAATGCGCGTGTCATCGAATCACTAAATGAAATCAAGCCTAAACCCGTTAAACTTGTTTTTGAACCTAGTTTTTCCATCCCTGCTGTTGCTACGGCTGCTTGGGACGCAAGCCTAATCGTTGTTTCGTATAAACCCTCACCCATGCCTTGGAATTGCCCTAAGTAACGCCCAAACGCTTGGCTTGCAATATCATCACTGGCTTTATTGATTGCGTCCTCAATTTTCTTTTGGTTTTCGGCTGTGTATTTTTCACCAGACTTTAACGAAAGTTTCATTCTAGGAAGCATTAAATTAGAGTTGAACAAACTCTCATCTTTAAACGAATCTGTTGCGGCTTGCATTAGTGTCGTGCCTACATTGCTAAAGACTTGTCTAAATAATTTAGTTAATGGGTTATCAATACCTGTGATAACATCAAAATACGTCACGTCATCACTAAACCAACCTGTAACCGTTTTTTTGATTTTAGTGTAATCCATTACTTCAATTTGTTTTTCCATTCCATCTAGCATCAGCTTTTGGGCTTTCATAACAATACCACCACCAACTGCTTCATATTTTACTTTGCCAATGCCTAGTAGCATTGATAATCCAAACCCAACTAACCCACCAAGAGCTAAACTTGATGCAGTAGAAGCTGCGTTTGCTGCTGAAGTTAATGAAGCACCAGAATTTTTCATCCCAGAAGTGCTATAACTGAACGCACCCCTATCTCTTAGCGATAAAGCCAGTGATGTTGTTGTTAATTTAGTTAAATTTTGAAAATTACTGTTGATTCCCTGCAATTCAACATACTCACTCGCGTGAATTGAATTGAGTGTATCGGTAATATTTTTAATTGAGTTTGATGCACCGTCTGAACCTAACACGCTGCCAGTGGTTGATGTTTCAGGCGTTGTTAAGTCTGTGACTTTATCGCCACCCATAACACTAACAGCAACACCACCAGCAACAGCCGCCATGATTGCAGCCATTGCTGCAATTCTAGCAAACGCAGAATATGGGTCGCCTTTACCTTGATTAGTTATCGCTTCCGTTACGTTTAAAGCTATTTTTTTAACTTGCATTGCCATTTCAACGACTGCTAATCCCATTTCAATACCATGAAAAACTTTTCTAGCAGTCGATTTTTCATTGAACAATTTAGAAGTTGCGCTTGCAATTTGACGCGCACCGCTTATTTCAGCAGCGGTAGATGCTTCGTTATATGCTATTTTATCAATATTGTATTTTTCCGTTGCTTTTGCTTTGTCAGCTTCTGTTGCACCAACCTGTTTCATTGCTTCATCATAGTTTTTCTGAGAATCAGTTTGCATATTATTTAATTTAGTCAAATCTGAACTAAACGATGATGCCGCACCTGCTACCGCACTTATGCCACCTAAGATACCATCAAATGCCATTTTCCCACTGTGACCGAAACTATCAAATGCCGCAGTCGATTTATCCATTTGGTCATTAAATTTCTTCATTGCCGTAGTTGCTTTTTCTTCATCCTTAACGATTTTACTAAAAGCAATAACATCCTGTTGTCTTTCAACAGGGACATCCGTTTCTGAAGTACGATTATCAAGCGTTCCTTTTGCTTTAGCAATGTCGAGGTTAAATTGAGATTGGGTAATATCACCAGATTGCAAACTTGCGTAAAGCTCTTTTGCCGTGGCAGTGTAATCACGGAAAGGGTCAAGCTTTTTGTCTTTTAATTTTTGTTGAGCGTCAGCAATTCGCGCATAAGCGTCTGCGATTAATGTCGCATCAGCATTAACGGTTTTTGCGTATTCATTAACTTCTTGTTGCTCTTTAACCAAACGTTCTTCTTCAGGAGAACCTCTTTTGGCAATAGCTTTTATTGAATTTTCTTGCTGTTTAATTGCCGCTTCCTGTTCCTTATAATTTTCACGCATTACTTTTCCAACTTGCGTGACACTTGAACCAGCAACATCTAATGCAATTTTAAAATCGTTAATCTGAGCAACAGCCGCTGGACTAACCATCGACATTTCAAATTTACCACCAGCCGCATTCATTTTATTTTGAATCTTAGTCGTACCATCATGGTAGCGAGCGATAGCCTGTTCAACATTACCGTTTGATTGCTTAAGCATCATGGCAAAATATTGTGTGCCTTTTTCAATTGTCAATGCTTCACTTTTGAGCATCTCAGCAACAGTCGTACCAACCGTTTTTGCCGCAGGGTCAAAAAATTGGAACATGGTTTTAGCACCAGTTTCACTAACAGCACCTTGTTTAAAACGTGACTCGGTAGCAATCAAGGCTTTAACAGCAGCCGCTTCAACACCACGCAAACTGGCTTGCTCATTAATCATTGCATCAATGTCTTTTGTCAGGTTTTCTCGGAACGCTTTTTCAAAGTCACGTTTTTTAGCAGAAGAACCTGTTGCTTCCGAGCGAATGGTATCAAGCTTTTTTTGAATTTCAGAAGCTTGGTCAACATACGCAGCAATAGCTTCTTCATATGATTTTTTATTATTGGCAATAGACTTTTGATCTTGATCGTACGTTTTCATATCGCCTGCTATTTTTGCAGCAAGCATTTCATCGCTTAATCGTTTTTGTTCTTTATTGAAATATTCTTGACCCTTCAATTGGTCTTCGTTTATTTTTTGAAGCTCTTTTACATAATTACGTTCAGTAGGAAGTGATTTTGTTTTATCGATTGCTGTTGCAGACCAATCGTAAAAATTAGCAGATTTAGCTTCTTTGACTGACGCTTGTTCAGCCGCTTCTTTTTCAGCTTTAGCTTGTGCATCCGCTTTTGCTTTAGCATCAATTTCCATTGCACGTTTGGTAATAGCACTAGGCTCACTTGTTGAACCACCGAAATATGAACCTGCTTTATCCAATAATTGATTTAAAACATTAATACTCGATGTCCAGCCGCTAACAACAGCATCGGGAATTAAGTTAGCCAAATAATTCTTAGCATTTAAAATTTTATTACCGATGTCTTCCCAAGTTGCTTGCCAAATAGCACCAACACTGACCATCTTACCATCAACTTCAGTTAACGAATCTCTAATGGTATATAGATAAGTTGCAAATGAACCCAATACGACTAGTAAAGCTACAAACGGATTACGCATCATGCCGAGAGTTAACGTATCAAATGCAATTGCTAATCGAGTTGTTGCTCCTGTTGATATTGCCGCAGCAGCAGTATATTCAGCTTGAGCAACAGCGTTTGCTTGCACAGCCGCAGTATTGGCTAAAACTGCATTTGTCATTAACCCTGATGCCGCTAATCGTTGCGCTTGTGTTATTGCAATTCTTTCAGCCGCAACCGCATTGGCAAGTTGAGCTTCGGTATTTGCAACCTCAGCGGCAGTTGTTTGTGCTAAAACCAATTTTGCTGCGGCTTTTGATGCGTTGCCAGATTCAGTAGCGGCAACGCTGGCATATTCAGCAACAGTCGTAGCGACAATAGCGGCTTTATAACTAAGCCATGCGCCAGTTCCAATAACCATCCCTTGTACTAATTTATCAACATTATTTGCCAAACTTTGTATTACATTTACGATTGCTGTAAACGCCCCTGAGGTTTGACCTTCTGTACCGATAAACCGAACCAATTCGTTATTCAGCAAGGTAAACGCTTGCCCAATCGTAATTGGCATTGCTTTAGCTTCTTGTGCTAATTTTTCAGCACTATTTGCCATTGCTTGATTCATTTTTTCAGAAGTGATAAATCCTTCCGCAGCGAGTTGTTTCATTTGCGCGGTTGTAGCACCAATATCCCCATTAGCTAAAACCAGTCCTTCACGAATGGCTTTAAACAATCTTGGTGCTTGCTCGGCAACAGACCGTAATTCGTCACCACCAAATCTGTTTGATGCGAACGCTTGTGAGTATTGAACAAGAGCCGCTTTAGCTGACTCAGCACTTGAGCCTGAAATCAAAATAGCATTGGCAACCGCTTGAACGTGTTTGATGACTTGCCCTTGATTGATACCCATGTCTTTAGCACTTGACCCAACCTTATAGTATAGGTCAGCCAAATCAACAAGTGACATTCGACTTTCTTTTGAAATGCTAACAACCGCTTCCTGTGCTACTTTTAATTCCGTTGTATTGTTTGTAGCCAATTTTAATCGAGCAGCCAAATTGACCCAAGCATCCATATATTGTGCAAGTTGACCTGCGCCAATCGAGATGCCAAGTGTACCCATTAGATTTCTGAATGCGCCAAGGGTTGAGGAAGACCCTGCGACTGCTAGATTCAAATGGTTTAATTGACGTGTTAAAAGATCAGTTGCAGAAACAGCAGAGCGCATCCCTGTTTCCATTTGAGTTGCACTTCTACCTGTACCGCTTAACGAGCTTATACTTTCTGTAGCACTTCGACCCATTGAGCCAAGTGACGCAGTTGCTGATCGTACTGTACCATCTAAATTTCTAAATTCAGCCGTTGCCTGACGGACTTGCGTGGCACTTTGATTTAATCCTGTAGCCGCATTTCTAATGGAATTAACAGCAGGTTCAAGTTTGTCAAATTCCTTTCCAAGTTCTTTGACGTTGTCTTTTACCTTATCAACAGCTTTATTTACACGATCTAGTGCTTCGGTTGCTTTGGTAGAATCGCCTTCAATAACTATTGTCGTTTTCTGTTGGGTCGCCATTTTCTAATTCCTCTAATTCTTTTATCGGGTCAGGGCATTCGGGTTTTTTCGATTTGTCTTGGTATGAAATAAATGCAGATGACATTTGACGTAATACTCTAACATCAAAAGGTGAAGGATTCACATCAGTTAACATTGCCCAGTTTGCAATTTCACTATAACTGAGAGGTATTGCACCCATACCTGTATTTATAAAGAATCCTAATTCACCAATATAATCTAAAAGATATTTGAATTCTTCGTCTATGGCAGGTATTTTAACATATTTGGCGTATTGTTCTTCAGAAATTAGCTCATGAAAAAGCCGTTCATCAAGTTCATGAGAACGGCTTTTAGGATTTTCTTTGTCAGCGTCAGTTGCAGTATGCAACCAAGCGACTTTTTTAGCGTATACGATTAAACGCTGGTAGTTTTTTTTACAAAGTTTTGACGATCTGCAATAAAGCTATCAACTTGTTTGAAAATTTCACTTTCTTCACGCAAAATCATTGTTGCATTTTCAAGAGTAAACTCTAAGGGGACACCGTCTTCGATTTCTACGTTTTCCCATCCAACAAAACAAGCAACCAAAATTGAAATACGTCTGTTTAAATCGGCAACCCAATTATCTTTTTTGTTTTTACCAGATAATGTGTCCATAAACAATTTGTCACTTTTAAATTTAGCTTCTTTGAAACCTTTTGATTCCATGCCGCGTAATTCAAAAGCAGCTTGTTTACCGTTAGCTGCTAAGATTGGCGTACCATCTTCATCAACTAACAACAATTTACCTGTATTTTCACCGTCTTGCGATGCTTTGAATTTTAAAATGCCCATTTTTAATGCCCTTGTATTTGATTATTTAAAAGTCTGACGACTCTCAATTGAGAATCGTCAGTTTACATCAAAGCCTAATTTTTATCAATTAGGATTCAACGCTACCAGATTGAATTAACAATGTTGCTTTCGCATTAACAAAGTTATCAATCGAACCACGAGTGGTTTTAATTGTCGATACTTGAACGATGCCGTACCATTCTTGACCTGAAGAATTATGAGTAATTTTTACAACGCGGTTTGCGTTGATGCTCAAATCTTCTTGCGCTGAGAATAATAAAATCTGACCTGCGTCAGAAGGAACACGCAAGAAATCAACTGACAATTCACCTTCGTCAGAAGAACCTTTTGCTTTGTATGTACCAGCTTCGTTAAGCAATTTAGCTGAAATGGTAGCAGCAGTTAAGCCTGTGTCGCCCATCGCAGTAATTTTACCAACTAACGCACTGCTAACAGCGTTAGCGGCAGTAGTGATAGAGTGACCTGTAATTGACGCATCTAAAGCGTGTGAACCAGTAACAGTGAATGAGAAACCTGTTGTATAAGGACTTGAGCCTGTTGGGAATGAACCACTTGTCAAAGTTAATTCAATGTTAACAGCAGAAGTTGTTAAACCTTTAGATGTCCAAGTACCCGTTACACCACCTGTGTAAGTGAATGTACCACTGTAATAATTGTCAGCTTGTTTTGCTGTGGTTACAGTGCTGGCAACAGATAATGTGCCTTGCGCTGAAGCAGCGTCTTCAAAAGCTTGGAAAGCCGTTAAACGGTTTGCTTTTGCAGTAACAGGGTCAGTTAAAGCTAATTGCAAAGCAGAGTTAATTGCAGTTTGCAAAGTTGACATTGCTGCGATTTCGCCAACAGTTGAATTATCAAATACTGTCAACGTAGAGTTGGCAGAACTAAAAGGGTTACTAATTGTCATTTTATTTCCTCATGAGGTTGGAAAAATTTAAAGCAAAGGTATGGTTTTTCTAATAGACACAATTAAACCAAAACTTGCGAAACCTTCATCGGGAAAGTAAGTTGGTCGTAATTTTTTAACGGGTCTAAAAGCATCCAGTACATTTGGGTCATCAGGCACAAAGCCTGTTACCCATTTTAGCACAGAATTTAGTAACACACTTGCATTCGCTTCCGTCTGCAAATGGTCTGCATCGCTGTTTTCGCTGCGTAATATAACATGAATCTCATATTGCTGAGTATCAATAAGGAAATCATTAGAAAGCGATGGTGGAGAATAAATCGATTCAAATGGGACAATAATGCAAGCAGGTAGTTTTTTAACAACCGCTTTGTCGTCAGGTGAAAATGAAGAATTTGTCACAGTTACGAATTCAGGCACATGATCTGTTATTCTATCAATTAAATATTGTTGGCAAGCGTAACTCATTTACGGTTCTCCAAGATCGGGAATTTTACCATCCCGAATGTATTGTTCAATTTTTTCATTGTATCGTCTTTGGAATTCTACGCTCACATCATTAATAAAACTATCAGCAATTTGTTGTGTTTTTTCTTGAGGTAATTTTTGCGTGATTAATTTCCATTTTTTAACTTGACGCGATACACCACGTTTATTTGTTTTAGTGGTCATACCATTGAATTCACGCTTTACAATTTTCTTTGCGCCTGATTTGAATTGGGCAATAAAGCCTTTTTCATAAAAGTATTCACCAGCTCTAGCACCATCTTCGGCTTCATTTTGGCGCAAACGCCCTACAAACGTGTTGTCGGCTGATTCTTTAGCGACAATAGGATTGTAACCGAGCCAGACTTTGCCAATGGTGTTAGCACTTTTTTTACCACGATTTGTTTTATTACGATAGAGCTTAAGTGTTTTATTTGGCGTGTGATAAGTATCCGTTAACTTCTCATCGAGTTTCTTTTTTGTCCAAGTCAAAGTCGAGTTGATAGCCAAACGTTGGGCGTTGTAAAGTGCGCGAGAATAACCTTGCGAAAACTTATCCCATTCTTTGGTTTCGTATTTGCTAGACATTAGACATTAGACATTAAGTTTCTTGAATTTGAATGATAACTTCACCTAAGATAGAAGGAGCAGGTATATCAAGCATAGTGTGTTCAAGACCATTGACAGTAATGAGTTGTCTTTTTTTGAGTTGAAGCCTATCAACTTCAGATTGCAATGTTTTGATGTAGGTCACTTGTGAATTAATGATAGTGTCCCCAAATTCGTCAAGACGTGGCTGTTGACCAAAAATAACTCTGAATTTTGCACCATCTTTATTTAGCGCGTCTTCAGCATAGCCGTTTGGCTTAAGCATTTGATATTTAAGCGTTGCTGCGTGTTGAAATGGGAGTGTCATTAGTGTCGTATTCCTGCAACATAATTACTTATAGTATTCAATCGTTCCGAGCGAACAATGTCAATATCAGATGCTCGCGGTTCAATATGAAAGCCTTTGCCCCAATTTGTTTTACGTCTTGGTTTCAAAAGCATTGCGTCCATTTTGCGATTAATCATTTCACGCTGTTTTTCATTCATAAAACCTCCAAAAAATAGAGTGTGGCAGATATTAGGGCAAATACTTTTCGGGAATGACCCTAGCCACACTTGCGGATTATAGCATAAAGACTTTAATAATCGTGGCATTCAAAAAAGGTAATTTGCCCAATTAAATCGCCTTTAGTTAATTTAAGACAACTGCTTGAAGACAAATTGGTTAATTCCAAAATCAATCTACCTGACCAACTTGGCTTAAGCAATATTGATGTTGAATGTTCAAGACCTTGCTGCGCATATCGGCTACGAATAGTGAACATACCCATCACATTATTGGGCATCACAAACGTTTCTTGAAGTCTTGCGCGTAAAAATTGCTTTGGGTTTATTGAAAAATTTGAACTATATGCTTCCCAAATAATATCACCATTAGGAAGAATTTCGGATGAAAACCAGTCATCAATTGAAACATTCACACCTGAATACTCAATATTTTTTTCAGGACAATCTGAAATTATTGATACTAAATTTCTTAATCTTTCGCCTACAATTACTGACATTGCTTACTCTCCACGGTTTTTTGAATTAATTCCTCAGACACACTCAATAAAATCTGACGACACGAGTCAATGATAGTGTGATGAGATGATGTTTCGATAACAAGACCAAAATTGCTGTTTACGTTATCTAAAATTTTAGTTGCTTTGTAAAGATCGTTGATTATGTCACGAACGATTTCCTGTTCGTATTTAGTCATTTCCCACCTCCACATAATTTATAAATTTCATCAACGCTATAGCATTGTTTCGATGACGATTTAATGCAGTCTACTGTCACGTCTTTTTCGTGCATGATGCCTACAAACATAAACGTAAAAACCAACAGTACCGCACCAAGAGCAAATAAGTATGCGTTTTTTTCATTCATTTCTTTCACCTTTTAATATAAAAATACATTTATCCAATGTTTTGACCATTTCATTGTTAGCGTAATCATACTGGATGTCATCTTGCAATATGAGCAATAGTTCAATCACCTTATCGCGCTGTTTTTCTAAACGCTTAACGTCATCGTAATAGCCATATTTGAAATCGCTCACACATTCCCCCTTGCTTTGCTGATTACATCGTGGCACATATCCTTATGTAAGCCATTGGCAACAGCTTTATCAATTGCGCCTTTTTCAGCATGGTGAATTTCGTAATGTGCAAATACTGTCGCGGCTTTATCAAGTACATCAATAAGCTCGTTAATCGTTTGTGCTTGCTGTTGTACTTTTCTTTCCATATATGTTTCGCTCATAACTTCACCTCATCAATAACTTCTTCAAAAGAATTAAAAAAATCAACCTTAGTTCTAACATACATTTCACGAAGTTTATTTTCATTAAAATAAGCAATGCCATCAACCCACTTATCGCCAATTTGTACACGACATACACTTTTAAGTAAGTACACATCGCCATTTATTTTGTCCTTGTATTGAATATTCATAACTCCACCTTACATTGTATGTTTTCATTGGGACTTAGTTTTACATCAGTGTGGTTTGCAGTAGAACTATGACTAAAAATTACTAATAAAATAAATGAAAAACCAAGCATCATCCACATT
>ERZ1034365.196-NODE-196-length-34432-cov-4.720041_pt1 | contig 34432 bp, 48 predicted proteins | sample MGYA00520615_ERZ1034365 | MGnify/ENA primary metagenome ERZ1034365 (study PRJEB33736, sample SAMEA104284505) | Azolla filiculoides | biome: Urban; feature: Water surface; material: Ditch water | place: Netherlands | collected 2015-10-28 | depth 0-0.1 m ...
CATTGATGTCATGGAAAATGACGGCATCAATGTCCTTGGCCTGTCCGCGCTCACGGGTAAGTCAAACAACTACCTGGCAAAGCGGTTTCGTAAAGAACTGAGCTTTACGCTGACAGACGTTGAAGACATCTGCCGGGCCATGAACTTGGACTGTGCTGAATTCCTGGGCGAAATCAAAACGTCACACCCCATTGCTACAGTTACTGACATCACAACCTGGGGCGTTGCAGACCTTGACGGCATCACCCGCAAAGCAGCGTTGACTGATGAAGAAATGGATACTGACGAAAACTAACCGGGGGAAACGGTGCAATTTGAACCATACGAATACGCAGAACAACTTGGCATTCAGGTTCTACACCGCCCCATTAGGTCAGCCCATGGCTTATGGATTCCAGAACATAAAACCATAGTCATACGCACCGGGCTTAGGGCCATCCATGACCGGGTTGCACTCACACATGAACTGGGTCACGCAATGATGGGCCACCAGGATGACCGGCCCAAACATGAACTTCAAGCAGACCTGTTTGCTGCGTCCAAGCTCATTGATCCACGCAAACTTGCACGCCTGTCCTACTGCCAAGAAAACGCAGCAGAACTAGCAGCAGAACTAGGCGTCACCCAACGCCTTCTGCACGTCTATTTCCGGCACTGCGGGACTTACTAAGTCAGACAGGCTTTGCATGGCTAAGGTCAGCTGTGGGCGGTTGCCACGGGACTTGTAGCCACGGGTTACTGCACGGGTTGAGTGGCCCACAATCTCCATGATGATGGATTCCGGGACGCCTGCTTCATACAGAAGGTCAACGGTGGTGTGACGTAGGTCATGCAAACGGACAGCCTTATCAATGCCTGACTTCTTCAAGACCTGTGCCCATGCCCTGGTTGCATTGTCTGGCCCTAGGGGAGTGCCTGCCTGTGAAGCAAAGACCAAGCCAAATTCATTAGGTGGGGAGACTTCGCGCCACCGTTGCAAGATGGACTTCAATGGGTCTACCAAGGGAATGACGCGCCACCCAGCAGAAGACTTAGGACGGGTCAGGTACAGGCCACCAGTCAGGTGTCTGTATTCATAGTCATTAGGAACCCTTAGTTCACCCAGGGGGAAGCGTTGCAACTGCCATGAAAGTTCAATGTCATCCGTCACCCGGTCCCATTCAAGGCCCAGCAGTTCCCCACGCCGTGCGCCGGTCAAGATGAAGGCAGCCCACAAATAGGCTTCTGGTGAATCACCAAACTGTTTGATTAGGCGTGAAGCTTCATCCGTAGTCAGCACTTCAAGCTGAAGGCGTTGCTTGCGGGGTGCTTTGGTCAGCTTGGCAGGGTTACGGTGCAGGCGTCCTTCACGTTCAGCCACGGTGAAAGATGAAGACATCACCCGGTGTGCATTCAGGGCATAAGTAGAAGAATGCTTTTCTTCAAGTAGATCAGTGACCCGGCGAATATGTGCAGGGGTTAGCTTGTCCAAGCGCACCTTCCCAATAACGGGAATGACGTGCTTATCCAGAACAGACTTGTAACCCATGTATGTGTTGGGTCTAACTTCTTTGGCAGCAATGTTTTCAAGCCAGTACCTGAACCATTGTTCAACAGTCTGGGAAGAAGTGGGAAGGTCACCACGGTCTTGCAGAAGGGCCTTGGCTTCAGTCAGTTTCCTAATGACAGTGTTCTTGTCTTTGGACCTAATTACTTTGCGTCTGCGCTTGCCTTCAGTGGGGGGAAGTTCAACAACAGCCGTCCACAGGCCGTTGCCATCTTGGTAGATAGCACCTTCACCTTTTCCACGTTGGGATGTTTTCGTTGCCATTTCGTCCTGACCTTATGATTTTCTGCTAGGTGTAGCCATTGGTGTAGCCATTGCTAGACCAGACTAGCCCTTTCCTGACCCCTTATTCTGTGCGGTTTCTGTGAAAATGCTTGCCTTTATAGGTAAAAAACTACCATATTTTTCGACTCATAATCGTGAGGTCGCGGGATCGAGCCCCGCTCCAGCTACTAGAAAAACTCCTGTAAACACGGGGGTTTTTTTAGTTAAGCCTGTAGGTGTTATCCCCAGGATGTGGACAAGTGTAGCCATAGGTGTAGCCAATGAAGTTCCTTGTAAACACTGGGTTCTTGAAAATGGGTGAAAGTGTAGCCAGGGAATAGAAAAACCACCCCCACCCAGAAATGAATCTGAATGGGGGTGGGTGCGCCCGGTCCACGTTAGACATGGCCGGGAATCAATGAGCTATTGACAGCTGTCACATTGGAATTCATCCATGGGATCAATAGGCACAACGTATTCACCAAGGAAGTCTGAAGCCTTATCCATCACTTCACTACCCAGGTGACAAAAGCTGCAATGAATCCAAGCGAACCAACAACCATGGCAATCCAAGAAGAAATGTGTACCCGTGGACCTTGACGTTGTTTGAGTAGTTCAATCTCAACATCATGTTCACTAAGTTTCTTCCAGTGATGTGCAGTTGTGTTTTCAAGCTTGTCAAGCTTGTCGTTCATGGCGTCCTGCTTAGACTCAAGCCTGGCCAAGATGACCAGAACATCATTGATTGTAGGTTCAGGCATGACTGCTACTTCTTCGTGTCAATGTTCGCCATTGCTAAAGAAGCAAAGGCTGGTGAAATAGCGGTGTAGACGCCTGTTGAGAAAATGAACCATTCTGGGGCAATCCACTGTGCAGCGGTAAGGCCACCCATGATTCCAATAATGAACAGTCCAGCAATGCCATAGACAGCCCAGACAATTTTGCGTGCCTTGTTGTTCGTGATGATGGAACCAAGGTCTGCTGGCTTCACGGTAGAAGCTAACGCTGCCTGGCGGTCAAGTGCTGCCTTTAGATGTTCTGGGCTTGTGGGTACTGCTGAAGGCGTTGACACGGGCTTCTCCTTGTGTTCAATATTTTCGGGTTTAGGTTTAGCTGGTTCAACCGGGGCTGGGGTTGTCTCAACTGGGGTTGGTGTTGGTTCAGCTGGTGGGATGATGGGAACTTCAGGTGCAGGTGGTGCAGGGGTTACATCAACCAGGCCATCAACTGACTGTGACGTGAACGCGCCTGACCAGAACCAGTTGCCTGATACTCCTTGGAACCAGACATCATTGCCGTTGACGTTTTCGCCGTGTACCCAGTTCACAAAGTTGCCAACTTCGTTAGCTTCAAGGTCACCGTCTAAGCGTGCAGATTGTGTGCTTGGTGCTTCCCTGCGGAATACACCTTCAGGGCCTGCCTGACGCTGTGTGGAAGCCAGTGCGGGTGGTGCAGTCTGCAATGGTGCTTGGTTCTGGGGACGCAGGAAACCATCCACGTTAGCCATGGTGCGGTCATGGCGTGAAACGTATTCCCCACCAACGTTCTGTTCCATAGTTCCAAACGTGGCCCCATCCCAGGAACGCACAACAACACCAATGTGTCCAAAGGGCAGGTTGTATAGATCACCGGAAGCAATGAAGATGTCACCAACTTGTGGGCTGGAATCTATGCGGTCAAATCCGTGGACTGCTGCCACGTTGCCATTGGTCCACCATTGAAGTGCTGAACCTACCTGGACGAATCCACCGCCTAGGACACCTTCGTTGTAAAGGTTTGCCAAAGCTACGCATTCTGAAGCCCCGTGGTTGAACACGGTTTCTCCAGTAGGGATGTTCAGAAAGTCTTGCCAGCTCATTGCTGGACAGTCATAGATAGTCATTGCGTCCCTTATGTTTGCGAATTATGAAAGGTCAACCCAGGCTGTGCCGGTCCACCGTTTAGCTTTGGTCAGTTCTACCCATGCAGTGCCGTTCCAGCGTCTAGCAATCTGGTTTGGTATCCATGCAGTGCCGTTCCAGCGTCTGCCACCAGCGGGCACAAATGTGCTTGCGGATAGTGCTACAGAACCTGCACCCATTTCATTGACTGCATAGGTTCTGAATTTGTAGGTAGCACCGGGGGTTAGCCCAGTGAATGTGTATGAACGGTTTGTCATCAACTGTGCAGATAACCAAGTTGTGCCGTTATCTGGGGAAGCCTGCACATAGTAGGCAGAAATTCCTGCACCATTTTCTGGTGCAATGCCAGTGGTTACTGTGCAAGACAGTGCTGACGGGGTTGATGGTGTGATTGATGCCGGTGCTGAAGGAATGTTGGGAACAGAGTAAACAGCTGAATACTGCCAGCCACCTGCACTGTCCCCGTCAGCGTTAGAAGTCAGGGCACGGAATTGCTGGGTGCTTCCAAATGGAAGGTTTGAATACCAGTTAGCAGTTCCTGTGCGTTGATCTCCCCAGCCACCACCGTTTTGTGAACGTTCTGTGTAGTAGACAAGTCCTGTTGCGGGTGAGCTAACACCGTTTTGCCCAACGTAATAGTCATCAAAGCTTCTATAAATCGAAGCAAATGATGCGTTACCTGGGCGGCGGTCAAAGTCAACTGCGCCTTGAGTTCCAGCACCTGTTGAATTGGCATGGTACTGGTTTCCGCTGCCATCAATTCCAAATGAAACAGAAACGTCTACAGGACCACGGTAACCATTTTGTGGATGGTCATAGGTTCTGCTTGCACTCCAGCTCCAACTGCCGCCCTGGGATATACCAGTTGGGCCAGCAATGGTTTGAGTGACGCCGCCAATGGTTACATAGCCGTAAGACTGTTGCCCGCTGAATGCACCAACAGTGATTGTGATAGTTCCTGAACCAGTAACAGTTGACTGGTTAGAACCTGAATCAGTTGTTTGGCTGGAACTTCCAGAAATTGAACTGGCCATCAATTACCCCTTAGAAGAAGTGAAGGTCATTGACCTGCGGGTTAGCTGGTGCAGTTTCCTGAACAGACATTTTGGAACCATTCACACGGCCCACGTTCAACAGCAGTTGTTCACTAGAAGAAAGCATTGCTGCGGTGATTGAATCGCCGTATCCAACAACGTCTTTCCAGACAGTGCCGTTGTCAGTTTTTTCAACCTTGCCGGTGGTGGTGTTGAAGCCGATAGAACCGGGACGGGTTGGGCGTGCAGTAGTGGTCCAAAAGTGGTTGTAGCTTCCAAGCATGATGCGCTTGTCAACAACGTTGCCGCTGTTGATGGTTGCAGCAGATGCTGGAACGTTGATGTGTGCCAGTAAGAATTCAGTTGTTCCTGTATCGCTGGAAGCAATCGTTGGGGCAGCAGGGTTCACCGCTGGGGTTCCCTGGATGACTGCCAAGGTGATGCTGTTGGTTGTGCCATAGGCAAGGCGTAGAACAATGGCATCAATGCGGGGGTTGCTGTTACCTGCCGCAATGGTCAAAGTTTTGATGGCGTCATTCTTGTAGAACGTGCCACGGACGAAACCTACACCTGGCTGAACCTTCACGTTCAAACCGCTACTGTCAGCGGTCACTGTCAGGTCTTCACCTGCTGATCCATAACGCACGCCTGAACCAATGATTTGGTCAAACATGGTTGAGAATTCAGCGTCAGTGGTTGCCCCATCAACGAATGGATATGAACGTTCAGCCATGGCTGCTCCTTAACTAGAAAACGCCCCATGCCGGGGCGTCAGATTGTGGGGAATGTTTAGTTTGTTAGTAAGTTTCTTCTACCGTGTAAAAGAGATAGTCGTCACCCGTATACATATTCCATGCACCGGCAGCAACGCGGACAATGGGTTCAATCGTATAAACCCCAGCGGAGAGACCGGCCACTTCGTTTTCGCCAGAAAAGCCCATGCGGGTTCCGCTGTTGTTGTATCTCTGTTGAGCAACGTCATAGTTTGTTGAACCAACTTTTATGCCAGCGTAGGCATAGGCGGGTGTGGCTGCTGACCATTCACCGGATACGTTGACACGAACAAGTAATTTTGTGTCTGCCCTGCGCTTTGTGAAGCTAATTGTCATAGCTGTTCTGTCTGCACTATTTGGGAACGTAACGTAAGAAGTCGAAGTGAAAGAGTTGAGTGCTGAAATTATCCTTCTTGTGATTACTGTTTGGCGGGATAGGTCTCGGCTTTCAACAACTCCCATGCGGGTTGCCAGTTCGCTATCCCCAGCAGTCCAACCAGCAGAAGCCTTGATGATGTGACGTTGACGGACAGTCGAAGCCGTCCCCTCACCCAAATCCTCAACAGTGAAAATATTTTTAGACGTGCCGCTATCTGCATAAAAAGAGTAAGTCCCGGAACCAACATCAATGAAGGCTTGTATTTTTAGCGCAACAGAGCCATCAGCTACCGCCGTGTAATACACCTCAGAAGTGAAAGGATTACCGTAGTTATTTGCTACAGCATTTCCAAAATACTGTCGTTCAATAACTGTCCCATTCAAAACATAAATGAGCTGTAAACGGTTGGAACTTGTCTGCTGCGAAGCCATTTGAGATGACGAGAAGGTCAGCTTGTAGGTTCGCCCTGCCTTCATTGCCACAGTGGTGGCCATACCCGGAAGGTCAGCAACAGTGGTGTTAGTTAGGACGATTGCATTTGTGCCAACAACCTGTCCAACAATGCCAGAAGTAGTCCCGTTGGGGATGTCTGGCAAGTTGAAGGTTGTTGATCCGTCACCCGTGCCATAAGTAGTGCCCACTACTGCAAATAGTGAACTGTAGACAGAACGTGACACGGCAGAACCGTCACACAATAGCCAGTTAGCTGGCAGGGTAGGCATTGCCCATTGCATGATGGAACCGGCAGGCAAGCCGCCTACAGGTAGCGGTGTTGAACGCCAACCACCAGCAGTGCCCACAGACGAATCGAAATAGTAACGTCCGTCAGCAGTCTGCGTGCCGTTCATAGGGGATGAAGGGAAATCCATTCCGGTCATGCTGTCTCCTCCGGGAAGTCAAACCAAGTATTTGGTTCCAGATTTAGTACACCTTCAAATGACAACTGAGCTTGTGCCAGAAAATCTTGAAATGCAGCGTTGTCAACATCAGCGGAAAATGAAATGAAATCAACATCATTTGAAGTAGTAGAAATGGATTGATACTCAACTTCTCGCAAAATCGAAATTGTCAGCATATATTTTTTCATGTCTAAAGCTCCGCACTAAATCCGTAATAAGCAGTTCCAGAAGCTCTGATTTCATAAGCCCTAAATTGAACTAATCCGCTTGCAAAATACATCTGCAACCCTGCAACATTGTCGCTACAGTATGGGGCTGTGGTACTGGTTGCAGAAAAATAAGCAGTTGATCCGTCATCAACGCCGCCGCCAGAAACTTCAAAAGTATGTGGGACCGTTCTCATCTTCACTGGAAAGTTTATGAATCCGATTGCCGTAGTTGCTGACTGCCCTATTGCGTTACCAATACCGCCCCAACCAGAACCACTTGTTCGGTAGTAGTACCTTTGGCACGCGGCTAGTTCACCCTGCAAACTGTTCGCATTACGGCGGAAAGGGGAAGCCGTAGTGCCTTGCTCCACCTGCACGCCCCAAAAGTCAAAAGTATTGTTTTGAATAGCATTTATTCCAGAAGCAAAAGTTAAGACAGACCCAGAAGACACCCAAAGACGTAAAAGCAAAGCGTTGCTTGCGCCAATAGTCTTCCCAGTAATTGCTGGAAGTGTCATGGTCACGGAGTATCTTGCCCAAACTGTGCCAATCGTCACGCTGGAAGCAACGTAAACCGTGCTAGAACCACTCACGCCAAACCGTTGTTCAAAACCAATTCCAACAAGCGGTGAACCACTTGCAGATTTAGCCCAAAATGAAACAGTGACAGTCTGCCCGGCAAGGGTGCGGACATCTTCGATATATTGCTCTAACAAGCTGTAACAGCCTGTCCCGGTCTGTCCGGTTGTTACAATTCTGGCGTAGTTTGTGCCTTCAACCCCCGCAAGTGGGGCCGTCCCCGGCGTGAATGTTTGAGCCGAATAGGTTGAAGTCCCGCTTGAGTATTCAAAAAGCCAACGGTCAAAACCATAGACATTATTGCTTGTAGTGCTGCTGAATGAACGCTGATTGATTTCAAGCGCACCGTTGATTAGGTAGTTGGGTGAGTAGTAACGCTGTTCAACCTGCGAAGACAACACAGCATTAGGCTGCACCCACTGCACAGAAGTGCCATCGTTATAACGCACAAACATAGTGCCATCAGCAGAATAGAAAAGCGCGTCACCATCAATAGGTGAATCAGGGGTGGTATCAGAAACAGACACCCCACCAGTAGCCTGCTTGTTCTTCCACTTCCCTGAAGAAGTCTCATACTGCAACACCTGCTTATCAGCGGGCGAAGCAATAGTGACATCACTCAAACCACTAAGTGCAGACACAGGGGTGGCATTCACCCACTTAGCACCGTCATAAGTCAAACCCTGGCCCGTAGCTGGGCTGGAAAGGGTAACGTCCTTCAGATCACTGAGCTTGTTATCTGCCCATTCAGTAGCAGAAGCAGTCTTGCGGACAACCTGGCCCGTAGTTCCACCCGTAGGGACGCCCACACCGTTAGGAATAGTGAAGTCCAACACAGCAGCACCCGTAGTGCCAGAATTTGTAACCGTTGGGGAAGTGCCAGCAGCAGTTGCAGAAGTAGTACCCACAGCAACCGTAGCTGCGTCACCCTTGTCACCCTTTGGGATAGTGAAAGCAACAGACTGGTTGGGTGCATCACCAGTGATTTCAACAACAGGCGTACTGCCCGCAGCTCCACCAGCAACACTGCCAACAGTCAAAGAGTTTGCAGGGCCAGTCAGACCGCGTGGACCAGTTGGGCCAGTTGCACCCGTGGGGCCTGTCGCACCAGTTGCACCAGTTGCACCAGTTGCACCCTGCGTGAAGTAAGGCAGCGCAGTCCAGGCAGAAGTGCCGTTCCCCATCTTGACCTTAAGAGTGTCAGTTTCAACACCCATTTCACCCGCAGCCAAAGTAGGGTTTGCTGAAGTCCATTCCGCAGCAGTACCACGGCGGTGCTGTATCTGAATAGTCACTAGATTCCTCCACAGTCAATGGCGGTAACCCCGCCAAAAGTTGAATTGGGGAAACCGTTATCTAGGTTTCCAAATGCCCCACCAGAAGAACCAGAACCAGCAGTTTCCAAAGAAGAAACGCGGGCATCCAAAGTGGACTGTTTCGTTTCAATGATTGATTCCCAATCAAAAGCAGAAACAGAATTACCGATTGTCGCGCCTACAAAGACACCTTCTTTAGTGATGGAAATAGGTGCTTCAGAAGTGACAGCTACAGATTCCACACCCTGAATAACAATGGTGACCTTAGCCCCAACACTCCAGTTGATTCCATAAACCAAACCAAGGTTTGAATTAGGGACAACCTGGAACGCCTTTACCGTGTCACCTTCAGTGGCCAGAAGTTCATCACCAGCCTGTTCAAGTTCAGCAAGAACATCTGTCTGACGTTGGTCAACAAAACGTTCAATACGTCTACCCCATGCAGCAGAAGCCGCCTGTGCAGTTGCGTTAGAACGGTTGATGATAGTTCTAGCAACACCGTCACCCATACCTGCAACCAAAACGTCTGTGACGCCCGGTGCGGTGTAGTGGAACTGTGAAGAAGAAAGCTGGTCATTCTCAATGTCCATACGGACAGCCAGAGACAAGTCAGCAGATTCAGTCACACGCAATTCAAGCTGTTCATCAACTTGAACCACATCAACTAATAGATCAGTGCCGGTCACAATTTCCTGAACCAGCTCAAGCAAGTTTTGGAAACGTGGGGACTTCTGCAATACCGGGCCACGGCCCTGGTCTGTAGCAGAAACTAGGCGGGCATTTGCACGTTCAGTGACTGCATCAGCACCAATGTTGCGTGACAAATAAGAATGAATCAAAGTTTCAGCAACGTCAGTCTGCACGTCATTAGAAGTGTTCTGGTTCGTCAGCGAATAGGTGGAAGGGTCACCCCATGCCAGTGCGTCAGCCAAAAGAATCAGGTCTGAAACGCCTTCAATAGTCCACGTCCCACCTGGGTCAGAAGTAGACGCGTCATAGGTAGGGGAAACCATAGGGCCGGAAAGAATTACCCCACCAGGGCCGGTCACAATGATGCCTGAACCTGGAATGCGTAATTCATTGCACAAGATGTGGGGAGATTCCACACCAGCGTCACTAATGACATTGGCTGGAAGTTTGATGCTCCATGAACCAACCTGGTTGGCACGGGGAACAACAAGAAAATCTGTAAGGTCTTTAGCCGTGAACTGACCTACACGCACCAAGTTGGCATCACGGACTTCAACTGTGAACTGTTCAACGTCCACTTTAGAAAATCACTTCCCGGCGGGGCTTGTAGAAGCCAGTCACAGAAGACACGTTTGCAACAGCATCAGTCATGCTAATGAACACGTTGGAAGCTCCAGCAGGCAATGTGGGGAACTTTGGTGCAGTTCCAAGGTTTGCGTACTGGCTAACGCTGTCCTGGTCAATGACAGTCTTCTGGCGGCCATCAACAATGACAACTTCTTCTTCAGCAAGTGCAGCTTCATAAACAAAACCAACACCGTCAACCTGCACAGTTACAGGACCGCCAGGGCCAGTAATACGCCACGTCACATCAGCTTCAACATCACCAGGGTTAGTAATAGGCACAGTGCCGATAGCTGAAGAAGCCATGACGTGCAGTTCAGCAAGGTCAGGTAGCAAGCCTTCAACCAATGCGTTGTTTTGAATAGTGAAAGTTACTGCGTCACGGGCCGTCCAGAAAGGGTCAGGACACATCAGCGAAAGCTGGGCACGGTACATGGTTGGCAATGCTTCCGTATAGTCCAATTCAAGACCTGAAACGTACACAAAAGGCAGCTCAAACACTTCACCCGTGTTGTAAGTGGCCACCAACTTAGGCAGTGGCTTGTTCTTACGGGCACGCACCAAGTTAGCCAAGTCACGGATCAGTTCACCAACGTGCAGGCGGTCTTCACCCAGCATGATGATTCCCAAATCCAAGGGACGCATACCAACACGTTCACCCTGGTAGATGCCACCATTTCCCGCACCTTCTAAGAAGCGTGGAGAAATAGGGGCAACACCAAGACCTGCTGAAGAAACCTGCAACCCGTAAGGGCCACCGCCTTCAGTGTCTAAAGTGATTGTTGGGAATCCGGTGCGTTCAATCGTGAACGTAACATCTGACATGACTAACGCCTTCCCTGCGTGCGAACCTTCAAACGGCGGGCCGCACTAAATACCTGGTCAGCAAGTGGCTGGCCGCTTTGTGGAGTAAGTGCAAACGTTGCATTGAACGTGTCACCGCTGGTGTTCACGTTAGAAACGCTGCTAGAAGCTAGTGCAGAACCGCTGGCATAGTTGGCAGAGTTGCCGCCCAAACGGTTCAGGGCTTCAGAAGCAATCTTGCGGTTGCGTGATTCCTGCCCTGGCTTGCCAGAAATGTAGGCTTCCCAGTTGGTTTCAGGTTCAGCGAACTTGTGAATACCGCCTGGGCGTCCCTTATAGATTCCAGTTGCAAAACCACCAGAAGCAAAAGCTTGGTAGTCATACATTCCACCGTCAGCATTAGGGAACGTGAAGCCAAGCCTGTTCAGAAGTGAATTGTCATTGGTAGTGGAAGGCATAACGCCAACCTTCAAAACCAGTGGTGGCTTTCCACCCCAGCCGTCATACCAAGCCTGAAGTGCGCGTGAAGCTTCATCAACGCCCTGAAGTGTCACCTTAGTGATTACTTCTTCAGGGGTAGCAAGAACCTGGTCAGCGTAAGCCTTAGCTTCTTCTTCAGTCATACCAAACTGTTGTGCCTGCAAAATCAGTGAATCACGGGACGTTGCAAGGGAATCTTGAAGGTCTTTTTCAGAACCAGTCTTTTCCCACGTTGCAGCAGCAGATTCAGCAGCAGCCCTAGCAATGTCATCCAGCGCAGCAGCATTGTCACGGCCTGCCTGGGTAGAGATGTCCAGCGTTGCGCCATTCTCATTGAATGAAGCAGTAGCGTCATCAACAGCCTGCTGAAGTCCACGCTGTGCAGCGTTAGCATCAAGAGTGATTGAACCAAAGTTGCGGATTTGGTCACCCAGGTCTTTGATCTTCCCAGAACTGTCATCAGCTGATGCGCCAACACCTTGAAGTGCGGATTCAGACTTGGCAGCAGCATCACGGAAAGCCTGCTGTGCAGTAACACCCTTGCCCTGTGCAAGCTCAATGTAATCTTCGGTTGACAGGTTCGTTTTGCCCTGTTCAGCAGCAATAGCTGTCAGCTGTGCCTTGTATTCAGGGAACGTAGCAAGCAGTTGCTTGATAGCTTCATCCCCGCCACCAGCAGCAGTGACAAGTTCATTGAATGAACTGGTAGCCGTCTTCAGGTCAGTCTTAGCCATATCAGCCAGGCCGTTAGACATTTGGGCAAGTTTTGCCTTGTCTTTATCAGCCCATGCACCCAGGTCAACAAGGCCAAAGGTCAAGCCCTTGATTGCGCCATTGAGTTGCTGGGGGCCTGCTGCATAGTTGAACCAGAAGTTATCTGAACCAAACTTCTTCAAAGTGTCCTTGAACGAAAGGGCATAGCCGTTCATGTCCTGGAATTCACTAGAAATTCCAGAAAAGTCACCGTTCTTCAGTGCCTGGTTCAAACGTTCCTGGTCATCCGCAGTCAACTGCATGGTGCTTCCATAGGAACCAGCAGCACCAGCAAGCGCGGTCAAAGCTACAGCGGCAATAGCACCCTTCTTGGTGATGCCGCCAACAGAAATGTTCAGTGTGTCCATGGCTGCTTTAGTTGCAGCAATCTTTGGCATCACTGTCATAAATGCGCCACCCAGAAGGCCAATGCCCGCCACAAGAACGCCAACAGTCAAAGCTGCGCCTTGTACGGGGTCTGGAAGCTTCCCAAACGCATCAACAGCGTTAGTAGCAGTCTGGACTAGCGCACGAAGTGAATCGTTTGCACCTGAACCAGACTTAATTAGTGCGGTATCAAAAGACCCGCCAAGTTTTTCAACGTCACCAGAAAGGTTGTCCAGTTTCAGGCGTGCAGTTTCAGCAGCGTAGCCACTGTCATCAACCTTGTCAGTCCAAGACTTGATTCCTTCTTCACCCTGGTTGTAAATAACAGACGCGGCACGCACAGCATCAGAACCAAACATGATTCCAAGTGCAGAGTTACGCGCTTCAGGGGTCAAGTCTTTCAGTGCGCCCTGAAGGTTACCGGCAAACTTTTCCATGCCAATGAAGTTGCCCTGGGCGTCATAGGCAGAAATTCCCAGTTCGTCCATCTTGTTTTGCGCTTCTTGAGAGATAGGCGTCAAACGTTGCAACATGGTCTTGAAAGAAGTACCAGCGTCTGAACCTAAAAGACCAGCAGAAGCAAACGCTGCAAGCGTTCCAGTGGTTTCTTCAATGTTCAAACCAGTCTGTGCAGCAACCAGACCGCCCTGGTTTAGTGCAGCAGAAAGGTCTTCCACTGATCCCTGGGCTTTTCCAGCACCAGCGGCCAGCAAGTCAGCAATGTGGGGAACTTCAGAACCTTTTAGCTTGAACTGGGTCATAGCTGTTGCAGCAATAGAAGCTGCGTCTGCAACACCCAAAGAACCAGCAGAAGCCAAGTCCAAGGACCCAGAAAGTGCGCCACCTAGTACGTCAGAAGTTGAAATGCCAGCCTTAGCTAGTTCTTCAATAGCGTTAGCAGCTTCAGTTGCAGTGAATACTGTGTCAGACCCGGCCTGCAAAGCAGCTTCACGAAGTTGCCCCATACTTGCGGCAGATTCATGTGTGGCTGCTTCAATGCCTGAAATGGCCTTATCAAATTCAGCGAACTTAGAAACGGCCAGGGCTACACCTGCACCGGCAAGTGCGCCAATGGCCAACATACTGTGACCAACCTGGGTCCAAGCCTGTTCATTGTCTGTAGCTGACTTCATCATTTCTGAAGAAGTTTGCTTGACCTTTCCGCGTAGCTGTTCAAAGCCTGCAAGCGCACCACGGACATTTGCTGTGATTGTTACGTCAGCAGTGCGTTGCGTCATGGAAGCTCCAAAAAATAAAGCTTCACAAGGAAGCTAGGCGGGGGAATGGCGGTCTAAGTCCCTGGCTGGCAATCAAGCCTTCTTCTTAGACACAGACCACAGCTGGTCAGGGGTTACAGAACCAGAATCTTCATATTCTTTGCGCTTACGCTGAAGAACCCGGCAAGCCTGGCACGCCTGTGGCGGCCCTGCTTCATAAATGATTGTTCTGTGACGGTTTAGTTCGTCCGCTTCCCATGAAGTTGTTTCAGAAAGCGGATGCCCGCAGCTATGCAAGTCAGATTCAATATCTGCTGAAGCTGCAACCAAACCGTATTGGTCTTCATCCCAGGCCGATTCTGTGCGCTGAATGGAACGAACCAGACGCCCATCAGCGTCATATTCATATTCCGTGACAGTCTCAGGCGTCCATCCCCAAAGCTGACGTGGGGCCAAGCCCATCTGAACAGCAATGGAAACGTCACGCTTTAGTCTTGCGTCTTCGCGTAATCGGCCAGTGAAAAAGGGACGCCCGCGCCCTCCTTGCGGTTCAGCTGGTTGATAGCAGCAGCAATGTCATCCATCACAGCATCAGTCAGCACAGCTTCAAGCTGTTCCCACTGATCGTTAGTGATTTCTGAAGCCTTACCGTCTTCAACCTTCTGACCCGTCAAGCGCATGGCAGCAGGGTAGAAATCAAGGGTGTTGTATCCCCAAACACGGTCAGCAACGTTGCCTTCACGCGGGGGGTTAGCAATAACAAGTTCATTCCACTTCAGGAATGGGAGTGCAGAGAAACGCAAGGTGATGGATGCAGCCGCAATGTCAGGCTTGAGTGCTTCCAGTTCCTTATCAAGTTTCTGCTTGGCTGCCACCATAGGTGACTTCTGGCCAAGGCGTGCATCAGCAGGTGCGCTGTTGCGGTCTTCTTCAATCTTCTGTTCAAGAAGCTGAAGGGCTGCGGTCCTAGTTTCCCAGGCGTGACGTAGTGGCCCAGATAGGCAGATTGAAACATCACGGTAACCAACAGCAGCTGACTTTAGGGCGTCTTCAAAAGACATAGTTTTTCCTTCCCACGGCCCACGAACTTATGAAGGTGAAGAACCTGCCGCCCCGCGCCGTGGGGGGTTTACGGGGCGGCAGGGGTTTATGTGGCTACTTACGCAGATGCAACAACAGAAACGTTGCGGCGAACCTTGTTAGTAACAAACAGCTTCTGTGCAATCTTGAAGACACCGTTTGCTTCAGGGGCCATGTCACGGGGGACACCACACTTGATGGGCATAACGGTTACCTTCTGAGTGGTTGCAATAGCGGTGTCATGTGCGACAGCCTTGCGAACAACAATGAAGCCTGATGCGTCCTTCACCAAGGTGATTGCAGCAACGTCTTCAGCAGGAACAGCAGGGTTGGTGACGTAAATGACATCAAGGGTGTCAGTTACCTTGCCAGGCTGTTCAAAGGTCTGGCTTGCAGTCAGGCGGTCATCAGCAACAGTTGCCTGGTCTCCGCCTGGGTTCCAGCCATCAGGCGTGAAGTAGTAGGTCAGGTCCACACCGGCGTTGAACTCTGCAACGGTTGGACCGTTAGCACCAGCGATAGTGGGAACCCACTGAACAATGTAGTTTTCGTCCGTTGGGACGGCGGTTGGGATGACAGTAGTCATATCCATTACTCCTTATTTGACTTTTCCACGGGCTTTTTGGGGTTTCCTTCGCCGTCCGGCGCAGGTACAAAATGCTTTGGTGCGCGTGGTTGGTCCACAGGCTCCTTGTCAAGCACTTCATAGTTCTTGGGGTAAAGCGTTACCAGCTCAGTGGGAACGTCATATTCATGCTTTGTGCGAAGGTCACGCACGCGAATGAAGGCCATATTTTCTCCTTTGTAGTGACCTAGGCAGGCGTTGATGAAAGTGTGAATTCATCCACCGCATAGAACACGGGTGGCAACACGTCTTTATCCATGCGGACAGACTGTGACATTTCAGCCCGCACAGGCCAGCAGTTACGGCCAGCAATAGTGGGCTTGAACCCCAGAAGCTGCGTGTAAACCTTTTCAGCAACTGCCTGGGCTTGTTCTGCTGAAGTACCAACAGAATGAATGGTGAAAGTGAAGTTTGCACGGGTCTGTGACGCATTCAAGCGTTCAACTTGGCGCTGTCCCTGGTCCGTGTAAACAACACAGTAAGCAGGTGGCACAGCAGCACCGTTAGTGCTTTTCACTTCAGAATCAAAGGTCTTATTGACCAGGGCAGAATCTTCACGCAACCGGGCAAGAACTGCCTGTTTATGTTCAAGAATCACAGTGAATCCTCCACTGCTTTCATAAGTCCATCAACGAAGTCTTGTTCGTTCTTATCCAGTGCAGGGCCAAGGTGCTTCACAGGTGCGTTGTTCACTGATCCATATTCAAGGATGTTTCCAAGCGCACCCTGCGGGCCATTCTTGTCAGGGCCAATGGCGGCACTAACTTCAAAAGGCAGCTTGTACCGGATGTCATAGTTGATAGAACGGGGATAATTACGGGCGTAGTTGATACCAGTAGCAAACTTGCGGGCATCATCTTTGACCTTGCGGGCAGTGACTTCAACAGCCTTCTGCACGTTACGGGTCACACGGGCTGAAGACTGGCCAAGGTCAGCAGCGAAAGCATCAAGTTCAGAAGTATCAAACTGAATCATTGAGTTACTTCAGTCACTGGGAACCGGCGGGCCGTGGCCTGGCTTTGGTGGTGTCCCCCAGCGATTCTGAAAGTACGGCCCACAAGTGTGGGGTCATTCTCAGAAGAAGTGATTGTGACTACATCATTTGCGCGAACGCTCCCAGAAGTAGCAATGGGAAGTGACAGCATCAACTGCTGTTCAATCAGAACGCGTGAACCGGATTCAGAATCACGGGCCACAGTCGCTGGCATAGTCAAACGGCAAACACCTGAATACTGCTGGACAGTAGTAGCAGAAGCTTCAAGGGTTTCAGCATTGATGGATTCACCCGTCTTGCGGGAGATGGTGCAAGCATCAACCATCAAGGATTCAGCGAAGGTGCGGCCCATTAGCACTGCGGCCTGCGCGATACTCACCGCGATTCCGTAACAAATGCGCTAGAACCATACATTGAACGCAATGCGTCAATGTTTCGCTGTGACAGCTCCATTCCAGTTTGTTCAGCACCAGAAGCAAAGGAAACCTTGAAATCATCAAGGGCCACAGAAGAAAGACCGCCAACGGTCATACCAAGCTTCAATTCCAAAGGAATGAGTGCCTGGGAAACAAGTACGCAAGCCCAACGCTTCAGCATTTCAGGGGCGGTTGCGAAACCATAAGTGAACGTCACCACAGCCGCGTCATCACCGTTAATTTTGACAGCATCATCACGGCGGGTGAAAGCTACGTTCAAGCCATTCCGGGTGACAGATAGAACATCAACCACAGGATGCTGTGGCAGATCAATCCATCCACCAACCGGATAGGCCGTGAACTCTGACGTGGACTGGGGGAAGATTTGCTGCCCACCAAGTACGTCATCACGCAGGTAGGTGGAAGCATCCGCAAGCAATGCGGTGACCCAGGTACGTTCTGGGGCCGTGAAGACACGGTTCAGACGCGTTTCAAGGTCTGTGTATGTTGCGAATGCTTCCACCATAATTCCTAACGTTTAGCCCAAAAGGGCGGGGTTGTTAGCTGCTATTAGGCAGCGGGCAGCCAGGTCTGAACTGCGGTTGCACGCAGAACCTTTGCGCCGTATACGTTCAGCGAACGAACGTAGTCAGCAAATGCCAACTCCATACGGCCAGCTTCGGTCTTTGCAATCTGACCAACGTAACCAACGGAAGGACCGTGGTAGCCGATAGCAGCAGGACGGTTGCTGGTGTGGGTAAGAAGGCTGTGTTCGATAACAGTGAAGCCAAGCAGGTTGCCCAGAACACCGTTGCGAAGCTCACCGTCAGAACCTGCGGTGTTTGCGCTGGTCAGCTTGGAACCTTCTGCAAGCAGAAGCGAAGCGAACTCAGGCGAAACAGCAAGGTAACGCTGCGAAGCAGGAACCTTTGCCTTGCCAAGTGCCTGACGGATTGCAACAACAGCTGCGAATGCGTGTGCAGAAGTGGTGATTGCGGTGGTTCCAGCGGAAGTACCGTTTGCCTTCATCTGTGCAATGACGTAGGACTCAGAATCTTCAGCAAGCGCACGGCCAGCGTCAGCGGTTACAGGCTCAAACGAACCAGCAGCCTGAACGCGGTCAATGTCATCAACCTTGAAGCTGAATGCCTTTTCCTGGTTGATAGCAAGTGACTGAGTTGAGTCAGCAAGTGCATCAATGGTCAGGGTGCGTGCAGTGGAGTAGTCCTGAATTGCAGGGGTGGTGATTCCGGTGACCTTAACAATGTTTCCTGCGGCAATTTCGCCTTCGTACTGCTTGTTTAGGGTAGGGATGATGGCCTGCGAAGCCTTGAAGTTCTCAAGGATTGCGGAAGACCACAGGGTGGGGATGAAGTTGCTGATAGCCATTTGGCTACCTCCTTAGTGTGGGTTAGTTGATTCCTAGAAGCTTGTTCAAACGTCCTGCACGGCGTGCAGTGTTGACTTCTTCTGGGCTCATGGATTGAAGGTCTGATTCAGAAAGCTGTGACGGCGTTGCAGCCTTACCTTTCACGCCCTGGTCTGCGTTACCGTCAAACCGGGTTCTAGGTGCAGCAGACAAGTGCGGCTTGCGGGCCAACAGTTCGTCAATAGCGTCTTCTAAAGCGTCAGAATCAATCTCACCGTCATCACCAACTTCAAAGTTGGTAACGTCAATGTAAAGCTGTGCGTCCGTAGGGTCTGCAAGCTTTCCCTTGGCAGCTGCGCGAAGCTCAGAACGCAGGATGCGTTCATTTGCCTTGCGGGTTGCTTCAACCGTTGCTTCACGGCGGGCAGCATCCAGGGCCTGTTCTTCAGCAGGCTTTGATGCGGATTCCGCTTCAGCTTTGATACGGTCAAGTTCAGCTTTCAACTCCTTGGCTTCACGAATAGCAGCGTTGCGCTTTGCTTTCATTGAATCCAGTGCCTTCTTACCTGCATCACCCAGACCGCTTTCAGCGTCTGCGTCATCCAGTTCAGGGGCTTCAGTTGTGTCAACAGTGATGGTTTCATCAATGCTGACTTCAGCTTCAGGCTCAGTGGTGATTGTTGTTTCTGACATCAGGAATTGCTCCTTGTGTTGGTGAATGCCGCATTGCGCGACACAACCCGCAGTTAGAAGCGGGAAGTCTAGAGAATGCCCAGGACGCGTGCCAGGTTCAGCACGGAAGGGCTTGCTGTGGGCAGTTTCGCAATCTCATTTGCGTAGTTGCCTTCAAAGATGGCCAACTGTTCAGGGGTAACTGGTTTCGTTGGCGCATACAGGTCAGCAGAGTTCATACCCACTGAACTGGGATAAATTCCCAGGCGGGCTTGGTCAAGTTTGTATTTGGCGTCATACAGTCTGCGTTCAGCAGCTGTCATGGTGTACCTGTTCAATGGATCACGCAGGCCAGTTGCGCGGGCTGTTGCAATCGCATCAGAAGCAGCGCGTGCCCTGCCACCCTTACCCAGCTGGCCAAAACCTTCTGCGTAACGCCCCAGGATGTTTCCACCAGCAACTTGCGGGCCAGTAATGTAGCCGTGATATTGCAAGTTTTGGATAGCAATTTCACGGGTAGATGTCTTGGAAAGAATGTCATCAACGGTGCGCTTTGTAGGCGTACCAAACTTCAAGTTTCCTTTAGCTGTTCCCAGGCCACGCAGCTTCACATTCATCACACGATAAATGTCAGCACCAAATTCACGGATAGCTTGTGATTCACGTTTACCAAAGACACGTTCTTGGTCTTTGATGCTCAGTGAATTGAAGTATTCATAAGGGTCTGTCCGCATATCGCCTGCAACGTTTTCAGAAGCAGGAATGTGAACACAGTCACAGCGTTCATGGCGTTTGAAGCCTTCATTCCATCTGAACCACTTGCCAGCCAAGATGACACATCTTGAACAGGATGGAGTGTTCAACATACGGACATAACCGCCAACTTTTGGCCGTTGGATAATGTCCGCAGAAACCACGCTGCGGGACGTATCTGACATCACTGTAAGCAGTGTCCCAGTGAGCCATTTTCCGCCCGTAGAAAGGGCTTCAGTAGCCGTTGCGCCACCTGCTACAGCCATCTTTGAACGAATCACAGCAGTATCAAGCAAGGAATCCATTGCCCGGCCATCTGGTGCATACGCAACAAAGGCTGAAGGAATGATTTGCCCTACAGATTCCAGTGACTGTCCAGTTTCAGCAAGCACCTGGGGAGTGTATGAAGCAGCAGAAACAGCTGCTGCCATACGCCCAGTCTGAACAAACGCCAACATTTCAGGACGAATAGTGCGCCATGAAGTATCAAAGTCTGTACCCATCCGGCCCCAAAGCTTTTTAGCCCCGGAAACGGTGGAAACGTTTATCTTCTGTTGAAGTAGATAATGGTCAGTTGCCGCTTGTGGTGTTTGCAATGGTGTTCAGCTCCCGGTTAGCAGCAGCAAGCTGTGGGTCAAACATTTCTGCCTGCGCCATAGCGGTTACACGCTCAACTTCAATGGGGTCAAGCCCGTCAAGTTCCATCAGGTATTCAAGCGGGTAGCCAAGTTGCTTCTTCTTCAAAAGTGCATCAGCAAGTTGTGCTTCTGAACGGATTTCAGGGTTCATCCAAGAAATGGTTGCCAGACGTGCCTGACGTGCCAGTGACTGGTCACCCATAGCCAAGGCAATCAAGCGGAAGATTTCACGAATCTGTGGACCAGCGAAGGTTTGGAATTCAATAACCTTCTTGGTCAGACCCACTTCAGCAGCCTTCAGGCCGTCACCAGAGACATTAGAAATGCCCTTGTTGGCTACCAGGTAGGTTGGCGGGGTGCGGGTCTGTGCGGCAATGTGGCCAACAGCAAGTTCAATGACATCAGTGAAGACATCAAGCTTGGCAGCATCCCACTGATCAACGCGGGTGTTATCCCCGGTCAACCAAGCAATACGCTTTTCACCAAGTTCCTTCATATCTAAGGACTTAGTGCCAATTTGCTTGCCATCAGCGTCAAGAATTGGAATCTGTGGCGGCTTCTGGCCCAAAACTACACGGGCAGGCATAGAAGCATAATCAGCTGCAAGGAACAGGTATGCCCAAAGCAAGTTGATTGCGTCCTGCATAGGAATGACGCCCTGAATTTCAGAAACAGGGTCACCCTTGAGTGTGGGGCGGTTAGCAATCTCAACAACTGGAACAACACCCATTGGGTTGTTCAATGGCCAAGATTCACCAGCGATTTCACGGGGCTTCCAACCGCCACCAGTGGCGTTGAACTTAGAACGGCCCTGCTGTGCCTGTGAAGTCTGTTCATTCAAGATTTCACTGCGCTGGCGTTCAAACTTCCAGAGTGAGTCAGGGGTGTAAAGGGTTGCATATTCCATGCGGTCATCAACCCAGGTCTTCAACGCTGCCTTGCGTATGCGGGGGTTAGCCCAGTCATATTCAATTTCAACGTTAGAAGGGTGTTCCCAGGTCACCTGTGGTGCATCTGAAGAATCACCCCACACAATGACAAAAGAAGTGGATGCAGCAAACGTAGTCACGAAGCCTTGGCTTGACTGCATATCCATTTCATTCAGCTGCCACTGTTCAAACAGCAAACGGCCAGCCTGGGTGGAATCATTGATTTTGATTCCAGTCATCTTGACACGTTCAGCTTCAGCGTTCACCACAGGGGCACACCAGTTGTCTGAAAAGCCTGCATAGCGGGAAGCATTAGCCTTGCGCCATTCATCAGTTGCGAATGACAAGGGCTGTGCGCCCTGGTAATACTCCTCACGCGTCTGAATAGCTGGGCGGCGTGCATTCAAGCGGGTATAAATCCGCTGAACTAGCCGGATAGCTTCTTCAGCGTCCATTGTGGCTCCTTATAGGTAGACATAATTTTCTTCATCCGCTTGAACACCAGCGGCAAGCGCGTCTGATGCAGCTTCATGGGCCAAAACTGATGACATTGCAAGGTCAATCTTTTGCGTTTCGGATGCTTTGAAAATCAAATAACGCTGATTTGGTCTTGCTACTTCAACAGCGTTGCGAATATGAACCCCCACAGTTTCATCACCGTCATGTGTGAACGTTGATGAATCAAGCAACACATCCGTCTTGAAACGTTCCAAGGCGGCGTGCATCTGTGCTGGGCGGTATGTCTCCCAACGAAAAACGCGCTTAGGCCACCGGGATTCAAGCTGGTCAATTTCTGACTGCCAATACGGTGGGTCACAATAAGCGCGGACAACATCAAACTGTGAAAACAGTTCGTCAAAAGCGGCCATAACTTCCAGGCGTGGAATACGGCCACCAAATTCTTGTGGGTTCCAAATAGTTGGACGCCCATCATGGTAGGTAGGTGTGAACTGGTAGCCTTCAAGCGTTTCAGCCCTAATGCCAGTCCAGTCATCAACGTCAGAACCGTCAAAGCCCAACGTGATCTGTGTGCCCGCAGGCACTTCAGACTTGTGGGACTTCTTCAGCCACGCATTGAAGTCAAGCCATGCACCAGAACCGGCAACCACACGGTTACCAAAGAAGCGTTCTGCTTCAGCCCGGTCCTTGACCATCAATTCAGCTGCTTCAGCTTCCACAGCGTCAATAGACACCCAGGGTGCGCCTGCATAGTTGAACTGCATAATCTTGCGGCGGTCCCGCTTATCCCCAAAGCTCAAATTGCTTGGCGGTTGGCGGAAATCTTTATTGATGTCCTTAGCAACAGCTTCAAAAGTGCGCTGCGCCACAGAATCCTGTGCAGGGTCCCAGGCGTTAGTGGTTTCAATAGCCCGGCCACCCATACCCGCCAAACCACGGCGTTGAGTGGTAGCAAGCTTGTGGCCACCATTGGACTTCACCCACAAACCAGTTTCATCCTGGGGTGCAAACGTTACACGCTGCCCCAGACGTGAATTGGCCTTGGAAGTAACAACATCAATACGGCCACCGTTAGGCAACCGGATGAATTCTTCACCCGTGTGCGGGATAAGTTCAGACAACGGGCCAAGCTCAATCATGGGCCTAAGCGCGTCATAAGTGTTGTCAGTCTGGTCTTCAGAAGTAGCAGTGATCTGAATAAGGGGAGTGGACCAAGTGCGGCCCATAGGTTCACCCTGCTGGTATTCATAAACCCAGCCACAACCGCAACCAAAGTCACGGCAGTCATACACGTCACCAGCTTCAGCAAACCCGTCAAACAAGACAGGGCCTACAGCTTCAGCACAAACAAACGCGCCAATCAGGGGAGACTTGCCCCACTTCTGGGCACGCACCAACTGTGAACGGCGAAAAACAAAAGCGTCAGCCTTCTGGCCAACAACAGCAGTGGGCTTCACCGTGTAATGGTTAGCCACAAACTCAAGCTGTTCAGTTCCAAGCATGAAAGCAAAACCACGGTTATCCCCATCAGGAATCACACAATGGGCTTCAATCCATTCAGGAACAATGAACATCCGGCCATCAAACATGGTCCACCACTGCAAGGCGTGAACGGGCAGAAGAAGCAACCTTCTTCAAAGGTTCAGCACGGCGGGAAGACAGTTCATCTTCAGACAGCTTCCAGCGCAGCGAAGCCATCCCAGGAATAGAAAGACCAAGTTCCCCTTCCATGCGGAGGACAGCAGTCTTCAAACCAGCAGAAGCTTCAAGCTCAGTAGATTCCAGAAAGGCACGCACATAAGCAGCAATCTGATGCGTCAAGCCAAGCTTGTCCCACATAACCGCCTGGGGCTTCTTCCAAAGAATCGCCCACAAATCCAGTTCAGGTTCAGACGCAACAGCAAAAGGCCAAGCAGGGGTTTCACCAACACGGCCTTCAGCCGGAAGTGTGACCCATCCCTTGTCATCAGAACGTTCACGCCGTAAAGCATTAGGGTCAGGCGAAGGGCCAGACCTTGCACGCGCTCCACCAGAAGCCATTTTGTTACCTCCCCGCATTGCGCGGCATTGGAAATGGGGTTCATTGCGAACACCCCAGAAAACTTTTGAACCCGGCGCACTCTTTTTTCTCCTCCCCGGCGGTACGGAGAAGATGTGTGTTTGGGGGTCTCCCCCCACCCCTATTGGGGCCGGTTGTTCCATCCTCCGGGCTGGTTGTGTGCTGTTTCACTGTCATGGCAGTGTTTGCACAGTCCACGTCCGTATTGGGAACTGTTTGGGTCTAGACCTAAGTCAGTCAAGTCTTTCCGTGAGTGTGGGAAGTGGTCAGCCACTGTAGCTTCACTCAGGTTGCATAAGACGCAGATGGGGTCACGGGTTAGGACTGCGGTTCTGAACCGTTGGTGTCCTTTGCTTGTGTATCCGCGTTGTGTAGAACTTCCACGCTTCAGGTCTGCTTGCTGCTTGTGTATAGGGCAGCGTGAACCTTGTGTGCGGGGGAAGATGTTGGGGCATCCATGGACTGAACAGACGCGCATCAGTCTAGGTCTTGGTTGCTGTAGCTGTTCAAGGCCCAGTCCAGTAATCCTGTGACTGTGTAGACGGGGGTTCTTGGTGACCTGTATATCTGAATTGCTGTACCAATGTTGGTGTAATCGTTGACTGTATCTACACCGCAAGTGATCACCCAGTGTGGGGCGTATAGGTCTTCCCCTAGTTCGTCACTGACGTGCGCTTGTATCGCTTCCATCAGGGCTAGGTAAGTATCTGTTGACATTAGTTCCCCACTAAAGATTGAAGGCAGTTGTTCTTGCAAGCAGGGCACAACTACCAAAGCCGCTTGTTGGCTCTCAACAACAAGGTCTGGGGACCGGCGTGGTTTCCCTTAGAAGGGCATGGCTTTAGTCCACCAGGTGAGTGGTAGACAATGCAGAAATGTGTGGCCCTGGGTGGGTTCTTCACACGCCGGTCAAGAAGATTAGCTATCAACGGGGGAATGTTAGAAACAGCTGTCCATCTTCTAATTACTACTGTTCACCTTTTCCGGAATTAGTTACACCCCTACAGTTACGGCGTGTCACTAGGTGGTGATAGCCAGTTCCTGGCCGGATGCAGGGTCTTCAATGATGGACCTGGCTAGGTTCATTGCTGGCGCATAGGTCACTGCTGCACTGCGTCTGTATTGCAGGCGGGTCTTTTCTCTCCACTCAGGTGGTGCGTTGATGGTGGCGCATTCAGCTTCAATACGTTCGTAAGAACTTAGGGCGTCTTCAAGAACCCCCATCTGTGCAGGAATAGTTCTGAGCCACACCATGGGTAGGTCAGTAGACTGCATGGCTTGAGACTTGCCCATCAGGGTTAGGCCAAGTTCTGCAACTTCTAACTGATCAATGGCTTCTTGTAGGACTTCTTCAGGTGTCATATTGTTTCCCGCCTGATTATTTCAATAGCCTGTTCCATCCCAGCTTCAATGCCCTGTGAATACTCACTTTTTTCCATGTTGTCTGGGTGTGCATAAAGCAGACCAATGATTCGTTTGCGTTCTTCTGCTTTTACTTCAGCAAGCCAACGGTCAAACTCAGTGGCATCAGTTCTGACATAGCGGTAAACCTTACGCACTGTTTCAGTATTCACGGTGAAATCACGTTCAAATACCAGTTCTGTGACTGGTGGGTAAAGCTTAAGGTCTGCCCAGCAGCTAGAGCAATAAAGTGCTTCTTCTGTTGTAGGTGTGTAAACCGTAGAGTTCACAGCAGATAGATTGTCTAGTTCACTCATTCTGATTCCCCTAACTTTTCCCCATCCAGATACAGGCGGAAAGCGTCCTTGCGTACCTTCCCTAACTCCAGGGCTGTCCTTCTAGTTGTCTCCATAAGGTGGCCGGCACAAGCAATCCACCCCTTTTGGTATGCCTTGTGAATGTTTCTAGCCTGACGCTTACTTGTTCCTTCACTAGACAGCTGCTTTTCTAACTCAGCTATCCGTTCATTTCTTTTAGTAAGCGTTGCCTGCAATCCGTTGATGTGAACTTCATGTTGTTCGCAGCTCATTTTGTTTCCCCTTCAATCGCTAGAAATATGTCACACGTCTTGCAGACAGTCCGTCCGCTGTGTGTCTTGCCATAGTGGAACGTTGCCTTGTCAAAGATTTGAATAGCGCGTTCACGTTCTTCAGCCTTCACGCTGTCAAGCCACGCATCAAAGCTTTTCGTAGTCCCAACAAGGGCCTTCCATGCACCCCTGACTTCATCAGTAGTTGGTTGCCAAGCCATTAGATCACCGTCAAACTTTGTAGGTTGAAGCCTTCATCATCAATCAAGAAGTAAAGAAGACCAGGGTTGGAATCGTCACCGGCCTTGTTTCTGTACCAGTCAGAACCGTTATCTAACGTTGGGCATTGCAGCCACCAACCGCTTTTGCCACTCCATGGGTTGCGTCCTGTGGGGAGTGCAGCAAAGTGGTGATAGTGCCCGGTTAGCAGGATGTCTGCTGAAGCTACTGGCTGGCCGCCGTGCTTCTGTTTCGCCCACCACATAGGTGCGCCACCTGGTGCGAACTGGTTGCCGTGGACGATTCCTAGAACACTGTTGCGGACAGGCAGAATGATTGATTCATCATAAGGTGCTGGGTAGTGCCAGGTTGCGTCTAAGCCTGCTGCTTTAGCTACCTTTTCAACCTGCTTGTGAACGAACATTCCCAGGTCATCTTGTGGGTTACCTAGGTTCTGTTTGCCATTGCGCCATGCAGTGTGGTTTGAAGGGACCACTGGAATTTGAACTGGCCCGTAACGGCAGGCAAGTTCATCGAACTTGTACACTTCAGTTCCTGCAAAGTCCATCTGCTGCGCTAGTGACAGCTCATTAGTGAACATGGGGTTACCGCCAGATTCAAAGCCTTCAAACAGGTCACCTACGTCTGGAAGAACAATGTCTTCAGGTTTGTCCTTCTTCAGCTGCGCTTCAAGTTTTTCCCTGGTTCCTTCAAGCCTGTCCATCAGTTCAGGGGTTCCACCCCTAGAACCAGTCTTTCCAATTTGAAGGTCTGCAATGGATGGCACAGCAGTTGAAGGCTTACGTTCAAACTTGAACGGTTCCCGTGGCTTAGTTGCTGCTGCTGCATACAGTGCGGGCAGGTCAAGGCTGGAAGTCTTCGGGCGGTGCTTGAAGTAGTAGCTGACACGCCATTCACCATTAGGCAGTTGCTTACGCCATTGGTTGACTGTGCCCACAATTTCTATTTCTTCAGGGTCATACCCAAACTGAATCAATAGATCACTGTCAGTGGCTACTGGTGCAATGGGTCCTGTTACCAGTTCCCCTTCATCACCTTTGATGACGTGACGGGCACGCCATTCTTCTGGAAATTGTGCATATTGCAGGTTTTCTTCCCTATCGCTGAAGGCCACTGTTCTTGTCCTTCCAGTTAGTTAGGGTCACATATGAAATGGGGAACCCTTCATCTCTGAACGCATCCATTGCTTTCTTTTGTGAAGCGTTCCAAATGATTCTGATTGCTGTTTCCTTCTCCACTTCAGGCAGTGAGTTCAAGAATTCATCTAGGCGGTCTGCACTATTCCTGCGGGGCCTCATAATTGCCTTTTCACGTTCTGCAAAACTCATTAGTTATCCCCATTTCTTGAAGCAGTACCTGCTGGGCGTCCACGCTTCACAGTTGATTCAACGCGCAGTGCGTCTTTAGAAGCCACCAGCTTCACGCCGTTCACGCCAATACGGGCAGCCAGACGGCCATCCTTTACCCAGTCATAAACGGCAGTTTTCTTCCGGCCTACAAGCAGGGCGGCTTGTGGGATGGTCAACCATTCTTTGATGGTGTTCATTTGTTTTCCTTTTCCCAGTGATCCATTGCCAACATGAAGGCAACAGGGTCTGTCAGTTCTAAAGCTTTGATTTCTTCCAAGTAGGCGGCTTTTAGTTCTTCAGGCGTCATGCTGAATTCTTTTCTTCAATCCCGGCCACCATTTCAAAAGATGACTGGTCAAGTTCGTAACCGCATTCAGTGTTGTTACAGATGACCCGCACGTTGTCACCCAGGTAGGCGGGTGGGTTCCATACCAAGCTGTTCTGTGAACACTTCAGGCAACGGGTCTGTTTGATGCGGTGTGGCAGTTCTTCAGTTGGGTGTGAACGGAAAGCAGATTCTGCTGCTTTAGTGAACTGCACTGCTTCCCGTGCGCCATCTACGCGTGAAACCCATTCATCAGCGTTCCCTTTGTAGGTGCTTAGGTAGGATTCACATTCATCAATGGACAACCTGGTTGCTGGAATTGGTATGCGTGCAGCACTGCTACTGCGTACCCCACCAGTGTCACGTTGAACGGCACGGTCAATGCCTGAAATAGCTGCTGCAAATTCAGGCCAACGGTTCAACACCATCACAAGGTTTTCCCAGCAGTTCCAACAAAGCAGGCCATGCTGGGCTGGGCGTGGAAGGCATCCAGTGCATTCCTTGCCACGGCGTTCACCTGTGCATGAACTCAGGTGCTTATCTTTTGAAACGCATGACCTGATGTTCAGTGTTGAATTAGTGATGCAAACAATTTCAGTCATTATTCCCCCGGTTCAACTAGGCAGTTCTTGCACCGTTTAGCTATTGCCAAACCGCGTTCATATTCCAAAGACCAAATTGCAACGTGGTCTTTGCATGGTGTGAAGAATTCTTCAGCTGGCTGTAGTTCCTGGGACAGCTGGCCAGCAGGTGCATGGCAGATGCACCCACTGGCTAATGCTGAATGTCCCAAAGGTGTCCAGCAGCAGGACCTTTTGCAGACGCTATTCAGTGACATTAGAAAGGCGTGTCTGCGTCTACTGGTTGCCATTCATCAGGAATGGTTGCCACGGGCGTTGATGAACCGATTGGTGAAGCATTGATTCCGTAGTTCATCACTAGGGAAACTGAATCAGCCCACACAATCAGGTTGCGATACTTCACGCCATCCTTTTCAGAAACCTGCGTGACCTGGTTGCCACTGATCTTCACACGGTCACCAATGCTGAACTGTGTCAGGTCAATACCTGAACCGTGTGACACCTTCAGCGTGTGGTAGGTGTAGCCCAAAGTTTCCCAGGCCCCGTTAGTTTCCTTACGGTGGGGTTCGTTTACTTTCATCCCCCAGGCTGGGTGCTGTGGTTCGTTCTTTGTCCAGTCACCAACAAAGCCAGTGAATTCAATTTTTGCCATTATCTGATTCCCATTTCTTTTATTACTTGCTTGAATTTGTTTCTTGTAATTTCGTCCCGCCGCGAATCAGTAACTGTCCGCTTCCACATGGATTCATGCACCCTGGCCTTCAACAACGTCCGCTTATGCCCAGCAACCATGTCCCGGTGCGCCTGTGAGTGAAAAGACTCACGGCCTGCCAAAGCAACAGGGTCCAATGACTGCATCCAAAGCGTGAATTCATCAACCATTTACTTCACCCGCTTCTTCAGCGCAGCGGTCACACGCATTCACAGGCCAATTAGGGTGCTTAGTGCAGTATTGGGCCAAGAATTCTTCATGTGAAGGCACATAGGGGGAAGCAGGACCTTTAGGCTTTTCAGCTTCAGGTGCTTCAGGCAATGGATCAGTCCAACGCTCACCATTCAGCCAAGTAGCGGCATAAGGAATGAACTGCTTTTCTGGCCTGTAAGGGGAATCAGCAAAAGCCTTAGCAGCAGCAATGATGACTGCTGGCTGTGCCTTCTTGACAGCCTTGCTCCATGCAGTGAATGCAGACTTCTTACCTTCAAGCCTTGGCCATTCAGCCCAGAACAAATTGAATCCACCTTCCAATGAAGGATGGGCATTATTTACACCTTTAGGTGTTTTCGGGTTCGGGTTCGGGTTCGGGTTCGGGGCTATCGTTTTGCTATCGGACTCTGATGGCAAGCGGTATGGCAAAGGTGATGGCAAATCATTTTCATTTGCTATCGGTTTGCTATCGTTTTGCCATCTTTTACCAGCACCAACACGGCCAGATTCAGAACGTTTGCGGCTAATCGCTGAACGGCGTTCCTTTTCATCAGCAGCTGAAGGCTGGTACTCACACCAGTCATTGAATTCATAACCACCAGGTGCTTCATGCCAAAGACCTGAAACAACTAACTGATCTGCTACATCTTCAGCACCAAACGCAAACACAATTTCCCTGGGGATGAACCCGTCAGTCAACTGCTGTGCTGAATAAGACATGGAACGCACCCAGACGCCCATTGCTTCATTACCGGCCTTCAACACCTTTGGGTGGAATGCCAGGTTGTCATCTACTTTTGCCCACGTCATTAGCAGGGTGCTTCCATTTCTCGCACGTCACGGCCACTAACAACCAGGTAAGTTCCAAAGTCATCAAGTAGACGCCACTCATTTGCGTGCTTGAAGAAGACCGCAGTTCTGTATGGGTCTTCCCACTGCTGCAACTTCACACCAAGCAACCGCGCACGTTCCATCAAGTTGTCTTCAAACTGGCCATTGCAGGTGTAGCAAGCAGTCAGATAGTTAGCCAGGTGGTCACGCAACTTGGACCCACCAGCCTGACGGTTCTTACGGTGGTGAATTGTCAACCCTGAAGTTGCACCACACCAGACGCACTGTTCACCGTCACGGGTGAAAGCAGCCTTCTTGTCTTTAGGTTTCACGGCCATCACTTATCACCTGCATCAGATGCGGTAACAACCAATTCAGTTACACCAGTGAGTGATTCAACGTGCTTGGCTTCTTCTTCAACTTCACGGGACTTCACAACAGCTGTTGCAAACTCTGTGGACTTTGGAAGGTATGGCGCAAGCTCACGCACAACGGTCTTCTTAGCCATTTCTTCTTCATGCGTAGCCCAGGGACCGTTTGCACTGTTCTTAGGCTTACGGGCCAGAATCTTGTCTTTAGGCATGAACGCCCAGACGGTCCCTGCACCCAGAATCTTGGCCGTAACAACAGCACCAGTCCAAGGGCGTTGTTCGTCATGGTCAGCAGGTGTCCAGTCAAAGAACCGGCCACGTTCACTGTTTGCGCCATAGTTAAACACGTCACCTTCACGCACCAAAAAGGTTTCAATCTTTTCAATACGTCCAGTGCGGTAAGCCAGTTCAATCAGGCCCTGATAACCAATGATTGGCAAACAAGTCCACTGATCACCCACCTTGCGGGGCGTCAGGTAGAAGTGGCCCAGTGCAGAACCAATTTCTAGCTTCAGCTGTGCAGCCAACATGATTGCGCCAAGCACAGACTGTGGCGTTGCCTGCTGTAGCTGTGGGCTTTGGCTAATGGTGCTGATTGCTGCGCGAACAAAAGCAGCAGAATTCAATGCACCTGCAAGCTGGATTTCAATAGCATCCTGCTGTGCAGTAACCAAGTCACGCATAGTTGGGTTCTTCTTTTCAACAGCCTTAGTTGCGGCTGCTTGAGATAGTTCACTCATGCCTGCACCTCCTTGACGGTCTTGCGGATGAAGGTGCGGGTAGCTGGACCCTGGGACATATAAGAAGGGACCATTTCAGGGTGTTCCTGCTTGAACTTTGTAGTGTCAAAGCGGGTAGCACCCTTGCGGGGCTTCCAAGTGAACAATGTCTGGCCCTGGTACGTCAGTTCAGTAGCGTCCTTCATTGCCAACTGAAGTTGAAGCTTGATGGAATCAATCTGTTCAGCCAGTTCAACTGCTTCTGCCTGCATTGATCCATAAGCACCCCACAGTTCAAACAGGTCCTGTCCACCTTCAACAGAAACTTCTTCATCACCAGGCCACACAATGACTGCTTCTTCAGAAGTCACAGGCTCAGGTGCTACATCTGCAAGAACGTTGTCTTCCCAGAAAGCCTTGGTCTTAGGGATTAGATGTTCAGCAATGAACTGGTCATCACGTTCAATGTCGAACCAGTCAAAAGAACGGCCACCGTGCATGACTACCAAGCGGGCAGTGTCTGAACCGTGAACAAGCATTTCTGCCTGTTCCTGAATCTGGTATTCCAAAGGAACGCCGTTATCCCAGCCAGCTTTTGCGTTCTGGTGTCCAGTCTTGATTTGCAGCGGAATCTTCTTGCCTTCAGGCGTGACCAAAATGCGGTCAAATGATGCGTGCAACCAAGGGAACTGCTTTGAACGGGCCATGAAGCCGGGTTCAATCGTTCCCCATTCAGGGTGGAACTTACGGACCCAGCCATCCACTACATCTTCAGATGCGTGTGTGACGTAGGACAGTTCCTGGTCAAAGTTAGAAGGTGCGCCCTTCTTAGACAGGTACACGCCCAGTGGCGTTCCCCACTTTGAAAGGTTCAAAACTGATGCAACTTCAGATGCACCAATGCTGAACCGGCGTTCACTTTCCCACTCAGGTGTGTCAGGTATGACCACTACTAGGTCAAAACTTAAGTTATTCATTCCCCGTTGTTCCTTTACTTGTTTCTGAGATGCCATAGATCAGCAGCACTGTCAGGTGTGGCGAAGATGAAAACATCAACGCCTGGCTGGTCTGCGTACTGCTTCACTGCATCAATTTGTGTGATTTGTGAATCTTTGAAAATGCCTGCTTTTTCGCATGAATCGCCAATGCTTCTGCACAGCTTGTCTAGGTCAGGCTTCACAAAAGGTTGTGTGCGTCCTGACTTCTTGACAGTTGGTGGGCATTCCAGCGAAAACAGAACAGCCAAAGTGACTGGCCCTTCTAGCGGGGGGCGTCCAGCGAATTCATTGCGGGCAATTGTGGTGACCAATTCACGCCATTTGCCGTGTGCCTTGTTTGCTTCATACATCAGCCCTGTTTTGGTGACTGACTTGGAACCCTGTGGCACAGGCTGGCCATCAACGTGAAATTGGAAGTGCAACATCAGCTGTCCTTCAACTCCTTCTTGATGATGACGAATGCAGCAGTGAACATGAAGATGCAGCCAAGAAGTGAAAGGCCATCAAAACGCCAATGTGCAAGCAGTGGGATTACTGACAGAACTGCGCCAATGAAGAACAGAAATTTCATTCCGGGTCCTCCATATCAGCTTCTGCATAGGCATTGATTGCTTCTTCCCACAGGTAACGGTCACCCTGGGTGAAGATGCCAGCTTCAACAAGCCAGTTGAAGTCAGCGTCAGTGCCCTTGTTCAGCAGGACTTCTTGAAGAAAGACCTTCTGTGAAGTTGCAGGGCTGATGAAGTGCAGACCGCCGTGGGTTGCATTCACAAGCTGGTTCCACTTTTCAAAAGCAGCCTTCACAGCAATGGGCTTGTTAGTGTTGCCAGCCAGCTTGGTGATGGATTCAGTCATTAGTTGAACACCACCAAAGCAACAATGGTCAGCGTGAATACGCACAGGGCTGCGATAGCTCCACCAACTGCAAGGCGGTGCATATCTTCGTGGTACTGGTATTCCTCATGGCGTTGTGTCCACCAGTCAGCCCAGTCTTCATCTGACCAAGTAGGCACATATTGCAGGCCGTCACCCAGGTCATACTGCTTCAGCTTGTTCATGCCAAACCTGCCCATACACGGATGGGACGTGCGTGCCCTGCACGGCGGCGGGTCAACACGAATGTGTCAGTTGGGCTGATCATCTTCAGCTTGCGTGCGGTGTGCATGATGCCACCCATTGCTGCTGGATTCTCAGGTTCTGATGTCAAGTTCTCCCAGACATCATCTGAAGTGAACGTCTTGCGGGTGTTGGCCAAGAACTCCACTACTGCCAAGGCTTCATCACGCCATGACGGTGCTGTGTTATCAAGCACTAATCTGATACCTTCGTCACGAAGGGTTTTACCTGTCTTCATTGGTTATCCTTTTCTTTTGATTCCCCCAGTTACAGCTGGGGGTTTCTTCATTTGTTAGGGGACCGGGCTTATGCCTGGTTGCGTACACCGGGGAGTGACTGAAAGAACCTGTCAAGTTCTTCACGGTCATAAAGCTTTTTTGCTCCCAGGTATCGCACGGGGATATTTCCCTTGGCTGTCTCACGCTTGATGACAGATGGGGAAGAACCCAGATATGTGGCTGCTTCTGCTTCAGTGAATCCGCGCTTGTCCATTACGAAGCCAACCGTTCACGGCCATGAATACCCGTAAGAAGTTGTTTGCGGTCTACCTGAAGCCATGCAGATACGCTGTCAATTTCGTCCAGGGCAAGTTCTGCGTTTCCGGCGTATCTAGCGCGGGCAGTCTTGACAGACACACCCAACGTTTCTGATAGTTCGGAAACACTCTTGCCCTGCCACGCCATCTCTGCGCGAAGCTCTGCGGCAACCCGTTCTGCAAGGGTTTGGTTGTTTTCCATAACTTGGACATTACCTATTTAGGTAAATCAGGTTCAAACCTGTTTACGGCGTGTCGCGTAATTTATTCCCTAAATAGGTAACTTTTTTCCCTTTTGGGTAAATTCACAGCCTATTTAGGTAATCTTTAGGCATGGCTAGGAAAGCAGAACCAACACCAGGTTCTTATTCAAATGCGGTAGTAGACGCGCTCATTGATGTCATGGAAAATGACGGCATCAATGTCCTTGGCCTGTCCGCGCTCACGGGCAAGTCAAACAACTACCTTGCAAAGCGATTCCGCAAAGAACTGAGCTTCACGCTGACAGACGTTGAAGACATCTGCCGTGCCATGAACCTTGACTGTGCAGTTTTCCTGGGCGAAATCAAAACGTCACACCCCATTGCTACAGTTACTGACATC
>ERZ1034365.197-NODE-197-length-34421-cov-3.588778_pt1 | contig 34421 bp, 30 predicted proteins | sample MGYA00520615_ERZ1034365 | MGnify/ENA primary metagenome ERZ1034365 (study PRJEB33736, sample SAMEA104284505) | Azolla filiculoides | biome: Urban; feature: Water surface; material: Ditch water | place: Netherlands | collected 2015-10-28 | depth 0-0.1 m ...
ATAATTTCATAGGTATCAAAATCGACTTCTTCCTGCTCATCATTGGTATAAAAAGCAATTACTTCTTCTCCTTTAAAAATCGCTTGATTGGTTTTTAAATCTTGTACCATTTCGACCAAAATTGCTGTTGGAAGAAAAGAAGCATTTATCATTACATTTTCTTCTAATTCAACCATTGGAAATTTATCCGAAAGATATTCCTCGGTCAAAGTGGTTGTGGTGGACCCCAGATGCATTTCCCATTTTTGACGAATTGTCATAATTCCGATAAGAATATCGGCAACGGGACGGGTAAAGGTAAAAGGCAACAAGGCATTTCTTGAAGGTCCGTCAAAAAGGATATAATTCATAAATTGTTGATTTGTTGATTCGGTTATTTGTTCTGTCGTATTGACACCAAAGTTACAAAGTTTTAAAACAGATAAAAATAAAAAAACCCTCCAAAAGGAAGGTTTTAAATGTATTTGAAAACAAGTTATAATTATTTAACGTGTTTAGCGTATTTAGTTTTGAATTTATCGATACGTCCTGCAGTATCAATAAGTTTAGATTTACCTGTGTAAAAAGGGTGAGAAGTTCTAGAAATCTCCATTTTTACAACTGGATATTCTACACCGTCAACTGTTATTGTTTCTTTTGTATCTGCAGTAGATTTAGTAATAAAAACATCTTCGTTTGACATGTCTTTAAAAGCAACTAATCTGTAATTTTCTGGGTGTACACCTTTTTTCATCTTGAATCTTTTTTATTTGTTTAATTATAATTTGTCTTGAAGCTTTTCTTCTAACAGAAAAGGTATAAACATCTTATAACTTTTTGTTTTTACACTATTATTTTGAGTCTGCAAATTTACACTTATTTTTCAATAAACAAATCTTTGTCACACTTTTTTTATATCTGCGTAAAAAACAAATTTTACTCCCTAATAAATTGGGAATTGTTATATTTGTAGATTAATAAAAAATCTTCAAAAAATGATTAATGAAATTATAAAAAGAAACGGAATAACTTTTGGAATTACAACTGGGGTTGTTTCCGCATTAATTACAACTTCAATATACGCAATAGATTTAAATCTTTTTATTTCTTGGTGGGTTGGAATTTTGAGTATTGCAACTTACCTTATAATAGGTATTGTTTTACTTTCAAAAACTAAAAAAGATTTAAACGGTATATTTCCTTTCAAAGACGCTTTTACTACCTATTTTATTTCGGCAGTAATTGGAATTTTGATTTCAACTGTTTTCAATATTATTTTATTCAATTTTATCGACCCGGCAGCCAAAGATACTTTGAGAGAACTGACCGTTAAATATACTGTTGATATGATGCAGAAATTTGGAACGCCGGCATCTGCCATAAATGAAGCGATAACAAAACTGAAAGAAAATGATCCTTATTCTATTGTCGAATTATTGAAAGGATCTATATTTAGTATTGTTTTTAGTTCGATTTTTGGTTTAATCATGGCAGCATTCTTTAAAAGCAAACCTTCATCACAAGAATAACAGTAATGAATCTATCTATACTCATCCCGCTTCTTAACGAAGAGGAATCACTGCAAGAATTGTATACTTGGATCATCAAAGTCATGCAATCTAATAATTATACTTACGAAATCATTTTTCTTGACGATGGAAGCTCTGATAATTCTTGGCCAATCATCGAAGGATTTGCCTCCGAAAACCCGAATGTAAAAGGCATTCGTTTCATGAAAAATTTTGGAAAATCTCAAGCATTACACGCTGGTTTTGCCAAAGCAAAAGGCGATGTTATCATCACCATGGATGCTGATTTACAAGACAGTCCGGAAGAAATTCCTGGATTATACGATATGATTACTTCCGGAAAATTCGATCTGGTTTCCGGTTGGAAAAAGAAACGTTACGATTCTGTAATGGCTAAAAACTTACCTTCAAAATTATTCAATTGGGCAGCCCGAAAAACATCTGGTGTTGAATTGAATGATTTTAATTGCGGTCTGAAAGCGTACAAAAATGTAGTCGTAAAAAACATAGAAGTTTCAGGCGAAATGCACCGATACATTCCCGTTTTGGCAAAAAATGCCGGATTTGGAAAAATTGGAGAAAAAGTAGTTCAACACCAAGCCCGAAAATATGGAGAAACTAAATTTGGAATGGAACGTTTCATAAATGGATTCTTAGATTTAATTACCATTTGGTTCCTTTCCCGATTCGGAAAAAGACCAATGCACTTGTTCGGCGCCATGGGTTCTTTAATGTTCATTATCGGATTTTTGCTTGCTGGATATATTGGAATTTCTAAGCTATACCATTTATATGCTGGCTTAGATTATAATTTAGTTACGAGTAATCCTTGGTTTTACATCGCATTAACTACGATGGTATTGGGAACGCAATTATTTTTGGCAGGATTTCTTGGCGAAATTATTTTACGTACAAAAAACAACGAAGGGCGTTATAAAGTTTCTAGTGAAATAAATTTTTAATACTTTTAAGGTAAGAATTATTTAAAGTTTCCATTTCTAAAAATAGGCTTTTTATAAAAATTTCACCAATGAAGTTTTAAACAATAAAGACAAATGCCCCAAAAATAAAATACTCAAACTTGACCTCTTAAATTTTGAATTTTTAACTAAAAAACACATAAAATGAGCATCCCACAAAACATTTTAAACGCAGTAAATGAATGGTTAACTCCTACTTTTGATGCCGCAACACAAGAAGCTGTGCAAACAATGATAGCTTCATCTCCAAAAGAATTAGAAGAGAGTTTTTATAAAAATCTCGAATTCGGAACAGGTGGTATGCGTGGGGTAATGGGCGTTGGAAACAACCGTATCAATAAATACACATTAGGAAAAAGCACGCAAGGACTTTCGGATTATTTACATACTGCTTTTCCAAATCAGCCGTTAAAAGCCGTTATCGCTTACGATTGCCGCCACAACAGCAATACTTTAGCCAAAGTAGTTGCTGATGTTTTCTCTGCCAATGGGATTCAAGTATATTTATTTTCGGATTTGCGTCCGACACCAGAATTGTCTTTTGCACTTAAATATTTAGGTTGCCAATGCGGAATTGTTTTAACCGCTTCACACAATCCACCGGAATACAACGGATACAAAGTATACTGGCAAGATGGCGGACAAATTGTTCCACCGGAAGACGAAGGAATTATTCGTGTAATTGAGCAATTAAATTACAACCAAATCAAGTTTGATGCCAATGAAAGCTTAATTCAATACATCGATAAAGAAGTAGATCAGGCTTTTATCAAATCCTCTATCGAAAACGCCAGTTTTAACACTCCGGCTGAAGCCAAAGAAAATCTAAACATCGTTTTCACCTCTTTGCACGGAACATCCATAACACTAGTTCCTGATACGTTAGCACAAGCGGGATATCCAAAGGTACATATCGTAGAAGAACAAAGAGTACCAAACGGAGATTTCCCAACTGTAAAATCACCAAATCCAGAAGAGCCAGAAGCATTAGCAATGGCATTGGCATTAGCCGATAAAACCAATTCTGATATCGTCATTGGTACCGACCCGGATTGCGATCGATTGGGTGTTGCCGTTCGAAATAACGAAGGAAAAATGACTTTGTTAAACGGAAATCAAACCATGATTTTGATGACTGCCTTTTTATTGGAAGAATGGAAAAAAGCAGGAAAAATAGATGGAAAACAGTTTGTAGGTTCTACTATTGTTTCCACTCCAATGATTATGGAATTGGCTACCGCTTACGGTGTAGAATGCAAAGTAGGCTTAACGGGTTTCAAATGGATTGCCAAAATGATTAAAGATTTTCCAGAGCAAAAATTCATCGGTGGTGGTGAAGAAAGTTTTGGATACATGGTAGGCGATGCTGTTCGTGACAAAGATGCTGTAGCGGCTACTTTGTTGATTTGCGAAGTGGCGGCTCAAGCCAAAGCTAAAGGAAGCACCGTATACAAAGAGTTATTAAAACTATATGTAGCCCATGGTTTTTACAAAGAACATTTGATTTCAATCACTAAAAAAGGAATGGAAGGTTTAGCCGAAATCAATCAAATGATGGTTTCGCTTCGTGAAAATCCGGTGAAAGAAATCAACGGACAACGCGTAATTATGCTGGAAGATTACAAATCGTCTATCGCCAAGAATTTATTAACCGGTGAAGAAGAAACGATGAACATTCCAAAAGCAGATGTACTGATTTACTACACGGAAGATGGTTCTAAAATTTGTGCCAGACCAAGCGGAACGGAACCAAAAATCAAATTTTATATCAGCGTGAATACGACATTAGATTCCGTTGAAAATTTCACAGAAACAGAAGCCGACTTAAACGATAAAATAAAGAATATTATTATTGCAATGCAATTGAACTAATGGATAAAAACTTAATAAAACTACTTCCTTACACCAAACCTTATAAGTCTCATATTGTCTGGAATGTGGTATACAATATTTTGTATGCTTTGTTTAGCACCATTTCTATGCTAACTATTTTTCCGGTGCTTGAAGTACTCTTTGGCAAAACCAAAGTCATCCTAAAAGAGCCTGTATATACGGGAATAGGAAACTTAAAGCAGTTTGGTTCTGATTTTATGTATTATAAAATTTCAGAATTAACAAAGGAAAATAGTATTCAAGTAGCACTTTTGTTTGTTGTCTTAATGGTTATTACAACATTTTTATTCAAAAATTTATTCAATTATCTCGCCTCACACCACATCATGCACCTCAAAAATGGTGTTTTAAGAGATTTGAGAAAATCAATGTATGACAAAATTGTGGAGCTGCCCATCTCCTATTATTCCGAAAAAAGAAAAGGAGATATTATGGCACGAATGCTTGGTGATGTCAATGAAGTTCAAAACTCCTTTTTTTCTATATTAGAATTGGTTGTAAAAGAACCGCTGACTATTATTTTTGCATTGGTCACTATGTTTATTATAAGTTTAAAACTTACTTTATTTGTTTTAATTTTTATGCCTATTTCAGGATGGATTATTTCAAAAGTGGCTAAAAATCTGAGAGCAAAATCGCTTCAGGCACAAAGAGAAAGTGGCTTTCTGATTTCGATTGTAGATGAAACTTTGGGTGGTTTAAAAGTGATTAAAAGTTACAATGCCGAGACTAATTTTAAAGGCAGATTTAACGACTCAGTAACCCGATTATTGAATTTAACCAACAGCATCGGAAGTAAAAATAATTTAGCCACTCCATTAAGTGAATTTTTAGGCGTTACAACAATTGCTATCTTACTTTTTTATGGAGGAAATTTAGTGTTAGTCGAAAAAACATTAGAAGGCTCTGCTTTTATTGTGTATTTGACCTTAGCTTTCTACATTCTTACGCCTGCCAAAGCCATTTCTAAAGCTTCTTATTCCGTAAAAAATGGGTTAGCCGCTGCAGAACGTGTTTTTGAAGTATTAGAAGTAGAGAACGAAATCACATCTAAAGAAAATGCTATCGACAAAAACACTTTTGATTCTGAAATAACCATCAAAAATGTGAACTTCAAATATGAGGAAGAAGCCGTTTTAAAAGATTTTTCACTCGAAGTCAAAAAAGGACAAACCGTTGCTCTTGTTGGACAATCCGGAAGCGGAAAAAGTACCATAGCCAATTTACTCACCCGTTTTTATGATGTAAACGAAGGAACTATCAGCATTGACGGAATTGACATTAAAGATTTCAATTTACAATCACTTCGCGGATTAATGGGATTGGTGACACAAGACAGTATTTTATTTAATGACACCATCAAAGCCAATATTTCTTTAGGAAAATTAGACGCAACTGATGCCGAAATTATTGAAGCACTAAAAATTGCTAATGCTTTAGAATTTGTAAATGAACTGCCAAATGGTATTCATACCAATATTGGCGACAGCGGAAACAAACTTTCAGGTGGTCAAAAACAACGTCTGTCTATTGCTCGTGCGGTTCTTAAAAACCCACCAATTATGATACTCGATGAAGCAACTTCTGCACTGGACACCGAAAGCGAAAAGTTTGTTCAAATCGCTTTAGAAAACATGATGCAAAACAGAACTTCGATAGTTATTGCACACCGTCTTTCGACCATACAAAAAGCAGACAAAATTGTAGTGATGCAAAAAGGAAAAATTGTAGAACAAGGCACGCACGAAGAATTGATTGCCCTGAATGGCACTTATAACAAATTAGTAACCTTACAATCCTTTGAATAGCTAATAATTTTGTAACTTTAAGTTTGCTGAAAAATAGCAAGCTTACACGCTAAAAAATGTACTTAGACAATCCAAACATAAAACTTCCAGATGATTCAGATACTATTGTCTGGAAGTATTTAGACTTATCAAAATTTCTGGATTTGTTGCTTTCGCAAAAATTATTCATGTCCCGATCTGATAAATTTGAAGACCAATATGAAGGCACATTTAGCGAACCAACTTTTGAAGAAATAAAAAAACTGGCCACCGATAATCCCGACTTTTTAAATTTTTATAAAACGCATCGGGAAAAAGTAGCGATAAGCAGCTGGCACATCAACGAATACGAATCATTTGCCATGTGGCAGATTTTTACACAAAACAGTGAAGGACTAGCCATTCAATCAACGATTGGACGATTACAGAAAGCACTGAAACCGGAAACCAATATCAATCAATATATTGGAGAAGTAAATTACATCGATTATAAAAAAGAATACATCCCGTTTGACGATATGTTTTTCCCTTTTTTATTCAAACGAAAAAGCTTTCAGTATGAGCGCGAAGTACGTATTATTTCGGATATCTCAGACAGTAAAATTAAAATTAATGACGGATTGAAAATAAATGTAGACATCAGCGAATTGATTGAAAAAATCTACATTCACCCCAAATCCGAAAACTGGTATAAAAATTTAGTCATTCAATTGGTTTCTGAATTGGGTTTCAATTTCCATATTGAAAAATCCGATTTAGAAAGTGATATTTTAATTTGATTATAAGACTAAACCGGTTTATATTCAATCACTTTCCATTCTTTCTTAGACAAATCAATATAATTGTAATTGACCACATCTTTAGTATCAAATTGTCCATTTTTATTGGTGTCTTCTACAGTTCTAAAATACAATCGATTGGTAGATTCAATTAAATTCCAATCTATTAATTCTTGAAAATCGAGCGATATTTTAGTGAATTTTTCGCCACTAATTTCGCTTAAGTATAAGGCTTTAATGTCGCTTGTATCTAATTTTCCGTCTTTATTTGTATCAACATCTACCATCGTATAGACCATGATTTGTTTCTTGGTTTTATCTGAAACTGATTTTAAATAAGTAGCCGTTTGAATCAAAACAGGCTTATCGGTTAAAGATTTTATAGAATCTGAATCGATTTTTTGAAATTTCAGATTTTGTAGATAACCCGTAATTTCATACTGAGCCACATTGGAAATTGTAAAACTCAAATCATTCACACTGGAAGATCCATATCTGTTTTTCATTGCTTTTTCAGAAACGCTTAAATCGCCGACGGGATGAATCAAATATTCCGTTCCTTCCATTTGTATCGGTAAATCAGCAATTTCGATTTGAGTAGAATCGACTTTAACCAATTCTTTTCCTTTATTTGAGGCATCATAGATTACTTTTGGCTTTTCAGATTCTTCCTTGCAACTGGCCAAAAATAAAAGAGCAATTCCTAAACAGGTGGTATGTAATTTTTTCATGTTGCTATTTCGATTAAAAAATAAATTCAAATGTAAGATTTTTAAAAATGCTTTTGATTTCCACAATCCATTTCTTTCTTAGAAAGGGTTTTACTTTAACACAATAAAAACCTGTTTATTATAAGCGCGCGTTCAATTTTATATTAAAAACCCTTGTGGTCATATAATTAGGAATCGCATATTGATTTTTGGAATATACATCGCGAACCCAAGTGTTTGTAATAGCATTTTGATTGTCAAAAAGATTAAAAATTTCCAAACCAATTGCCAACTCCTTACAGTTTTTGAACCAACTTCTTTCAGACATTTTAGTCGAATTATCTATAAAGACTTTAGAAAAACCAACGTCGGCACGACGGTAGTCGTTCAATCTATTTTGGTATAAATATGGATTCGCATACGATGGAGAACCGCCCGGCAATCCGGTATTGTAAACCAAATTCAAATACAATTTAATACTGGGAATATTAGGCATATAATCCTGAAACAAAAGCCCAAACTTTAATCTTTGGTCAGTTGGTCTGGCAATATAGCCTTTATTAGCACTATTTTCTTCCGTTTTAAGATATCCAAAACTAATCCAGGATTCTGTTCCCGGAACAAATTCACCGTTCAATCGAAGATCTAATCCTTGCGCATATGCTTTTGCATCATTCGTAGCCGCATAACGAATGCGAACATTGTCAATCGTATAGGTATTTACATCGGTCATCGATTTATAATACAACTCCGAAACCAGTTTAAACGGACGATTCCACAGCTTAAAATTATAGTCATTACTCAAAACCAAATGAACGGATTGTTGCGCCTTTGTTTCCGGTTGCACAGCTCCATCAGCAGCTCTCAACTCCCGATAAAATGGCGGTTGATGGTATAATCCTCCCGAAAGCCTGAATACCATATCTTTCTCCCAATTTGGTTTTAGGGCGAATTGAGCTCTTGGACTAAATGTAATTTGCGCTTTACTTTTTAAGGCATCATCCGAAACTTCCCAATTATGCATTCTTATTCCCGCATTGTACCAAACTTCACTGGATCCAAGCGTACTTTTCAAACTCCATTGTGCATAACCCGAAAGCCTGTTAATCACATTAAAATTAGTTACTCTAACATTCTGATAAGGCACTAAAGGTCCTGTATATGGCGAATATGGCTGGTCATTTTTGGGCAAAATAAGTATGGGCGGGTTTATAGAAAATCCGGCAGAATCAATTACTTCCCATTCTACAATTCGGTCTCGAATCGATTCTCGTGTATACTTAATCCCCCATTCGAATTGGTTTTTCTTCCAATCATGAAATCCTTTTACTTCGGTATTAATAATCAAAGCATCCAAATCATTTCTGGCATGATTCAATTGCGACCCGATTCCTCTCGAAAAAGCAACCTCTCCATACGTTTCTGAACCTATATTCGAATCTACTTCACCCAAACGATATTGTGCGAAAATGTCGAAATATTCTTGTTCTAAAGTATGAAATACCGAACCGATAAATTTTAAAGTAAAAGAATCTGCAGCCTTAAAAGTTGTTTTTATGGCTCCAAAATAAGTGTCGTATTTATCTTTTTCCTGACCTTCATAATAGACCGAAAGCGCCATAGGATTATCAATAGTTCCAAAATTAGTTTGACGGGACAATGGCTGATATTGGTATTTATTTTGGGATATATTCCCCAGAAAACTCCATTGCCATTTCTCCGAAGCCTGAAAATTTATATTGGTTTGAACATCTGCAAAGGTTGGGGTATAATTCGTTTGGGTTTCCTGACTCTTAACCAAAAGACTATTGTTACGGTATCTAACTCCTGTAATTGCCGACCATTTTTTATTTTTGGAAACGGCATCAACAGATACATTTCCGCCCAAAAAACTGGCTTCAATACTTGCGCCAAACTGCGAAGGCTTTCGGTAAGTAATATCTAAAACGGAAGATAATTTATCACCAAATTTAGCTTGAAATCCTCCTGCCGAAAAATCGATATTTTGCACCAAATCAGTATTGGTAAAACTCAATCCTTCTTGCTGCCCCGACCGAATAAGAAACGGACGATACACTTCTATTTCATTAACATAAACTAAATTCTCATCGTAATTTCCACCTCGAACAGCATATTGCGTACTGAGTTCATTATTAGAATTTACACCTGGTAAAGTCTTCAAAATATTTTCGATACCGGCATTCGCACCCGGAATTTTTCGAAGTATTTCGGGCTCAATTATCATAATTCCCTGAACTCGTTTCCTGTTTTTTGAAGTAACAATAACTTCTCCCATTTGTTCTTCCCGATCACTCATGACAGGATTAAACTCGAAGGATTCATTCGGTTTTAAAGTAACTCTTACCGTTGTTTTCTTAAGGGAAATATGGGTAAAAATAATTGCCGAAGTTGTATTGGCAGGAACCGATATTTCGTAAAAACCATTAACATCGGATTGTGTTCCTTTTCCCGAACAGGAAATATTGACACTTTCAACGGGTTGATTATTTTTGTCTAAAATGATTCCTTTTACACGTGCAGTTTGCGCAAAAGAGGCAATCCCTATGCAACAAAAAAAGAAGGCAAATACTATTTTGGTAGCGCTCAAATGATTTGTTTTTTATTTTTTTTGACTTCTAAAAAAATGAGCCTCAAAGATAGTTGAATTTCCAACATTATCGGTGACAACCACTTTTAAATCATTTGCTCCTTCTGAAACAATACCATCGCTAAAATTATGGATTATCTTTTTGGTCTTATTATCGTATTCAAACAAAATCCATTTGCCGTTCAAAAAACCATTGTATGATTTTATTCCTGATAATTCATCACTAATCGTCAGTTGAATTGTATTTACATTAGTCAGCCATTTCCCTTCAATTGGTTTTGTAATGGATATTTTTGGCGCGACGGTATCTTGTACTAAAGCGTATTTCCCCAGTATTTTAGCTTTTGTTATAAAACTGTTTTCTTTTCGATACGTACTATTATAATTGGTTTTATTACCTTCTATCCTGCCAATGAATATCTTTTCTCTCTGCGCTTCGGTATAAGTTGAATCATCAATTGTAATGGTAAAATTAGTATGCGCAGGAACCGTGTCGTCATGAAGATATAAAGTATCGTTTTTTACATCGAAATTTAAATTAAAATCATCATAAAAAGTACCCGCCGGAAAGAAAACGGACATATTTTCTTTGGCAAAATTACTGTCCTTATTTGCTTTTATAAAATAGTTCGAAACCAAGGGCTCCGGCTCTATAATAGCAGGCAATAAATCATATTGAACCGGAACAGAGACCAATACTGTATTCCCATAAAAATCAGAAACTTCAATGCGATACAAGGAGGATAAATTAGGAAGTATTGTTGCTACTCCATAATTTTCATCGGTAACGATAAACTTCAAGCCATAAGGCGTTTTCATAAATAATTTTTGAACCCGTTGCTGTGTTTTCTTGTATTTTGAATAATCAATCAACGCATTGATGTAGCGCATATCTTCAAAAGAATAAGTATCAAACTGATACCCAAAATTAGGTGTTCCGTTAAAAAAAGACTGTACTTTATAGACTCCATTTTTATTAAACGAAACATCATCATAATCAAAAGTGGTAATTCCAAAACCTATTTTGCCATTTGCTACAACTTTATCTGCCAAGTAACTTCCGTCTTTTTGTAAAGACAAATTAATCATTAAAGGACGTTTCGATTGATTGACTGTAGTTTTTGTATCTAATGGATAAACATATAATCCGGAAATAATTGGTTTTTTGGTGTCTTTTACCTTTTTATCAAAACCAAAAAGCATCGGATTAATTATATTCTCCGTTCTGGTATCACGAAATTCAAAATGCAAATGAGGTCCTTCTGAAGCTCCAGTATTACCGGAAAGAGCAATAAGTTGTCCTTTTTTAATTGGCATCTCATTGGGTTTCAAAAACATTTCAATTTCAAAAGACTGCTCCTTATAATGGGTGTTTTTTATATATGCTTCGATTAAATCAGTTGCTTTTTGCAAATGCCCATAAACCGAGGTATATCCATTGGGATGCGTAATATAAACGGTCTTCCCGTTTCCAAAAGTAGAAATTTTAATTCTGGATACATACCCATCTGCAACGGCGTAAACATTCAGACCTTCTCTTTGCATCGTTTTTAAATCAAAGCCTGCATGAAAATGATTGGGTCTCAATTCTCCAAAATTTCCTGATAATTGCATAGGAATTGCTAACGGTGGACTAAAGTAATCTTTAGGATAATCCGTTTGTGCAAAAAGAGAACAACTAAATAATATGTAAAACAGAAAAAATCTCATTAGATACATTTTTGCTAAGATAAAAGAAAGTAATTAATAAAAAAACATAAAACAGCTCAAATCACAAATTTCTGTATATCAAATGGTTATATTTTTTAATGCAAAAAAACAAATAAAATATTGCAATAATAAAAAGGAATACTAACTTTGTAAGATTAAGTAATGAAAAGGATTAATAATGAGTGTAATTGCAGAAATAATTGATACTCTTGAAAATAAGATTGAAAAACTTTTTACAAAAATTAAAAGTTTAGAAAAAAGCAATCAAGATTTGAAAATAGAATTGACAAATGCTGCAGTTATCATACAAACTCAGTCCCAAGAGATTGAAACGCTGAAAAAGCAATATGAAACACTTAAAATTGCCAATACATTACTGGGCAGTGACGATAACAAAAGAGATACAAAGCTTAAAATAAATTCATTAATTCGTGAAATTGATTACTGTATAGCACAGCTATCAGATTAGTAAAAAATATGGACGATAAGCTTAAAATTAAAATATCAATAGCAGACAGAATATACCCGTTAACGGTAGAACTATCTCAGGAAGAAGGACTAAGAAGCGCTTCTAAGAAAATTGATGTGATGATAAAGCAATTTGAAGAAAATTATGCTGTTCGTGATAAACAAGATGTTTTAGCCATGTGTGCTTTACAATTTGCTTCACAATCAGAACAAAAACAAATTGATAATGCCATTGATGGCGAAGCTACTATTGAAAGAATTAAAAAAATCAATGCGCTTTTAGATCAATATCTCGATAATTAACGTTCTTTACATAGACTAAGATACTGCCTACATTAGTTCATATTTGGTAAACTCAACACTAACAATTTAGAATGAGCAAATCATCGTTACTATAACAAGCCAATTCAGTTTGGAAGTTTGAACAACGAGTTAGCTCAAAACTTGTCTTTTCGAGTTTATTCAAGCAATCTAATGTAGGCTTTTTTATACATAAATTTTAACAAACATGGACAACATATTAACGATCATTATTTCAGGAATTATAGGTATTGCAGGAGGTTTTGGGATTGCCAAAATCATTGAAAAAAGCAACATTTCCAATTTAATTAAAAATGCAAAAAAAGAAGCAGCTTCTATCTTAAAAGATGCTAATCTTGAAGCTGAAAATATTAAAAAAGATAAAATTCTTCAAGCGAAAGAAAAATTTATCGAATTAAAATCAGAGCATGAACAAGTCATTTTATCGCGTGATAAAAAAGTAGCTGAAGTTGAAAAAAGAGTAAGAGACAAAGAATCTCAAATTTCAAACGAATTGGCTAAAGCCAAAAGAGTTAATGATGATTTTGAAGCTAAAACAAGCGAATACACTACAAAAATTGAAACTTTAGACAAGAAACAAGCTGAAGTTGATAAACTACACAAAAGCCAATTACAACAATTAGAAGTAATCTCTGGTTTATCTGCCGATGAAGCCAAAGAGCAATTAGTAGAAGGATTGAAAGCCGAAGCTAAAAGCAAAGCAATGTCGCATATTCAAGACACTATTGAAGAGGCAAAATTAACCGCACAACAAGAAGCGAAAAAAATCATTATCAACACTATTCAAAGAGTTGGAACAGAAGAAGCGGTAGAAAACTGTGTATCTGTGTTCAACATTGAATCAGATGACGTTAAAGGACGTATCATTGGTCGTGAAGGTAGAAATATTAGAGCTTTAGAAGCTGCAACTGGTGTTGAAATCATTGTAGATGATACCCCAGAAGCGATTATTCTTTCTTGCTTTGACCCGGTTCGTAGAGAAATTGCTCGTTTGTCTTTACACAAATTAGTTACTGATGGGCGTATTCACCCGGCTCGTATCGAAGAAGTTGTTGCTAAAACAGCGAAACAAATTGACGATGAAATCATTGAAGTAGGTAAACGTACCGTAATTGATTTAGGAATTCACGGTTTACACCCTGAGTTGATTAAAGTAGTAGGTAGAATGAAATACCGCTCTTCTTATGGGCAAAATTTATTGCAACACTCCCGCGAAGTTTCTAAGCTTTGTGGAATCATGGCAGCTGAATTAGGACTGAATGTTAAATTAGCTAAAAGAGCTGGTTTATTGCACGATATAGGTAAAGTTCCAGATGCAGAAAGTGATTTACCTCACGCTTTATTAGGAATGCAATGGGCTGAGAAATATGGTGAAAAAGAAGAAGTTTGTAACGCAATTGGAGCACACCACGATGAGATTGAAATGAAATCATTATTATCACCAATCATTCAGGTTTGTGATGCGATTTCTGGCGCAAGACCGGGTGCAAGAAGACAAGTATTAGATTCTTATATCCAACGTTTGAAAGATCTAGAAGAAGTAGCCTATGGTTTTAGCGGCGTAAAAAATGCGTATGCTATTCAAGCTGGTAGAGAACTTCGTGTTATTGTAGAAAGTGAAAAAGTTTCTGATGATAATGCAGCAACTTTGTCTTTTGAAATATCTCAAAAAATCCAAACTGAAATGACTTATCCTGGTCAGGTTAAAGTAACAGTTATCAGAGAAACCAGAGCGGTTAATATTGCAAAATAAAACGCTAAAACACATTCAAAAAAAAACTTCTCAAAAATGAGAAGTTTTTTTTTGAATACTACTGAACACTAAATTTAGAATCTATTTTTTTGACTTAAAAAATTAGATAGTATCATTAAAAACAATTTTAAAAGTAGTTCCCTCTCCTACTTTACTGCTGACAACAACTTTGCCTTTCATTGCTTCTATTTGATTCTTTGTAATATACAATCCTATTCCTTGCGCATCTTGGCGTTTGTGAAATGTTTTATACAAACCAAATAATAATTCTCCGTGTCGATCTAAATCAATCCCCAAACCATTATCCGATATTGTCAAAACTTTTCTTCCGTTCTCGATAGCAAAACCAAATTCAATAATTGGAGATCGTTCCGGATGTGCATATTTTATCGCATTTGTGGTAAAATTCAACAACACACTTTCAAGATAAGCCGGATTAAAATTCACCACAGCATCATCTGAAATTGTATTGATTATCGTTGCATTATGATTTTCAACATATGAGCTGATTATCGTCATTGTTTTTTTTATATAAACATTTAACAACAATGGTTTTACTTCAATATTCAAATCATTTTGAATAGCTACTATTTGGGTTAAATTAGCAATTGTATCATTCAAATCATTAGAAACCGTTCTCAAATGAGACAGCATTTCTTTATGATCTTCTAATGTGTCTTCATCATCAATAAAATCTAAAATCGATTTAATATTTCCAGCTTGCGTATTCAAATTATGAGAAACAATATGGGAAAAATTCAATAATCTCCTATTTTGCTGACCAATCAATTCCATAGTCTCTGTAAGTTCCTTTTCTTTTTCTTTTTGAACAGAAACATCAGTATGTGTACCAATTACGCGTAATGGCTTTCCATCGGTATCCCTTTCTATAACTTTACCTTTGTCTAATATCCATTTGTATTTTCCTCCGGAAGTTAAAACCCGATGGTAATTTTGATAAAACGGAATTTTATTTTCAAAGTGCTCATTAATATCTGAATAATACTTTTCTAAATCATCCGGATGTACAATTTCATCCCAGCGCTGAGGATTATCAAAAATGTCTTTTTCTTCTAAATCAAGAATTTTCATGGACTGAGAAGAATAAAAAACAGCATTCGTTCTTATATCCCAATCCCAAACACCTGCTGTTGAAGCTTCTAAAGCAAATTGAAAACGCTCTTCCGAAATTCTAAGCTTTATTTCCTGATTTTTTAATGTCGTTATATCCGAAATTCGACCATAAAAAGCTACACTGCCATCAGCCAATAATTCTGGTTTTGATGAAACTTTAAACCAACGTAAGCCTTTATTAGGGATTAATACTCTAAATTCTTGTTGCCATTTAACTAAGTTTTTCTGTGAAAAAACTAACGATTGTAAGAAACTGTATTGATCCGCTTCATGAATACTTTCATAAACATGACGCTTTAAATCTACTGAATTTTCAACTACAGAAAACTCAAAGACTTCGTAAATCTCTTTACTCAAAAAAGGAAAAGAATACGTATTATCAGGAGCAATAATAAATTGAAAGATTAATTCTGGAATCTCTTGGAACAATTTAGTAAAGAAATCGTTTGCGTTCTGACAATAATCGATTTCAGATGGATTAAAAATCATGGGGGCTCGAATTAGTTCATGGTATTGTTTATGTAATGTATAAAATTTATTCTACAAAACACCTCTTTTTTATAAAAAAATAAGCTGATTTTATAAAATGATTTTACGAAATAGACATTATTTGATTACAAAAACAAGACCAATTAATGTACGATTATTAACACTAATGAATCAATATTTATTCTCTTTTTAACAACAGCTATCATTTTCTTGGATGAAAATCATGAATTACTTGTGTCAAAAACTTCCTGTCCAGATGAACATATATTTCGGTTGTAGTAATCGATTCATGTCCCAGCATTAATTGAATGGAACGCAAATCGGCACCGTTTTCTAAAAGATGTGTCGCAAACGAATGCCTTAAAGTATGGGGACTAATGCTTTTATTTAAATCAATTTTGAGCGCTAAATCTTTAATAATGGTAAATATCATGGCGCGACTCAGTTGATTTCCTCTCCGATTCAGAAACAAAGTGTCTTCAAACCCTTTTTTTATAGTCAGATGATTGCGAATCGTGTTCTTATAAATTTCAATATATTTTTGAGTTAAAGCGCCTATGGGAACGAAACGCTGTTTATTGCCTTTACCGGTAATTTTAACAAAGCCTTCTTCAAAAAACAAATCGGATATTTTTAACGAAACCAGTTCCGAAACACGAAGCCCGCAACCATATAAAGTCTCCAATAAAGCTCGATTGCGTTCCCCTTCATTAGAACTTAAATCAATAGCGGCAATAAGTGCGTCAATTTCTTCTACAGATAATGTATCCGGAAGCTTCCTTCCTGTTTTGGGAGTTTCAATCAATTCTAAAGGATTATCCAATCGATAATCTTCGAAGATTAAATAATTAAAAAAACTTTTAAGTCCGGAGAGTATTCTGGCCTGTGAACGGGGATTTACCTGTTTTGAAACACTATATATAAATTCCTGAATGGTTTCTTCCCCAATTTTCACAGGCGAAATAACAATTTCATTTTCAGCAAGAAATGAACACAATCGTTCCACATCGAAAGAATAATTTTCGATGGTATTCATTGATAAACCCCGTTCGATTTTCAAATAGGATTGGTAATTTTTTAAATAACTGCTCCAACTCATAGAACAAAGAAACGTATTTTTTGAACATAAAAAAACCACGATTGTAAAGTCGTGGTTCTATTTTATTTGAACTGCTCTATTATTTTCCCCATCTTCCACCACCAACATAAAAGCCTAAGTGAATTCCTAAATACGAATTGGAAGCAGTACCTATTATGTTTCCGTCTAAATCTTGTAAATCAGAGTCTGGAATTATATTATACTCCACTCCCATTCTGAATTTACCCCACTCAAAACCAGCACGTACTAAACCTCCCGTTTTACCGGTAGTCTCGACAACTATATTATCAGAATTTTCTATATCATCTACTTCAACATTTGCTAAACTATAATATCCAAAACCAGCGCCTAAATATGGAGCAAAAGAACTATCAGAATTATGAAAATAATAATCATACGTCCCTACATAAGAACCATTAGCCGCTATTTTTGCACTTGTAGTTAAGCCCGACTCCTGAACGTCTCTGGCTATTGCTGCTGCACCTAATCGCAAACCAATATTCATGTTGTCAGCTATATTATATTTTGGTTCCAGGGAAAATAAAATTCCTGCACCACCGTTTGCAGGTACAAATCCCAAATCTAAACCAACTCTAAATCCACCTTTGTGTTGCGCATTGGCAAATCCAAATACTAATAATGCTATTCCTACTAAAGTAATTTTTCTCATTTTTATAAATTTTAAATTTCAGACTGCCAATTTAAAAATTATCGCGATAAAACCTATAATCACAATCTTAAATAAAAATGAATTTTTTCTAAAATTAGCCAACAAAACAATTCGAATAGCCTAGAACAGACTAAAAACCAAACTTATATGCCATTGCTTATCACTAAATTTAGTGATATTTAAAAAACCAATAAAAACATTATTTTTCAATAGTATTTTTCTTAGTTTTAATTTACCACACCTTTGAGTTTAGAAAACAGAATAAAAATTAAAGCATAAAAAAACCCTTCTTAAAAGGAGAAGGGTTGTAAAATTTATTCTAAAAAAAGTTAGAAATGTAAAGCAAAACCAACGTTTAATTGAAATGTATCTTTTTCTGTATAATTGTCATTAAGACTGAGGTTGTATCGAATACCGGGCTCTATACTTACATTTGAACCTAAAAATATGGCATAACCAGCCTGAATTCCTAAATAAGAAGGATCTTCATCAACATCTTTTATAGTAGCTCCAGAATAATCAACTTGAACGGGAATCATACTTGCAATATAATATTTAGCCCCAATCTTATAGGAAAAAATATGAGTATCAAAAAGATCTGAATTGATTCCTCCATATCCTAAACCAACTTTTACAGCTAAGTCGTCGATGACAAAATAACCAGCTTCAGCACCAATATTATAAACGGAATCTCCGTCTGTAGAAGAATAATCAAAACCGGTATTAGATCCAGCAGGAGTTCCAAAACCAGTATTAACCTCTATTAGCCATTTTCCCTGATCGGTTTGTCCATTATCATTTCCTGTTTTTGTGTCCTGAGCATTTGTAATTCCAAATACTAACAACGCTACGAATGTAAAAATACAATTTTTCATGATTTTATATTTAAAATTAATATACATCAAAGTTAAAAAATACAAATACACCATTGCTACAAATTACATTTTACACGTTGATTATCAAATAAATACGATTAAAAACATATAAAATAAAGATTAGATTACAAAAGTCAATCTCTAAAAGACCTATTGTGGATTCATTTTTGATTATAAAAAAAGAATCCCATTTACAATACCATATATTAGCCATAATTAATGGTCTGTTTCATCAATCAACGGGTAAAACGACAACAAACACAATAATTATTTAATTAAAGAGTTTTTAAAACCAGAGTACTAATAACAAACATTAAAAATGAGAATTATGAAAAAAATACTTTTAGCCACTATTCTATTCCTTGCTGTTTCAGCAAATATGGAAGCACAATTAGTCAAATTCGGTATTAAGGCGGGTTTAAATTATGCCAATCAAACCGGAACAGACCTTACAATTAACAGCGAAAATTATAAAACAACAGACGCCATAACAAGCTATCATGCGGGTCTGATTGCAGAAATTAAACTAACAGATGGTTTTTCGGTTCAACCGGAATTATTGTACTCCACACAAGGCGCGAGCTATAAAAATGCCACAACTGAATTTAAAAATGAATTGGGCTATTTATCGATTCCGGTTTTAGCAAAATTTCATTTTAACAAAACGGTATCGTTAGATCTTGGTCCTCAAGCCTCTTTTTTATTGAGCGAAAGAAATGATTTTGACATAAAAAATTCAGAGACTTTTGAGTTTGGACTTGCCGGTGGCTTAGGCATTAACATCACCAAAAACTTATTTATTCAAGGCCGATATGTTGTTGGTTTAACCGAAGCTTCAAAAGATGCTCAAGCCAAAAATTCTGTTTTACAAATATCCGCAGGGATTTCCTTTTAAAAATAAAAAGCTTTTTTTACCCAAACCGTTCTCTTAATTAGAACGGTTTTTTTATTTTTACAAAAACAAGAACTATGAAAATTGCCATCATCAACGGACCTAATCTTAACCTTTTAGGAAAACGGGAACCTGAAGTATACGGAAGTCAAACTTTTGAAGAATATTTTACCACTTTACAAATACAGTTTCCGCAAATTGAGTTCACCTATTATCAGAGTAATATTGAGGGCGAATTAATTAATAAAATTCAGGAATTTGGTTTTTCATACGATGGTATTATTCTAAATGCCGGAGCTTATACCCACACCTCTATCGGGATTGGCGATGCCATCAAGGCTATTACAACTCCGGTAATCGAGGTTCATATTTCAAATACTTTTTCACGCGAAAGCTTTAGACATCAATCCTATATATCAGGAAATGCTAAAGGAGTGATTTTAGGTTTTGGTCTAAAAAGCTATGAATTAGCCATACACTCTTTTTTATAACCGCCGGAGTTAATTTAACAAAAAATTAGCGGCTTCCTTTTTTAGTTCGTATATTTTTGTGAAAGAAAAAACTTTCATGAAAAAATACTACGCCTTTTTATTGTTTATAATCTCGTGTTCTAACTTCGCCCAAATCAAGGGAATCATTTCTGATACCAAAGGAAATCTACTGCCGTTCGTGTCCGTTTTTGTAGAAAATACATACAATGGCACCACATCAAATGAGCAAGGCAAATATGAATTGAATATAAAAACGACAGGAAAGTACACTGTTGTTTTTCAGTATTTAGGCTTTAAAACGCAAAAAAAGTCCATAACCGTCGAAAAATTCCCTTATACTTTTGACGTTAAAATGGAAGAGGAAAGTTTTGCTTTGAATGAAGTGATAATCAACACGAAAAACAATCCGGCCAATGCGATTATAAAAAATGCTATCGCCAATAAAAAAGAAAATACAGCAAAAACAGCCCGTTTCAAAGCTGATTTTTATTCAAGAGGCATCTTCAAACTCAAAAATGCTCCTAAAAAAATATTCGGACAAAAAATTGGTGATTTAAACGGCGCTTTAGACTCCACCGGAACCGGAATTATTTCACTGTCTGAAACCTTTTCTAAGATAATTTTTGAAAAACCCAATAATTTAAAAGAAGTCGTAACCGCATCAAAAGTCAGTGGAAACGACAAAGGATACAGTTACAATACGGCACGATCTTCTTTTTACGACTTTTATGACAATACCATTCCTTTTGGAATGAACATGATTTCTCCCATTGCCGATAACGCTTTTAATTACTATAAATATAAATTAGAAGGCACTTTTAACGATGAAAACAACCAAACTATTAATAAAATAAAAGTAAGCGCAAAACGCGATAGCGAACCCGTGTTTGAAGGGTATATTTATATTGTCGATGATTCATGGGCGATTTACGCCATAGATTTAGACATAAAAGGCTACCGAATGCACGAAGAATTTATAGATGTGATGACACTGAAACAAAACTTCAGCTATAATAAAAACAGTAAGATTTGGGCCAAGAATACGCAAAGTTTAACCTTTACTGCTGGTGCTTTTGGTATAAAGTTTTTAGGGAAATTCACGTACATCTACAGCAATTATGAATTCATGAATGCCTTTGATAAAAAAACGTTTACTAACGAAATAACCAGTATCGAAATCAATTCGAATAAAAAAGACACGCTGTTCTGGAATGCTAACAGACCCATTCCGCTGACGATGGAAGAGACTAATGATTACACTAGAAAAGACAGTATTTACAAAGTTCGAAATTCAAAAAAATACTTAGACTCTATAGATGCCAAAGGAAATAAATTTAAAATACAAAAACTCATCACCGGTTATACGTATAGAAACAGTTCCGAAAAAAAATCTTTTGGTTACGACGGCTTACTCAATTTGGGTTCTTTAAGTTTCAACACCGTTCAAGGCTGGAACTTTGATTCCGGTTTTTCATTCACCAACTGGAACTCGGATGAAAAAGGAAAGTACACCGCTATAAACACCAAGTTTAATTATGGTTTTGCAGAAGACCGTTTGCGCATTTCCGGAAAATTCAGCCATAGATTTAACAATCAAAATTATGCAACAGTAACCGTATCCGGTGGTTCCAAGGTCAATCAATTCAATGACAGTAATCCCATTAGTGCTTTACTAAATTCTGTAAGCTCCTTGTATTTCAAAAACAATTTCATGAAGCTTTATAACTTAGAATTTGCTCAAATTAACTACAGTCAAGATGTTTTCAACGGAATAAACCTCAACGGAAAACTGGAATACCAGCAACGAAAACCACTATTCAACACGACCGATTTTAGTTTCTTCAGCAAGGACGATATCTACTCCTCAAACAATCCTTTGAATCCAACGGATGATACCAATCCCGGATTTGAAAAACACAGTTTGGTAAAAGTGAATGTGAATGCCAAAATAAATTTTGGTAACAAATACATTTCACGCCCTGACGGAAAGTTCAACATTCGCAACAGCAAATACCCAACGCTGTTTTTGAATTACGAAAAAGCATTTGCTGCAAGCGAAAAGCAATATGCATACGAGCAATTGAATGCTCGTATAACGTATGATGCAACGCTGGGAAACAAAGGAACACTTGGCCTGAACCTAAAAAGTGGCACATTTATTAATGCTGACGCTATTTCATTTATAGACTACAAACATTTCAACGGAAATCAAACCCACATAGGGCAATCTGAACGCTATTTGAATGTATTTAATCTATTGCCTTACTATAGCAACAGCACTAATGACAGCTACTTTGAATTCCATACTGAGTACAACGACAAAGGATATATTATGAATAAAATTCCGCTGCTCAATCTATTGAAATCAAATTTAATTCTGGGATTTCATAATCTTGCCATCCCGGATGTGAATCCCTATTCTGAGTTTTCGGTTGGTTTAGACAATCTGGGGTTTGGCAAATTCAAAATGTTACGTGTCGATTATGTTCGTTCGTATCAAAACGGTTTTAAGGGAGATGGTGTCGTTTTTGGTTTAAAGTTTTTGAATATTTTAGAATAGGATTCCATACCGAAAGACTAGTGCATTCCTACTAACTTGGCTATTTTTTTGTAAAAACAATCCCAAAACGTCAAATTTGAGGTGGATGACGTCAAATTTGACGTCATGTAGGGTCAAATTTGACGTTGCTATCGTCATACATGACGCAAAGAGGGTCAAATTTGACGTCAGCAACGTCATACATGACGTCACACTAGGTCAAATTTGAGGTGGACGACGTCATACATGACGCGAAAAGCCTCAAATGTGACGTCAAGGACATCAAATTTGAGGCTTTGGGATACAAAATAAGAAAATCGTGTTATTTTGCTCATGGCAAAAGAACGGCAAGAGTTCTTTTTGTAGTATTAATTTGGTTCTACATGAATGAGAACATGACCCAATTCCGGTATTTCGCTTCTCAGGGTATCTTTTAAAAGATGTGCTAAATCATGTCCTTCTTTTACGGTGATATTGGCATCGACTCTGGCGTGTAAATCCACATGGTATCTCATCCCCGATTTGCGAATAAAACATTTTTCGGTATCAATAATTCCATCTACTTGATGCGAAACGCGTCTGATATCCTCGATTAAATCATCATAAAGATGTTCATCCATTATTTCGCCCAAAGCAGGTCGGAAAATAAGATAACTATTGTATAATATAAAAGCCGACGCAAAAAGGGCAGCCCAATCATCGGCTGTTTCATATCCTTTTCCTAAAACCAAAGCAATCGAAATTCCTATAAAAGCCGCTATTGAAGTTATGGCATCACTCCTATGGTGCCAAGCATCGGCTTTCAAAGAAGAACTGTTGGTTTCTTTACTTCGCTTCATAACGATACGAAAGGAGTATTCTTTCCAAATAATGATGGCTCCAAGAACCAGCAATGTCCATGATTTTGGCAATTCGTGTGAAGTTCTGATATTTATTATGCTTTCATAAGCAATAACTGTTGCTGATGTAATTAAAAAACCAACAACCAAAAAAGTCACTAAAGGTTCTGCTCGACCGTGTCCGTAAGGATGATTCTCGTCCGCAGGTTTATTCGAATACTTGATTCCAAACAATACTAAAAGGGAAGAAAAAATATCGGTTGTAGATTCTATGGCATCCGCAATTAAAGCATATGAATTACCAAAAATACCGGCTAAGCCTTTTATAACGGCCAGACAAGTATTACCAGCTATACTAAAATAAGTCGCTTTTATAGCCGTTTGTTCGTTCGACATGATTTTTTATAGTTTAACAAAATTAAAAATACCGTTTAAACAACTCTTTTATACTCTTAAAAGTTGTCTAAACGATACCACTAATACAATTTTTAAATTATGCTCTGACGATGTTAGCTCCAATAGCTCTCAATCGTTCATCTATTCGCTCATATCCTCGGTCGATTTGCTCAATATTTTGAATAGTGCTCGTTCCTTTTGCAGAAAGTGCTGCTATCAATAATGAGATTCCCGCACGAATATCTGGTGAAGACATAGTAGTCGCTTTGAGTTGTGATTTGAAATCATGCCCCATAACTACTGCTCGGTGTGGATCACACAGCATAATTTTGGCACCCATATCAATCAATTTATCGACGAAAAATAAGCGGCTTTCAAACATTTTTTGATGAATCAATACATCGCCTCTGGCTTGTGTGGCAACAACTAAAACAATGCTCAATAAATCAGGTGTAAATCCTGGCCATGGCGCATCAGAAATCGTTAAAATAGAACCATCAATATCGGTTTTTACTTCATATCCGTCAACATGAGCAGGAATATAGATATCATCGCCTCTTTTTTCGAGTGTAATACCCAGTTTTCTAAACGTATTAGGAATAAGTCCAAGGTTTTCCCAGCTTACATCTTTTATCGTAATCTCAGATTTGGTCATGGCTGCTAAACCAATCCAACTTCCTATTTCAATCATATCTGGAAGAATTCTGTGTTCACATCCTCCTAAACTTTCTACCCCTTCAATGGTTAGTAAATTAGAGCCAACTCCTGTGATTTTAGCTCCCATGGAGTTCAACATTTTACACAATTGTTGCAAATAAGGTTCACAAGCAGCGTTGTATACTGTTGTTTTTCCTTTGGCTAAAACAGCAGCCATCACAATGTTTGCGGTACCAGTTACAGAGGCTTCGTCAAGCAACATATCAGTTCCTTTTAATCCTTTTGGCGCTTCTACTCCATAGAAATGATCTTCTCGGTTGTATCTGAATTTAGCTCCAAGATTGATAAATCCTTCAAAGTGGGTATCCAATCTTCTGCGTCCTATTTTGTCGCCACCCGGCTTTGGAATATAGCCTTTTCCGAAACGGGCCAAAAGCGGTCCTACAATCATAATCGAACCACGAAGCGAACCCCCTTCTTGTTTGAAAGCTTCGGTTTCTAAGTAAGCAACATTTACATCATCGGCTTGAAAAGTGTATGATCCTGGACCTGTTTTTTGAATTTTTACACCCAAATTTCCCAGCAGCGTAATCAGCTTGTTGATGTCAATAATATCAGGAATATTATTAATTGTTACTTTTTCAGGAGTCAATAATACGGCACAAAGTATTTGCAACGCTTCATTTTTTGCTCCTTGTGGTGTGATTTCTCCTTTTAGAGCAATGCCCCCTTCGATTTTGAAAATTCCCATATTCTTATTTTAAGGTTCTCAGGTTGTAAGACAATATATTGCTAAGGTTACAGCTCGTTTTCTATTTGCAGTACCTTAGTAAATTCTGTTTTAGTACCTTTTTATTTTGGATTATTTTTTTGAAATGGTTTTGGCTTTCCTGTTTTCAAATTCTTATTACTTTGAATTTTAGGCTGCCCTATTGGTGTAATTTTGTTAGAAATACGTTTGTTTGTTCGAAGTAAATCAGTTGTATTCAACAGTTCTTCGGTGCTTTGCAACATATTTAATTTCCCGTCTGATAATTCATAAAGATGTTCAAAAATGACATCATCTTTTACGGTGTCTTTGTTCCAACTCAAATAGGATTTTTTCATGTGATTGGCGATTACTTTCACCAATGCATTTTTCATTTCTCCTTCTTCCCATTTATTGGCAACATCAATCATATATTTAATATTATTGCCGTAATACCTGTATTTTGGAAAATTTTGCGGGTATTTTAAAACATCTGGTTTTAGTTGCAATACTTCGCGGGAAGGAATTGGATATGGTGATTCTACATCTAATCTAAAATCAGACATAATAAACAACTGATCCCATAATTTATGCTGAAAATCCGGCACATCACGCAAATGAGGATTTAAACTTCCCATTACTTGTATGATATATTTTGCCGCTTTGTTACGCTCTTCAACATCCGTTATTGCAGTGGCTTGGTCAATTAGTTTTTGCAAATGACGGCCATACTCCGGAATAATTAAATGCGATCTTTCGGCATTGTATTCCAAATGCTGAACCGTATCGTTCGCGTTTTCTTTTATATATTTTGTGTTCATATTTATAGGGAAACTATACCTTTTATTGTAGCTACTTCTTGGTACTTATCTATTATTTCTTGTGCGTCTTTCACTTGAACATCAACAGAAATACTGGTGAATTTCCCTGTCTTGGATTTCGTTGTTTTTATAACCGCTCCCATACAATCAAAAGCCAATTCAACACGCTCAACATTATCTGCCTCACTCGGAACAATGAATTTAAACAAATATAAAGCTGGCCAAGTATTACTCATATCCAACTCTACTTTTAATCTTTCATAAAATTCAGCAGTCTCTTTTTCTTTGTCTTTATCCATTCTTAAATTAAAATAAAGGCAAATATACGGTAATGATTTTAGATTTAGGAATTACACTAAAGGATTTCCTTTTTTTTTGAATAGAAACAGAATTATATCTTTTAATTCTTTTCGAAATCCCAATTAGTTTAGGTAAATTTGCGCCTTATTTGTAAAAAGTGCAGAAAGAAATCATAGTTATCATTGGCGGTCCGGGAACAGGAAAAACCAGTATTATCGAGAAATTAATCGCTAACGGTCATTGCTGCTATCCAGAAATTTCCAGACAGGTAACTCTCGAAGCACAAAAACAGGGAATTGAACAATTGTTCCTCAAAAACCCGTTGTTATTTAGCGAATTACTGCTTGAAGGACGAAAAAAACAATTCGAAAGCGCCTGCAACGAACCGCACGAAGTTGTTTTTCTGGACAGAGGAATCCCTGATGTTCTGGCATATATGCACTATATTGGAGACAGTTATCCTTCTTTTTTTGATGCCGCTTGCCGAGAACACATCTATACCCGAATATTTATTCTTCCGCCTTGGGAAGAAATTTATGTAAGCGACAGAGAACGTTACGAAAACTTCGAACAAGCAAAACTCATCTACAATCACCTTACAGAAACCTATCAAAATTACGGATACGAACTTATAGAAGTACCAAAAGATAGTGTAGATAACAGAATTCTTTTTATCTTAGATAAAATTTCAAAATAATTTACAGATTAAAAATTGAAATTTTCAATTGATGCTACGCTATAAAACCGTAGAACTACTATAAAGACCGAAATCTGAAAAGTATGCAAACAGCAGTAGCAATTCTTCAAAAATATTGGAAACACGACAGCTTCCGATCGCTTCAAAACGAGATTATCGATTCCGTTTTAAACGGTCAGGATACTTTTGCGCTGATGCCAACCGGTGGCGGAAAATCAATTTGTTTTCAAGTTCCTGCAATGATGAAAGAAGGAATTTGTTTGGTTATTTCTCCTTTGGTCGCCTTGATGAAAGACCAAGTGGCCAATTTGCAAAAACGAAATATCAAAGCAATTGCATTGACCGGAGGTATCAAATCAGACGAAATGATTGACCTTTTAGACAATTGCCAATTCGGAAATTATAAATTTCTGTATGTTTCCCCGGAACGATTACAATCAGATTGGATTTTGGATCGTATCAAAAGTCTTCCCGTAAACCTAATTGCAATAGACGAAGCACATTGTGTTTCGCAATGGGGCCATGATTTTCGCCCTGCTTATTTGAAAATTTCCGATTTAAAAAAACATTTCCCGAAAATTCCATTTTTGGCTTTGACTGCAACCGCAACACCCAGAGTTCAGGAAGATATCATCACAGCATTAGGATTGCATAATCCGCAACTATTCCAGAAATCATTTGAAAGGAAAAACATTGCGTACATGGTTTTTGAAGTAGAAGACAAACTTTTTAGAATCAAACAAATACTAGAGAAAAACCCTCAACCGTCTATCATTTATGTCCGAAACAGAAAATCATGTTTGGATATTTCCAGCCAATTGCAATCGTTAGGATTTAAAGCAACCTATTATCACGGTGGGCTTTCGCCAAAAGAAAAAGATAAAAACATGCAGTTGTGGATGCAGGAAGACGTTCAGGTAATTGTAGCAACAAATGCATTTGGAATGGGAATCGACAAAGCCAATGTAAAAACCGTCATCCACATACAACTTCCTGAAAACATTGAAAATTATTATCAGGAATCCGGTCGTGCTGGTCGAAATGGTGAAAAATCATTTTCAGTGGTATTGACCAGTCCTTCGGATATTTTTCAGGCCGAAAATCAATTCATCCGCAATCTTCCCGACAAATCGTTTCTGACTGCGGTTTACATCAAGTTGTGCAATTATTTTCAGATTGCTTACGGCGAAGGCATGGACCAACGTTTCACGTTCAATTTAAATCATTTTTGCCTGAAATATGACTTCCCGATTTTAAAAACATACAATGCGATGCAATTTCTGGACAGACAAGGCATCCTGAATTTATCCCAAGAATTTTCGGAGAAGATTAGTATGCAGTTTTTGATTCCGTCCAAAGAAGTCATTCGATACATCAGTATGAATTCAAACGACGAGGAAATTATTCTGACTATCTTACGAACTTATCCTGGAATTTACGAAATGCAAACCGCTTTCAATTTACAACTGATTGCCAAAAAATCAAATCACAAAGAATCCGAGATCCAAGCTGTTCTTCATAAACTAAAAGAAAAAGATATCATTGAATACCATGCTAAAAACAATGATACTACTTTAATTTTTAATGAAATTCGCGAAGATGAAAGGACGATTAATCGGGTTTCAAAATATTTAGAGAAGCAAAACCTGCTAAAAACAGAACAACTTAAAGCAGTGCTTCATTATGTTAATGAAAAAAAGACCTGCAAAAACAAATTGATTTTAGATTATTTTGGAGAAAAAGTACCCACCGATTGCGGAATTTGCTCCTATTGTATTTCAAAAAAAACACAAACGGTCGATATTGCATCGCTTTCGAAAGAAATTTTGACACTTTTAAAAACCGAAAACTTAAATTCAAGAGAAATACAAAACAGAACAAATTCAAACGCTAAGGATGTTATCTTTGTATTACAGGAATTATTAGAAAAAGAAGCGCTTCTTATACATTCAAACAATAAATATTCAATAAAATCATAATGGAAAAATTACGAATTGTTTTTATGGGCACACCAGAATTCGCCGTTGGAATCCTGGATACCATAATCAAAAATAACTATGAAGTAGTTGGCGTCATAACCGCTGCGGATAAACCGGCCGGTCGCGGACAAAAAATAAAATATTCTGCTGTAAAAGAATATGCTGTTGAACACAATCTTACTTTATTACAACCCACCAATCTGAAAGACGAAACTTTTTTAGAAGAATTAAAAGCGTTGAATGCCAATTTACAAATTGTAGTCGCCTTTAGAATGTTACCAAAAGTAGTATGGGAAATGCCATCATTAGGCACATTTAACCTCCACGCTTCACTCCTGCCCAATTATCGAGGTGCGGCTCCAATAAACTGGGCCATCATCAATGGGGAAACAAAAACTGGAGTGACCACTTTTTTTATTGATGACAAAATAGATACAGGCGCAATGATTTTAAGCTCAGAAATTGCAATTGAACCAACAGAAAATGTCGGACAACTGCATGATCGCTTAATGCATTTGGGTAGTGAAACAGTTGTTGAAACTTTAGCCTTGATAGAAAAAGGAAATGTAACTACCACAATACAAAAAGATACTGCCGAAATTAAAACGGCATACAAGCTTAATAAAGAGAATTGCAAAATTGACTGGACAAAATCAGCTTCCGAAATCAACAATCTGATACGAGGATTAAGTCCATATCCGGTTGCCTGGTGTTTTTTTAGCGATAAAGAGGAAGAATGGAATGTGAAAATTTACGAAGCAAAAATTATTTCAGAAGAACACACGAAAACTGTTGGTAGCTTGGTTTGCACCAAAAAAGAAATGAAAATAGCAGTCGAAAATGGCTTCATTCAGGTACTGAGTTTACAATTTCCGGGGAAGAAAAAGATGAGTACGCCTGAATTTTTGAATGGAATCACTTTTTCAGAAAACGCAAAAGTTTACTAACATCAGTAAAAACGGGCGTTCGTCGATGATTTTTCGACAACAAACCTTGCTTTATGAACAAAAAAAATAAGTTATTAACAAAACCAACTAAATTTAACGAAAACGCTTGCAAGGAACGTATTTCCTACTAAATTTGTGTATTAACAATTTTTTTTAACCAACAATTAATAACTATTTATTATGAACAAATCAGAATTAATCGACGCTATCGCTGCTGATGCAGGAATTACAAAAGCTGCAGCAAAATTAGCTTTAGAATCATTTTTAGGTAATGTAGGTGGTACTTTGAAAAAAGGTGGAAGAGTATCTTTAGTAGGTTTTGGATCTTGGTCAGTTTCTGCTAGAGCTGCTAGAGACGGAAGAAATCCTCAAACTGGAAAAACTATTCAAATAGCTGCAAAAAATGTAGTAAAATTCAAAGCTGGTGCTGAATTAGAAGGCGCAGTAAACTAATTTAAGTTTTCCTGATATAATTAAAACCTTCCATCTGGAAGGTTTTTTTATGACTTTTGACGATTTTATTTGGAAAACTAAACTTATTATTGTTAAATTTAGTAAAAATAAAGGAGCCATGATTTCAGAAAAATTAAAAAAAGGACATTTGCTTATTGCTGAGCCTTCTATAATTGGAGACTTGTCGTTCAACAGATCTGTTATTCTATTAGCTGATCATAACCAAGAAGGATCTGTGGGTTTTATCATCAACAAACCCTTGAAATACACCATCAAAGATTTACTTCCCGATATCAATGCTAATTTTAAAATCTACAATGGCGGTCCCGTTGAACAGGATAATCTTTATTTTATCCACAACGTACCGGATTTGATTCCTAATAGTATAGAAATTTCAAATGGAATATACTGGGGAGGCGACTTCGAATCCGTTAAAAACCTGATTAATTTAGGAAAAATAAACAAAAATAATATTCGGTTTTTCTTAGGATATACCGGCTGGGAAGAAGACCAATTAGCCACAGAAATGGAATGCAATTCGTGGATTATTGCCGCAAATAGTTATGAAAATAAAATAATAGGCAAATCAACTACGCACTTTTGGAAAGAAAAAATCATTGAATTAGGCGGAGATTATGTTATCTGGTCTAATGCACCTGAAAATCCACTTCTAAACTAATTTTTAATCACCAAATCGTTAAGCTTTTGTATTAAAAGCATTGCTGTAGCAGTAACAAACTCTTTCTTTCTATATTTCGTTATAGGCTGAATTCCTCTTATAACGTTAGTTAAAAATAACTCATCGGCCTTTTGAAGATCAAACGGCGAAATAACAGCCTCAATAACTTCAAGGTTTTCTATCTTTTTAGCCAGTTCCAAGACCTGCTTTCTCATAACGCCATTAATACACCCTTCAGAAACAGGCGGTGTAGTCAACGTATTACCTTGTAACATAAAAAGATTACCGTAGACTGCTTCAACTACATTCTTGCTGTCATTTAATAAAATACACGTATTTAATCCGTTTTCATCCGCATAAATACTAGCAGCAACATTTAAGATCTTATTCGTTGTTTTTAAGGTAGAGAGCAATTGCTTGCTAACATAAAAATCTTTGTACAAATCCACCTCAAAATCACCCTCAGGAGCAACATACAAAGTGTTTTCTAAAGCGGTAGCGTGAACGAGATAGGAAATTATATTATTCTTAGGTAAATAATACCCGCCATCATTTCTATAAACTGTAATTCTGGCTCTTGCCGAAGCAGAAAAGCCATTGTTTTTGACTACACAAAGAATCTGCTCTTCAAAATAATCCATGGTAAAATTCATGGGGATTTCCATTCGAACGATTCGCATAGCAGCCATCAATCTGAAATAGTGATCTTCTAAAAATAAAATTTTATCATTTACTATTTTAACCGTTTCAAAAACAGCATCTCCATATAAAAAAGCGCGATTTTGAGTTATTATATTTGAATCTTGTGCTTCTAAAATCCCATTAAAATTTACCATAAAAAAACCCTGAATTTTTGTTCAGGGCAAAGATATATCATATAAAACAATTTTACTATACAGAACCAATAAGATGTTTCAAATCGGAAATTTGATTTTCCCACAACTGGGTTGCCTCTTTTACTTCATCTTTAAAAGCAAAATCAATAACCATTAACGACACGTCTTTTGTGATGTCATCCTCTAAAATATGTAATTCAAAAAAATAATCCGTGTCTTTATTATCCGAATCTACCCATTTAAATTTCACTTTCTCTCCAGATTTCTTAGAAGCCAATCTGGCTTTCTCTTCGGAGTCATTCCAGATAAAAGTAAAAAATTCTCCACGTGAATTTACGTTATCGGCAAACCATTCTGACAACCCTGATGGAGTCGATATGTATTGATACAACAACTGAGGAGAAGAATTTATAGGAAATTCGATTTCGTAACGTATTTTTGAGTCCATGGGCTACATTTAATTTTTGCGAAATATAGGAATATAAGTCCGAAAAAAAAGCATTTTTAAAAATATTTTTTTTTCTTAAAAATATACTTGCAACCTCTAATATTATTTTTATATTTGCACCCGCATTCAGGATAGGATTTATATCTTGAATATGGCGAGATAGCTCAGTCGGTTAGAGCGCAGGATTCATAACCCTGAGGTCCCGAGTTCAAATCTCGGTCTCGCTACAAGAACAAACCCTTAACATATAAAGTGTTAGGGGTTTTTTATGGCATTTAATGAAATATTTATTTTTTGGAGTAAGGAAAAGGAGTAAGGAATTTTTAAATTTAAAATCCATTTACGGCAAAAAAGAGCTTAAAAAATCTCCAAAAGTGGATTTTATATTATGAACCAAATACTTTTATATCCAACATTCCTCGTTGAATTGTATTTAGTATAGTTGAGACCAAATAAGTGTTGTACCAGAACTCCTTTAGTTGAATAAGAAGTTAACACACCTGTTTCATTACCTAAACTTAATTTATCATCTCCTTTTTATTTAGAAACAAGAACATATTAATGATTCTTTTCTATTACAAATTTTACACATTCAAGCTTAAATGCACAATCATACTTGACTTATATTTCAATAAAAATATCCCCAAATAGTGTCTGACTTTTTGGAGGCAGTTCATAATTAACCCCTTTTTATAAAAACAAACTTCAGCAACAATAGCTGTTAATTTTTCATCCATAGCGAAATTCAGAAGTCCTTGCACCCAATTTAAGGCATTGTTTTTCGTTGCCATTTTTGACATTATAGCAAAAATGCTGGTGGTTACATTTGGGCGTTTACTCCTAAAAAAAAGTTGCTTTTTATTAAGTAACAATTATTATTTAAAAGCAATTTAGTTAAATAAATTGAATTTTAATATTCAATTAAACATGAAAGATGTCCTTTTTTTAATAAAACAGGACACCTTTCATGTTTAATATTAATAATTTAGTTTCATAAATAATATTTTTGTCAGCTTTTATTGTACTGATTTATTAATTAGTACTTCTTTAATATTATACCTTATTATAAATGTTATTTCTCCTTATTCAAATATATTTCAAAATCGTATGAATACAATAAAAATTAGTAAATTACTATTTAGCACTTTATTTCTGTGGGGCACAATGGCGAATGCTCAACATTTAACCATCTCAAATTCTGGTGAAACAACTTCACCTGGTACAAACTGGAGCATTATCGGAAACGTATTGTACATTGGTAACAGTGGTTCTGCGTCTATTAATACAAGTGTAATTACCAATCATCTTCAGAACACGGGTGACTTAACAATCAATCTACCCGAGCAAAGTAATGTTGCGCGCAACATATATATCAACAATACTATTGCCTATTTGGGCTCCAGTGCAAGAACACTAACATTTCAAAGCGGGAATGATATCGTTTTTGCGAATGCTGTCGGAATTACTTCTGCAACTGCGAGTTTAAATATAGTGCTTCGATCTGCTACAACTACTGGAACACCAGATAACGGATCAATTAAAATGAACGGTATAAATATAGATACCAAAGGTGGGCATTTGTGGGTTGGCGGTGGCGCTTCCACTACCACATGGAATGGTCTGAATGTTGGTAATAGTGCTGCAAGAACTTATCTCGATGATGTTGCTGGAATTTCTGTAGTTGGATCGACAATCGCTTCAGGTGGTGGAAATATCTATATGTATGGACTATCGTGGAACTCGTCTGATGATGACGGGGTGAATTATGGGATAAACGTTGAAAATTCTAATGTTTCATCGGGAGCGGGAGATATTAACTTTGCAGGAGGTGTTTATGGTCGATATAATAATGGAATTGGAATGCGTGCCGATACCATTTTCGTATTTAATTTTATTGGTAATCAAACTATTGCCG
>ERZ1034365.198-NODE-198-length-34358-cov-3.436860_pt1 | contig 34358 bp, 30 predicted proteins | sample MGYA00520615_ERZ1034365 | MGnify/ENA primary metagenome ERZ1034365 (study PRJEB33736, sample SAMEA104284505) | Azolla filiculoides | biome: Urban; feature: Water surface; material: Ditch water | place: Netherlands | collected 2015-10-28 | depth 0-0.1 m ...
AAAGTGTCGCTCAAGTACTGCCAGTTACAGTATGAGTAATGGGTAATAATTGCTGTGTTTGTATTGAATTTGAACATCCAGCAAAAAAGAAAGTAAAAAATGATAGATAGACAACAATATTACGCATAGTTATTATAAATAATTATTAAATAGTGTTTTTACTCTCTTTCCATATCTTTATTTTCTCAGTAAAATCAGGATGTTTTGAACTTTGAGAAAGTCCAATATCGTAAGGGAGAGAAGGGGATTACACGTCCAAGTTCGATCATAAAATTACATTCTCGTTTAATATTCGCACTATCGAAGTTATACATATCAGTGAATTCCATTGTTACTATATATACTGAGATGGAATATCCAAATCTAATATTGTATAAAATATATTGCATTATGTATTATATTTTATACAATATTAGAGTTATATTCTATCTGTTTTATATATGATTGCACAGAATCAATGGTTTTCTCGTAGAAAATATGGAGGATGGGGACTTACTCCAAAAACATGGCAAGGTTGGGCATACATACTATGCGCAGTAGGAGTTTTATTGATTGTTCAGTTATTCCTTCCAGATACTCCAAAAATGCAAGCGATCAGTACAGGTATCTGGGTATTTCTCCTTCTTATCGATATTATACCTGTAATGATTACCCTCAAAAAAGACGAAAGAGAAATTCATGTGGAAGCTATTTCAGAGCGAAATGCAGCTTGGTTTATGAGTATAGTATTGGTAACTGGAATTGTCTATGAAATAGTTCGAGCTGATCTTCTTTCTAAACAGATTGAATGGAATTATTTTATGATAGTAGCATTATTTTGATGAGCTCTTGTAAAATCAATTTCAAATTATATACTCGACAGAGAATAATATGCAAACCAGAATCAAAGAGCTTCGAGCTCGAAAAAATCTTACTCAAGAAGAACTTGCTACCATGGTTGGTGTCACAAGAGTAACAATAGCCTTACTAGAAAAAGGGAGGTACAACCCTTCTCTCCGATTGGCAAAACTTATATCGCTCTTCTTATGAGAAGACATAGATACTATATTCCTATGGGATGAGGATGATTTAAAAATATAAGCAGATAGAATTTTCTGCTTTTTTTGTCACCAAAATTCCATATACTCGTCTTAAGTTTTGAAAGCGCTTGTCACTTACTGATATTATATGATTTCTTCTTCTCTAGAAAGAGTGAAAAATGGCGATCTAGAAGCCTTTTCTCCTCTCTATGACTTTTCGTATAATCGTGTGTATGCATCGATTTTTCATCGAACCCTCGATACAACCCTTACGGAAGATATTATTTCAGAGGTATATATGAAGGCAATAAAAAGCATATCCTCTCTCAAGGCGAAAACTGAATGAGAATTCATGGCATGGATGCTTCGTATAGCCTATACTCATCTCGTTGATACAATGCGGGCTCGTAAAGATACCAACTCTATTGATGAAATGATTCATGAGCCCTGATATGAGCTTTCTCATACACAAAATATTGATAATAAAAGCATTCTTGAGGAAGTGCTTACTTTTATGGAAACCCTTCCGGAACGTGATCGCATGATTCTTACACTTCGAATATGGGATGATTGTTCTTATGAGGAGATAGCCCTTATTACATGAGAAAAATCAGATAATTGTAAAAAGATTGTTTCTCGGACTCTTGAAAAGATCAGTGCAAACGTATCATATATGTTTATTTTTTCAATCATTCTTACCCATGTCATCTAATCATAAAGAAATCCTCGAAGAACTCTATATACTAGAACCCAAACTTCAACTCCAAGAGAAGAAAATCATCACAATTATAGAAAAAATGCAGGCTTGAAAGCCAGATATAGTTATAAACGAAACATTTCGCGAGGAATTAAAAAGTACAGTAATGTCTACTCTCCTTCCTACAAAAACTATCAAGACATCATGGAAATTTTGACTATTTGATTTTAAGATTCATATTGCCTCTTGAGCTCTTGCATGCGTATTTATTTGAATGTTTATTTCACAATCATACTTAGAAATATTTCACTCAAGTATATCTTCATTTGTTCCTCAGATTATTCAGATTGACACTCCTTTTTCTGGTGCAAAACTTCAATACATCCCCTCCTCACCCCCTATTAATCCTGCTCTGACTTTCGTTGGGAATACTACAATGAAAATGGAAAATGATCGAATGATAGCTCCAGGAGAACAATTTCCTTATTATAACTTTACTTTCACTGGAGCAATTCCAGAATATACAGGTTCACTCGATGTTTTTAAAAGAAATGGTGGTACATTTAACCCTGGAGAACTTAGTTCTTTATTTACAAATTTTCAAATTGAAGGACTCAATTTTCAGGCTTTTGAAAAAATAAGTATCACAAACCTTACCCTAAGTGAAGCTAGGGATTTTGGATATATTGTGAGTATTGATCTTCAAAATGGCACTATTACCTTGAATCAAAATTGGGCAAAATGGCCACAATCACATTGTACTGCAGATGGCTGTGATCTTCCTACAAAACTAGAAGAAAGTGATATGTCATCAGATGATACAATTATTCAAATTGGGAACGATTTCTTAAAGAAATATGGATTGGATGAATATCACATGACTACTCCACAATTGGATAAAAATTGGAAGATTTATTATGCTCAAGCAAAAAAAGAATCCCCTTCAACCGCACAAATTCCTGAACAAGTGACGCTCACATATCCTCAAACAATTCATGGAATACGGATATATGACGAATATGGAACCTATAAATGACTCTCTCTTGCTTTCGATGTTCGTAATAAGCAGATTGCATCGATGTTTGGTTTTGAAAAACAATCACTCATACAAGCAAAATATACCGAAATGACCGATACAGCAAATATTCAACAAATTATACGATATGGCTGACGCTATCAGACACAATCATTCAGTGGACAGAAAATAAAAGAAGCTTCTCTCGCTTCTCCAAGCATAGGATACGTTCGTCTCTGGTGAGAAACATATGAAGCTGATGGGCGCGGAAGAGAATTCTATGTTCCAGCATATGTTTTCCCGATTCTCAGTGAAGAGGCTCGTAAAGAAACAGGGCGAGAAAATATTGTAGTTCCTTTAGTGAAAGATTTCGCTGAATTTTATCCAATCGATTCATCTGTATCGTCCAATCCAATTCCAACCCCACTTATGGTTCAGTAAGTCTGTATATTATCATGAGGAGAAGATATATTGACATAATAAACTAAATATATATAAAAGATATTATCCAATTCCTAGTAACTTTACCTGGGCGGATATGTTTCTTTTCATACACATACACAAGGAGTATTTCCATGCACTACATCAGCACTCGTGGTCAATCCCCACAAGCTCGTTTTTCCGATATTCTTTTGGCCGGACTCGCTCCAGATGGTGGTCTCTATCTTCCAGAGAATTATCCCAAGGTATCTCTCGAGAAAATGAAAGCATGGCGTCACCTCTCTTACGCAGATTTGGCCCATGCAATCCTTTCACTCTACATTGACGATATCCCATCCGATGATCTTCTTGCTATTTGTCGCAAGACATACACGGCAGAAATTTTCAAACACATGGATGAAAGCCATGCGCCCTATTATCCGATTGATGGTACCATGGCAGACATTACTCCACTCATATGGCTGGAACCAATGTTTTCTCGAAGTCAGGTAAAGCCAACTGGAGGTATTGCTCTTCTTGGGCTTTCCAATGGTCCAACTCTTGCCTTCAAGGATGTAGCACTCCAACTTGTCGGCAATCTCTTTGAATATGTTCTCGAAAAACGTGGGGAAACCCTTACGATTCTTGGTGCAACTTCCGGAGATACCGGCCCTGCGGCAGAATATGCACTGCGTGGTAAGAAGGGGATTGAGGTATTCATGCTTTCTCCTCACAATGCTGGTATGTCCCCATTTCAAGCGGCGCAGATGTACAGTTTGCAAGACAGCAATATCCACAACATTGCCATTCATGGAATGTTTGATGATGCGCAAGATATCGTGAAAACGATTTCAAGTGATGCTTCTTTTAAAGCCTGCTACAGAATCGGTGCTGTGAACTCAATTAACTGGGCACGTATTCTTGCACAAGTGGTGTATTACTTCAAGGCATACTTTGCTGCCACTGAAAATGAAGAAAACAGCATTAACTTTGCCATTCCATCAGGAAACTTCGGCAACGCTTGTGCTGGGCATATAGCACGCATGATGGGACTTCCGATTGACAAACTCATCATCGCAACCAATGAAAACGATGTGCTTGCAGAATTTTTTGCCACTGGTGTATATCAGCCACGAAAAAAAGCTGAAATCACCTCAAGTCCATCTATGGACATAACGAAGGCTTCGAATTTTGAACGCGTTGTCTTCGATATGGTTGGGAGAAATGGTTCACTTACCCGTGAACTATTCGAAAACCTCAGTACCACTGGGGAATTCCATCTTTCAGCAACCGTGGCAGAAGAGCAGTTTGGCTTTATTGCAACTTCGAGCAGTCATCAAGATCGGCTTGAGGCAATCGAATTCGTTCATGTGGAAAACAAAGTTTTTATCGATCCACATACGGCAGATGCATATATTGCAGTGGTTAACCTATTGGATGATATCCATGGTATTACGGTTATTCTCGAGACCGCTCAAGCCTGCAAGTTTGATCAGATTACTTGGGATTCAACCGGGATGGATGTTAAGCGCCCACCAGGCCTCGTAGGCATTGAAGAGCTTCCACAAAGGGTTGAAGTCATTTTTCCGGATCCGAATATCGTGAAGGCAATGATTGAAGCGGTTTACAAAATATAAATACACATATTCCTGAGAAAGGCAGGAATTATCGAGAATGGGAGGTTTTACTCTCTCTTTTCCGAATAACAGAAATAGGGCACAGTGTGCCCTATTTTTATTTCCCAAGATTCATATAGTACTTTCTCTTTTCATCATCCAATCGCTCTATCGCATATCGAAGCATGGTTCGTGGCATCTTGAGAGTATATGTATTAAGGAAATCAATTAGTACCAATTCATTGACTCTTTTTCATACTTCCCGAAGCATCCATCCACAGGCCTTATGCATGAGATCATGTGGGTGATTGAGGAATCGAGGAATGAGATAGAAGGTAAGTTTCTCATTTCATTTCTTTATCTGATGAAAACTGGCTATCACTATAATACGCTGTATCCACAGATTTTCACTCGTAATACACTTTTCTATAAATAGTACACGCTCTTCATGAGAGAGCGATTCTTCAAGATATGGTCATATGATATCTGGAGCGGAAGTATCAACCAAGTCCCAATTATTAATATGATCCACATATCTCATATAGAATTCTCCGAGTTCTTTGATTGGATATATTTTTTTCTTTGCAAAAATGACAAGAGTATGAAGTCATGCAAGTCGCTCTTCATGGTACTCTGAAGAAAGGAGCTTTTCTATATCCTGAAATGTTGTGGATAAGAGAAAACAGGTAACAATTTTTCTCGTATCTGGAACACTTACTCCGAGAAATGTATCTCATTCCCCGTATTCTCCAGGTCATGTTTTAAAAAATCGTAATGCTCATAATGCCTTTTCTTTTTGAGCTTTTTTTCTGAGTTCTGTTTGAATTGGGTGCATATTTATTGATAGATAAAAGTATTCATTCCCTGGATAGATTCTGGATATTGAAGAATAGAATTATGATTTGCTCATCAAATCGTTGTAACTACTTTTTCAGATGGGATTTTTTTAAGAAGTTCTGCAGTATGAGAATAGGGAATTACGGTATCATTTTCTGCAACAAGAATAAGTGTTTTACCAGTATAATCCGAAATATATTGAACCGTATTGAATGTATGTTTCAAGAGAAGTGATATAGGAAAGTATGGGTAATTTGCTTGAGCAAGAGACTTCATAGAATCGTATGGTGTTATTAGTACCAATTTCTCAATATTCTTTTTTACTGCAAGATAGGTTGCAACCCCTGTACCAAGACTTCTCCCGACAAGAGTAGTATTTTCTCTTGTGATCACACCAGAAGCAATAAGGGTATCATAGAGAAAGACTGCATCATGAAAAAGATTCTCTTCTGTTGGTTTTCATTCGCTTTTTCCATATCCTCGATAATTGATTGCAATAAGATTTCCCGAGAAGATAGTATGCTCAAAAATTCCTGCAATATCTTCCGCATTTCCTCAAAAATAAAGAATAGTCATGCCACTTCCGGTTATTTTCTGATATCATGATAACCGAATTCCATCCGTTTCTACTTCAAAGGATTTCACTCATGAGAGTGAAAGAACTTCATGACGCTGAGTTCCAATGAATATAAGACTTTCTTGAGAGATAAAAAGAATAATACAGATGAAAATATAGAGTCCGGAAAGTATTCCAAGGAGAGTAAGAAAGTATTTCATATATTATGATAATCAAAATATCCGACCAAACCATCGAATCAATACATCAATTATTCAATATCCTGTTGAGGATTGAACGGTATTATTTTTATAGACAGTATCTATACCTCCTGTGTGTCCTATATCCTGTTGAAAATGCTTTTCAAATGCTTTACAACTCGGATATTTATCTTCAAGTTTTTTCAACCAGACAGACTCATCTCATTCTATAAAAACATCGAGAAGGGATTTTGCCTGATATCCGCAACCGCTTCCTTTCTTCTTATTCCAACCCATAACCGTTCCATATCGTTTTCAGAGGATAAGGGAATCATCTTTACAGGTTATAGTAGTAATATGAAAGATACTATAGCGATCAGGATATGAGCCATCTTGTGCGTCAGAAAGAGCAATAATCATACTTCCTGAAGAAATATTTGGATATTTTGTGTCAGAGTAATTCATCCACCTCCAAGTAGTTGGATGAACATAGGATTCATTCCGAAATGGAAAATCATATTTCTTAAAATCCAACCAAACTCAGGATTGCGTTGTTGTAACAGAATCAATCCTTCCAATCATTACTTCCCATGGCGATGGTGGCATACAAGCAAATGAGAGAATTGGAAAAAGAAAAAAGAAAAGTCACAAGAGGGTACGAATCATATTTAAAAATAGAGATGTTCTATAAGAATCTTCAATCCAATAATTACCAATATTCCTCATCCAATAATTTCAGCATGTCCTCAGATATGCTTTCAGAATTTTTTTCCAAATTCAATCCCAATGAATGATGCTATAAAAGTAATAATTCCAATAATAATTGCTGGAAGTAATATTGAAGATTCCGTTGCTGTTAAAGATATACCAACAGCAAGTGCATCTATGCTTGTCGCTATTCAAAGAAACAAAAGAGATCGTAATCAAAAAATATTTGTTACCTTATCTGATTCATTCGATTCTTTCGATCATTCATATATCATATTTCCACCAATATATGCAAGTAATATAAAGGCAATCCAATGATCATATCCAGAAATAACTCATAAAAATAATGTCGCAAAATAGAAGCCAATTACAGGCATAATTGCCTGAAAAAAACCAAAACAAGCAGACATTGAGAAGGATTGATGGAATTTTACTTTCTTTTCCTGAAGTCATGTGGTAATAGATACGGCAAATGCATCCGCTGACAAAGAGAAGGCTAATAGAAGTATCTGAAAAATATTCATACAAATGAAAAGAGATATCCCTCAGTATAAGAAATATCTCTTTTTTAGAAAACAAATTATTGAACTTGCACCAATTGTGGCTGTAACATACGACGGTGATACTCTTTGAGAACATTTCCACAAAGCTCTGCAGAAAGCAAGAGCACATCGCAAAACTCAACTTTCTCACGTATATTCATCTGTTTGGAAGATTCATAGTAGTAATGCTTCGCAAGCGAAATTGGATGGATTACATCTCTACGTTCTCATGTAACATGAAAGAGAAAGTGCTGATCAGCTGCTTCCATAAAACTTCTTTTTTCTGCATAATTTACATTCGGATCAAAGGCATTTTCATCCACTATATACGATGAAAGGAGAAGGGAAAAATACTCTGCCGCGGTATAGAGTGAAAGGGGAATAGTATTTCCTTCATTTTTTCTCATAAATGCCTGAAAAATCTCATTCATCATTTCCAGTTGATAATCATCCATGGTCATGTCAGCTACTTCTTTTTCGAGCAGTGCTGTCAACCGAGCCTGAAAAGTATCAAGGAGTTTTTTGAACTGAATAGTTTGTGCTATTTGTGCATGTTCATCTGATGAACGAAGTGAGAGAATTTGAGACATAATTATACTACGAAAGAAGGGGTAATGTGGAGGCTATTTACTTTTACATGGAGAAGATGGGGATTCTCCTCGTCTGGTCGGATACCAGCATTTTCAAGAGCAAACACCTTTTCAGTTCATGCTTCATCCAGTACCATACTCAGACGAGAGCCATCAAGATCACATAAAGAAATAATACCAAGAACTCGAGACTGAATAAGAAACATCGGAAATGTTGCCATAACTCACCATCCATGAAACCATTGAGTTTCTTGACTATTATAGAGTTTAAAGGTGAGAACTTTTCTCTCTTCGATACTATAGAGTGCTGATGTATTGCTCGTTTTTGAACGAAGTACAAGAAATTGTTTCATACTACCATCAAGCTCTGGGATTCCTATACTATCAGTAATTTTCGCATTATAGATTTCCTCGATGGTATTTGGCTGCCTTTTCTCATTTGTTCCCTCTTGTGATGATTCCATTATTGCATATTATAAAGTATGTAGTATAATAATATATTTTATAGGAAATCAAGTGAAAAAATAAAAAGACCCCCATACGGGGGTCTTTCACTGTATATATCATGTTATCTTCCGCGTCCTGCAGCGCGTCCTGGGCGTTGTTTATTTGGAGGATTGAAGTTGGCTCATTTACCAAACTTACTCCCATTCTGAAAATTGGCGGCGCCAAACTTGGTTACCTTTTGTGCTACAGGAGGAATCTTATGAGCCTCTTCTTCAGATTGTTCTGGAGTTTCTAAATCTTCTTCGTTCTGTTCTGTTGATGTCATAAAAATATTTTAAGGTAAAGTTGATTATATAGAGGGGGAGTACTTTTGCAAGTGGAGTTTAATGGTTTTTTTGTGGATTATCCCTTTTTGTTAGCACGTTCGATACGACTCTTTGCCTTATGTCATCGAGCTCATCATTTTCCGTATTTACTTCTTCACTGTCGTGAGAGCTTTTTAAAACTCGGATTAAAGGTATTTTTCTTTTCCTCAGATTGAAGATGTGGTGGAAGGTTTACCATATATATTATGTATTAATAAGGTTTATAATTAAGCGTATCATCATGTCTTTTTCCTTTGGATCCGATTGGGCAATCAGAAGAGCAAGAGTGGTCAATCCAGTATCATTGATCTTTACTTCGCCATTTTTCTTGAGACGGTGTTTATTTTTCTCAAGAAACCAGATGAAGAGGAAGGCTCCGATACGTTTGTTTCCATCAGTAAATGGATGATCCTTTATAATAAAATAAAGGAGATGTGCTGCCTGTTCTTCGATTGTGGAATACAGATATCTTCCATCAAATGTCGCAATAATCGAAGAGAGGATTCCTATAAAACTTTCATCCTTTTCATTTCAAAAAATTTCATTTGCTTCATTCTGTTTCTTCAGTGTATTCTTGAGTTCAGTTATTGCAACTTTTGCTTCACTATATTCGATAATATAGGTAATATCCTCACTTCCATATTCGGAAAGTCGTCCTGAATCATACTGATTCAAAAGGAGAAAACTCTCCGTATAACTTGCTATGATATCAAGAAGTCATCTCGCTTCATTGGTATCAATCTTTTTTCCAGTATCAGTTAGGAGTTTAATAGTACGACCAAGTTCATCGAGACGAGATTGATTGATGGAATATCATTGAACCAAGTATTCTTTCAAGCGAGTGGTTGCCCACTGGCGGAACTTGATTGCTTTTACTGAGTTTGTTCGATATCAGACAGCCAAGATAATATCAAGATTGTAAAATTTTACGGGTTTATCAGAATTTGCAAAGTGCATTTTTTGCACATTGCTATTTTCTTCTACTTCATTATCTTATAAAATCTTTTTTGCACATTGCTTTCCTCATCGATTTCTCCAGACTTGCATATATTATTAATATGTCGTGTAGCCACTGTACGATCAATATCAAATAACTCAGCAATCTGCTCTTGCCGAGCCCAGACAGTATCTGATTTTTGATCTATCTGAATTTGGATTTCTCCATTTGATCCCTGATAAATAACAACACTATTCTTATTTTCCATAGTTTAGAAGATGTAATACATACATTGTACAAATTGTATAATATTGCAAGTAAAATATCTAAATATCACGTAGTCTATACAGCCATAATTATTTCGCCAATACTATCCTTTTTTCGAGTATTTTTGCTTTTACTGTTTCGAGTTGTAGCTTCTTGCTTGTAAGTATTGGTTTAATAATATTGATGAGATAGTTTCTCTGTTCTTCAGTCAGATGAGATTGATTTACCTCAGTTTCCAGGGAATTGATCCTGTTCATAAAGATATCAAACACACTCGCGTAGATAGTAATAATCTCATTAATCATAGAGATGAGAAAATATTGGAATTTTTCCTTTCATTCAAGGAGGTGTGCATTGTTCTCAATGAGAATATGGAGTGAACCAATTTGTTCGATAGCAGATCAGAAATTCTCGGATAGAGTAGGGGATATGTTTCATTCGAGCATCAGATTGGTATCAATTTCGAGAGAGTTGATTGATTCTATAAGCTTGTTCCCTGATCGATAGATATCCATATAGAGATCTCGTTCCTGATCTTCTCGTGAAAAATATCGAGGAAGCTTGTCAAAAAAGTAAAAATATATCGAATAATACACGGCAAATCCGAGAAATATAAGCCTCTCAAAAACCCCAAATAAGATACATCAGATAATAATATCAAATATAATGAGATCCAAAAATGGAATACCAGCAAAAAGATGAAGATGTCCGAATATAAATGGCTGACTAAAAAGATAGAAAAAAATCTTTCACCAAATACTATTTCCATCCATAGTTCATCCTCATTTCTTTTTCCAGATCATTTTTTTGTGATTAAACGGAGCAAGTTCTAGGAATTCCTTATGTACGATATCTGCACTAGCCTTATCGATATTAAAAAAAATCCGTGACTTCTTGTAGAGCTCTACCTTGTCTCTGATAATCTGAAATATGGGAAATATAGAAAATGATACCAATCCGATAAATACCGGTAAAAAAAGCCAAGTTAATCACAAAAAAGTGAGTAACATTCCCAAAAATAATCCTCCGAATATATAGGTATGTGGTATTGAGAGGATTGATTTGGTCTGTTCGAATGTATTGCGACTATTGAGGAATCCGAACTTGAGAGCATCATATACGCTCTTGGAATGGAGGAGAAAGAGTGAGAATCCGAAGACTTGTTTCTGTCTTGCAATGATATCATCATCTATATTCTCATCAGTTCAAAAGAGTTCACGAAAATCATGAATATGAGTTGTTAATCCTGATTGTTGTTCTCGTGTAAATGTTTGCATAGAAATAAGTGTATGAGAAATACATTATTTTTGAAAAAATAAAATTGATTGAATGGGACTATTGATTGTATAATAAAAAACGGCAGTTATTGCTTTTTTTATTATTGGGTTCTGTATTTTTTTCTAAAATGTTTGATAAATTAAGTAGATTGGAGGTCAAAAACTATTCTGAAAATCCAGAAATTATTCTTTTTTCTTGATATTTAAAGTACTCCGGAAAATCACCATCAAAAATGTTTTTTGGCAAAAATAGGATTTTATAACCCACTCCCCAACTCCAAATACTCCACTTTTTCTAGCTTTCCGCCGAGCATCCCCCCAAGATCCCCATACATCCCCCCAGTATTCTTGATGACTTGTTCGAGAAGTTGCTCTCGTTTTTTCCATCTTGATTCGAATGCTCGACGCTCCTCAGCCACTTGATCCTGCATCTGACGGAATGCATCGATGATGTTCTCGACCTTATCCTTGAACTTCGCACTTGTGAGATAGTTATAGACCACTTCCATCTTTTCATCCTTGGAGACGAGAGATGTACGGAGGTGTGCCATCGCTTCGATCTGTCCACGAAGCATCGTAGCTATGGGGAGGACATATGCCCACTCGACAAGCCAAACCCCCTTGTAGAGACCGAATTTTTCAACATCTTTCGGGAGAACAGCGGTCACGAGAATCGAGATATCCGCATTTACACGGAGACGATCTTCCTTGAGTTTCTCTACCCAGCCATCACTCCATGCCTTTGTATTCTTGGATTCCCAGGCAATAATCCCAACCGATTGTCCGAATTCATTGCGAACTTCCTGAATAATATCTGCTCACTTAATTCCTTTTTCTACATCGGTAATATTATCGATAGGGAAGTTGTGACCGAGAAGTTCCTTGAGTGCATCTTCTTGGATTTCTCACTGGATTTGCATCGAACCTTGTTCCCCCTTACGTTTAGCATCTTCGATAGCTCGTTGCATCTGTGCAATCTGTTCATCTTTGGCTCGAAGTTTTTTCTCCGTTTCAAGATCTTGTTTTTCGAGTTCGAGCTTGAGCTTGTCTTGTGTCTGCTTCGCAAATTCTTCTTCGAGTTTTTTGCGTTCTTCAATACGAGCACGATCCTTTTCGAGTTCAAGATTTTTCTTGAGCATCTCGAATTCATTCTGTTGACGGAGGAATTGTTCTTCTTTTTTTCTTGCTTCATCATCACGTTTTCGGAGCGACTCAAGTTCGATCGATTGCTTGCGAGCAGTCTCTTCAGATTCGAGTTTTGCCTTTGCGATTTGCTCTTGAGCCCAAGAAAGTGCTCGTTTATCTGAATCTGCTTTAATCTCAGCTTGGAGCTTTTTTTCAAGCTCTATTTTCATCGCTTCAAGCTCGTGTTTCTGGGCATCATCGAGAGAAAAATCACGATGACAGTGTGGACAAGTGATAAGATTCTGATTTGTTGTCATAAAAATAGGGAAGTTATGGTTTTATAGTTTCTGGGGTACTTTCAAGAATACGTATCATCTTATGTATAACATCATTTATTACATCAATATCTTTTCGAGTTGCAAATGCTTGCCAATTTCTTGATTCCATATATTCAAAGAAGGAATCAATCTCGGAATTTTCAGGAATGACTCATTTCCGTATCAGTATCATAATACGGAGGGAAACAGTGTTAAAAAAATTCGTTCGACATTTATAGAGACTGTAATTGGCACATCCTGGTAACAATCGCCCCTCAGGAAGGTCATCAAGGTAGATATCTCGAAATTTCCTGAAATCATCAAGGTATGCAAGACGCTTTGTATCTTGTTCTTTCGTTAGCATTCTTAACTCGGTTGAGAATAGAAAATATTTCTGATTATAATCAAAATATCCCTATAGTCTAAGGATATTTCTTTTTTTATTCTGGAAAGGCCTTACTGATTTCTTCATGAATAATCTTTGCTGTTTGTCCAAGTACTTTTGAAAGTTCAGAAAAATTATTTCAACGTGTCATAATACAGAGAAGATAAGGATATTGTTTATAATATACAATACCACAATCATGGAGTTGCTTTACCTCTTTTTTTGTTTTTTCATCAATATAACCACGCTCTCAGAATTTATGTGCTATGCTAACTTTTTCTGGAATTCATTGACGAATACCTTCCTTAAATTCACTTCGTGCAAGTACTGAGAGTGCATATTCTGATGAATCCCGCGATAAATATGCAGCATTATACAAGATACGAAAGAGCGATGCATATTGCTGGATAGTTAAAAAGTCTCCAACATTCAAGTTTTCTGGTAAATGAATTCAAAGTTCGGTCAAAACTGTTTTGTTGATATCTTCAGGCAAGGAAAAAAGAAGAGATTGCAAAGCAAGATTATCTGATTTTATAATCATCGACTCAAGTAAATCTTTAGGTTTATAACTTTTTCATACCTGAACAGTATTTGATGCTGGATACATTGGTTCATAAGGGAGAATCAGTTCCGATGGAATAATATCCTGCTCTATGATTGCTGGATTTTTTTCCATCCACTTCATATATGTTATAAAAATAGGAAGCTTCATAAGACTTGCTGGACTGAATGCCAAATTCTCATTAATTCCAAACCAAGGACCATTATTTAAACTTCGGACATACAATGCAAGAGATACATCTGGATATTGGCTTTGTATTTCATTGCGTATTCGTACCTTGGACACTCATTCAAAAGGGACATACTTCGTATGATTGGAAATACTTGTAAGCTCACATTCCAATAATGGGCTTATATATTTATATACTGAAGATGTATCACGAACCATATAATCTTCTCATCACTTTATATCATCTTGATGTGTTTGTGAAAGAAAAAATCAATAGTTCCCCAAAAAATATCCTATAACAAATATTCATCATCAAAATAAATATCTAACATTAAAACGATTCATAAAAAAATGAGGTAATCTTGAGAACTGGAATTTTTTCCATATACTTAAAATTATAATAACTTCCCAAGAAATACAAGAAAAAACATGTTTTTATCTCATGAATCCAAACATAATGAATCGGATCATTATGGAGGAGCCGAAGAAGAACATCGCGAACCTACGAAGATAAATGACATCTTCCCAAAAAATACATTCGAACGAAGAGTTGATATTTCGTCGTATTTTCCAATTTCAAAATTTTCTATTGAGAATCAGGAAAACCGATTTGCAAACGAAGATATAGGAAGTAATCGATTTGAGTATATCATTCTGAAAAAGCCATTAATTCTCTCTGTCAGTAAACTCAAGAAAATTGAGCTCCTTGATATTGCTGAATCCAGTCGTTATATTCCTTCTCTCTGGAAAATGTTTTTCAGAGGAGAACGTATACGATGAAAAACGATTGATCTTACTCCACCTATTTCAGTACCATATGGTACGATAGACCTCCGTCCGATGCAACGAATTCGGAAAGAAAAAACCCACCCAGATATCTACTCTCAGAAACTTCCTCTTTTTTATAAACTCAGGAGGACATACTACTACGTAAGTCAAAATACCTATCGACTCGGAGTTGCTATTGCCATGTTTTTGGTATGTCTGGCATTTTTCTCGCTTCCTTTAAAATGGTTTCTTGAAAGCTCAGTTGTGAATGCATACATGAGTATGAAATCCTTTCATTTTTCCTCTCCGAAACTCCTTGCAAAAGAAGCAATCGAAATCCGTGGTACTTTTGAAAAGGCACGACTGTATTTTTTCCCATTCAATGTTCTCTTTAATAATCCACTCATACGTAACGAAAAAGTCCTCATGGCCAATGCTATGATAGCTTGATGACTCAAGATGAGTCATGCTATCGATATGTTTGCTCGATCACTTCCAACTGACCAAAAAGATGATTTTGCATTTCAAGTACCTGGTACTATTTTTCCATTTGAAAAAGTAGGAATTGAGAAACCCACTGAATGGATGAAAGCAAACAAACAATATCTTCAAAGTATAGTTGAAGATATTGATATAGCACTTTTAGAATACAGTGCGATTGATTCTCTTGGTATCAAGAAATACGATGAGAAATTCCGACAAGTAAAGGCACTTCTTGCATATGGAGCAAAATATGGCCATTTTTTCATGGATCACTTTGATGAAATACTTATCATGCTCTGAGATCGAGAACCACAACGATATATTGTTCTCAATCAAAATCGTGATGAGATTCGAGCGAATGGAGGTTTTCCATGAACTGTTATAACGGTTAACGTTTACAAATGAAATATTGTAGAATATAGAAAAGATGATGTGTACTACTATGATTGGCATTTATTCCCAAACAAAGAAACACCCCCTCCAGGACTTGATAAAATCGCAGATAACTTCTGAGTTCGAGATGTAAACTACTATCCAGAATTCAGAAAAACGGTTGAAAAGGCAAACTACTTCATGGAAAAAGCAGGAGCATCCAGTATTACTACAATGATAGCAATCAATCAGGGTATCATTATGGATCTCCTTAAAAAGTACTGACCAGTTCGTTTGGATGAGATAGGACAAGACATCACATGAGAAGATTTTTCATTCCTCATGTCCGTTCTCGTAGAAGCAAAATTTGGAAAAATAGAACATCCAAAGGAGATTCTCTTCTCTTTTATTGATAACTTTATACAAAAACTGCTTGAAAAACAAGACTTTGCCTGATATGCTGAGATTCTCGAACGAAACTTTATGAGCTGAGAAATTCTTATTGCCTCAAGAAATGAACAGGTACAAAGTTTTATAGAAAGTTTTCACTTCTATGAACAATGGAAGGGGAATGGATGAAACTGGATTTACCCAGTATTTACCTCAATAAGTGGAAACAAATCTGATAGATATGTCAATCGAACTTTTTCACTTTCCACGACACCAAGTGTTGCATGTACGGTAGAAAATACGATCCGAATAAATTCAACTCACACGTTTGATATACGGGAAGAAAAAAGGGTACGCGGTATCCTCAAGGATCTCGATATTACTGATAAAAAACAAGTTGACGAGCTTGTTCGGATTCAATGAATGGGTGAAAATAGACAGTATATTCGACTTTTAATTCCGCCAAGTTCACTTCTCACTACAACCTGAGCTGATATCTCTGTGGATTCGAAAAATTTTGCATATACCACTCTCTCATTCTATCTTGATACTCCTGTAGGGAAAAGTGTAGAAAAGAGTATTTCATATCTTACAAAAATAGAAAATTGTAATGATAAGGATTTGACCCTTCAGTTTTTTCGACAACCATGACTGACCAATATAACCGTTCTTCATACAAATAATAACTCCTCCGATAAACCATAATTTCTTTCATATGTTTTCATTTTCTTTTATCAATCAGGTAGATTCATTTGCTCCGGATATGCTTCGTGTGAATATGATTTTTGAGTTGATTCAAGAGTCAACAAAAATTCCTATGAAAGGAATTATTAATATTGCTTTTTTAAGTGATAAAGAAATATGTGATTTGAATCGTGAATTCCGAGAAAAAGATAAAACAACGGATGTACTCTCGTTTCATTACTTTGATGAGTTTGATTCCCTAGAAGATGATACAGTTGCCGGAGAAATTGTTCTTTCCGAATCAAAGATACAAAGCCAATCAAAAGAGTACAAGCATTCACTCCAGGAAGAATGTGAAATTCTCATTATCCATTCACTTCTCCACATCCTTGGTTTTGACCATGAAGAAGATGATGACTTTGAAGACATGTGGGAATATGAGTCTTTTATTCGTGAAAAAATGGGACTTTCAATAGAACGATAAGAGAAACTCTGAAAAATATTTTGACTTTTATAAGAAGTTTCATACTATGCTCCCACACTCCTGGCGGGGTAGCTCAGTGGTAGAGCAGCGGCCTGAAAAGCCGTGTGTCGGCAGTTCAATTCTGCCCCTCGCCACCATTTGAAACAAAAAAATCACTCTCAGCAATGAGAGTGATTTTTGTAAAGACCATAGATTCAGGGAATAGTCAATTCATTTTTATAAAAAACCCTTATAAATCAGAGAAAACTCAGTATAAAAGCATTGTATTATTTGATGATTCCTATTTTCATGTCGATTTTTTTTCTTTCCACAGCCTCTTTTATACTCTTGCTTATGGTAGCAGCGGGAGTAAGTTACCTAGCAAAATATTGGAAAATCCCATCCACTGCTGCACTTGTAGCTGCAGGAATGCTTATTGCCTTTGCAGCAAAAAATGGAATCATTCCATTTATAGATGATTTTGAGCTCACTCCCGATATTCTCTTCTATGTATTTTTACCGATTCTCCTATTTGAGTCTGCATATACTATACGATATAAAGAATTACTCAGAAATATTCGATCTATCAGCGCATTAGCCGTCGTATCACTTATTATATCGGCCTTTTTTATTGCTTTTATACTCCAATATATACTTTGATGGCTTGGTTTTGATATTCCTTTTATTGTTACTCTCTTATTTGGTACCTTAATTTCCTCTACAGATACAGCAGCTGCACTCAGTATTTTTAAAGAACTCTGAGTCCCCAGACGTTTAAATCTCATCTTTGAATGAGAAAGCCTCTTCAATGATGGAACGGCCATAGCTCTTTTTCTTGTTGTCCTTTCCGTTATAGAATCACGAGCAACTGGATGAGTTCCAACCATTCATATTAATTTGTATGAGCATATAATCAATTCGTTTACATATACCGTGAATGCAGAATGGTTTCCAATTATAAAGGGGCTTCTTTCTCTGTTGAGTATGATTATTTTTGGAATTATCATTTGAGCAAGTATTTGAATTATTTTCTCCAAAGTTATCCAAAAAATTAGAAATGATAGCTATCTTGAGATCACACTTTCCCTTGCCCTTGCGCATGCAACTTTCCTTATTGCTGAACTCATAAATCATACCATACTTCCAGTCTCTTGAATTATAGCAACCGTTGCAGCAGCAATGGTACTGTGAAATTATGGACGATACAAAATTAGTCCAAAAGTAGAAGAAGTTATGGAACGGTATTGGGGATTTTTCGCTTTTGTTACCAATAGTCTTGTATTTATTCTCGTGGGAATGATGCTTATCAATCTCAATGTGAATTGGAAGCCTCTCATACTTCCAATTCTGATCACCATTCCAATTGTTATTCTTGCACGCGCTGTTTCTGTTTACTCAGTATTCTGATTTCTCAATTTTCTTAAAAAAGAAGAACAAGTTCCACGCTCATGGCAACATGTTCTTTCTTGGTGAGCCCTCAGATGAGGACTCGCTGTTATGATGGTTCTCTTGATACCACCTGACATTATCCTTCCAGAATGGCACCTTCGATGAGTTCCTATTCGAGACTTTTTACTGTCGCTAACACTAGGTACGGTTGTTTTTAGTATTTTCGTAAAGACCATCACGATAGCTCCGTTGGTTCGCCATTTTAAGATTGATAAACTCCATGATATTGAGGAGTTTGAATATATTGAATGAAGAATTCTTATGGCTTCAGAAGCACTCACAAAAATACAAAAGATTCGTGAAGGTGGCTATATTGATGCAGACGAAGCGAATTCACTCACAGCGAAATACCAAAAGACACTGAAAAAGGCAAGAGAAGATGCTGAGGAACTCATGAAAAAACATGGTGAAAATTTTTGAACACTCGTACGGCGGGTTGCAACCCTTCATGCACTTTGAATTGAAAAATATTGGCTCCGAAATATGTATAAATCCAATGAGATTCCAGAAATTGTTTTTAAGAAAATTATGAAACGAGTCGTCCTTCAAATTCGACGTGTTGAACGCTGAGAAAGTCAGATATTAACGGTAAAAACAGGCGAAGTAAAGGCTGATATTTTTGAGCGCATAACTGAGTATATTATTGACCGATTGGAACCGAAAATAGATCCTATCAAAAAACAATACCTAGAAATCCGTACAATCCATATTATTATCGAAAAATCACTTGCAGGATTAACGGATCTTGGAAAAATTGATTTTATCGGTCAAAGAGAAGAATTCAATGAAGTAATAGCACTGTATGAAGGGTTTCGAACCCAAGCAGAAAAAGAACGTCGTCTCTTATTTCGTACTCATAAAGACTTCCTAAGAAAATTGAGCGCCTCTCTTACTGAAAAATCCCTTTTATCTACGGAAGAATCGATCCTAGAAGATCTCGCAGCAAAAGAGATTATTTCTCCAAAACTCGTTCTCAGATTTGAAAACAATATCTGAGTCCGTATGGAGTGAAGAAGATAGGATGGGAATATTTGTAGTTCACATCCCGTGTATTCAATAACCTAGATTCTTTATTAAACATATTTATAATATACTTGACAATTGGAAATTTAACATACTATATATGTTACTATAAATTATAACACTATGTCTAAATCAATAAATACATCGGTAGTAGCACTTGCAATTTCTACTGGAATTTTAGTAGGTTGCGAAAATAATACTAAAGAACATACATGAGTAGAGAAATTAGGGGAACAAGTATGTAATCATTATTTAAATATTTTATCAAATGATCCTAAGAACCCAAATTCTCAAATATTTCATGCAAGATGATTACTTCATCCAATCGTCTTTGATTGTAGTACCACTATTCAATCTGAAGCAAAAACAACAGCAAAAATTAAATATGATCGTTCCGTAAGTCTTGCCAATCCAACAGCATGAAAAGTACTCTCAAGTACTGTTGAGCAATGAAAGAAACAAGTTACCGATTTTGCAAAAACAATAAATAAAGCTCCTCAGATTTGAGCAAATGTTAAACCCTACTTTATTTCAAAAACGACACCAGTAATTACTATTATCAAGTGATCAGTTATTTGAAATGCATCAGCAGAGGGGAGAATAGAATGATGAGATAAGTCTTTAATTGAAAATAATGCAGTTTGAAATACGCAAATAGCAATGGAACGAGCAAATGCTATAAAAAATGGAATAATCTGAGCTCTTGAGCAAACATGAGCAAAAGTAAATGGCCAGGAGAGAATTATTCTATCAAGTAAAATTAATCCTCTCACTTCAAATGAACTTGGCGAACTTTATGCTGAATGACTCAAGATGAATGGAAATTGAAAAAATATTGTTATGGATCGTATTGCAAAATACAATACCGAGTGAGTAAGTACTCCTTCGTTGGAGCAAATTATTTGAGAAAAAAGATTTGCTGAAGCGAGTATACAGTATACGGCAAGTGGTATTGATCGAGTAATCGATGTATCGAATTGGAACTTTGTCTACTGGCTATGAATTCTTAGTGCACTTTGATTAGCAGGACGGAATCTAACAAAAAGAGTTACAAAAAAACATTCTTCAAATACCCTATCATCCAATTAAGTGATGAAAACAAGACAAAGAAATAGAAGCAAATATGAATTATCTTCTATACATCTTTGCTATCAATCATTTTTCAGTATCAAGAAAAACATCATTGCTGTCTATATGAAACATATGATATACGAGCGAGCGAATTTCATTTGTCATATCATTATCACTCACAACAACATATCAACCCGGCTTAAGAACGCGAATGATTTCATGTAAAAATGCAATTGGGTTTACAGTTTTTTTTGAAAGAACATAGTTTACAAAAATAGCATCTGCAGATTTTTCTGGAATTCACTCAAGATTTTCTCCGTAAGAAGGATTTCGAATAATATGTTCATGCGTTCATATTGGGTCATATTCTTTCCACCACAGTAATTCTTGTAAAACTTGTTTAGATTCAGCCGTATTTTTCTCACGAATAGCTCGAAGTTCAGATGAAACAGTAGCATCATCTGGAAAATTCCTATGATTTGATAAGCGTTCAAGTCTCCCTACATCTTCCTGATAGAGAAATTCATAATCAGCCTCTCGAAATACTGGATCAACGACAGTAAGCTTCGAAACGGAATGCTCCAAAACAGAAGCAAGTCAGCCAAATCATCAACCAATATCAAGTATATTTTTTCACTGAAAATCAGGATAGATACCATTTCTATTCTTATAACCAAGATTTTTCAAGAGTGTTCGTACAGAATTTCCAGGAGCTACTCGTATTTTTTCACGAATCAATCATTGCCTCTCATCAATAGCTGAGTCAATTTTTCTATTGGATGCTTGTTGAAGAGCAAAGACGAGTCATTCTGGAATATTGGATGGTAGTCAGAGTTCTTCACGAGAAAGAAGAGTCATAATTGAATTTTATATGAACAGTATAGCAAATAAAATCACAATACACAAGAGAATACTTGTATTTTCATCCATCATATGGTAGAGTATTACTATATATTACATTGATTTTATGAAACATAGTATTTATGTGCTTGGAGTAATTATACTCATGGAACTTCTTTGATTTCTCCTCTATTTTAGTATAAATATACTCCTTGTACGGTATCATCTTGTAGATGTACTAGAATTTACGAATATATCACTATCACGAAATGCTATGTACACTAACTGAATATTCTGGAGTATTATTTGATATTTTCTGGGGCAATATTGGTGGAAAATGATATATATCGATAAACGATGGCCTTTCAAGAAAGATAAGAAAAACCAATAAGAAATTATTGGTTTTATTTTTATTTTAAGAGACTTATTATACAATAGAGGCATGCAAATATACACTCTCATACGTACCAATAGAAGAACGCTCAGTCTACAAATATCAAAAGAATGATTCCTCATTGCACGAGCACCACTCAAGCTTTCTCAAGAAAAGATAGAGCAATTTATTGAACTCAAATCTCAATGGATACAGAAAATGCAGGAGAAGGTTCTGAGTCAAAATAAATACGAAGATGAACCGAATGTTATGCATTATTTTGGAAAGAAATATACCATCAATTTCTCAAGTACATGCGAGAAAATGGGAATTCAAGAATCGACATGAACTTTCACCCTTCCATATAAATATAAGGAATTTCAAGATGAGAAAATAACATACTGGTATAAAATGCGCGCTAAAGAGTATCTTTCCCAAGAAACATATCGACTTGCAACCCTCTATAATTTCCGATATAAGAATATAAAGGTTACATCCGCAAAAACACGATGGGGATCTTGCAGTGCCTTGAATGCCATTAATTATTCATATCGCCTTATAAAACAGTCAAAAGAAGCCATTGAGTATGTTATTATTCATGAACTGGTACATACAAAAATAAAAAATCACTGAGTACATTTTTGGAAAATGGTCGAATCTATTCTTCCAGATTATAAAAAAAGAGAATGAATCTTAAAATCTTCAGGTTCTCCTTCTTGAAATTTTTAATATATATTGACATTAATATATTTATAATTTATAATATATATTATATAACATTGTAAAAAAATGGATAGCTGCAAAAATATACTCTATACTTTCTCAGATATACCAGAAACGCTAGAATGTAGAGAAATGAAACCTTCGAAACAGGCAGATAGAATGTTACAGGCACTCAAGAAAGAATTTCTCCCTCATTATGAACGCGAGTTTAATGGGTATCTCCGTTCTTATTTCGAAACAGAAAATGAAAGTGACAAAGAACAAATACTCGCAAATATCAACTCAATTTATAGAAATTATCCCGACCATATTCATTTTATCGAGATGATTGGATATTTTGCATGGAAGCGTTTTCGATTTGAACATGATTCAAGCTTACTCATATCAACTACACATAAAGTTCGAGAACTTACCCAAAGAAAAGTTCCACGATGATGAGAATTTGTAGGGCTTCAAGATGATTTCTATGGATATCTCCGTATGGAGCTTGAGAAAGATCATTCACCTATTGATTCTATACTCCCAAATATACTTATTATTTTATGAAATGATTTTAAGACTTGGCTAACACAGACAATTCGTATAGAGAAAAATTTGAATACAGAAAAAAAACAAGCGATACTTTCCAGATATAATCTCTATAGAAACAAGAGTTAACAATCAATTTCCCACTGTTTTATTTTTCATAGTATGATATCATCCACACACTGAATGATATCATTTTTTTGGGTTTTTGGAAGATGAGGAGGAAGAGTTCCAGTTTTTGTATGTCGGAAAAAATTAGTATCTACAATATTTGGATGAAGCAAAAAAATACTTTTTTCTTTCCATTCTTTTCGAATCGATCCAATAAATCATCGTAATCACCATTTTGTTGCCTGATATGCAGCTCATCATGAATATAAATGTTTTCCTGCTTGTGAACCAATGGCTATAACCATTGCATTCTTTGTAAGATTTCCATGAGTAGAGAGGAGTGACAATAATGTTATATGTGCAAGAAGGTTGACTGAAATCATAGTTCTATTCTCTTGAATGGAGACTTCTTCTAATCCTCAAAAATATCAAACTCACGCATTTAAAATAACTAAATCATACACACGATTCATAGGAAATACTGATTGAATAGAATCTGTATCTGACAAATCAGCGGTCAATAATTCCCATCAGGCATTTCGAGATATTCGATCTATTCAAACTACACAATGCTCGCTATTATCAGAAAAATGAAGAGCAAGTGCTTCACCAATACCAGAAGATGTTCCTGTGATAAGAATATTCATATTTTACTTTTCACAAAAAATTCCAAGAGAATGATCTTTTACAACTGCATCGCCAGGAAATACCTTCCCATTCATGGTAACATAAACTCATGCAGGAAGAATCTGCACTGCAGTAAAGGCGCTTCAGAGATTAAAAAGCGCATCGGACCCAGGTCTATTGTATGGAATCATCGATCAGACAAGGACTATTGTTTTATTTCGAATAGTAGAAATCAATCGTTCTGCGGTAAGTTGCATCGTATCGGTTCCATGAGTAATAATAATTTTATCTTCTGATACTTGGTGACAAGTAGATTCAATAATACATCTATCTAAGTCATTGAGTAAAGCTGAATCTTTTAGAAAGAGCACGTTAAGTACGCTTTTTGTAGTAATTCTTGATTGCAGAAGCATCGTAGGTATGTGAGTCTCGGAAAACTCATATACCCCATCATCACGTATTCGAGAACAATCAATAGTTCATCCAGTAGCAAGAATTCGTATAGTCATGTACATGCTATTATAGAGAATAAGTAATTTTTGCACCAATCTCTATATTCTCTCAATGAGAAATATTTTTTCTATCTACTATATCATACTCATCTACTTCCGGTGCCTGTATTTCACGACGAACTGTTATAGTATTTTTCTCTATATTCATAACAAATCCAACCTGTAATGATAATTTTGCTTTTTCAGAGTAAGATGCATAGATGGTATTGAGTAACTCTGAGATACGATGAATACGATCTTTTGCAATACTATCATCAATCTTATAATCAAGTTTGGAACTTGCAGCCAAGGATTCATCATGGTATTGAAAAATACCAACTGACTCAAACTGATACTCCTGAATAAAATTATAAAGATCTTCAAAATCTTCATCAGTTTCACCTGGAAAGCCAATAATAAAACTCGTACGAATAAAAGAATTTGGGAATTCTTTTCGTATATAGTCAAGAAATGAGTTAATGTGATTCCTATCATAGTGTCTTCCCATTCGTTTCAATATATGTTCACTTGAGTGCTGGAAAGGAATATCAAAATATGGAAGGAGTTTTTTGAGTTTTTTTAAACGAGTAAGATGATCAAGAGTAAGGATATCTGGATAGAGATAGTAGAGACGTATTTTAAAATCTCCAGAAATGGCATCAATTTTTTCAAGAAGATCAAATAAGCGAGCTTCTCCATATAGATCAGTACCATACCGAGTTGTATCCTGTGAAATAATCTGAATTTCTCGAATACCATTACCTAACATACTTTGAACCTCCTTGAGAATATCCTCTATTTTTCGAGAAGTTTGTTTCCCACGAATCTGTGGAATAATACAAAATGTGCAACTATTATCACAGCCTTCAGCAATTTTTAAATACTCATATCCAAACGGAGCATGAATATAAGCACGCACTTCATCTCATTTCCAAACAAAAGCCTGCTTTCCACGCTGATTTCATCCAATACTTCAGAGATAATCAGAAAGTTTCTTTTCTTTTGCTTGTTTTGCCGCAACTTTTGCACGTACCAGTGCACTCATATCGAGTTTTGATTTTTTTCAAAATAAAAGTTCCTCAATAATAGAATAACTCACAAATGGAACAACCGAATGAAGGTGTTTCAATGAAGCTAAAAAAACATCATCCTTTACACTCACATAACATCCCATAAGAAGCAGTTTCTTTCCAAGTGAATCATAATATCGTAGTGTTTCTTCTGATTCTTCGCGTGCAGAAGAAAGAAATCAGCACGTATTTACAATAACATACTCCACATCCTCATCTTCGGGATTGTCATAATATTCTATCGGTGTTCGATCAGAATATTTCAGAATCTCACCAATTGCAAACTCAAGGTCAACTAAATTTTTTGAACAACCGAGATTAATAGCAGAAAAAGAAAAAGCCATACCAAAAAAGTCTTAAAAGTTTTCGAATTATAGGGAAAAAAATTATATAGGCAAACTAAAAAAGATGGCCTCTATGAACAAAAAAAGTATTCATATAAGAAATTCATTGTTCCAAGGATGTGTTTTTTCTATGAAGAAAACATTATATTTCTATGATTTTTTATTAGAAGAAGAAGGGAAGACCTCTGGTAATTGGTTACACTTATGAGTTCGTCAAGAGATATAAAGCTTGTATTCTTACAAAATACTCTATACTTATTTTTGTAAGAAGCCTCTCTCTTCTCACGTGCATCTATTCGGTATTTTTCTCTACAAATTATACTGCTCTGTTCGTAGGCTGATATTCTCTGTCATCGTACCGATAATACTCCTACCATAGGATACTTGGCATGCCCAATTATCTCACTAATGCACACAGGGATATAAATATGTTTTATAACGGTCAAGAGGGAAACTCTTCGAAAAATATCCTCCGAGCAATCGGAGGATATTTTATTATGTATTGAAATTACTTATCAAGAGGGATGGTATGAATATTATTTCATTGAAGAAAAGATGAGCCTTTTGATGCTATGGGAGTATCCTGGTTTGATGGAGCACTTTCAGGTTGATGGGAATTCTCATTTTCCTCTCAGACGAGAGATGATATCACTGGTAATTCTTGAATTCAAGGTATTACATCCCCTGTATCTGATTGTATTCATAGAGTTGAAACAGAATCATTATTCTCATCTCTTTTTATTTCAGTCATTTTCTCTTCAGAATGAATTTCATACGTATATTTTTCATTATTCTTTGTAGCATTATACTCTACTAAAATTCCTTTTGTATGAAAGATTCAAAAAGTAATTGTATGAAAAAAGAGTACGCATGAATATACAATTGGGAGAGGGGATTGATTATGATCTTTGATAGCAATAAGACCTAAAAATACTGGAAAAAGGAGCAATGTTTGAAAAGGATTTCCAACACCAAAATACCATCCAAAGAAAATATGGAGCAGAGTAATAGTTATACCTTGTCCAATTGAAAAAAACCAAGGTGTATGTTTTCTCTGAAAAAATGTTGGAAGAAACAGAAGATTTATAATAGGTACATATATGAGCCAGACTGGAAGAAAAAGAGCATCAGATTGTATTTTTCATGTTATTTCTTCACGGCGTTTTTTTTCATTTTCCAGATATGTTTGGAATAATAACTTTTTTTCTCGTCAAAAAATAATACGAATAAAATCGGAAATATATACCATAAATGCTCGAAACATATCATCCGCCTCAAGAGAAGATGGAATCTTTTGAATTATTGGAAACTCAAGTACGCTTTCTAAAAGAAAAAGGGAAATACCAATAAATACAACTCAGGCAATGTAGGAAATAAGAATTATCATGGAAAAAATATTTCCAATTCAGAAGAGAAGTTGAGTAAGTAGAAAAAGTATGAGTACAATACTTCAAAGTTTTGCACCTGTTTTTGTATGAATGGAAGGATAATTTGCTGCATTAAAGAGACCAATAAATGGAAGATATGATGAAATGATAAGCCCTTTTTCTCGTTCATCAATAATAGAAGACACTTGACTTGTTGTATCAATCTGTTTCATGGTAATTCATAGATTCATGAACCAACTATTTTTGAGTCATACATCTCACTCAACCTCCTTTCATTGGTACGCTCTATATGAACCAATAGTTATTTGAAATATAAGACTTCAGAAAAGTCCCCACATTACAATATCATGGGTAGAGACATTGAGAAATGGAATAATATTTAAAGACGTAGTATATCCAAATAGTGTTACTGAGGTTAAAAGCAGCGGCTTAATAAAAAACATATAAATTCCAATGATTCATAAATGAACTCACTGGATGATAGTTGCCTTTTTAGCATGATTTCTAACAAAAGAATCCTGAAAATGCTCATTCGATGAAGAAAGAAGCATAATCCATCCGAGAAAGAAATACGAGATCATACCATTAATTTGTGCCTGTTGATTATTCATATCAGAAAACATAATACTATAAGTGTACCAAAAATAGATGGTTTCTCAAAATATTTCGTATTTTCATAGGTTTTTCATATACTTCGAATGAAAATATTGATTCACACTATGTCTACTAAGAAAGTTTATACCAATACAATAGCTCAAATCGGAGGAAAGGTTATTACAGCGATTATATCTATCGGTCTCATCAAGATTCTTACGAATTATCTCGATATTTCTGGTTATGGACTCTATTCAAAAATATATAATTATCTTTCTATTTTTGCTGTCATTGCTGATCTCTGACTCTACACCATAACCGTTCGAGAAATATCGCACCATAAAAATGACAAAAAGATGGTGGATACGATAATCGGAAATGTACTTACCCTTCGAACCATTTTTGGAGGAGGAATTATACTATTATCTTTGATTATAGCACTCGTATTACCTGGTTATAGTTCTCTTTCTGCACTAATTGGAATATTTATCGTATCATGGTTTACACTCTTCGGATTGATTAATAGCTCTATTATGAGTCTATTACAGGCTTACTTACAAACTGAATTTAGTCTCATATCAACCACTATAGGAAAAATAACAACCTTCGGGCTTATTGCCTGAACAGCATATTGGTTTTTACCACATGATACCATGATGCAAAGTGAATCAGGGAAGATACTTGGATTTGCTCTTGTTATGCTGGCTGGATTGATGGGAAACATGATTATGACTCTCCTTACCTATATATATGCAAGTAAGATACATTCTATTCGATTTCGATTCGATAAGGACTATATTCGTCATATTCTTTGGATATCACTCCCATATGGAATAGCACTATTTCTCAATGTTATATTTTTCAAGGTAGATATTATTCTTCTTTCCATTCTTGAGCCAAAAAATATAGCAGATACTTCTATCGCTCTCTACTCACTTCCTATGAAGATTGTAGAGGTAGGCATGATGTATGGAACTCTCTTTTTAAACTCGATGTTACCGCTCTTGACAGAAGCAATAAAGCAGAATTCAAATGAAAAAAACATTCTTGCAGAAAAGGCATATCGGATACTGCTATTATTTGGATTTGGATTAGCCACCTATCTTTTTACGTATGCAGATGAGGTAATTCACTTGATTGCAAATAAAGAATATTTTACAAATCCATTCTGAATATATACGAGTAAAGATGCCCTCCAGGTGGTTGTTTGGATTTTCTTTTTTTACTTTCTTTCATCACTCTTTACCTATATCCTTATAGCAGCAAATGAGCAACGAAAAATGATGTATATAAATTCTGGTATTGCAGGAGTAAATATCTTAGGAAATATACTTTTCATACCCATATATTCTTTTATTGGGTCAGCCTATGTTACGGTTATTACTCAGATACTTCTTCTTGTAATTACTTATTCTATTGCACGAAAATATATCCAAATTCGTATTATAACAGTATTTAGCTCACTCATTGTAAGTTGTTCATTGATTGCATATATATTGGGGACATATACTTCTGATTATTTCTGACAAAGCCCGCTCTCGCGAGCTATTATTGGCATCATTATCTTTATACTCTGTTATGTTCCATGATTCTATGGAATCATTCTATCTCATAAAAAATAATTTTTTAGAGATCACTCATGAGTGATCTTGCAATTTTTGGTAAAATAGTATTATCAAAACCTGCTCGATTGGCAAGAATAATAATTCATATCTGAGGATTATTTTTCCAGATAATAAAAGATGAAAATCCTGGGGTCGCACCAGTCTTGAGATATATAGGGGAATTTGTGTTTGCTCATTCAATAGTAAGTGCATAGCCAACCATCTTTGTATCATCAATTTTTACAAGAGGTTCCATCATGAGTTGTACGGTTTTATTAAATCATTCCTGATTTAATCATATAAGTACTGATAAAAATTTTAATAAATCATTCGCTGTTGAAATAATTCAGCCTGCAGGAGACATATCGCCCATATCTGTATATGGTGTTGATACAAGAATACCATTATTCATGCCATAACCATTCATGGATCAAGAATTTATTTTCATAAGAAAATCAGGAGTACCTACTCCTGTATCTCACATATTTAAGGGAATAGTAATCCTTGATTGTATCATCTCATTGAAAGATGAAAATCCTAATGTATCTTGAAGAGTCATTCCCAAGATGGCAATTCATAGATTGGAATAAGAATAGAATCAAATTTTATTTGGTTGAGGAATACATTTTCCGTTAAGTAAACAATTCATCAAGTCTAAACGACTATAATTCCTTGCTGGTGACCACCAAATATATCAATCCAATCAATTCTCACGATTGGTAGTGAGATTTTCTGGCATACTTTTTAGGCCTGATGTATGCGTAACAAGATTTTTAAAAGTAAGAACTCATGGCAGTATTTCTTTTAAGTTTCATCGAATCAAGGTCTCAGTCGATTCATTCAAACGAAGATTTCAACGAACAACTTCATCAGCAAGAATAAAACTTGTAAAAATCTTTGTAATTGAACCAATACTATATGGCGTATCCCCATCAGGTTGTTGTTTTGTTTCAATATTTTTAGTGCCAAATCCAAAAGTTCCAGTAAAATCCTTGGTAATTATACCGACCACCATTCCTGGCACTTTATCCTTATCATTACCAGATTCATCAATAAAAGGTAAAACTTGACTAGATATTTTTTGTCTGAAAAGTTCAGAAGAATCTAACACAGGAGAAGTTACTCAGTATGGTACATGTGCTCATATAGGAAAATTGTTTTGTTCAATATTATCTACAGTATGGGCTATAGTATTCAAATTAAGAAAGCGACTAAGTAGAGGTTTTTCATTGGGATTCGTGCTTATATCGGATGAATTATATAATATATTTTCGATATCCGCTGGTGTATATATAAGATTCTTTGATTTTAAAATTTGAATAATTCGTGATGCGGCTCCAGCAACCAATGGTCAGGCAAATGACGTTCCAGCAGAAAGTATATAGGGAAGATTATTTGGCGTTCTTCCAGCACTACTTATCACGATTCAAGGAGCTGAAATACCTATATACTTACTACTATAATTAGAATATGGCGCAATTAAGCCATAATCATGAGCACCAACAGAAATTACTCAATCAATTGTAGAAAAACGAGTAGGATAAATCTCCTTAATATCAACATCAAGTGCATAATTACCAGCTGCAAATATTACTAATATTCACTTGTTTATAGCTTGTTTAAGTAATTCTTCAAAACGTTTTTTAAGTTCCATAGAAGCAGAATCTCCCGGTGCTTTTCCAAGTGGCCAACTAATAGAGATAATATCTGGTTTCATATCAATAGCCACTTGAAGTGTCTTTATATATCATTCATCATTATTTCCAGTTTTGTTACCTTGTGATATAAGTATTAATTGAGCACTTGGATTAATCCCTGTCACCCCCTGGCCAACAGTCCCACGACCAGCAATGACTCCACTGATTATCGTACCGTGATTGAGAGCATTGATATTATCACTCTTAACTTGTACATTGGCTGGAGGTAAAACATTCGAACACTCGGTTTTTTTAGAATCATACGGATAACAATTCGGATCATTCAAGGAATATGTCTTATATACAGAAGCCTTTATATCAGGATGATTCGTATTAAAATACCCATCAATTATTGCTATCTTAACAGGAATAGAATCAAAATTTTTGAAATACTTCTGACTCTCCCAAAAATGAATCTGATCAAGTTGTGGATTACAATCCATTTTATTGAAAAACTTGTCTTTATTAGGCACACCCTTTACTTCATATTGCTTAGTACAATTTATATATTTTGTAATCGTATCTGGTACATAGCTAATATTTTTTACCTGACTTGAAATTAATTGAAAACTATTCAAAAAATTTCCAATTTTATTATAAAAAATACATATTATTATAATAAAAAGCCCAAAAATCACTAAAAAGGATACATTCGTTTTTTTCATAAAAAGTCCAATAAAGAAATGTGTTTAACTCTATATAGTATGGATAGTATAATTTGTAATTTCATAAAAACAATAAAAAATCCAGACTATCTCAATCAAGGGATTATACTTTTATTATTATTTGAAAGAATTTGAATTTCAATATAATTTAAATTGATACCTATATTCTTTATCATCAGGAAGATAACGATTAATTGAGGAGGAATATCCTAAAAATAATAATTTTTATATGACAACTTTTTACGATCTAAAGATAGCCCGAAACCTCAACGGATCAAGAATAAAATGAGATTTTGGTGAATACATTGAAAAGGAGCTTTGATATATCTGGAATCAAGATGAAATACAAAAAATTCAACTTCTCGAAGAACACGGATGATTCCCATATGAAGAAAATCATCCAATTATGAAACTTGAAATGAACATTCTTCCTATCCTTGCAATGATGGAGCTGGAATGAGTCCACATCAATAAGTCAAAGCTTGTTGAAATCTGAAACGAACTCAGCGAAAAGATAACACAGCATGAATGAGAAATCTTTGAGCTCGTAGGGGAACGATTCAATATAAATTCTCCAAAGCAAATACAATATATTCTTTTTGAAAAACTGAACATTCCTCATGCCAAGAAAAATAAAACAGGATATTCTGTTGATAATGAGGTACTAGAATATATTGCAGAAAAATACGATATTGCCCGAATTATACTAGAATATCGATCTCTTTCCAAGTTGAAATCTACATACATAGAATGACTTCTAAAATCGATTCATCCGAGTACAGGAAAGATACATACCAACTATCAACAAACTGGAACGAGCACAGGACGAGTATCAAGCGATAATCCAAATCTTCAAAATATCCCCACAGGACAATGATACGGAGAAAGAATAAAATCATGTTTCCTTCCTTCTCCAGGTAATATTTTCATAGTAGCCGATTATTCCCAGATAGAACTTCGAATTCTTGCTCATCTTTCAAAAGATATAAATCTTGTAGATGCTTTCATACAATGAGAAGATATTCATACAAGAACTGCTCGATTTATTTTTGGAGAATCTACCATTACAAGTGAAATGCGAAGAGTTGCAAAAAGTGTCAACTTCTGAGTTATCTATGGAATTACCGGTTTTTGATTATCAAAAACCATTGGAAGAAGCCCAACAGAAGCAAATGCATATATAGACACATTTTATAAAACGTATCCTTGAGTTCGTTCATACTATGACAACATCCTAGAATGAGCCCATTCCAATGGATATGTAGAAACCCTCTTTCAAAGAAGAAGATATATCCCTGGAATTAATGATGCTAATAAGCTTATTAGACAATGAGCCGAGAGAGAGGCTATGAATATGCCAATTCAATGAACCGCTGCGGATGTTTTGAAATACGCTATGATTGCTATAGAAAAACAGTTTAAAGAGAAAAAGCTCCTCTCAAAGATGATCCTCCAAGTACATGATGAATTAGTTTTTGATGTACCAAAAGAAGAAAAAACCACGGTAGAAACGATAATTCGAAATTGTATGCAATGAGTACTCACAGGAGATGTTCCAATTCTTGTCGATATCCATCATGGAGATAATTGGCAAGATGCAAAAGGATAAAAAATATCAAAGCTATAATTATAAATAAAGAATTCAAGAGGAAGCAACTTGTATAGTCAGAAAAAAAATATATACTCACACTATATCACGTCTTGTCATGAATACTTTTGAACAGCATTTCTTTGCTCGATATATTCGAGATAATGAGAAACTCATCAATGTTTTTCATAAACACTATATTCTTATAATAGAAGATATTATTGTTTGGCTTTTCTTTGGACTCACCATTCCCACTTTTCTCTATTATTCAAATTCTTTTGAGTTACAGATGCTCCAGCTTCAATACATATGGGGATATTTATTTCTCATATACGGCATTATCATCTATAAACTCTTTGATTGGTATAATGATGTATGGATAGCAACCGATGTAGGATTGATCGATATCGATTGGGGACTTTTTAGTGAAAATGTGGTATATGTAGAGTATGAAAAAATAGAAGGAATAGAACTCAGAACACGGACATTTTTCGATGCAATCTTATGAGTATCAGATGTCAATATTCGTCTAGCCAGTGGAGGACAATTCATACTTCATGCCGCTTATAAATCAAAAGAAATTGTTCATTTTATTCAATGAATTCAAAAATGAGGAGGTCATCATGCGGAAAAATCAAGTCATTGATCAAAGGATGATGCTCTCTCATTTGAGATATTGATGGAAACGCTTTCAGAAGTAGTCAAAAAACATATGCACCGAAGAGGAAAAGATGATTTAACTGAAGAATATATTGATAAACTTACGGTAGTTTCCCATGACACTGGTACGGTTGATCTCCGAAGTGAAGGAGATAAAATCTGGGTGGAAGACTGGAAAAAGAAATTCATAAAAGAACAAAAAAAACATCACAGTGATGATGGGGAAGATGAAGAAGATTTTCACCATACATAAATATAATCCCTCAGATATCTGAGGGATTATATTTATGTATTTACATCATTAT
>ERZ1034365.201-NODE-201-length-34142-cov-3.777220_pt1 | contig 34142 bp, 40 predicted proteins | sample MGYA00520615_ERZ1034365 | MGnify/ENA primary metagenome ERZ1034365 (study PRJEB33736, sample SAMEA104284505) | Azolla filiculoides | biome: Urban; feature: Water surface; material: Ditch water | place: Netherlands | collected 2015-10-28 | depth 0-0.1 m ...
TGAAGGTTTATGGGCCAACGCGGGCGAACCCGTCAAGCTCACGCCAGCTCGACAAAATCTCTAATGGACAATCTCGGTTAAGAAAGGGTTCAGCCAGCTTTTGCATGATGGTGACATGTCCAAGGCGAAGGATCTTTTCATGAAGCACGTTCAACTCTCCGCTGCACTCGTGTGGCTGGTGGCCGCCGGCAGCCCGCTGGCGGTACAGGCCGCAGACACTTCGGCTGCGGCCCAGTTGGCCCAGTGGCAGACCCAGGCGGGTGCGCCGGCCAGCGTCGAGCGCGGCAAGGTCTTTTTTGCGGCCAGGCATGGTGGCGACCTGAGTTGTGCCTCGTGCCACGGCGCGCCGCCCACGGCCCCTGCGAAGCATGCGTCCACCGGCAAGTCCATCGATACGCTGGCACCGGCCTTCAATCCGGCGCGTTTCACGGACACGGCCAAGGTCAACAAGTGGTTTACCCGCAACTGCAAGGACGTGTTGGCGCGTGAATGCAGCGCCATCGAGAAGGCCGACGTGCTGGCGTATCTGGCGAGTCTGAAGCCCTGAAACGGCCTCCAAGGAGAAAATTGATGTTCATCTTTTCAGTCCCTGTTTCCCGCCTGGCACTGTGTCTGCCGGTGCTGTTTGCGCCACTGGCACAGGCCGACGGCATTCCGATGCCGCGCACCACGCTGCCCAAATACACGCAGGAATGTGCCGCCTGCCACATGGCCTATCCGCCCGGGCTGTTGCCCGGGGCGTCGTGGCAGCGGATCATGAAGGGGCTGGACAAGCACTACGGCACCGATGCGGCGCTGGACGCCGCCAGCGTGCAGCAGATCAGCACCTGGCTGCAGACCAACGCCGCCACCTACAAGCGGGTGCGCGAGGAGCCGCCGAACGACCGCATCACCCAGGCCACCTGGTTTGCGCGCAAGCACCGCGAGGTGGCCCCCGAGGTCTGGAAGCGCGCCAGCATCAAGAGCGCCGCCAACTGCATGGCCTGCCACAGCGGGGCCGAAAAGGGCGACTACAACGACGACAACGTCCGCATTCCCAAGTGAGGTTTTCATGCACATGCGCAGTACAACTTTTTCCGCCCCTGCGGCGAAGCCCGCCACGCGCCGCACAGTGGACGCACCCACACGGGTGTTTCACTGGTTGCTGGCACTGAGCTTTCTGGGGGCTTATCTCACTGCCGACGGCGAGCGCTGGCGCCTGCTGCACGTCACGCTGGGCTACACCATGGCCGGCTTGCTGGGCTTCCGCGTGGTCTGGGGCCTGGTCGGGCCACGCCATGCACGCCTGTCGGCCCTGTGGCGCAAATTGCAGGGGCTGCCACTGTGGCTCAAGGGGCTGAAAGCCGGGACGCCGAACTGGCGCCTGGGGCAGAACCTGCTGTTGACGCTGGGGGTGGTGGCGCTGCTGGCCCTGATCATGCCGCTCACGCTGAGTGGCTACGGCACTTACAACGAATGGAGCGGCGAATGGCTGGAGGAGGTGCATGAGTTCTTTGGCAACGCGCTGCTGGCCGTGGTGCTGGCGCACATCGCCATGATCGTGGCCTTGAGCGTGCTGCGCCGCAAGAACCAGATCACGCCCATGGTGACCGGGCGCGTGGACGGTCCGGGGCCGGACCTGCTCAAGAGCAACCATGTCCCCGTGGCCGCACTCCTGCTGGCGGCTGTGCTGGGTTACTGGGCCTGGGAGTGGCAGCAGGCACCGGGTGCGCCGGCCGGCGGGGGCAGGACCGCCAGCGAGGTCCGTCGCAGTGGCCCTTCCGGGCTGGGCGGGTACGATGTGTTCCGCCAACGCAAGCACGATTCTGACCACGACGATTGATTCACCATGCGCATTCTTCTGGCTGAAGACGACGAATTGCTGGGGTCCGGCTTGAGGGCCGGCCTGACCCAGCAGGGCTTTCATGTGGACTGGGTGCGTGACGGCGTGGCCGCCGAGCGCGAATTGCGGACCGGTGCCTACCAGGCGGTGGTGCTGGACCTGGGCCTGCCGCGCCAGGATGGGCTCGACAGCCTGAAAGCCGCCCGGGCGCACCATGTGACCACGCCGGTGCTGGTGCTCACGGCGCGCGACGCGGTGTCGGCGCGGATCGAGGGGCTGGACGCGGGAGCGGACGATTACCTGGTCAAGCCGGTGGATCTGTTCGAGCTGGCGGCGCGGTTGCGTGCGCTGGTGCGCCGCGCCCACGGGCAGACGCAGAACTTTCTGGAGGCCGGTCCCGTGAAGCTCGATCCGGCGGCCCACCAGGTGTGGCTCGACGGGGTGCCGGTGGAACTGTCGGGCCGCGAATACGATCTGCTGCATGTCTTCATGCTCAACGCGGGGCGTGTGCTGAGCCGTGATCAGCTGGAGCAGCATCTCTACAAATGGGGTACTGAAGTGGCCAGCAATGCGGTGGAAGTCCATATCTACCATTTGCGCCGCAAATTGCGTGCGGACCTGATCGAAACCGTGCGCGGGGTGGGCTACGTGCTGCGCCGCGACAGCGCGCCGGCATGAACGGCGTGGCCCATCCGGCGGGGCGCTCCGGTCTGACCCTGCAGCGCCGGTTGCTGGTCACTGTGCTCGGCCTGATGGCGGTGGTCTGGCTGGCTGTGGTGGCATCCATCTGGTACGACACGGGGCACGAGCTGGACGAGTTGCTGGATGCACACCTGGCGCAGGCGGCGGCCCTGCTGGCGACCCAGCGGCTGGACGATCTGGAAGGTGACAATTTTCCCCCGCCACCCACGCTGCACAAATACCAGTCACGGGTGGCCATCCAGGTCTGGCATGAGGGCCTCCTGATGGTGCGCTCGACCAACGCACCCGACGCACCGCTGGCCGATCACGGCCAGCCCGGGCTGAGCAACCAGAAGGTGGACGGCCAGGCCTGGCGCGTGCTGACCACGACGGGCAACGAGCCCCACGTGGTCATTCACGTGGGCGAACTGGCCTCCGCGCGGCATGACATCCTGCTGGCCAGCCTGCGCAGCGTGGTCTGGCCCATGCTGCTGGCCTTGCCGTTGCTGGCGCTGGGCATCTGGTGGTCTGTGCGTGGTGCGATGCGGCCGTTGCGCCAGCTGGGGGCTGCCGTGGCGGCGCGCAAGCCGGAGTCGCTGGAGCCACTTTCAGCCAGGGCGGTGCCGCCCGAGGTGGCGCCGCTGGTTGATGCGCTCAATGGCCTGTTCGAACGGATGGCGGTGCTGCTCGATTCCGAGCGGCGCTTCACGGCCGACGCCGCGCACGAACTGCGCACGCCGATTGCCGGCATCCGCATGCAGGTGCAGGTGGCACAGGGCGCGCGCTCCGCACCGGAGCGGGACCAGGCGCTGGCGGCCACCTTGCAGGGCTGCGACCGTGCGACCCGGCTGGTGGAGCAGTTGCTCCAGCTGGCGCGGCTGGAGGCGGCTGCGGCACGGGGTGGCGCGCCGGACGGCTTCGGTGGCTCGGGTGCCGATCTGGCCGCGCTGGCCCGCAGCCTGGGCGCAGACATGGCCCCCCAAGCCCTTGCGCGAGACCAGCACATCGTGCTTGAGACGTCCGAGCCGGTGACCGTGCCCATGCCTGTTGCGTTGGCGCAGGTGCTGTTGCGCAATCTGATCGACAACGCCTTGCGGTACAGCCCGGACGGCGCAACGGTGCGAGTGGCGCTACAGCCCGCGTCCCCGGGGCAGGGCGCCAGGCTGGTGGTGGAGGACAGTGGCCCGGGCCTGCCGCCCGAGGCACTGGCGCGACTGGGGGAACGCTTTTACCGGGTGCTGGGCACTGGTCAGGCCGGCAGCGGACTGGGTTGGTCCATCGTGCAGCGGCTGGCCCGGCTGCACGCCATCGGCGTTGCGGTGGACCGCAGTCCGGTGCTGGGTGGGCTGCGTGTGCAGCTCTCCTGGCTTGATCCAGGTCATTTTGGTGAAGATTGATGCAAGTCAAAACTGTGCCTGGCGCTACCATGTCCAATAAAAGTACTAGTTTCGCGGCACAGGAGTTCATTAATGCGTACCGACATGTTTCAGCAGTCGCTGGAGGATCTCAACGGCTCAACTGCCGATATTGAGGCTTCCGCACTTATTTCTACCGACGGCTTGATGATTGCCTCGGCGTTGCCGCACGGCATGGACGAAGACCGCATTGGCGCCATGTCGGCGGCCCTGCTGTCCCTCGGCGAGCGAACGGCCCGCGAACTGGCGCGCGGCTCGCTGGAGCGGGTATTGATCCAGGGCGAGCGTGGCTACGTGATCATGAGTTCCGCCGGCCCCGAGGCGGTGCTCACTGTGCTGGCCAAGTCGAATGCCAAGCTGGGGCTGATCTTTCTGGACATCAAGCGGGCTGCGGCCACGCTGTCCAAGCTGATCTGATGGAGGCCACCATGGGACTGCCCGACATGGCCCTTCCCTCAGCGCCCTCCAGAGAGGCGCGGCTGACCTATACCGACGGAACTTCGCGCACGGTGTATGCCACCGACGTGGAGGTGCCTTTTCCTGAAGGGCGACTGATAGTGTCCCGCACGGATCTGGCAGGCGTCATCACGCATGCCAATGACGCGTTTGTCGAGATGAGCGGCTACGCCCGCGAGGAATTGATCGGCGCTCCCCACCACATCCTGCGTCACCCCGACATGCCCAGGATTGCATTCAAGGGGTTGTGGGACGACGTCGCCGCGGGCAAGAAATGGCACGGCTACGTCAAGAACCTGCGCAAGGACGGCGCCTATTACTGGGTGTACGCCACCGCGGTGCCCAATATCCGCAATGGTGTGATCGTGGGTTACACCTCGGTACGCCGCAAGCCCTCGCGCACGCGCATCAACGAACTCGTGCCGGTGTACGCGCAGTGGCTCGCCGGGGAGAAGGCCGCATCATGACGCTCAATTTTTTGATTGCCCCGGATTTTGCGCCGGAACGCTTCGCCGGATGGCACATGCTGAACACCACGCTGCAGCGGCGTTCGGGTATCCATCTGCACCTGCTCACGCCGGTCAGTGCGCATGAGCAGGCCGACCTGCTTGCCGCCGGCAAGGCCGATCTGGTCTATGCCAATCCGTTTGATGCGACCGACATGATCCGGACCCAGGGGTACATCCCGTTTGCCCGGCCAGCCAAGCGCTACGACGAAATGGTGATCGCCACAGGGGCAGAATCGGGCTTGTCGACGGTGGAGGATCTGAAGGCCGGCTGCCGCATTGCGTTGACCGAAAACAAGGACGTCAAGCTGATCGGCCTGCGCCTGCTCGAGCCCGCCGATCTGACCGAGGATGCCGTGCGGTGGGTGCCAGTGGAAACCTACCAGGCCGCGGCCCGGCTGGCCATCAAGGGCGAAGTGGAGGCCTCGTTCTTCCTGGCGGATGCGTTTGCCTCGCTTACACGCATGTCGCGCAGCCAGTTGCGGGTGCTGGTGGAAAGTGCCATCAGTGATATTTCCCACGTGGTGCTTGCGCACCCCCGCGTGGTCGAGGCGCTTCCGCGCATTGAAGAAGCCTTGCTCGCGATAGGGCAGGTGCCCGGTGACAGCGACGTGCTTGAAGCCTTGGGACTGCCCAGCGGCTTCGAGCCGATGACACAGGAAGAGGCCGAGTTCATGATCGATCTGATGGACACCCTGCTGGATTGAGGAACACCCCATGAGCGAAGTTCAGGCCCCCGCGCTGGAGGCGCGTCGGGCGGTACGCCAGCATGCGCGCCGGCTGATGCGCGATCCCTCCGATGTCAGTGCGCATTTTGCGCGGCTGCACGCTTCCATGGAACTGCCAGGGTCCGAGCCGGTGCAGGGTGCGCTGGCGGACCTGTTCGTGTCGTTCGGGGAACACGAGGAGGCCTTGAAGCGGACAGCCCTGCAAATGGCGCGCGACCGGCTGGCCGTGCATGCGGCACGCTGGTTTGATGCCCAGGCGGGCCAGGCCCGGCTGGCCCGTATCACGCCGCTGGCCACGCGCTGGAGCGTGCTGGCCCGGCCCTCCGCCGATATTTCCACCCGTGCACGGCGTTGCAGCGTGGATGATTCCCGTGCGCTGGCCGAGCAGGTCGTGCGTGCAGTGGAACATTCCGACGCCCAGGCGCAGCAGGCGTTCCTGCACCATTGCGTGACCTGCCACGACAACCTGGCCTTCATGCTGGCGCGTCGCGCCTTGTTGCGGGGCGGGGCGGTGCTGCCTGCGGACTGGGAGGCCGTCAGCCAACAGCTTGAGCAGCCGCAGGTGGTTGCATGAATGTGGTGGTTGCGGGTCTGTCGCCACGCGAAGAGGCTGCATTTGGATTTTTTCTGGGCCGGTCCATGAAAGGCTGGTCATGGCAGGGCACGGCTGCTGGTCGGGGAGCCGTGATGCCCGAGGCCGATTTGTTCGTTGCGGATCTGGTGGCCTTGGGTCTGGGCCAGTGGTCCGAGACGGCCGAGGCGGATTTGCTGCGCACGCTGCGCGGTACGCCTGCGGTGTTGATCGTGGCCTCCACAGACCGCTCATGGTCTGCCCTTGAAGCGGGCACGCTGGAGAAACACGCCCTGGTTTTGCTTGCCAAGCCCTACGGAACAGAAGGCATGCGGCTGGCGTTGGAGAAAGCCGCCGAGGCGGTTCACCGCGCGCCCCCCGCACCAGCGGGGGCGCCGACGCGGCCCCTCCCGCCCTCCCAGTTGCCCCCCCCGATGATGGCGCCGCCTGTCACTGTGACGCCCGGGATTGTGCGTCCGGTCGTTTCCTTGGCCGTGTCTGCGCCCGTGCCTGCGCGCCCGGAGGGTGGCTTGGCCGATGAGGTTCCCGGCCTGACTGTTTCCGCTCTTCATGTCCGGCTGGCCGCGCTGCCGGACATGGAGCGCCATGTGTTCCTGCGCAGGCTGTCGGAGATGCTGGACAGTGGACGTCCGTTTGAGGCCCGCTTCACCGTCCAGAATTCCGTGATTTTTCACCCTCTGGACGGATGGGTCGCCAGCAACACGCCGATGATGGTGATTGAGCGTGTGTGCCAAAGCGACGCCATGGCGTCGGCGGTGACCATGCGTGACATGGAAGGTGCGCAGGCGGAAGAGCGGGCGCAGCGCCTGGGCATGCCGATGCTGGAGCTTGAAACGTTTCTGTGGAAACTTGCGGTGGCGTCGCTGGACAAAAAAAGGACCCCCTGACTGCCATGGCTGCCAGTTACAAAGTCGTTTTTACAGGACCGTCAGGTTCCGGGAAAAGCACGGCGGTCCAGACACTGTCAGACATCGCGGTGCTTCAAACCGAGGCAACTGCATCCGACGCGCTGTGTGCGCTGAAGCCTTCCACCACCGTCGCAATGGACTACGGCTTGATGAAGTTGCCGAACGGTGACAAGGTGCACCTCTATGGGACGCCGGGTCAGAGACGCTTTGATTTCATGTGGGAGATCCTGCGCCGCGATGCAAAGGGGCTGGTACTGTTGGTCAGTGCGACGGCGGTCGATCCAGTTGCCGATTTGCGGCTGTTCTGCAGCGAGTTTCGTCCGTTCATTGACACAAATGGCCTGGTGGTTGGCGTAACCCATGCAGACCAGTCACGCCAGGACATGGCTGCCACGCTGATGTCTGCCTTGCAACAGCAGGGAATTGCGCCCCGTGTCATGGATGCGGATGCCCGCAATCGCACCCACATGGCTGTACTTGTCGAATCCTTGATTTTCAGCAGGGCGGTGGTTCCTGGTCTCGCGGAGACTGCCAGGCGGACCACTTCTTCTCCAATCTAAATGAAACGGGCATTGCGATGAATACCAACGCTTCCGAATGGTTCATGTTGACTCCATCGGGTGCACTGCATGCCTTCGCACAGCAGCAGCCCGGCGAGACCGAACTGGCCTTGCAGGCCTTGCTGGCGGGCGAGCGTGCGCTGGATGCGGCGGGTTGGGCTGAGCGTGCGGGAGTCGCTCCGGCGATCACTGCGCAAGCGCTTGCGCAGGGCTGGGTGCAGGTTCTGCAGCGCCCGTTGCAGGGACCTGATGCCAAGCTGGACGATTTTTTGCAGCACGTGATTGCGTCATTGTCGGGTGAGCGCCGTGCCGTGTTGGCGTCCGAGGGCGGTTTTTGCCTTGGGCGCACAGGCGTGGACCAGGACGAGGCCGACACCCTGAGCGCGGCAGCGGCTGATTATTCGGAGTTCGCCTCGCGCCAGGCCCGCCGCGGCTGGGAGGGGGCCACACGCTATGTGTCGTTCCATACCGACCCCGAGTTCCTGCTGCCCAGTCATTCCTTTGTGCCGTTCTGGGTGGATGGCGCCGGTTACTGGCTGGTCATTTTGGGGGAGCCTCTGCTCAACAACCCTGCGCTGGTGGAGTTGATGTGGGGCATCAAGGAAGCCGGCACCCGGTTCTCTGCGCCAGCGGGTCTTTAAGTTTGCTGCTGCCTGGGTCGGAAAAAATGGTCCAGCAAGTCGTGCAGCCCGACTGACTGCGCTGCCAGTGCGTCAGGATTGACGAAGTAGGCCTCAGAAGCCACGGCGAGGAATTCACTGATGGATTCGGCTCCATAGCGATCAAGCCATGGGGCCTTCACCAGGCCGCCAAACCGGTCGCTGGCTGCGACCTGATCGCTGAATGCCTCAAATTCTGTCTCCAGCCGTGAAAGCCAAAGTCGGCGTGCCCCTGCGGCACTGGATGCGCCCATGAAGCCTGCGGGCAGAGGCGGGCAGCCGTCAGCGACGCCGTCGCGCAGGTCCATCTTGTGGACAAATTCATGGATGACCACGTTGTAGCCTTGTGCGGCAGACACACCGGCCGCAGCCACGTCTGTCCAGCCCAGCATCACCGGTCCGCCGTCCATGGCTTCCCCTGTCAGAGCCTCCCGGTACTGGTGGACCACGCCGTCATGGTCCGTGACTTCGCGGTGCGCCAGGACCTCGCCGGGCTGCATCACAATGCCGACAAAGTCGTCGTACCACCGCAGTGCTTCGGCGGGTGAACGCGCTGTGAGCGAGAGATGCACCAGCGGCAGGCAGGCTTGCGTTGCGACTGCCAGTGCCATCGCATCCGTGATGACCAGGCCACCGGCGCCGTGAAACTCCTTCTGTCCGAGAAACGCGGAGGCCAGCTCCCGCAACCGGGCTTGTTCAGCGCTGGTGCATTGCGCCAGGAACGCATAGCGCGCGAGATTGGCTTGCCACAAGGCCGCAGGAATATCGCGTGCGCCGCCTGCGCGGGCTCTGGCACGGCCGAAACACCGACGCAGCCAGTTCAGCATGCGCAGAGGTCAATCCGCTGGAGACCACGCGCGGATGCACGCAGCACTTGCGCGCGCGGCGGTGTGGCGGCGACATCCCAGTCACTGAGTACAGCGCGTCGGAGGTGGACCTTCTTGCCTGCTGGTGCGCCGTCGGCAGCGAGGGATACGCGGCCAAGATCGTGTTCGGCAGGCCGGTGGGTGTGCCCGTGAATCAGGGTGGTGGCCTGTGTGGCCTGCAGCCATCGGCGTGCTGCCCGGGTGTCCACATCCGCGTAGTCCGATGGCTGGCTGCCCCGCTTACGGGCTTCGCTTTGCGCACGCAGGCTGCGCGCGATGACCTGCCGCTCAGCCAGGGGCTTCGCCAGAAAATTCTGTTGCCAGTCGGGGCTGCGCACCTGCACGCGAAATTGCTGGTATTCGGTGTCGTCCAGGCACAAGGCGTCCCCATGAGAGAGCAGCCAGCGCTGACCAGCGAACTCAAGCAGAGTGGGGTCTTCCAGCGGTCGCGTCTGGCAAGCCGCCAGAAAAACGTCGCCCACGAGGAAATCCCGGTTGCCGGGCATGAAGAAGAGGTCACAGCGACGTGCGGCTGTTGCCAGCACATGGCCGCATTCTTGTTCGAATCCAGCCGAGTCAGCAATGTCATCGCCAACCCATACCTCAAACAGGTCGCCCAAAATGAACAGGGCATCGGCCGATGTACTGGCCATGTACCGCTGCCACGCCACAAAGTTGGCGGGCTCCGCGGCCTGCAGATGCAGGTCTGAAATGAAATCGATGACCCGCCAGGCCGCAGGCGCCCGGAGCACTGCGATCCGGGGTTCGGCCGGGGTCATCGATTCACCCCGCGTCAGAGTGCGACAGCCTTCTCGATTACCACATCAGACTGGGGTACATCATCGTGAAAGCCCTTGCGACCTGTCTTGACGGCCTTGATCTTGTCCACGACATCCGTCCCCGAGATCACCTTGCCGAAAACAGCATAGCCCCACCCCTGGGCACTGGGTGCCGTGTGGTTGAGGAAGTCGTTTTTGGCCACGTTGATGAAGAACTGCGACGTGGCCGAATGGGGCGCGTTGGTGCGTGCCATGGCCACCGTGTAGTTGTCGTTCTTGAGACCGTTGTTGGCCTCATTTTCGATCTCGGCATCGGTGGGCTTTTGCTTCATCCCCGGCTCCATGCCACCACCCTGCACCATGAAGCCAGGAATTACGCGGTGGAAAATAGTGTTGTTGTAGTGGCCTTTGTTGACATAGTTCAGGAAATTGGCCACAGACTTGGGCGCCTTTTCCTGGTCCAGTTCAAGGGTGATGATGCCGTAGTCGGCAATGTGAAGTTCGACAAGGGGATTGCTCATTTATTTAACCAGTGTGGCTGAGTTGATGATGATCGGTGTCTTGGGAACATCCGACGGGAAGGGGCCGCCCGCGCCAGTGGGCGTGGCCTTGATCTGGTTGACAATTTCCATGCCGCTGACCACCCGGCCAAAGACGGTGTAGCCGAACAGCTGCGGGGCATTCAGCAAGCTGGCACGTGGCGTATTTTCATAGACGCGCCCCTGGTATTCAAATTTTGGGACGGGATCGCCTGGAGGAATTACGACCGGATCCAGGTAGGCGTTGTCCTTCACGTTGATGAAAAACTGGGCACTGGCAGAGTTGGGGTCGTTGGTACGCGCCATGGCCAGCGTGCCGATCACATTTTTGGGGCCACCTCTGGTGAGGGCTTCACGTCCTTCGTGTGCCACCGGTGCGCGTGTCGGCTTCTGTGCGTATTTGGCGTCAAAGCCGCCACCCTGCACCATGAAGTTGTCAATCACACGGTGAAAAATCGTGCCGTCATAGTGTTTGTCCTTGACGTACTGCAGGAAGTTTTCCACCGTTTTGGGCGCTTTGTCTGGATAGACCTCGACCACGAAATCCCCCGCGGTGGTGGCGAACTTGACACGGGGCGCATCTGCGGCAAACGTGCCAGCACCCATCACCAGCGTGGTTGCGGCCACCATCAGATTGCGGCGCAAGGCCGAGTAGTTGCTGAATTTCACCCGATGACTCCTTCAAAGAAAATTTTCCAGTGGATGCCTCTGCGCACCCAGTACTGTCGTTTGACCGGCCCGGACCGTGCGCCGTCCACCACTTCGCCAAAAGTGGCCACCATGGTGTCAGCGCTGTCGGTCCAGCGCAGGTAGGACACATCCTTGAGTTCGATGTTGCGACCGCGTGCACTGCTGATTTCACTGCGCAAGGTGGGGGTCCACTCCGGCAGGGTTTTGGTGTAGCTCCGGAAGTCCGGTGCGTAGAACCCCAGCACGCGCGACAGGTCGCCGCTGGCTTTGGCTCCCCGCCAGGCCTGCAAGGTATCGTCAAAGGATTTGCTGTCGGCGCGAATGCTGTGCGGGAGGGCCCAATGGAGTTGCTGCGCAATCACCACCGGCGTGGTGCGGACCTCGACCGTCCGGATGATGCGCTCCAGGTCGGGGTTGGCCAGCACAACGCAGCCATCAGAGGCCTTCGGCGCACGCGAATACTGGCTTGGCGGCGTACCATGCAGCCAGATGCCACTGCCGGTTTTCCCGCGGCTCTGGTCCAGCGGGTTAGGGTAGTTGATGGGCAGCGCCCCGGAACCATAAAAGTCCTTGAGCGATTTGGGGTCCAGGTTGCTGGTGATGAAATACACGCCCAGAGGGGTTCGCTGGTCCCCCTCCAGGGTCTTCTCGATACCCAGTTTCCCCACCGAGACGTAATAGTCGCCAACCAGCTTCAGCCCGGTCGTCGAATTTTCGAAGAGGTACAGGCGCGACCGCGATGCGTCCACGGCGATGGCGTGGCGGGTACGGGGCGAAAGTGCTAGGAACTGCGAGGGAGCGCTGCCCGCCGGTGGCCGCTCACGCAGCGCCTTGAGCCGTATCCGTGACTCCTCGCGCAGGTCGGCCAGCATCGGGGCCGCCGCAAGCGCGGTGGTGTCGGGGACGTCGCCAAACACGCGCACCGGACGGGTCTGGCTGCTGAGCAGGTCGCCGTACACGAGCTGCGCCAGCTGGAAATTGGGGTGGTCGCGTACCAGTCCTTCGGCCTTGACCAGGGCGTCACGACCCCGGGCCTGTCCGATCAGCCGGTAAATTTCGATCAGCCTGGCCTCGGCATCGCCTTCCCTCGGCTTGATCTGGCTGCCAGCAGAGGCAAACGCGCCGGCCGCCAGTGGCGTGGCGAGCGATACCGCCTTCAACGGGTTGGTACGCGCCACCTGGATGGTCCGCTTCTTCATACCGGCCTTGGATGCCGGGCTGGCTTTCTGGATGACAGGCTTGGACGCAAGTCGCGCAGGTCGTCCTGGCGCTGCAAAAAGAAGCCCCGACATTGCCAGTAAAACGAATGCGAACAAAGACCGTTTCACGCGGGATTTCCTGCCAAAAACGCATCAAATACGGCGCGCTCCGCCGTAGCAAGGGCACCTCCTGTCATCAGGAGCCTGTCGATTCCTTTACGATGACCCAGCGGTCACCCGCCTTGACGAGGTCCAGTGTTTTCCGGCTCGACACATTCAGCGCGTCGGCACGGTAATCCTGCCTGAATTTGGCAACCGCCTTGTTGCCACTGACTTGGATCTCCAGATTGTTCAATGTCACGGAAATCCTTGACTTGCCAACGATGCGCGAACGGCGATCTTCTTCCCATGCCTTGCGGGATTGATCCCCGGGGGGATCAAACTCCTTGCCGTACGCTGCCAGATAGCGGCCCATGTCCTTGGACGACCAGGCCGCAGCCCAGGCGCGCACTGCGGCATCCACATCTTTCTCAGCAGCCGAGGGGCCGGCGGGTGCAGGCTGCGGCACAGCTGCCGGGGCGGCCGCCACCACCGCGGGTTTGACCGGTGCTGCTGCGACAACAGCCGGAGCCGGGGCGACCGGTACGGATGCCGGCGGCTTGACGACCAAAGCGGGCACCTTGGCGGCCGCGGCAGGCGCGGCCGCTGCGGGGGCCGCCGGACGAACGCCCTTGGCCCCAGGTGCGAACAAGTCGCGGATCAGGCCCAGCTTGGGTTGAACGCCAGTATTGCTACTGTCCAGTTGCAGCGCCTTGCTGTAAGCCTGGCTGGCCAGCTTGGCATAGACATCACCCAGATTCTCATGGGCCGTGGCATAGCTGGGATTGGTCCGGATGGCCATCTCCAATGCGGCGCGGGCCTTGTCGTACTGGCTCTGGCCGGCATAGAGCACCGCCAGATTGTTGTAAGGCTCGGGCAACTCAGGATAATCTTCCGTGAGCTTGAGAAAGGTGGCAATGGCGTCAGTCGGCTTGCCAGATTCGGTCTGGATCACGCCCTTGAGAAAGCGCATTTGCGGGTCGCGCGGTTTGGCCGCCAGATACTGGTCGGCCTTGGTCAAGGCCTCGGAAAACTTGCCGGAGCGCACAAGCTGATTGACGTCGCCATACTCATCTGCATGGGCCAGGGGCACGGACAGCGCCGCAGCCACGGCCATGAGGCGAAAAACCTGACGCAATGATTGCGTGATGGCAGACGGGGCATGCTTCATAGGGTTTCTTCAAAAAGGCGCAATGACAAGGGCCGGCGGCGGGCTTTATACTGCTTTTGATTGTAGCTGAGGGGTCGGGTTTCACGCCCACTCCGAAAGCCCGCCCCCAACACTGACAACGCCGGAAAACCACGGACGCAGCGCATCGCCTGCTTCGCCGTACTTTGATCTCATGAGTCTGCGCATCTACAACACGCTTACGCGTGCCCTTGAGGATTTCCACCCCATTGAGGCCGGTCATGTCCGCATGTATGTATGCGGCATGACGGTATACGACCTCTGTCACCTCGGGCATGCCCGCTCCATGGTCGCTTTTGACGTCGTGCAGCGCTGGCTCAAGGCAAGCGGCCTGCGCGTGACCTATGTCCGCAACATCACGGACATTGATGACAAGATCATCAAGCGTGCGGTGGAGAATGGCGAGACCATCCGCAGCCTGACCGACCGCATGATCGGTGCCCTGCACCAGGACGCCGACGCCTTGGGCATCGAGCGGCCCGACTTCGAGCCGCGCGCTACCGACTACGTGCCGCAAATGCTGTCAATGATCGGTCAGCTGGAGCAGAAGGGTCTGGCCTACCGCGCGGGCAGTGGCGACGTGAACTTTGCCGTGCGCAAGTTCCCTGGCTACGGCAAGCTCTCGGGCAAGTCGCTCGACGAGCTGCATGCCGGCGAACGTGTGGCTGTGCTCGACGGCAAGGACGATCCGCTGGACTTCGTCCTCTGGAAGAGCGCCAAGGCCACCGAGCCCGACGAGGTGAAGTGGGACAGCGCTTATGGCAAAGGGCGCCCAGGCTGGCATATTGAATGCTCCGCCATGGGTTGCGAATTGCTCGGCGAGACTTTCGACATCCATGGCGGCGGCGCCGACCTACAGTTTCCGCACCATGAAAACGAGATTGCCCAGAGTGAAGGCGCCACGGGGCAGCCGTTTGCCCGGACCTGGATGCACAACGGCTTCATCAACGTGGACAACGAGAAGATGTCCAAGTCCCTGGGCAACTTCTTCACGATCCGTGATGTGCTCAAGGAATTCGATGCCGAAACGATTCGCTTCTTTGTCGTGCGCAGCCACTACCGCAGCCCGTTGAACTACAGCGACGTCCACCTGAACGACGCGCGTGGCGCGCTCAAGCGCCTGTACACCGCGCTGGATCTGGTGACGCCTGCCGATGTTGCAATCGACTGGGCTGATCCCTACGCCGCCCGTTTCAAGGCCGCGATGGACGAGGACTTTGGAACCTCGGAGGCGCTGGCGGTGCTGTTCGAGCTTGCCACCGAAGTCAACAAGACCCGCTCGGCCGCGCTGGCCGGGTTGCTGAAGGCGTTGGGTGGCACGCTGGGCTTGCTCCAGGGGGCGCCGCAGCGTTTCCTGCAGGCTGGCGCGGGGGGCGATGAGGTCGCCATCCAGGCGCAGATCGCCGCGCGCGCTGCGGCCAAGACGGCCAGAAACTTTGCCGAGGCCGACCGCATCCGCAGCGAATTGCTGGCCCGGGGCATCGTGTTGAAGGATTCGCCGACCGGTACCACCTGGGAAGCGGCTCCATGATCCTGTTTTTAAGTAATTACCTTGTTTCCCAGCGTCGGATGGTCAATGTCTGCTTCTGAAAAAATAGCAACCGAGGTGGCCATGCCCGCGTACTGGAACGAGGCGCGCAAGCACCTGATGAAGAAGGATCGGGTCATGAAGCGCCTGATTCCCCAGTTTGGCGACGCCTGCCTGCAGTCTCGCGGTGATGCGTTCTCGACACTGGCGCGCTCCATCGTGGGACAGCAGATCTCGGTCAAGGCGGCGCAGACCGTCTGGGACCGGTTTGCCAAACTGCCGCAGGAGATCACGCCGGGCAACGTGCTTCGGCTCAAGGTCGATGACATGCGTGCGGCGGGGTTGAGTGTGCGCAAGGTGGAATACCTGGTCGATCTGTCGCTGCATTTCGATTCCGGTGCGGTGCATGTCGCCTCCTGGGAGGGCATGGACGACGAGGCCATCATTGCGGAGCTGATTGCCATCCGGGGCATTGGCCGCTGGACGGCCGAGATGTTCCTGATCTTTCACCTGCTGCGGCCCAACGTGCTGCCGCTGGACGATGTGGGGCTGATCAACGGCATCAGCCAGAACTACTTTTCCGGCGAGTCGGTCAGCCGCAGTGACGCGCGCGAAGTGGCTGCCGCCTGGGCGCCCTACCGCACGGTGGCGACTTGGTATATTTGGCGCTCCCTTGATCCCGAGCCGGTGGCGTATTGATCGGCCGGGTATCTAGAATGCGCCCTTCGGGGCGAAGCAGGAGAAATAGCGTTGGCCAAAAAAACATTTCTGGATTTCGAACAGCCTATCGCTGAACTCGAAGGCAAGATCGAAGAGTTGCGCTACGTGCAGACCGAGTCTGCCGTGGACATTTCGGAAGAGATCGAACAGCTCAGCAAGAAGAGCCAGCAGCTCACCAAGGACATCTACAGCGACCTGACACCGTGGCAGATCACCAAGATCGCCCGTCACGCCGAGCGTCCCTATACGCTGGACTACGTCAATGAGATCTTCACCGACTTCGTTGAGCTGCATGGCGACCGCCATTTCTCGGACGATCTGAGCATCGTCGGCGGGCTGGCGCGTTTCAACGGCACGGCCTGCATGGTGCTGGGCCACCAGAAAGGGCGCGACACCCGCGAGCGCGGACTGCGCAACTTCGGCATGAGCAAGCCTGAAGGCTATCGCAAGGCCCTGCGCCTGATGAAGCTGGCCGAGAAGTTCAAGCTGCCGGTCTTCACCTTCGTGGATACCCCCGGCGCCTACCCCGGCATTGATGCCGAGGAGCGCAGCCAGTCCGAAGCCATCGGCCGCAACATCTTCGAGATGGCGCAGTTGGAGGTTCCCATCATCACCACCATCATCGGCGAAGGCGGCTCCGGCGGCGCGCTGGCGATTTCGGTCGGCGACCAGGTGCTGATGCTGCAGTATTCGATTTACTCCGTCATCAGCCCCGAAGGCTGCGCCTCCATTCTCTGGAAAACTTCCGAAAAGGCGGAAGAAGCGGCGGCAGCCTTGGGCATCACCGCGCACCGCCTCAAGGCGCTCGGTGTGGTGGACAAGATCGTCAGCGAGCCCGTGGGCGGCGCGCACCGGGACCACAAGCAGATGGCCGCGTTTTTGAAGCGCGCGCTCAATGATGCCTTCCGGCAGGTCAGTGATCTCAAAGTCAAGGAACTGCTGGACCGTCGATACGACCGGCTGCAAAGCTACGGGCGTTTCACGGATACCAAGGCCGATAGCAAGTAAGTCCGGGCGCGTTCCGCTCTGCAGGAGTCGGGCCTGAATTCGCTCTCACCATGCGCCAGACCCTGCCAGAGGCCATGGCGGCCTTTCATCCCGGCCTACCGCTGGCCGTTGCCCTCAGTGGCGGTGCCGACTCCACGGCGCTGTTGCTGGCCTGTGCGGAGCAATGGCCCGGGCAGGTGCGGGCCATCCACATTCACCACGGGCTGCAGGCTGCCGCTGATGATTTCGAGCGGCATTGCGTGACCCTGTGCGCCAGACTGAACGTGCCCCTGGTGGTGCGCAGGGTCAATGCGCGGCATGCGGGGGGTGAAAGCCCCGAAGATGCGGCACGCAAGGCACGTTATGAAGCTTTTGGTGCCATTCCCAGCGAAGAATGGTCAGACGACGCTATCGAAAATATAGCAATTGCCCAGCACGCCGATGACCAGGTGGAAACGATCCTGCTGGCGCTGTCGCGTGGCGGGGGGCTGCCCGGACTGGCCGCCATGCCGGCGCGCTGGCAAAGGGGCGGCCTGACTTACCACCGGCCTTTGCTGGGCGTGCCCGGGCCAGCCATCCGCGCGTGGCTTCGGGCACATGGCGCGTCCTGGGTCGAAGATCCCAGCAATGCCGACGAGGGCTTTACGCGCAACCGGATGCGGGCGCGCGTGTTGCCGGCGCTTGAGGCTGCTTTTCCCCAGTTTCGCGCGACGTTTGCCCGCAGTGCGTCCCACGCGGCCGAGGCGCAGTCTTTGCTGGAAGAGCTGGCGGTGCGGGATCTGGCTGCGCTGGGCCAGCCGCCTGTGATTGCGCGGCTGCGGGCGCTCTCCGGTCCGCGCCAGGCCAACGTGCTGCGGCACTGGCTGCGCCGCGTGCACAGCACGACACCGAGCGCAGCGCAACTGGCCGAGCTGCTTCGCCAGATCGCGGCTTGCACCACCCGAGGGCATCGCTTGCGGCTGAAAGTCGGCGCGGGCTACATCGTGCGCTCGGGCGAGGTCATCGATTGGCAGCGCGAAGCCCCGCGGATTCCCGAACGCTGAGCCTGGCGCGCTTGTCAGTCCCACTTCAGGTGGGTTGGTACAATCCCACAGCTTTGCCGGAGCCTTTCGCGCAAGGTGTTCACGGCGCACCAGGATGGCCTTTCTGCAGACCTTTCACCTGCGCCCCTCACTGTTTTTCCCGTATCACACCACATGGCATTGATCGTTCATAAATACGGCGGCACGTCGATGGGCTCGACCGAGCGCATCCGCAACGTCGCCAAGCGCGTGGCCAAATGGGCGCGCGCCGGCCACCAGATGGTGGTGGTACCCAGCGCCATGAGCGGCGAGACCAACCGCCTGCTTGGCCTGGCCAAGGAGCTCGCCCCTTCCCGAAGCAGCGATGCTTACAACCGCGAACTCGACATGCTGGCCGCCACCGGCGAGCAGGCCTCGTCGGCACTGCTGGCCATCGCCCTGCAGGCCGAGGGGATGGAGTCCGTCAGCTACGCCGGCTGGCAAGTCCCCATCCGCACCAACAGCGCCTACACCAAGGCCCGCATCGAGTCGATTGATGACAAGAGGGTGCGCGGCGACTTGGCTGCGGGCCGGGTGGTGATCGTGACCGGCTTCCAGGGCGTGGATGACGAAGGTCACATCACGACCCTTGGCCGTGGCGGCTCGGACACGTCCGCTGTGGCGGTGGCCGCTGCCATGAAGGCCGACGAATGCCTGATCTACACCGACGTCGACGGGGTCTACACCACCGACCCGCGCGTCGTTCCTGAGGCACGTCGCCTGCAGACCGTGAGTTTCGAGGAAATGCTGGAAATGGCCAGCATGGGCTCCAAGGTGCTGCAGATCCGCTCGGTGGAATTTGCCGGCAAATACAAGGTGCCGATGCGCGTGCTCTCCAGTTTCACGCCATGGGACATTGACATCGACGTCGAGGCCAAATCCGGCACGCTGATTACTTTTGAGGAAGACGAAAAAATGGAACAAGCCGTCGTATCCGGCATCGCTTTCAACCGCGACGAAGCCAAGATCTCCGTGCTCGGCGTGCCCGACAAACCCGGCATCGCCTACCAGATCCTGGGCGCCGTGGCCGACGCCAACATCGAGGTGGACGTCATCATCCAGAACGTGAGCAAGGACGGCAAGACCGACTTCAGCTTCACCGTGCACCGCAACGACTACGCCAGGACGGTGGAGTTGCTCAAGGACAAAGTTCTGCCCGCCCTTGGCGCGCAGGAAGTGGCCGGCGACACCAAGATCTGCAAGGTGTCCATCGTTGGCATCGGCATGCGCAGCCACGTCGGCATCGCCAGCAAGATGTTCCGCTGCCTCTCGGAAGAAGGCATCAACATCCAGATGATCTCCACGTCCGAAATCAAGACCTCCGTCGTGATCGACGAGAAGTACATGGAACTGGCCGTGCGCGCGCTGCACAAAGCCTTTGATCTGGACCAGCCCGCCGCGTAAAAGCGGCCTCTCTTGAGGCATAATAGCGGGATTGGAAACGTGACCGAGTGGCCGAAGGTGCTCCCCTGCTAAGGGAGTATGGGGTGTAGAGCCTCATCGAGGGTTCGAATCCCTCCGTTTCCGCCAGAGATAGGTTTGAAGACTTCCAAAAAAGTCCAAAAAACTGCAAAAAACCCCCGTAATTCAACAGGTTACGGGGGTTTTTTGTTTGTTAACGTCCAGCAAGGGTTTTTGACAGCCAGCCCATTCCGGGGGCATATTTGGGGGCATCAATCGGGATTTTCCGATGCCCCTGCGAAATGGGCCTCCAAGCGCCTTGACCAGGATCGAATGTGACCGGGCCGCGTTCCCGGAAGGCCGTCCATGTGTTCCACCGGTCTCCAGTAAGCGAGGGCGGAAGGAGGCAAACTTCGGTGCAGTCGCGCGCCCGAATACACTCGGTTGGGAAAATAGCGAGGAAAACGCAAGCATGTTGAAAAAATCGGTCCTTTCTCTTGTCATTCGAGCCCTGCTGTGCAGCGCCACGTTGGCTTCTGTCGCCATTGCGCAGGATGGTGCGCCCACTGCGGGGCAGGCGGCTGTAGCGCAGGCGCCAGCTGAAAACTGGCAGGTACGGCGCCTGAAGACGCTGGATTTGATTCGGGTCATGAAGGACGAAAAAGCCGACAAGGCACAGCGCGACGCTGCCTTGCGAGCGTTTGACGGTGTACTGACCCGCTTTGACAAAGTTCCTTATGGATTCACGCCGATGGAAGCGATGGACCTTTATCAGCTTTTCTACGTACCCAAGGACGCGGGAAAGATCGAGGCCAACCTCCTGATGCTGGCCTGGACGGCCACCTTGGGCTGGTATGACGCCTTGCGCTTTGCCGATGAAAGCGGACGCAATGAGATCATCAACAAGGAGCAGTTCTTCAATCGCGCCCTGTCGTCCCGTTCGAAAGAGGTCGTGGCCTTCCTCGAAAAAGAACCCCAGAGGGCCGAAGCAGCCGTGGAGGCCGGAATCAACTCTGCACGCAACATGCATGCGGCCATGCAGAGCCATTACGACATTCGCTGGCCGCAAGCCTATGGCGATCTGGCGAGGCAGTGCACGGTGCAAGGCGGAAAGAACTGCGCCAGGCCTGCGGAATTGCCGGCGCACAAGTGGCCGGGCGCCTTTGAAGAAGCTGCTGCAGCCGTCAAGGGCTATTACCGCTTCAACAAAAAGTAGCCGATCAGCCTGTTTTCAGGTCGGCGTGGGACCGGCCGCCAGCCCCAGCGCGTGGAATACACGCACGGCGGCCCAGGCGTCATTGGCTGCGTAAATCAACTGCGCTTCGGTGAGTTGGACGTTGGCCCAGTTGGAGGTCGAGGCCTTGCCAGATTTGATGAAGCGCTGGTTGAACAGCACGGCCACGGCGCCCTTCACGCCCATGTCCTTGCGGTAGCCGCGCTGGCGGAACACGTGATTCAGGTCCAGCACCTCCCTGGGCTCCACACCCAGCTTTTCCACAATGCGCTTGCGGTCGTCGCCCAGGCCAAATCCGGCCTTGACGACGCCAGGCCGGGCCAGCGCCGCAGCCGTCACGGCGCGGCAGTCCAGGTCGTGCAGCTGGAATACCCAGGCCCGCTCCAGCGTGGCGAGTTGCACCACATGCGGCCCGTGCGAGACTTCGTTCTTGACGAATGTGGGCTTGGATTCCGTGTCGAACCCCCAGGCCGGCGCATCGCTGAGCGCGGCCAGTGCCCGCTCGGCCTGTGCGAGGGTCTGGACGAGTTCGATGCGGTCCAGTCCGAGGCGCTCGAACGGGTCCAGCAGGGCGATGTCTTCCTTGGACGGAGTGGGCTGGATGGTGTGCATGGGGTGCCTTGTGCAGTGGGCGCAGTGTGAGGGGCCCGCCACGGCGGGAAAAATTAGTTATCAAGGTCTATTTGGCCTTAACCCATCGTGGAATGGTCATTGTTTGCTATCAATACGGGATTTTATAGATCCTGCTCAAAGCAACGACCGCGCAGCGTGCGCGAGGCTTCAGGGTGCGCGGTGCAGTCTGGGGGCAGACAGCAGGGCGAGGTTGTCTTCCACCGCAGCGTCCACGTCGCGCCAGCGGCCACTCAGCCTGCCCACGAGCATGGCGGTGTGGAGTGCTTTCAGGTCTTTCACACTGGGTGCGACCTTGATCTGTGCGACCGCCGCGGTGGTGTTGCCGCCTTTCAGCAGACCGAGTATCTTGTCAGCCCATTCATTTGTCCGCGCCATGTGTGTGTCCTGTTCCATATCCGGTTGAGGGCTCGACTTTACTCGCCGGTCCCTGGCAGATCCGTTGCGTGCCTTGTCTCTGGCCGTCCGCGGCGCCTGCACCCATGCCGGGGCGTGCGCCGGGTGCCCGAATGCACCGCGCCGCGTCCATTGCACCGCTTTCCTGACGAAGTTGTTGTACGCGTCGGCCGCCGCCGCTTCGATCAGGCCGCAGACCGCGATGAAACGTTCGTCTGGCGTTGCCCTGTCGTGTACCGCCAATGTGGCGGTCGGTCGTGAGTCGCTTTTTTTTGAAGGCTGCACCCAGCAACGCCAGAAAGCATGGCGCGCAGGCGATCAGACGCGGGTTTCGGGGCGTCCTGCGTGTCAGGGCTGCAGCCTTCGGGAGATTCCTGATTCCGGAGCAGAAAGTGACCATTTCGCGCTGGGAGATGCCATTTTTTGTCACTTTCTAGTTAAAAAGTTTGCGCGTCCAGGATTTTTGTACGCCCTGTTGCGCTTCTGGTCGACACCGTGGCCTGGCTTTTCCTCTGGCAGGTGACCGTCGGGTGCGCTGGAGGCGCGGATGGCGCGCTCCTTGCTGCAGTGCGGGATGATTCCCGTTGAGCCGTGTTGCGTGCGGAAGTGGTTCGTTTCGAGTCGAACGCCTGAATTTAATTGAAAACAAGGGAAAAAATGGCAGAGTTGGTCGTATCCATCAACGGCATGGAAACACAGAACGTGCATCTGCACAAAGGCCGGACCACGCTGGGCCGCCGGCACCACAACGACATCGCGCTGGCGGACCTGTCGGTCAGCGGCTTTCATTGTGTGTTCGAGCGTGACGGGCGGTCGCAGATGTGGGTGCAGGATTTGGGGAGCACCAATGGCACGTTCATCGGTGGCCAGCGCATCACGCGCCAGTTGCTGAACGACCGGGACATCCTCGTCGTGGGCATCTACAACGTCCAGTACCTCGCCGCGCCGGTGGCGGCCGAGCACGGCAACACGGCTCCCATGCGGCTGGAGGATCTGGGCGCACCGGGCACGGCAGGTGCCCTGCACGCCAGTTTGCAGGTGCTGTCCGGTGCGTCTGCCGGTCGTGCCGTGCCCCTGGTCAAGACGGTGACGACCTTTGGCAAGCCCGGCGATGCCGTGTTGTCGATCTCGCACCGGCGCAACGGGTACTACGTCGCGCTTGTCGAAGGGGAAAATGCGGCTTTTCTCAATGGGCAATCCATCAGCGCGGCGGCCTGTCCGCTGGCGGACCAGGACGTGCTGGTGCTGCGGGAGACCCGGATGCTGTTCATTTTGGGCTGATCGTCGGGTTTCGGCCCTATGCTTCGGAGCTTGCATTACCTGCTGTATCCCGATGGCCGAAAAAACGATCACCACAGAAACCTACAAGCTCTTCCCGTCGCCACGCAACGTGCATCGGGAGATTTTCGCGCACCAGGTGTTTGTGCCATATCCCTACACCCTGATCGATTTGCCCAGTTTCTACTTTCAAGGCAAAGCCAGCCTGTATGCGGCCTGCCGGCTGGCCGACATGAAGATGGGGCAACTGGTGACACTGGAATTGCCCGCCGACGAGGCCAAATTCAAGGCCCGCTTCGTTCCGGATTGAATGCGCTTGTCCTGGTGCGTTCTCCGTTTTACCATGGGCGCTCCATTTTTTGATTGAAGGCCGCTCGGGTCTTCCTTTCCCGCCGGAGTCTTGATGCCCCAACTTGTCCTTTCCATCGATGGTGTCGAAATCAAGCGCGTGAACCTCCAGAAGGAACGTACCACCCTGGGCCGCAAACCCTCCAACGACATCGCCCTGGCCGACATGGTGATCAGTGGCGAGCACTGTGTGTTCGAACTGGATGGGGCCGGACAGGTGGTTCTCAAGGATCTGGACAGCACCAACGGGACCTATCTCAACGGGAAAATGCTGCACGGCGAGCATCCCCGTCTGAAAGACCATGATGTCGTTGGCGTGGGACGGATCCGGATCCAGTTCCTCAAGGCGGCCGATCCTGGGGATTTCGGCAAGACCTCTTCGATGCCGCTGGAAGATCTGGGCTTTCCAGACCATACCGTGGTGGGGCGGGCCCGCCTGCGGGTTCTTTCCGGCTCCTCGGCCGGCCTGGAGATGCCCGTGGTCAAGGCCGTGACCACCTTTGGCAAGCCGGGTATTGCCATTGTGGCCATTTCCCATCGGCGGCATGGCTACTATGTGGCGGTCATCGAAGGCGGTGCCGGACCGATGCTCAACGGGCAATCCATTGGGCCCGACGCGGTGCCGCTGTCCAGTCACGACGAGCTGGAACTGGCCGGGACCCGGTTGCAGTTCATTCTGGGCGACTGATTCCCGGTGCCTGCCGCACCCATGGCGACCTGCCCGTCCACGACCCCGCATAATCACGCTCCCGCAGCACGTCCTCAAAGCGCGCAGCCACGCATCCAAGGACTCCCATGAAAAAAACATTCCAGCTCAACATCGAAGGCAAGAACCGCGACCGCGTTCTGGATGCCATCAAGCACGAAATCCGCAAATACGTCCAGCGCGAGCGCCGGCGTGCGCTGCCGCCGGGCGTGGATTTTCTGGACTTCGACTGCAAATTCGGCGTCTCCGAGGCCACGGCGGCCGTCGCGCACCTGTCCGCCCTGAACGGGCTGGCCGATGCGGTGGCCAAAGACGGAGGCAACCAGTTCTACGTCGAGATTCTGGCCAAGGCCGGCCACCGCCAGGCCCGTCCGCAGGCGCCGCATGACGCTGCAGCGCGAGACGAATAAGCGACACAGGAAATTCCCATGCAATACCGCCGTCTTGGCAAGAGCAACCTGAAGGTGTCGGCCCTGTGCCTGGGCACCATGATGTTCGGGGACCAGACCGGCCGCGAAGAGGCCGCATCGATCGTCGCTGACGCCGGCGCACAGGGCGTCAATTACATCGACACCGCAGACACCTACAAGTACGGTGCTTCCGAGTCGATGGTGGGTGAACTTCTCAAGGGCCAGCGCCACCAGTGGGTGTTGGCCACCAAACTGGGCAACCCGATGTCGGCCCGGATCAACGAAGGTCACTATTCGCGCAGCTGGATGCTGCGCGAGGTGGAGGCCAGCCTGACGCGCCTGCAGACCGACTGCATCGACATCCTCTACCTGCACCGTGACTACAACGGCATGGACCTGGAAGAGCCGCTGCGCGCGCTGGATGCGATGCTGCGCGCCGGCAAGATCCGGTACTGGGGCGTGTCCAACTTCCGGGGCTGGCGCATTGCCGAGATGGTGCGCCTGGCGGGCCAGCTGGGGATGTCAGCGCCCGTGGTTTGCCAGCCCTATTACAACCTGCTCAACCGCATGCCGGAGGTCGAGATCCTTCCGGCCTGCGCGCATTACGGCATTGGCGTGACCTCCTACAGTCCGGTGGCGCGCGGTGTGCTGACCGGCAAGTACGCGCCGGGGCAGCCGGCGCCCGAAGGCACGCGCGCCGGCCGGGCCGACAAGCGCATGGTGGAAACCGAATTCCGCGAGGAATCCCTGCAGATTGCGCAGACGCTGAAAACGCATGCCGAGGCGCGCGGCGTTACGCTGGCGCAGTTCGCCACCGCCTGGGTGCTGGCCAATCCGGTGGTCAGTTCGGTGATTGCCGGGCCGCGCACACTGGCGCAATGGCAGGACTACCGTCCCGCGCTGGACTTTGGGGTGACGGCCGAAGACGAGGCGCTGGTCGATGCGCTGGTGCGTCCCGGCCATCCGTCCACGCCGGGCTACAACGATCCGGCCTATCCGCTCAACGGCCGGGTGCGAAGCTGACAGGGGGCGGGTGATGATGAAAGGCAAATCCGGCAGCGGCGGGCTGGTGTACTCGACCGAGGCGGGCCGCATGTGCCCGGTGTGCCGCCAGCCTGTGGCGCAATGCACCTGCAAGTCGACCAAGCCGGCACCAGCCACTGACGGCGTGGTGCGCGTCTCGCGCGAAACCAAAGGCCGGGGCGGCAAGGCCGTGACCCTGGTCAAGGGCGTGGCGCTGGACGAAGCGGCCCTGATCGCGCTGGGCAAACAACTCAAGGCGGCCTGCGGCAGCGGTGGCACGGTCAAGGACGGCGTGATCGAAGTGCAGGGCGATCATTGCGACCGCCTGGTCGAACTGCTCAAGGCGCAGGGCCGCGTGGTGAAGCGGGCCGGCGGCTGAACCCCATGGACCTGGCAGCGCTGGAAAAGCTGGTCACGCGCGAGATGCCCTACGGCAAGTACAAGGGCCGCCTGATTGCCGATTTGCCGGGCAATTACCTCAACTGGTTCGCCCGCGAGGGTTTCCCGCCGGGCGAAATCGGCCGCCTGCTGGCGCTGATGCACGAAATCGACCATAACGGTCTGTCAGAGCTGCTGGCACCGCTGCGCAAGCGGGGTTGAGTCGCCAAGGCGGCGGCGGGGCTGGCGCGCCTGCCTATGATGGTGATTCAGCCTGATCCTGCGCTGCCACGAAAGCGAACCCCCGTCATGCCTTCCAGCTCCCTGAATGTGGCCCCGCCCGGCTTGGCCCTGTACCCGCACCTGCTCAGGCCGCTGGACCTGGGCTTCACGCAGCTCAAGAACCGCGTGCTGATGGGTTCCATGCACACCGGTCTGGAAGACGGGCGCGACCTGCGCAAGCTGGCCGCGTACTTCCGCGAGCGGGCCGAAGGGCAGGTCGGTCTGATCGTGACTGGCGGCTTTGCGCCCAACATCGCTGGCTGGGCCAAGCCGTTTGCGGGCACGCTCTCCACCTCGGGCGCGGCGCGGCGGCACCGCGTGGTGACCGATGCCGTGCACCAGGCCGGCGGCAAGATTGCGCTGCAGATCCTGCACACCGGGCGCTACGCTTACCACCCGCTGGCGGTGGCGCCGTCGCGCATCCCCTCGCCGATTTCGCCATTCACACCGTTTGCACTGTCCAGCCGCGGCGTGGAGCGGCAGATCCGGGCCTTTGTCAACTGCGCCGTCAAGGCGCGCGAGGCGGGCTATGACGGCGTCGAGATCATGGGCTCCGAGGGCTATTTCATCAACCAGTTCCTGGTGCTGCACACCAACCAGCGCACGGACGAGTGGGGCGGCGACTATTCCAACCGCATGCGCCTGCCGGTCGAGATCGTGGCGCGCACCCGCGAGGCGGTGGGGCCGGACTTCATCCTCATCTACCGCCTGTCGATGATCGACCTGGTGCCCGGCGGCAGCCGTTGGGATGAGGTGGTGACGCTGGGCAAGGCGGTGGCGCAAGGCGGCGCGAGCCTCATCAACACCGGCATTGGCTGGCACGAGGCCCGTGTGCCCACGATTGCCACCAGCGTGCCGCGCGCAGCGTTTGCGTGGGTTACGCAGAAGATGAAGGCCGAGTTTGCGGCAGCGGGCCTCACCACGCCACTGGTCGCCTCCAACCGCATCAACACGCCCGAAGTCGCCGAACAACTGCTGGCCGACGGTTTTGCCGACATGGTGTCGATGGCGCGCCCCTTGCTGGCCGACGCCGACTTCGTGAAGAAAGCCGCGCTGGGCCAGGCCGACCAGATCAACACCTGCATCGCCTGCAACCAGGCCTGTCTGGACCACATTTTCAAGAACAGGCTGACGAGCTGTCTGGTCAATCCGCGCGCCTGCCACGAGACCGAGCTGGTCTATCGCCCCACGCTGGAGCGCAAGCGCATGGCGGTGGTGGGCGCCGGCCCAGCCGGACTGACCGCCGCCACGCTGCTGGCCGAGCGTGGGCACGCGGTGCATCTGTTTGATGCGGCCAGCGAGATCGGCGGCCAGTTGAACATGGCCAGGGTCGTGCCGGGCAAGGAGGAATTTCACGAGATGCTGCGCTACCTGGCGCGGCGTATCGAGACCACGGGCGTGCGCCTGCACCTGAATACCCGCGCGCAGACAGCGGATCTGACAGGGTACGACGAGGTCATCATCGCCACGGGTGTGTACCCGCGGGACCCGAAGATTCCGGGGCAGGACCATCCCAAGGTGTTGAGCTATATCGACGTGCTGCGCCACCACAGGCCGGTGGGCGCGCGCGTGGCCATCATCGGCGCGGGCGGCATCGGCTTCGACGTGGCCGAGTTCCTGGTGCATGACGGCCACTCCACCACGCTCGATCTGCCGGCCTGGCAGGCCGAGTGGGGCGTGACCGACCCGGCGCTGGCCCCCGGCGGCCTGAGTCCGGACCGTCCCCGCGTAAGCCCGCCGGCGCGCAAGGTCACGCTGCTGCAGCGCAAGAAAGGCAAGCCCGGCGTGGGCCTGGGCAAGACCACCGGCTGGATTCACCGCACCACGCTGAAGATGAAGGAGGTCGAAATGATCGGTGGCGTGAACTATGAACGCATTAGCGACGAAGGCCTGCTGATCACCTACGGTGAGAAGCACGAGGACGCCACCTGGGTTCCCTGCGATACCGTGGTGCTGTGCGCCGGGCAGGTGCCGCTGCGCGAACTGGCTGACGCGCTGCAGACGCTGGGGAAGACCGCGCACGTCATTGGCGGCGCGCTGGAGGCCGGCGAACTCGACGCCAAGCGCGCGATCGACCAGGCGGCGCGGCTGGCGGCACGCCTTTAGATCGCCGGTGACGGTACCATCCGTGCCATCAAATAACCACAAAGTGGAGCGTTCATGAAAGGCCATATTGCAGCCATCATGCTGGTGCTGATGGGCACGTTTTTCCTGCTGTCCAACCTGGGACTGATCCAGATCAGCATCCGTGAACTCGTGCGCACCTGGTGGCCGCTGATCCTGATTGCGGTGGGGATCAGCCTGTTTTTTACACCGGGCTCGAAAAAGTAGGTGGCCCTGACCGGACCTGTTGCCGCCTGAGGCCTGCGAGGGACCTGCGCTGCCCGCTGACGCCTCAGCGCATTTTCCGGATCGCCTGTGCGGCCTGCCTGACCAGCTCTGGCCCTTTGTAAATCAACCCGGTATAGATCTGCACCACGTCTGCACCGGCCCTGATCTTGCTCACGGCGTCCTCGGCGCTCAGGATGCCGCCCACGCCGATGATCGGGTAGCCGGTGCCCAGCGCCGTGCGCAACTGGCGGATCACGCGGTTGCTGGCTTCCAGCACGGGCGCGCCGCTCAGGCCACCGGCTTCTTCGGCGTGTGCGAGGCCCTTGACGGCCTCCCGGCTGAGCGTGGTGTTGGTCGCGACCACGCCATCCATGCCGTGTCGCTTCAGCGTGGCGGCAATCACCTCCACTTGTGCTTCGTCCAGATCCGGTGCAATTTTCACGAAGATGGGCACGCGCTTGCCGTGTTGCCTGACCAGCGCCTCACGGCATTCGGCAATGGCGCCGAGCAGGCCGTCCAGCGCTTCGTCGCTTTGCAGTGCACGCAGGTTTTTGGTGTTGGGACTGGAGATGTTGACGGTGACGTAGTCGGCATGCGGGTACACGCCCTCCAGGGCCTTGAGGTAGTCGCTGGTGGCGTCTTCGATCGGCGTGGCGGCGTTCTTGCCGATGTTCAGGCCCAGCAGCATCGGTGTGCTGCCACCTTTGGCGCGAAAAGTCGCACGCTGGACGTTGGCAATGAAAGCGTCGAGCCCGTCGTTGTTGAAACCCAGCCGGTTGATCAGCGCGCGGGCTTCAGGCAGCCGGAACATGCGCGGCCTGGGGTTGCCGGGCTGGGCCAGCGGGGTGACGGTGCCCACTTCCACAAAGCCAAAGCCCATCGCACCCAGACCGTCGATGCAACGGGCATTCTTGTCGAGTCCTGCGGCCAGGCCCACGCGGTTGGGGAACTTCAGTCCGGCCAGTGTGATCGGGTCTTCCACCCGGCGGTTGCAATACGCCCAGGCCAGCGGCGTGCCCTGCGCGCGGGCCAGCGTCTGCAGCGTGAGGTCGTGGGCCGCTTCGGGGTCCATGCCAAAGAGAAATGGGCGGGCGAGGGCGTAAGGGATCAGGGACATTGGATAATTCTTTAAAACTTCAACGGATTGTCTCAAATGACCCAAGACGAACTCAAAACCCTGGTCGGCCAGGCCGCTTTGCAATACGTGGTGCCCGGCGAGGTCGTCGGTGTTGGCACCGGCTCCACCGTCAACAAGTTCATTGACGCGCTGGCCACGATGAAGGACCAGATCATTGGTGCGGTGTCGAGTTCCGAGGCCTCCACTGTGCGCCTGAAGGCGCTGGGCATCCCGGTGTTCGACAGCAACGAAGTGGAGGAATTGTCGGTCTACATTGATGGCGCGGACGAAATTGACCACCATGGCTACATGATCAAGGGCGGTGGTGCGGCGCTGACGCGCGAAAAGATCGTGGCGGCCCAGTCAAAGCGGTTTGTGTGCATTGCCGATGAGTCCAAACTGGTGTCGGCGTTGGGTGCCTTCCCGCTGCCGGTGGAGGTCATTCCGATGGCTGCGCACCGCTTGATGCGGCAGTTCTCTGCCTTGGGCGCCACAGCGAACCTGCGCATGGTGGAAGGTCTTCCCCTGGTCACCGACAACGGCCAACACATTCTGGATGTGACCGGTTTGCAGATTACCGATCCACTGGGCTTTGAGTCGCGCGTCAACCAGTGGCCCGGTGTCGTGACAGTGGGTGTTTTTGCCCACCAGAAAGCGCATGTCTGCCTGCTGGGTGGCGCCAGCGGGGTCAAAACCCTGCGATATGATTAAAAAACGACCCAACCCAGCGTGAGTGGGCTATTGTTTGCTATTTAATTAATAGTAATTGATCTGGACACGCGTGTTTTGTACGCGCGGTCCAGATCCCGCCAGGTACCACGCACCCGCAGTGGACGGCGCCTAAAAGCGGATACCTGCCGGGTTGGTGTCCACCGGCGCCTTGGGCGTGGGGGCCGGGCGGGGTCGGGTATTCACGGTTTCAACCCCAGGACTTCCTGCTGGTACTGCGCGGGGTGCGTTGTTGGCGGCGGGTTCCGCACGCTCCACCGTGACCAGCGGTGTGGCCGCTGGCAGCTGGTAGCCCGCAGGCAACTGGGATGTTTTTGGGTAGTCCGCCGCGTCCAGAAACTGGGCCCACTCGGCATCTGAAAATCCCTTGAGCTGCTGGCTGCCAATGGTCAGGAAGGGCAGGCCGGCGTCGCCACTCATGCGCTGCAGGGCGGCCACGTCTTCCGGCGAGCTCACGGTGCGTTCCGAAAACGGAATACCCCTTGCACGCAGGAAGGCGCGTCCCGTATCGCAAGGGCCGCACGCATTGCCGGTGTACAGCGTGACAGGGTAGCGGCTGGCCACCTGGCGCAGGAGATAGGGCAGGCTGCTCGTCGCGCTGCCACTGCCGGCATTGCCGGGCGCCGTGGCGCTGGCGCCCGACAGGGGGGCTGTGTCGGAGAAGGTCACGCGGCCGTCCGGCCCGACAACGCGGTACACCGCCTGGGCCTGCACGCTTCCCGCGCACCAGGCCAGCAACAGGCCGGTGGCCAGCAGGGTCAAGGTATTCTTTGCCATCGTGATCTCCTCTGGGTGGTTCAGGCCATGCCCTGGTGGCGCAGCAGGGCGTCCAGGCTGGGCTCGCGGCCCCGGAAGGCCTTGAACGATTCCATCGCCGGGCGGCTGCCGCCCGCTTCCAGAATCGCCTCGCGGTATTTTCTGCCGGTTTCGACGCTGGGGACACCGTCGTTACCCGTTGTTTCTTCAAAAGCCGCGTAAGCGTCGGCGCTCAGCACTTCGGCCCACTTGTAGCTGTAGTAGCCCGCCGCGTAGCCGCCGGCGAAGATGTGGCTGAAGGTGTGCGCCGTGCGGCTGAAGGCCGGCGGCTGCAGCACGGCGACTTCAGAGCGCACCAGGTCGAGCAGGGGCATGAAGTCCTGCGCCGGATCGTGCTCGGTGTGCAGCAGCATGTCGAACAGCGCGAATTCGATCTGGCGCAGCGTCTGCATGCCGCTCTGGAAGTTCTTCGCCGCCGTCATCTTGTCGAACAGGGTGCGCGGCAGGGGCTCGCCCGTTTCCACATGGGCGGTCATGTGCTTGAGCACGTCCCATTCCCAGCAGAAGTTCTCCATGAACTGGCTGGGCAGTTCCACCGCGTCCCACTCCACGCCGCTGATGCCGGACACATCGCGTTCATTCACCTGGGTCAGCAGGTGGTGCAGGCCGTGGCCGAATTCATGGAACAGCGTGGTGACGTCGTCGTGCGTGAGCAGGGCAGGTTTGCCGTCCACACCGTCGGCAAAGTTGCAGACCAGGTGCGCGATGGGCGTCTGCAAGGCGCCGGTGTCGGGGCGCAGCCAGCGGGCGCGCACGTCGTCCATCCAGGCGCCGCCGCGCTTGCCGGTGCGCGCGGGCTGGTCGAGGTAGAACTGGCCGACCAGCTGACCGACCCGTTCGATGCGGTAGAACGCCACGGACGGATGCCAGACGGGGGCGCTGTCGCGCTGGATGACCACCTCGAACAGGGTCTCGATGATCTTGAACAGTCCGGCCAGCACCTTGGGTGCCGTGAAGTACTGTTTGACTTCCTGTTCGCTGAATGCGTAGCGCGCTTCCTTGAGTTTTTCGCTGATGAAGGGCCAGTCCCAAGGCTGGGGATGCGCCAGCGCCAGGTGCTCTGCCGCGAAGGCGCGCAGGTCGGCCACGTCCTGCTCCGCATACGGCCGGGCTTTCTGCGCGAGGTCCCGCAGGAAGGTGATGACCTGCCGGGGCGACTCTGCCATCTTGGGCACCACGGACACTTCGCCAAAGCTGACATAGCCCAGCAGTTGGGCCTCTTCCTGGCGCAGCGCCAGGATCTCCCGGATCAGAGCCCCGTTATCGAACTTGACGGCCTCGCCGCCCGCTTGGTCCGAGGCGCGCGTGACGTAGGCGCGGTACAGCACTTCGCGCAGCGCGCTGCTTTTCGCGAACTGCATCACCGGCAGGTAGCACGGCATTTTGAGCGTGAGCTTGTAGCCGTCCTTGCCTTCGGCCTTGGCCGCCGCCAGCGCCGTTTGCTTCACGTCGTCCGGCACGCCATCGAGTTCAGCCTCGGTCGCGTAATGGGCAAAGGCATCGGTCGCATCGAGCGCGTTTTCGCTGAATTTCTGGGCCAGTTCGGCCTGGCGTTCCTGGATCTGGGCGAAACGCGCCTTGGCCACACCCGTCAGGTCGGCGCCGCCCAGGACGAAGTTGCGCATGGCGTTCTTGTGGGCTTGGCGCTGTTCGGTGTTCAAACTGGCGGGGTCGATGGCCTTGTACTTGGCATAGAGCCGTTCGTCTGCGCCCAGGCGCGTCCAGAACTCGGTAACCCTGGGCAGCGCGGCGTTGAAGGCGGCGCGCAGCTCGGGGGTGTCGGCCACGCTGTTGAGGTGGCTCACGGCGCCCCAGGCCCGGCCCAGCCGCTCAGTGGCCACATCCAGCACGTTGGCGATGGCAGTCCACGCAGCGGGAAAGTCGGACGCTGTGACCGTTGCAAGGGCCGTGTCGGCCTCGGCCAGCAGACGGTCCATCGCGGGCGTGACGTGCTCGGGACGGATCTGGTCGAACAGCGGGAGGTCGGAAAATTCGAGAAGGGGATTGGTCATGGGGCTCAGATGGCAGCTTGCAGGTTCAGTTCAAGGCCTGGGCGGCGCGCTCGGCTGCTTCCAGGGTGTTCACCAGCAGCATCGTGATGGTCATGGGCCCCACACCGCCGGGCACCGGGGTGATGGCACTGGCGACTTCCTTCACACCCGCGAAGTCCACGTCGCCACAGAGTTTGCCTTCCTCGTTGCGGTTCATGCCCACGTCGATGACCACGGCGCCGGGCTTGACCATGTCGGCCGTCAGGACGTTGCGTTTGCCCACGGCGGCCACGATCACATCGGCCTGCAGGGTCATGGCCTTGAGGTCTTTGGTGCCGCTGTGGCAAACGGTGACCGTCGCGTTTTTCTGCAGCAGCATCAGGGCCATGGGCTTGCCGACAATGTTGCTGCGGCCAATGACCACCGCATGCTTGCCGCGCAGGTCGTAGCCGATCGATTCGAGCATCTTCATGCAGCCGTAAGGCGTGCAGGGCCAGAAGCCAGGCAAGCCGGTCATCAGGGCGCCGGCACTGGCAATGTGGAAGCCGTCCACGTCCTTGGCCGGCGAGATGGCCTCAATGACTCTCTGGGCATCAATGTGCGCGGGCAGCGGCAGCTGCACCAGGATGCCGTGGATCGCCGGGTCGTGGTTGAGTGCTTCCACGCGGGCCAGGAGTTCGGCTTCGCTCAATGATTCCGGGTACTGCTCCAGCACCGAATGCAGGCCGGCTTCGTGGCAGGCCTTGACCTTGTTGCGCACGTAGACCTGGCTGGCCGGGTTGTCGCCCACCAGCACCACGGCCAGACCCGGTGTCAGTCCCCTGGCCTTGAGGGCCAGGGCGCGCTCGGCGACTTCGGTGCGGAGCTGGCGGGAAAGGGCGTTGCCGTCAATGAGTTGGGCTGTCATGGGTCATCCTTGAAATTAAAACGCCCGCGAGTTCCATGAACCACGGGCGCGCAAAGCGGGGTACCTGATGGCGTCAGGCTTTGGGCGCGTTCTGTCCCAGGGCAATTTTCAGCAGGTCGGCCACGGTGTTGGCGTTGAGCTTTTCCATGATGTTGGCGCGGTGCGCCTCCACCGTCTTGAT